>NHCFJ02800__coassemble_1802_pt1 | contig 14420 bp, 14 predicted proteins | sample NHCFJ02800__metabat2_high_PE_002 | metagenome-assembled genome bin NHCFJ02800
AGAAGGCCTCGGCAATGGGTTGGTTCTGATAGATCACCGAGTTGGTCCAGCCGTCCCGCAGGGTCTGCCAGATCTGGATGCTGTTCTGCATGTACGGCGAATCCAGCGCCGTCGGGACCGCGGCGGCGAAATCGCGGTAGGCGGGATGCTCCTCGAAGTAGTCGGGGTAGGTCTGCTCGAGATCACGGCGCAGTGGCATCTGCCCGGTCTCCTGCAACAGGCCGCCGTCGGCTTCCTCGCTGGTGCTGAACTTCAGGAAGTCCCAAGCGGTGGCACGGTGATCACAGGCGGTCATCAGACCGACATTCTTGGCGTCGGCGTAGGTGGAGAGCGGCTGCTGATCTTCCTCCGGTGCCGGCACCGGCACCGCGCCCCAGTCGACCTCGTCCTGGTAGCTGGCGATCGCCCACGGTCCGGCCACCACCATCGCCGCATCGCCGGTGGCGAACGGGTCGATGCCTTCCGGGGCGCTCTCGCGTGGCGCCAGACCCTCGGTGTAGAAGGTCTGGTAGAGCTCGGCCACGGCCAACCCGGCAGGACTGTCGAATTTCGGCTGACCGTCCTCCATCAGCTGCTCGCCGGTGGCCGCGGTGAAGAACGGGTAGAAGTCGCTCCAGGGGGCGTAGTACTCGCTGCCGACCGACGGCCACAGCGCGTATCGGGTGGCACCGGCGGACGTCACCGTGCGTCCGGCGTCCAGCAGTTGCTGGTAGCTGTCCAGCGCCGGGTCGTCCGGGTCGAGACCGGCCTCGGCAAAGGCATCCTTGTTGTAGAACAGCTGAACCGGATTGCTCTTCCACGGGAACTGGTAGTACTTGCCGTCCTCGGAGGTGAACTGGTCGGACGCCTGACCGGTGCGTTGTTCGATGTATTCGACTCCGCCGGGCATCTGATCGAAGGGGACCAGGCCACCCTGCTTCTCGAAGTCGGGCTCGGCCGATGGTGCGATGTTGTACACCAGACAGGCTGCGTTGCCGGCGGTGATGGATGCCCGCAACACGCCTTCGGAGGTGGCCCCGGCCGGGATCGGCTGGACGGTCACCTGCTCGTCCGGGTGGTCCTGGTTCCACTGCTCGGCCAGTCCCTCGCTCCATCCGAGCTCCTGCTCGTTGCTGGACATCCAGACCGTGATCGGGCCTCGCGCCGTGTTGGCGATCGCCGGGTCGGGCGAACTCGCGCCGCCGCACCCGCTGACCAGCAGCGTGGACAGGATCAGGCCTGCGACCGCGGTGATTCCCCTTCTGTTGCTGGACATTCTCACTTCCTCATTGCGGGCAGGCCGGTACGGCGCGAGCCGTGTTGCCGGTGATGTCGATCAGGGGCGATGTCGATCAGGATGGAGCCACCCCGGTGGATCCGCGGACGGCGAGCTTGGCCGGCTCGATCTCGATGTCGTCGGGCCGGCGTTCTTCGATCACGTCGAGCAGCAGTGCCGCGGCCCGGCGCCCGGCCTCTGCCGGATTGGTGATCACGGTCGTCAACGCCGGCGTGACGTAGCGCCCGATCTCGATCCCGTCGTACCCGGTCACTGACACATCGCCGGGCACCGACAGTCCCAGCTGGCGGAGCTTCTGCATTGCACCGATTGCCATCAGGTCGTTAGCACAGACGATCGCGGTCGGTTGCGGAGTGTGACCGAGCAGCCGCTCGGTGGCCGCGGCGCCGCCGTCGACGGTGAAGTCGGCGTACTCAACCGGCCCCGGCTGCAGGCCGTTGTTGATCATGGACTCGCGCCAGGCGGTGAGCCGTTGTTCGGTGTGGATCACCGCGGACAGTCCGGCCAGGTGGGCGACCACGCGATGGTGCCGTGCCGCCAGATGACGGACGATCTGATCGATCCCGGGACGATGATCTTGCCGCACGGTCGGCAGCGGGAAGCCGGCATCGGCCATCAGCGCCACGGCCGGCAGCCCGAGTTCGGCCAATAGCGGCACCCGGTGATCGTCCCGTTCCAGGTCGGACAGGATGACCCCGTCCACCCGTCCCTCGTCGGACAGTCGGCGATAGCGGCGAACGGTCGACTCCCGATCCTGACTGACCTGCAGCACCAGGGCGCGTTCCCGGGGCTCCAGCTCGGTCTCGACGCCGGCGATGAAGTCGGAGAAGAAGGGATCCAGACGGAGCACCGAGGGTTGGCGTTCGATCACCAGGCCGATGGCGTCGGCGCGTCGCCCGGCGAGGCGACGGCCGCGCATCGTCGGCACCCAGCCCAGCTGCTGAGCGACCTCGCGGATGTGCTGCCGGGTCCGATCGGAGACGCCGGGCTGTCCGTTGAGGGCGAAGGAGACCGAAGAGATCGAGACGCCGGACTCGCGGGCGATGTCGGCGATCGTGATCTTGGACGCCACCGCCACTTCCCCCATCATCGTCAGGACCAAATAAACTTTAGTGGACCCTAATGGGCTTGCGCTGAGTGCGCAAGGGCTCTGATTCGCTGATATGCAGCAGACTTGCCGCTGCTGACGTCGGGTGACTACGCTGTCGAGCCGTCCGCCAGTCGGATTGAACTAAAAGTTTAGTAGAAGGGTGCAGGATGACCTCGACGAGCGCTCGGTTCCCACTCGGGCCGTTCACGCCGTACCAGCAGAATCCGATCCTGCGGCCGCGCGGCGACAGCTGGGAGTCGGGCAATCTCTACAATCCGGCAGCGATCGTGGTCGACGATCAGGTGCTGCTGCTGTACCGGGCACACGCCGACGACATCGTGTCCCACGTCGGGCTGGCGCGCAGCGGCGACGGTTATCACTTCGAGCGTGAGGATGCACCGATCCTGTCGCCGGAACACGACTACGAGAGTCACGGCTGCGAAGATCCACGGGTCACCAAGATCGACGGCACCTACTACCTGACCTACACCGGCTACGACGGCACCACCGCTCAGCTGTGCCTGGCCACGTCGACCGACCTGCACACCTGGACCAAGTACGGTCCGATCCTTCCCGAAGGCTTCGACACCTTCGCCACCACCACCGGTCGGACCGGCCGCACCTGGAGCAAGGCGGGGGTGATCCACCCGGAGAAGATCAACGGGACCTACTTCATGTACTTCGGCGAGGGGGCGATCTTCTACGCCACCTCCGACGACCTGATCCATTGGACCCCGTGCCCGAACGACCAGCCGATCTACAGCCCCACCCCGGGCGAGTGGGACGAGTTGCTGGTGGAGATCGGCGCCCCGCCGGTCGTGTCGGACGATGGTCTGTTGATCTTCATGACCAACGGGGCCAAGCGAGGCGAACAGACCCGGGTCGACTATCGCTGCGGCCAACTGGCGATCGCGTTGAACGAGCCGACCCAGGTGCTGGCCAAGCTGACCAGACCGTGGCTGCGTCCGCAGACCTTCGAGGAGCTGAACGGCCTGGTCTCCAACGTCACCTTCGTCGAAGGATTGGTCTGGTTCCGCGATCGGTGGCTGGCCTACTACGGCCAGAGCGACACCACCCTGGCCGTCGCCGAGTACGTCCCGGGCCGCGACGACTATCGCTGATCCGGCAGCTCGCCGCCCATCTCCACACCGTCGAAGTCCTCCAGGGTGTACTCCTTCGGCTCCACCAGCACCATCCAGTTGCCGGAGTTGTCCCGCATCAACGCCTCGACGCCGTAGGGGCGATCCTCCGGCGGCTGGATGAACTCCACGCCTTTCGCCTTCAGCTCTTCGTAGGTCTTGCGGCAGTCGTCCACATTGAGTCCGACGCCCGGCAGGCCACCCTCGGCCTGCGCCCGTTGCAGGGCAGCGATCAGATCGTCCGACAGCGGCTTGCTCGGTGTGGTCAGATGCAGGTGCAGCTCCGGTTGCGAGGGGTGGATCACGGTCAACCAGCGGAAGTCGTCGCCGAGCTGGACATCGTCGCCGGCGATGAAGCCGAGCTTGTTGGTGTAGAAGTCGAGAGCTTGGTCCAGGTCCTTGACCCAGACGCTGACAAGGGAAACGTTTTTGATCATGGACCCGAGGCTAGGCCGGGCCGGTCCGGGTCCGCTTCTCCTGGCTTGCTGCGTTCGACCAGGCCGCGCATGAAGATGTAGCAGCCAGGGATGTGTGGTGCGCCGGTGGCCGCATAGCGGCGCTGGAATTCGCTCGGCGTCTCACCGACGATTTCGCTGAATCGGCTGCTGAACGAGCCGAGGCTGGTGAAGCCGACCGCATGGCACACCTCGGTGACGGTCAGATTGCTGCTGCGCAGCAGATCCTGGGCCCGCTCGATCCGACGCTCGGACAGGTAGGCCGCCGGTGAGATGCCGTAGACACGGCTGAACAAACGATGGAAGTGGAACTTGCTCAGGGTGGCCACCGCCGCCAGCGCCTCCAGATCCAGCGGCTCGCTGTAGTTGCGGTCGGCATGATCCTTGGCGCGGCGCAGTTGGCTGACCAGTTCAGGGGTCGGATGCGCAGCCGGGCTCATCGGCCGATCGTAAGTCACCGCGATCGACCGGGCGCCTCGTATGCTCGCTGGCGTGGCGGCCGTACTCGATGAGGGACCCTTCTTCCACGGCACAAGGGCAGCGCTGCAGGTCGGTGATCTGCTGAGCGCGGGCTATCGGTCCAACTACCGGCCCGAGATCGTGATGAACCACATCTACTTCACCGCGCTCGTCGACGGTGCCGGTCTCGCCGCCGAGATCGCGGCCCTGGAGGGAACACCGCACGTCTACCAGGTCCAGCCGACCGGCCCGTTCGAGAACGATCCCAACGTCACCGACAAGAAGTTTCCCGGCAACCCCACCCGCTCCTATCGCAGTGCGGCCCCGCTCCGGGTGGTGCGCGAGGTCAGCGATTGGACCCGGCTGACGCCGGAGGCGTTGCAGACCTGGCGGGACAGGCTGGCCACGATCCGCCAGGAACGCGGCGAGATCATCAATTGAGCCATTCCGCTGGCAATTCGCGGTGGTTGAGCACCCGGCGATCAGAACTGCTCAGCAGACGGGCACAACTGACCAGATTCCACCCTTGGCCGGCGTCTGATGAGCAGTTTCGATCGCCTCAACGTCAGAGTGTTCCCGCGCGGCGACTCCGGCGCTCAGCACTGATCGAGGTGCAGCGTGCCGCGATTGCGGCGGAAGGAGCGGGGCGGCTGGCCGTATCGGCGGCCGAAGGCGGTGATGAAGGGGCGTACTTCGGGATAGCCGCAGCGGCGGGCGATCTCGGTCACACTGTCGTCGCTGTCCAACAACAGTCCGGCTGCGCGTTCCAACCGGAAATGACGCAGGGCGGCGATCAGCGAGCGGCCGGTCTGCGTGGCGTAGAGGCGTTCGGCGTGCCGCTCGGACAGGTGCACCTCGGCAGCGACATCGCGGACCGAGATCGGTCGGGAGAGATTGTCCAGCAGGTAGCGATCCATGGTCGCCACCAGCACCGGTCGTCGATCCTTCGGTCGGCTCTCGATCTCAAGATCATCTTCGGCGGCGAAGGCGCGGCCGGTCTCCAGCACCAGGATGGATCCGAGTGAGCGGAGGACCTGTCCCTGGCCGGAGGTCGGCTGGTCCAGCTCCGCCGCCAGTTGGGACAGCACCGTCGGCAGGCGTCCGAGCCGGTCCGACAGCAGCGGTCGTTCGCTGCGGGTGAGACCGCTCCACCAACCCGGCCGGGTCGGCGCCGCGGACCGCCCGGGAATCAGCGTGAAACCCCAGAAGGCGATGCCCAGCGGATCGGCGGAACTGCCGATGATCTGATGCAGGTCTCCCGGCCGGGCGACGAAGACCGTGCCGGCCCGGACCTCGTGCTCGGCGTCACCGACCTGGAAGAGGCCCTCTCCCTGATAGGCCAGGCACACCTCGTAGAAGGAATGGGTGTGCCAGTAGTTGCGCCAGACGCCGGGTTGATAGAAGCCCCAGCTGACGAAGTCGGCGGTGAAACCGTCCACCGTGCAACGATCGAGCCGCCCGGCCAGTTCGACCAGTCGGGCGGCTCCGGCAACGGCATCCAGGCTCACCGGTGTGTCAGCTCACCGGTGTCAGGCGGACTTGCGGCCTGTCGGGTCGATGCCGGCCAGCATCATCCCCTGTCCCAGTGAATGGCTGTGCGCATCGGTCAGCGGCGGATCGGCCGGATCGCGGTACTGCACCAGCCAGGTCGTACGCGCCTCCTCGCTGACGTTGACACCGGAACCGTGCACGGTCAGACAGCTGAAGAACAGCACGTCGCCGGCCTTGGCAGGCTGCGGGATGGCGTCGTCGAACGGGACGTCGGGCAGGTGGAAGCTGCCCTCGGGATTGTGCTCACGGGGACCGCCGGCGTGGCTGCCGGGGATGACCCGCACGCATCCCTTCTCCTCCGGCGCATCGTCGAAGTGGAAGATCGCCGCACCGACTCGGTTGTAGGTGTGCGGGAAGAACGGATGATCCTGGTGCAACGGGAACGGTGAGCCGTTCTCCGGCGGCTTCACGAACAACTTGGTGTGATGCAGTTGCACATTGGGAGTGCCGAGGACGGCCGCCGCGACATCGGTGAACCGCGGGTCGGTCAGCAGCCGGCTGAAGGCAGCGTCGTAGAACTGGGCATCGTGCAGGTGTCGCAGGCTGGTGGCCTGCCCCATCGCGACCTCCGAGGCCGACTGCCAGGTCGGGTCGTCGGACCGGTTCAGCCGATCCAGCAGGTCGTGGCTGGTCTGCCGGTAGGCGGCTGCCTCTTCAGGGGTCAGCAGACCCCGGACAAGGACGTAGCCGTCGCGGGCGTAAGCGGCTCCCAGGTCTTCGAGGTCCGGAGCGGCAGTGGCGGTCATGGTCAACCCTTCAGGTAGAGACTTCGGTGACCTTCAACCTAGGGAAGCGCACCTGCGCCGGAAAGGTCGCGGGCGGACGGAAATGTTCGCCAAACGGACATCGCCATTCGGCCGGGCCGGACGATCCGCGCACCGTTCGGGGCCGTACGGAACAATGGGCCGGGTGAGTCAGACAGGCCTGGACGAACTGTTCGTCGAATACACCGCCGAGCCGGCAGCCGATCGCGCCGGCCGGTGGCGCCGGATGCTGATCCTGCGACTGGTCAGCCTCGGCATCACCGTGGTGGTGCTGGTAGCCCTCTTTCTCTGGCAGCGGGAGCAGGTCGTCGCCAATCCGGTGCCCTACATCGTCGTCTACAGCCTGGTGCTGCTGATCGGTATCGGCTGGGCGGTCGGCACCTTCTTCGGCTACCGCCGGGTGCGTCGGGACCTGACCTCGATCCCGTCCGGGCTCGCGCTCCGGGTCGGACGCAGTGGCCTCGAACTGGCCGGTCAATGGCAAGCCTGGTCGGATGTCGCAGCGATCCGATCGGCCAAGGGCCGCTGGCCCGCCGGTCCCTTGTTGGAGGTGGCCCGGACCGACGGCTCATCGGTAGCCACCCCGCTGGAGCAGATCTCGGTGCTGCCGGCGACGCTGGACACGGCGCTGCGCGCCTACTCCGCCGGGCGGCAGGGCCTCGATCTGAGCAGCCTGGACATCTGAGGGATCGCCCGGCCGAACCGATCGGGCGGACGCGCTGGGCCGGTCTCCGGCCGGGGTGAAAGACTGTCCGTTGAGAGCTTGCACGTTTCGAGAAGAAAGTATCGACATGCCCATTGCGACACCTGAGGTTTACGCCGAGATGCTGGACCGGGCCAAGTCCGGCTCCTTCGCCTACCCGGCGATCAACGTCAGCTCCTCCCAGACCCTCAATGCCGCTTTGCAGGGCTTCACCGATGCCGGCTCCGACGGCATCATCCAGGTCTCGACCGGTGGCGGTGAGTACGCGTCCGGGCCGAAGGTGAAGAACCAGGTCACCGGTGCGGTCGCGCTGGCCGAGTACGCCCACGTGGTGGCCGAGAACTTCCCGGTCAACATTGCCCTGCACACCGACCATTGCCCGAAGGAGAAGCTGGACGGATTCGTCCGGCCGCTGCTGAAGATCTCCGCCGAGCGGGTCGGTCGTGGTGAGAATCCGCTGTTCCAGTCCCACATGTGGGACGGCTCGGCCGTGCCGGTGGAGGAGAACCTGTCCATCGCCGCCGAGTTGCTCGAGCAGTGCGCCGCGGCCAAGATCATCTTGGAGATCGAGGTCGGCGTCGTCGGTGGTGAGGAGGACGGCGTCAGCAACGAGATCAACGACAAGCTGTACACCACCGTCGCCGACGGTCTGCGCACCGTCGAGGTGCTCGGCTCCGGTGAGAAGGGGCGCTACATCACCGCGCTCACCTTCGGCAATGTGCACGGTGTGTACAAGCCGGGCGCGGTCAAGCTGCGTCCCGAGGTGCTGAAGGAGATCCAGGACGAGGTCGGCGCCAAGCTCGGCAAGGACAAGCCGTTCGATCTGGTCTTTCACGGTGGCTCCGGCTCGACTCTGGAGGAGATCCAGTCCGCAGTTGATCATGGTGTGATCAAGATGAACATCGACACCGACACCCAGTACGCTTTCACCCGGCCGGCCGCCGCGCACATGTTCGCCAACTACGACGGTGTGCTCAAGGTGGACGGCGAGGTCGGCAACAAGAAGGCCTACGACCCGCGTGCCTGGGGCAAGCTGGCCGAGGCCGGGATGGCGACCCGGGTGGTCGAGGCTTGCGAGAACCTGCGCAGCACTGGCACTTCGCCGAACGCTTGATCTGACGTTTGTAGCAAAGGGGGACACGGTGCCGTTGGAGGGGAGCGAGGCGACCACCAACGGCACGGTTCCGTTCAGCCAGGTGTGGATCGGCGACCGGATCATCGCCCGCGATGTCCACGGCGATGATCTGGTCGACGTGTTGCAGCAGAACGGGGACGCCTCGGCCTGGGCCATCGCGCCACGGACCGACAGTGCCGAGCTGCGCCGGCTGGCGAAGATTCTCGACCTGGACGATCTTGCGGTCGCCGAGTTGCTGGATCCCGGTCACCGGATCGGCTACAGCGAGATCGCCGGCACCAGTCTGGTCCGGCTGCGGTCGCCGATCGCCGCTGAGTCGTTGCTGGACACCGAGTCAGCCTTCGATCTTTCCATGATCATCGCCGAACAGGTGTTGATCATGCTCGTCGACGACAGTCATGGTAGGGATCTGGCCCGGGTGTTGGCCGGTGCCGGACCTCGGTTGACCCGCGGCGGCGCCGACCGAGCCGCCCAGCTCGCGATCGAAGCGACCATCGCGCGGCTGTCCACCATCACCGCCGATCTGGAGGACGCCGGTGACGCGTTGGCCGAGGCTCTCTTCGGTGGCGAACCACTGTCCCGGGAGAAGAAGCTCGAGGCATTCCGGCTGCGCCGTTCGGTGACCGAGCTGCGACGGATCATCGAGCCGACCAGTGAGGTGGTCAGCGAGCTGGCCAACAGCCATGATGATCAAGGTCCGGATGCCGTGCGTCGGTGGAGCATGATCGTCGATCACGCCGACCGGGCGGCCAACAACGTGGTCATGCTCGGCGAGAGCCTGACTGCGACCTTCGACACCAGCCTGTCGTTGGACAACGCTCGGCTCGGCGAGTTGATGAAGCGTCTCAGCGGTTGGGCCGCGATCATTGCCGTGCCCACCCTGATCACCAGCTTCGTCGGGATGAACGTCGACTTCTGGGTCCAGCTGGTGCTGATGCTGGTCACCGCTGCCGTGCTGTTCATCGTTTTCCGCCGCAAGGATTGGGTCTGACGCCGGACTGGCAGGATGGGACCGTGACCGATCCGACTCATCGCAATCTGCTGGCCGCCGAGGCCGGTGTCGCCGAGACCAGACTTCCCGCCGATCCGATCGCCGACCAGCTCGAGCAAGCGAGCCTGGACCAGCTGGTCGACCTGGTCGGGCAGCACCCGACCTCGAGCCTGGGCTGGGCCATCCTGGCCGAGCGCGCGCTGGCCGACGACACCGCGCAGCGCACCGTCGAGGCATACGCCTACGCCCGGACGGGGTACCACCGCGGTCTGGACGCGCTGCGTCGCTCCGGCTGGCGTGGCTCCGGACCGGTGCCGTGGGAACACCAGCCCAACCGCGGTTTCCTCCGCGCGCTCTGGGCCTTGTCGGTGGCCGCCGGCCGGATCGGTGAGACCGAGGAGCAGCAGCGCTGCTCCCAGTTCCTGCGCGACTCTTCCGAGGCCGCCTACACCGAGCTCGCCGGCTGACGGAATATCGCTGCGGTCCGGCCGTGACCTAGAGTGAGGCCGCAAGAGTCCCCCGAGACCTGCGTCTCGTGGGACTTCATCTCTGTCGGAACAAGCTCACCGCGGGTGAGTGGAACACATTCATCTCATAGAGAAAGAACAGGGCGGCGATCACATGCCGGGCATTGTGGTGGTGGGCTCCCAGTGGGGCGACGAAGGCAAGGGCAAGGCGACCGATCAACTCGGTGACCGGGTGGACTACTGCGTCCGCTATTCCGGCGGCAACAACGCCGGTCACACCATCGTGGTGAACGGTGAGAAGTTCGCCCTGCACCTGCTTCCGTCCGGCACGCTCAATCCCGGGTGTCGACCGGTGATCGGCAACGGTGTGGTGGTCGACCTGGACGTCCTGTTCACCGAGATCGACGCGCTGGAGAAGCGCGGCGTCGACTGTTCCGGACTCCTCGTCTCGGCCAACGCCCACCTGATCGCCAGCTACCACCAGACCATCGACAAGGTGACCGAGCGTTTCCTCGGCAAGGCCAAGATCGGCACCACCGGTCGCGGCATCGGACCGGCCTACTCGGACAAGATCAACCGGCTCGGGATCCGGATCCAGGACCTGTTCGACGAATCCATCCTGGCCAAGAAGGTGGAGGCCTCGCTGGACCAGAAGAACCACCTGCTGGTCAAGGTGTACAACCGGCGTGCGATCGAAGCCGACGAGATCACCGAGCACCTTCTGTCCTACGCCGATCGGATCCGGCCGCATGTGGCCGACACCGCCCGGGTGCTGAACGACGAGTTGGACAACCAGAAGGTGGTGCTGTTCGAGGGAGCCCAGGCTCATCACCTGGACGTCGATCACGGCACCTACCCCTACGTCACCTCCTCCAACCCGGTTGCTGCTGGTGCCTGTGTCGGTGCCGGCGTCGGCCCGACCCGGCTGGACCGGGTGATCGGTATCGCCAAGGCCTACACCACCCGTGTCGGCGAGGGACCGATGCCGACCGAGCTGCTGGATGCCGACGGTGACCGGCTGCGTACCGAGGGTGGCGAGTTCGGCACCACCACCGGTCGGAACCGCCGCTGTGGCTGGTTCGACGCGCTGGTGGTCGAGCATGCGCACAAGATCAACTCCTTCACCGATCTCTTTCTCACCAAGCTGGACATCCTGACCGGCTGGGAGCAGATCCCGATCTGTGTCGGCTACGAGATCGACGGCGTCCGGCACGACACGATGCCGATGACCCAAACCGAGTTCCATCACGCCAAGCCGATCTACGAGTACGCCGAGGGTTGGTCCGAAGACATTTCCGGCTGCCGGAACTTCAGCGATTTCCCGGCCGCCACCCGGGCCTACGTGAAGCGACTGGAGGAGCTCGTCGGCGTCCGGATCTCCGGCATCGGGGTGGGCCCGGGCCGGGGTGAGGTCGTGATGGTGCACGACCTGCTCGACTGACCGACAGATTCGGTTGAGGTCAAATGAGTCGACGGGCCTTCGTCGGGGCCGGTTGGATGAGCAGGCATGTCTGACGACGTTCCGATCAACGGCCTGTCCCTCTACCTGAACTCTCCGATCGCGCCCGAGCGGCTGGATCGGCTGATCGCCGATCTGGTCGATCCGCCGCCGACCACCGTCCTCGACGTCGGCTGTGGTTGGGCAGAGATGCTGCTCCGCGTCCTCGAGCGGGCCCCGTCGGCAACCGGGGTCGGTGTCGACAACGAGCAGATCGATATCGATCGAGGGCGGGCGCTGGCCGCCGACCGGGGACTGGTTGATCGGGTCGAGTTGGTGCTCGGTGATGCCGCCGACCAGGAGGGTTCGTACGACCTGGTGCTCTGCGTCGGGTCCCACCATGCACTGGACGAGAACCCCGCCGAGGCCCTGCGGAAGTTGCGCGCCCTCACCAAAGTCGGTGGTCGGCTGCTCTTCGGGATCGACTACTGGCTGCAACCGCCGCCGCCGGAACGACTGGCCGCTATGTGGGGTGGGGCAACCCTGCAGGACAGCTGCCAGCTGCCGGAGGTGGTGGATGCGGCGGCCGACGCCGGGTGGCGACTGCTCGATCTGCAGCAGACCAGCCAACAGGAGTGGGACGCCTACGAGTGCGGTCTGGTCCGCAACCAGGAGGAGTGGCTGCTCTCCCATCCCGACCACCCGGAGGCTGAGGCGTTGCGGCAGCGGCTCGATCGCGGGCGCTCGGAGTGGCTGCGGGGGCATCACGGCTACCTCGGCTTCGGCTGCCTGACCCTTGGTGCACTGCCCGCGACCGGTTGAGTTTTTCGCCTCTCGACGCTGCTCGGTAGGCTTCGGCAAGTGGCAACCGAAGAAGGACGACAGCTCTCGGTCCTGGTGATCGGCAACGGCGGACGCGAACACGCGATTGCGGCGGCTTTGACTCGGGATCCGGAGGTGTCCGCGGTCCACGTCGCCCCCGGCAATCCGGGCACGGCCGAGATCGCCACCAACCACCCGGTGGAGGCGAACTCCGGCCCAGCGGTGGCGGAATTGGCGCAGAAGCTGGATGTCGATCTGGTGGTGGTCGGGCCGGAGGCGCCGCTGGTGGCCGGCGTCGCCGATGCGGTGCGGGAGGCCGGCATCGCCTGCTTCGGGCCGAGCGGGGCAGCTGCTCGGTTGGAGGGCAGCAAGGCATTCGCCAAGGACGTGATGGCGGCGGCGGGTGTGCCGACTGCCGACTGCCTGGCCTGTACCGACGACGATCAGGTGGCGGCAGCACTGGACCGGTTCGGGGCGCCGTACGTGGTCAAGAACGACGGCCTGGCAGCCGGTAAAGGGGTACTGGTCACCGATGACCGCGCCGCCGCTGTGGCGCATGCCGGTGGCTGCGACTCGGTGGTGATCGAGGATTTCCTGGACGGGCCGGAGGTCAGCCTGTTCGCGATCTGCGACGGCAGCACCGTACGGCCGATGCAGCCGGCGCAGGACTTCAAGCGAGCCCATGACGGCGACGCCGGCCCGAACACCGGCGGGATGGGCGCCTACACCCCGCTGCCGTGGGCCCCGGACGGTCTGGTGGACGAGGTCGTCCGTACCGTGATCCAGCCGACCGTCGACGAGCTCGCTCGGCGCGGGACGCCGTTCGTCGGGTTGCTGTACGCCGGCCTGGCACTGACCCGCAAGGGCATCCGGGTGGTCGAGTTCAACTGCCGCTTCGGCGATCCGGAAACCCAACCCCTGTTGACCAAACTCGAGACTCCGCTCGGCCGGCTGCTGTACGCCGCCGCGACCGGGACACTGGCCGATCAGCCGGACCTGGTCTGGAAGCCGGGTGCCGCGGTCGGGGTGGTGCTGGCCTCCGAGGGCTATCCGGAACAGCCGATCACCGGGCGGCCGATCCGTGGCCTGGAGCAGATCGCGGTGCCGGTCATCCACGCCGGCACGTCGAGTGTGGACGGGGCGTTGGTCAGCTCCGGCGGCCGGGTGCTGACCGTGGTCGGGATGGGGGACAACCTCACGGCCGCCCGGGAACAGGCCTACGCCGCGATCGCCCAGATCGAGCTCGACGGCTCCTTCTACCGCACCGACATCGCCCAGGCAGCAGCCGAACCCGTCTCCGAGGAAAGTTGATCATGACCATCCCCAACGTGCTGGCCACGCGCTACGCCTCGGCTCCGATGAGGGAGTTGTGGTCGCCGGAGAACAAGATCGTGCTGGAACGGCAGCTGTGGATAGCCGTGCTCACCGCACAGCGCGATCTCGGCGTCGACTTCGGCGGTGACGACCCGGACGCTGTGATCGCCGCCTACCGGAAGGTGATCGACACCGTCGACCTGGACAGCATTGCCGCCCGGGAGCGCGTCACCAAGCATGATGTGAAGGCGCGGATCGAGGAGTACAACGCGCTGGCCGGCTTCGAACACATCCACAAAGGGATGACCAGCCGCGACCTGACCGAGAATGTGGAACAGCTGCAGCTGGTCTCCGGGCTGCGGATTATCCGTGACCGGATCGTCAGTGCGCTGGTCCAGCTCACCCGGTTGGCCGCCGAGTACGCCGAGTTGCCGATGGCCGGTCGCTCCCACAATGTCGCCGCCCAGGTGACCACGCTGGGCAAGCGGTTTGCCACCGCTGCCGATGAGGCGCTGGTGAGCTACGCCCGGGTTTCGGAACTGATCGATCGCTACCCGATCCGTGGCGTCAAGGGTCCGGTCGGCACCAGCCAGGACATGCTCGACCTGCTCGGCGGTGACGAAGCGAAGGTGGCCGAACTCGAGCGACGGATCGCCGAACATCTCGGCTTCGAACAGGTCTTCACCTCGACCGGACAGGTCTATCCCCGTTCGCTGGATTACGACGTGGTGTCCGCACTGGCGCAGGTCGCAGCAGCCCCTTCCAACGTCGCCACCAGCATCCGCCTGATGGCCGGCAACGAGTTGGTCACCGAAG
>NHCFJ02800__coassemble_1807_pt1 | contig 14287 bp, 13 predicted proteins | sample NHCFJ02800__metabat2_high_PE_002 | metagenome-assembled genome bin NHCFJ02800
GTGCACCCGGGTGGCCCCGTGCAGCCACCCGGACGGCTCGGCATCGATATAGGCCACCTCCGGCCACCGGATGTGCCGGGTCCGCAACCGCCCGATCACGGTCACCCCGACCGTCGTCACCACGAATCCGACATAGGCCGAGAAGGTTGCCAGCACGCACAGGCCCACCACCAACACCGCGACCACGACAATCAGGATCCCGGCCAGCAGCGGCGGACGAGCGACCAGCAACAGAGCGATCGCGGAGCCGACGACGGCCAGCGCAATCATTCCGGTCAGCACCCCGACGACCAGCGCGTGCACGGGAATCGACGGGGTGGCGTACAACACGGTCCCGTTGTCCTTGGCTCGTGGCGCCACCTGTCCCTGACCTCTCGTCGACGACTCGCCGCGCAACTCTATGCTGTCTCCTCAGCAGGAGAGCCGCTTCAGCCAGGGGTAACAGTGCAACGAACCATCCACAGCTCCGGCGCCAAGATCAATGCCGTCGTCGGCCCGATGGTGATGGTGATCGGCGTCGGCGCCGCGGTGGCCGGCATCGTGCTGTCCATCGTGATCGGCACGCCGGGCTTCCTCGCCTTCTTCATCCCGGCGGCGCTGGCCATCGGCGGCGGGTTGTTGATCATCCGGATGTCCCGACGCGCCGGCCTCCGGATCGAGGACGAAGGGTTCCGCTGGTGCGGGTTCTTCGGCCCCGAGCAGTCCCTGGCCTGGCACCAGGTCCAGCAGATCTTCCCGCCACCGCCGGGATCGCGACGGGTGGCCGCACTGGCGCAACTGCGGGACGGTTCGGTGCGGCAGATCGACGCGGTCTGGCAGTCGCCGACCTCACCGGTCACACTGCTGGGCGATGGCGGCGACCGCGAGGCGTTGCACGCGCTGATCGCCGGACATCAGGACTGGCTGTCCCGGCGACGCTGAGATTCATCGTCGGTCTCGGCAAGTGCACGCAGCCGGTCCAGCGATTCCGCCCAGTACGCCTCATAGCGGGCCACCCACGGTCCGAACGCCCGTCGGAAACCGGCACCGTCGACCCGGTAGCGCTGATGACGTCCGTCCTTCTCTGCCACCACCAGGCCGGCTGCTCGAAGCGCCATCAGGTGCTTGGAGATGCCGGAGGCGACCAGTTCGGGGAACTCAGCCGACAACTCACCGACGGTCAGGTCCCCCCGTTCGGCCAGCAGGTCGAGCATCCGTCGGCGGGTCGGGTCGGCCAAGGCCCGGAACGGATCGACAGCCGTAGTCACGCCTGCGCCCTCAGGACGCGAGCGTGAGAGCCGCGAGCCGCTGCAGCACCTGGTGTCGATCGGCGCCCCGCTCGTAGGCGGCCTGGGTGGATTCCCACCCGGGCTTGCCGATCCCGGCGAATCCGTCGTGCACCAGCCGGACCTGGGTCCCGGTGGCGATCGGGGTCAGTTCGATCAACAGCCGGCCAGGGTGCAGCCAGCCGGCCTCCTCCTCCAGCCAGGACAGCACCAGCCGGCCCTCCGGAACGTATTCCAGGACCACGCCGGTGATCACCGTCTGGTCCGGGCCCTGCAAGCGGTAGCTGCCACCGACCTGCAGGTCGATCTCGATCGACGGTGCGATCCACTGCCGCAGACCTTCCTGCGAGGTGAACCAACGCCAGACCGAACTGGGTGCTGCAGCGATCTCGATGGTGCGGGCAACCTGTGGCACAACGACCTCCTCAATGCATTACCAACTAGTAATGCATTACCGTACGGTAAGAGATAGGCGCAGCACAAGTCATCGATAGGGTCGGGCGATGACCACCCTGATGTTCTGGAACCTGTACGAGGCAGCCCGCGCCCTGCGGACCGGAGACGACCAGCAGTGGCAGCAGCAGGTCGAGGTGGTGCGGAACCATCAGCCCGATCTGTTGGCGGTGACCGAGGGGTGGGACTGGCACCTCGACGACAACGCCCTGTTCCACCGCGCGTTGACCGACTTCGGCTACCACGACGGTGTGCTGTACGAGGCCAAGACCGGCTGCGACATGGCCGTGATGTGGCGCGAGCCGGCGAAGTTGATCAACAGCCAGGGCCAGCCGACATCCCTGTCCTTCTGGCACGGTTGGCTGCGCGTCACCCTTGAGCTGCCCGGGCACGCCGAGCCGTTCGTGGTGATGGTCAGCCACCTCAACCCGTTCGACCCCACCCTGCGGCGGATCGAAGGCTCCTTCCTCCGCTCACCGATGCAGCGCACCCCGAACGGCATCCTGGTGATGGACGCCAATTCGATCGCACCGGGTGATCAGGAACCCGAACCGAGCCCGGCCCGCAATCTTCCGGGCGAGTCGGTCGGTGATCGGGTGGCCCTCGAGGGTCTGGCCGAGGTCGGACTGATCGACGTTGCGGCCGACCGGGGCGATCGACGTCCGACCCACGGCTATCACCGCGACAGCGGCAGCGCGCCGCAGGTCCGGATCGATCAGGCCTGGGTCACGCCGAGCGTGACGGTGCGCGGCTATCAGGTGCTGGATTCGAACGAGATCGACCCGACCATCGACGAGGCCTCGGACCACCGCCCGATCCTGGTCGAGTTCGAGACCGGTCGATAGCCGCCGGTCAGGATTCGGTGGCGATGGCCGTGAAGTCGGTCTGTCGCTGCTGCTGTTCCTCGCGCGCAGGCCAGGTCACGTCGGCTGCCCGGAGGCTGTCGAATCCGCCGCGGGTCTTCGCCGCCCAGGCAGCGAGTACGCCGACCACCAGGGTCGGGCTGTGCACCCGGCCGGCCAGCACCGTCTCGACCAGATCGTCCAGGCTCGCCCAGACGATGTCCATATGGGCTTCCTCGCCGTGCTTGACGAATCCGTCCGGTGCCGGCGCTTCGGTCAGCCCGCGTGCGAGATACATCCGCATGCTCTCGCTCAGACCACCCGGCGAGGTGAACTCCTCGGCCAGTACCCGCCAGTCCGAGGCGGCCAGCCCGACCTCCTCGGCGAGTTCCCGCTGGGCCCCGATGAGGTAATCCTCGCCGGCCACGTCGAGCAACCCGGCGGGCGGCTCGATCAGTCGGTGCCGCACCGGATGGCGGTACTGCCGCACCAGCGCGACCCGTTCCTGATCATCGACGGCGAGGATGCCGACCGCGCCGGGATGCACGGTGAACTGGCGCTGCAGCGGCTCGGCATCCGGAGTCAGCACCTCCTCCTCGACGAAGGAACACACCGCTCCGGCGGCCAGCACGGCTGATCGCGTCACCGCCCAGCTCTCCGGCCGGTCGATGAGTTCGTCGACGCCGATGATCACCTGCTCGCCGCTCATGCGTTCGCCGCTCATGCGTTCGCCGGTCATGCGGGGGCTCCGTCGACCGGCAGCCGGGTGGCGATCTTGCGCTCCAGCGCGGCCTCAATCAGCCCGACGAACAGCGGATGCGGGTCGGTCGGCCGGGACTTCAGCTCCGGATGCGCTTGGGTGGCCACGAAGTAGGGATGGATCGACGGGTCGAGTTCGACGAACTCCACCAGCGTCGAGTCCGGTGAGGTACCGCTGATCACCAGACCGGCCTGCTCAAGTTGGGAGCGATAGCCGTTGTTCACCTCGTAGCGGTGCCGATGGCGCTCACTCACCTCGGTGGTGCCGTACTGCTTGGCCACCAGGCTGCCCGGTGCCAGCGTGGCCGGGTAGGCGCCGAGTCGCATCGATCCGCCGAGGTCTCCCTCTCCGGAAACGATCTTGACCTGTTCGGCCATCGTCGCGATCACCGGATGTTCGGTGTCGGGGGTGAACTCGCTGGAATCGGCACCGCCGAGCCCGGCCAGGTTGCGGGCCACTTCGATCACCATGCATTGCAGACCGAGGCAGAGGCCGAGGATCGGGATCCGTTGGGTCCGGGCGTACGCGATCGCGCCGACCTTTCCTTCCACGCCACGGATGCCGAAGCCTCCCGGGACACAGATCCCGTCGACGTCTCCGAGCACGGCTGCTGCGCCCTCGGGCGTCTCACAGTCGTCGGAGCCCACCCAACGCACGTTCACCTTGGCCCGATTGGCGAACCCGCCGGCGCGCAGTGCCTCCACCACCGACAGGTACGCATCCGGCAGGTCGATGTACTTGCCGACCAGCGCGATAGTGACCTCCTCGGTGGGGTTGTGCACCCGCTCCAGCAGGTCGTTCCATCGGGACCAGTCGACGTCGCGGAAGCGGAGGTCGAGTCGCCGGACGACATAGGCGTCCAGCCCTTGGGAGTGCAGCACCTTCGGCAGGTCGTAGATGCTCGGTGCGTCGATGTTCTCGATCACGGCCTGTTCGTCGACGTCACACATCAGCGAGATCTTGCGCTTGACCGATTCCGGGATCTCCCGGTTGGCACGGCAGACGATCGCATCGGGCTGGATGCCGGCCTGCCGCAGAGCGGCCACCGAGTGCTGGGTCGGTTTGGTCTTCAGTTCGCCGCTGGGCCCGATGTAGGGCAGCAGCGAGACATGAAGAAAGAAGACGTTGTCCCGGCCGACCAGGTGCCGGACCTGCCGGGCAGCCTCCAGGAACGGCTGCGACTCGATGTCGCCGACGGTGCCGCCGATCTCGTGGATCACGACGTCGATCGGCTCCCCCGGCTGCCCCGGCGGCGGATCGACATGAGCCATCCGCAGCATCTGATCGATGATCTCGTTGGTGATGTGCGGGATCACCTGCACGGTGTCACCCAGGTAGTCGCCGCGGCGTTCCTTGGCGATCACGGTGGAGTAGACCTTGCCGGTGGTGACGTTGGCGTCACCGGACAGGTTGCGGTCGAGGAACCGCTCGTAGTGACCGACGTCCAGGTCGGTCTCGGCGCCGTCCTCGGTGACGAACACCTCGCCGTGCTGGAACGGGTTCATGGTGCCCGGATCGACGTTCAGGTACGGATCCAGTTTCTGCATCGTGACCCGGAGGCCGCGGGCGGCGAGCAGACTGCCCAGACTCGAGGCCGTCAGGCCCTTTCCGAGAGAGGAGGCGACTCCTCCCGTGACGAACACGTGCTTGGTCGCAGAAGGAGTATCCACGGGGTTCCAGCGTAATTCCTCCGGGCCCGGTTAGCTAATGGGCCCGCCGTGTCGGGCGTACAAGTCTGCCAACCGATCGGCTGTCTGCTCCTCGGTCGGCCAGCTCGCGGCCTGCCGACGCCCCTGAGTCGCCAGCCGACGACGGCGCTGCGGATCGTCGATCAAGGCGGTGACCTGGACCGCGGCGACGTCGGCGGCTTCCGGGTCGAACAGGATCGCACCGTCTCCGACGATGTCGGCGGTCCCACCCACGTCGGTGGCGATCAAGGGCACCCCCAGTTGCAGACACTCCTGCAGCGCCAGCGAGGACCCCTCCCAGCGGGAGGTGTTGATGGAGAGGTCCGCGGCCGCGAGCAACTCGGGCACATCACGGCGATGGCCGAGCAACCGGACCGGCAGTTGCTCGCGGTCGATCCTGCTCTGCAGCCGGTCCCGGTCGGGTCCGTCGCCGCAGATCAGATAGTGCGCCCGAGGTGTCCGGCCCGCGATGTCGAGCAGCAGGTCGAGGTTCTTCTGCGGGGCCAATCGGGCGACCGAGATGATCATGAAATCGTCCGGCCCGAACCCCAGCATCGAACGGGTACGATCCCGGTCCCGGTCGACCGTTGGTGGTGGAGGTGCCGGCACCGGCGCCAGGACGGCAGCTGCTCCCAACGCCGTCGCCGCGGCCACCAGGTCGGAGCTGACGCCGAGCACGACGGTGGAGGTCGCGGCCGCGACCCGGCGCAGTCCGGCACCGATCAGCCGAGAGACCCCGGCCGGCGGAATGTCGTTGTGCCAGGTGCAGATCATCGGTGTCCGGGTAAGCCGGGCGATCGGACCGGCGACGGCGGCCGCCTTGTAGCCGTGGGCGTGCACCACGTCGGCCGAGCCGATCCGGAGCAGCCGGGTCAGCGGTCGGACACAGACGTCGACGCCGGCCAGCGGGCCACCGGCAACATCGTCGGGGCACCACACCCGGACCTGGTGCCCGCGGGCCTGCAGCCGCGGGATCATCCCCGCGACATGTCGGCCGATGCCGCCGTGGGTAGCGGTCAGCACGAATCCGATCCGCAGTCCGGGATCAGCCATCCTCACTCCTGATCGTCGCTGTCTCGGTGACGAACTCACGCCTACTGATCAGCCGCCAGGAACGCCGGTCGAACAGGTACAGCCCGAGCGCGAACAACGCCGTACACACCAGTGCCGCGCCGAACGCGCCGACCACCGAGCCGACGATCCCCACCTCTGCCAACCAACGCCCGAAGTAGGCCACCAGCCCGCCGGCGACGATGCCGATCATCGCGCCACGGAACAGCGGCCGGAGCATGCCCAGGGCGTGCGCCGCCCTCTCCCCAGGTAGCGGTCCAGTGACGATGATCATCGTCCAGCCGACGATCGCCCCGATGATCATGCCGGCCGAGTTCGCGGCAGCGATCCCGGTCACCACCGCCGCCGGCGGCACCACTGCGATCACCACCGCAACTCCGGCGATCACCGACCCCCAGGCGATCGCCGTGGTCAGCCCGGCGGCGCGCGCGCGATGCTCCGCGTACAGCGTCCGGGTGGCCAGTCCCATCAGGGCGAAGCCGGTCAGGGCCGGTGCATAGGCGATGATCGGCCACGCCAACGCGGCGGCGTTCCCGGACCCCGGCCCGAGCACCAACAGCCTGGCGACCGGGACGGCGTCGGCGATCAACAGTGCACTGCCCAGGGTGGCCAGCGTGCACACTGCGGGTCCGATGGTCATCAGCACCGCAGACACCTGGTCGCGTCCCTGGGCGGCAGCAGTGCTGAGCCTGGGGAAGATCATCTGCAGCAGCGGACTGATCAGCACCGCGAACGGCAGCAGGTACACAGCATTGGCCCAGGTCGCCTGGGTCCAGGCCCCGGCGATCATCGATCGGCCGGCGGCGAACATCGCCGTCATCACACTGAGTTGTTGGAAGATCAAGCCGAACAGGCTGGCACCGGCGATAGAGATGATCACCCGCGGCACACCCGTCGGGAACCGCAGGGTCGGCCGCAATCCCAGCCGGAGCCGGAACAACGGTATGGCGGTCACCAGAGCCAGCACCACCACACCGGCCGTGGTCCCCCACCCGAGCACCGCCAGTGCCGACGCCTGCAGTTCGGCCGGGTCGTCGCGTCCGGCGGGGTCGGCGACCGCTGCGAAGATCAGGTAGGTGGTGATCACCACGGCACTCGAGGCCAACGGTGCGGCGGCCGCCGCGATGAAACGATGATGTGCCTGCAGCACGCCCGCGCTCACCACGGCGAGCCCGTAGAACCACAACTGCGGGGCGAAGATCAGCAACAGTGCTGCCGCCACCTGCTGTGCTCCCGAACAGCTCTCCTGGACGAAGATCTCGGCGTAACCGGAGGCGAACACGGCAGCCGCGATCACCAGCGGTGTCAAGATCAACAACGACCAACACAGCAGTGCCGCGGTGGTTCGTGCGGCGTCGGCCCGGCCACGCTCGCCGGCGAGTTGGCGACCGATCACCGGCACCACGACGCTGGCCAGGATGCCGCCTGCGGCGATCTCGAACAACACATTGGGCAGTTGGTTGGCTGCGTTGTAGGCGTCACCGAGGCAGGTGTCACCAACGGTCTTGGAGAAGACCAGCCAGCGTCCGAATCCGACGATCCGCGATGCCAAGGTCAGGGCCGCGACGCCGCCCGCGGTCCGGGCGAAAAGTCGTCCGGCGCCACCGGCAGGCGAGCTCACGGTCCGTCCCGTCCCCACCGGTCGATCGTCCGCAGCACCGGGTGATCATCGATCACCGCGCTGAAGCTGACCTTCTCGCTGGCCAGGTTGAGTCCGATCACTCCGGCCAGCACCGCCACCCGGAGCGGTCGCGGCAGCCGGATGATCGCCGTCCCCAGACCGGCGCCCAGCGCGTTCGCTCCGCAGTCGCCGAGCATCGAACGACCGGCGAGATCATCGGCCAGCACCCCGGACACCGCACCGACCAGTGGACCGCTGCCCGGAATGATCATGCCCAGTCCGAGTACGGCCTTGCCGGCCCGACCGGGCCGCAGGTCGAGCAGATTGGTGACATTGGCCGTCCCGGCGATCAGCGTGGTGTTGATCATCACGTCCACGATCCGGCCGGCGCCTCGACCGGCGCCTCGACCGGCTGGGCGATCGATCACCGAGGCCGCCAGCGCGGAGACGCCGATCCCGGCGATCTTGATCATCCCACTGGTGATCGTGCCGGCGCGCAGCGCGCGGAGGTGACCACCAAATCCCTTGGCCTGCGTGGTTCCGAGGAGATCGTCGTAGGCACCGACGAGGGCCGAGCCGCCGACAGCGACCAGCCTGGCGGCGGCGCGACGGCCCGCTGCCGGGTCGCCGGCCCGACCGGCCAGCACCGCCTCGACGATCATCCCGGCCCCGGCACCGACGGCAACTGCCGGGCCTTCCACCAGGGTCACCGGGTCGCCGGCGTAGTTGGTCCGCTGCCAGGCCGGCCCTGGCGTCACGGTCCGACTGATCGCCTTCGACACCAGGCCGGCTACGGTCGCGCCGGCGGTCGAGCGCACCGCGGCCCTGATCCGGTTCGGCATCAGTTCGGCAACTCCGGCGCCGGTGCGTCGCTGCTGTTGGCGAAGCCGTAGTGCCCCTGACCGTCCATCATCACTTCTCGGGACGCCATGATCACCGTACTGACCCCGCTCGGCAGGTCGGCAGCATCCACACTGCTCAACAACTCCCGGCTCTGCGGCTCGGCCCGGAGCGTGGCGACATCGGTTCCGTCGATCCCGGTGCTGTTGGGCCCGGCCACTACCCCGCCCCGGGAACGCTGCACCAGCGCGACGTAACACTCGACATGCTGGGTCAACGCCTCCGCCCCGACCGGCGGATCGGCCGCCGGGGCGGTCACCACGATCGCCAGCTCGGCCGCCAGGTCGGAGTTCCGGCTGATCTGTACGAACTGCCCGTTCAGGGCGTCCCCGGTGTCCAGCGCCATCTGATCCAGGGTGCCGGGTTGCCCGGCCAGCATCGAGCGTCCGAGCAGAGAACCGAACTGGGTAGCCAAGGTGGCGTTCTCCTCGTACTGCAACGGGAAGTCGTTCACCAGATCGGTCAGATCGTCCGATTCCTCGGGGTCGAAGACGTCGCTGCTGACCGCGGCGGTCGCGGTCAAGGTGCCGCCCGAATCGTTGATCGCCGTCTTGATCGCACTGATCGTCGATCGCGGCGCACCGGGCATGGTGACCAGTGCGACGCCGGTGCCACTGAGCATCCCGCGAGTGACGGAACGGCCGACCATCTTGGCGTAGGCGTCACGGTAGTCGTTCACCACCCGCTGTTGTTCCAGCTGTTCGCGGTAGGCCTGGACCTGCTTGCGGTCCTGCTCGGCCTGGGCTGCCAACCCTTCGTTGGCCTCGTCGCTGACCAACGTCACGCCGAGGGTGATACCTACCGCCAGCGCCAGGAAGACGGCCATCAGCGAGACGATGTGATAGCGGAAGTTGATCAACTGAACAGTTCCTTCAACCAGTAGACGATGTCGTTCCAGCGAGCCAGCAGCAGGTCACCGACCTGCCGGCCGAAGTCGGTGAACGCCATCGCAGTGACCAACGCCAGCAGCGCCGAGCAGAGCAGCAACAGGATGTGCCATCCCTTCACCTCGCTGCGATAGATCCGCGACACCCCCTTGGCGTCGACCAGCTTCGGACCGACCCGGAGCCGGGTCAGGAAGGTCGAGGCCATCCCGGCCCTGCCCTTGTCCAGGAACTCCACCAGCGACGCATGGGTTCCCACGGCGACGATCAACTGGGCGCCCTTGGAGTCGGCCAACAGCATCGCCGCATCCTCACTGGTGCCGAGCGCCGGGAAGACCACCGCCGACATCCCCATCTTCTCGATCCGTTCCAAACCGGGGGCCTTGCCGTCGCGATAGGCGTGCACCACCAGTTCGGCGCCGCAACGCAGGGCGGTGTCGGTGCAGGAGTCCATGTCCCCGAGGATCATGTCCGGGGTGTACCCGGCCTCGAGCAACGCGTCGGCACCGCCGTCGACGCCGACCAGCAACGGCCGGTATTCGGAGATGTAGGAACGCAGCGTCGCCAGATCCTCGCGGTAGTCGTAGCCGCGGACCACGATCAGCACGTGTCGTCCGTCGAAGTCGGTCCGGACCACCGGCACACCGACGCCCTCCAGCAGGAGGTCCTTCTCCTCCCGCAGGTAGGTCATCGTGTTTTCGGTGAAGGCGACGATCTGATCGCTGAGCCCTTCCTGGGCGGCAGCGAGCTGCTCGTCGAGCCGGCGTTGGGTGAGCAGTTCGCCGGTGCCGAGCTGTTTGCGATCGGGGCTCAGCACGGATGCCCCGTCGAGAACCACCCGGTCGCCCTCGGACAGCACCTCGAACAGTGCGGCATCGGCGTTGTCGATCAGCTCGATCCCGGCGTCCAGCAGGATCTGCGGGCCGAAGTTCGGGTAGCGTCCCGACACCGAGTGCGCGACATTGACCACGGCTGCGACCTGGCACTCCGCCAGAGCCTCGGCACTGACCCGATCGAGGTCGGTGTGGTCGATGACGGCAATCTCGCCCGGCTTGATCCGCTTGGTCAGGTTCTTGGTCCGCCGGTCCAGGCGCACGACTCCCCCGAGATCGGTCGAGGGCGTACGGCGCCGGAGCGAGGGCAGCTTCATCATCGCCCACCATCTTTCCATTCCGTGCCGGTAGCGGACGAAAGCTCCGGCGGCGCTTCGCCGGTCAGTCGGCACGATGCCGGTCGGCGAGGGCCAGCAACTCCTCGGCGTGAGCGATCGACGACTCGGTCCGATCCAGCCCGGCCATCATCCGGGCCAGTTCGGCTGACCGGGCACCGTCGACCACCCGGGACACGCCGCTGGTGGTCACCTGTCCGTCGCTGGCCTTGGCCACCACGTAGTGCCGGTCGGCGAAGGCCGCGACCTGGGCCAGATGGGTGACGACGATCACCTGGGCGTGTCGGGCGAGGGTGGCCAGCCGGCGACCGATCTCGACCGCCACCTTGCCCCCGACGCCGGCGTCCACCTCGTCAAAAACGAACGTGCCGCCGCTCCGGTCGCCGGCCAGCACCACTTCCAGCGCAAGCCGGACTCGGGACAGTTCGCCGCCGGAGGCGACCCGGGACAGGCTGCGCGGCTCGGTGCCGGGGTTGGCACTGAACAGCAACTCCACCTGATCGGCGCCGTACGGGCCGAGCTCGATCTGATGCAGCGCGAACTCCATCCGCGCGTGTGGCATCGCCAACGGCTCCAGCTCGGCCTGGACCCGCTTGCTCAGCTTGCCCGCAGCGGTCCGGCGCAGGGTGGTCAGCTTGGCCGCTTGGTCGCCCAGGGTGCGATCCAGTTCCTCGACCCGGGTGCGCAGACCGTCGATCCGCTCGTCGCCCTGTTCCAGTCCGTCCAGCCGGGTGGCAGCATCGGCTCCCCACGCCAGCACCTCGTCGACCGTGCTGCCGTACTTGCGGGTCAGCCCGGCAAGCTCGGCGCGGCGGGCCGCGATCTGCTCCAGTCGTCCGGGTGAGGACTCCAGATCGCCCAGATAGCTGCTCAGATCCGCGGCCGCATCGGTGAGCAGGTAACCGATCTCGGCGATCCGCTGCGAAAGCCCGGCAGCGCCCTGGTCCAGCTCGGCCAGTTGCTCGGCCGCCTTCCGGGCCCGGGCCAGTGCCGACATCGCTCCCTCGTCGACGACGGTGCTGTCGTCCTCGTCGCCGGCGATCGCGGTCATCGCGGTGGTCGCAGCGGAGCGCAGATCGTCGGCGGCCTGCAGCCGGTCGGCTTCGGCGGCCAGAGCGAGGTCCTCACCCGGCTGCGGCTCCACCTTGGCGATCTCCTCCAGCCCGAAGGTGAGGAGGTCGATCTCGCGCGCCCGTTCCTGGGCCGTCCGCTCCAGCTCCTCCAGCTCGTCGACGGCCGCCCGCCGTTCATCGAAGTCCCGCCGGTAGGAGCGGAGGGCTTTGGCCAGCTTGCTGCCGGCGAACCGGTCCAGAATCTCCCGCTGACGATCGGCCCGGCCGAGCCGGACCTGCTCGGACTGGCCGTGCACGGTGACCAGTTCCGCGGTCAACTCGCCGCAGGTGGCTGCCGGCACCTGGGCACCGCCCAGATAGGCGCGACTGCGGCCGGCCGCAGTCACGTGCCGGGCGATCAGCAACTCGTCGTCCTCGATCCTGCCGCCGCTGTCGGTCACCTGCTCGACCAGCTGTTGGTCCGGTAGTCGGAAGACGCCCTCGACCCGGGCCCGGTCGGCACCGGTGCGTACGGCTCCGGCGTCGGACTTGCCGCCGAGCAGCAGGTCGATACCGCTGACGATCATGGTCTTGCCCGCCCCGGTCTCGCCGGTGACCACGGTCAACCCTGCATCCAGGTCGAGGGTGGCCTCGTTGATCACACCGAGGTCGGTGATCCGCAGCTCGCTGAGCATCGGCGTCAGTTCCCCCGCCACCCCTCGACCGGCAGCCGGAACTTGTGCACCAGCCGATCGGTGAACGGCGACTCCGAGAGTCGGGCCAGCCGGAGCCGGTGCCGGCCCTGGACCACCTCGACGGTCATCCCCTCCCGGATCGTCGTCGAGCGGCGACCGTCACACCAGACCACGGCCTCCGGTGCCATCCCCGGCAGCATCTCGATCCGCACCTCGGACTTCGGGCTCAGCACCATCGGTCGGGCGAAGAGCGCGTGCGCACTCAGCGGCAGCACCAGCATGGCGTCGACACCCGGCCAGATCACCGGGCCGCCGGCCGAGAAGGCGTACGCGGTCGAGCCGGTCGGGGTGGACACCAGCACGCCGTCACAGGACCAGCGTGACAGCGGACGGCCGTCGATCTCGACCATCAGCTCCAGCATGCGTTCCCGGGCTGCCTTCTCGATCGACACCTCGTTGATGGCGAAGGAGTTCCAGACCACCCGGTCACCGTCGAGGATCCGGACGTCGATGGTGGAACGCTCCTCCACCCGATAGCTGCGCCGCACCACCGTTTCGACGATCGAGTCGATCTCGCTCGACTCCGCCTCAGCCAGGAATCCGACGTGGCCCAGGTTCACACCGAGCAGCGGGATGTCGGAGGCGACCACCCATTCGGCGGCGCGCAGGATGGTGCCGTCGCCGCCGAGGATCACGATCAGCTCGATGCCCGGCGACTCCCCCGCACCGAGGCCGATCACCGGGTCGCTCTCGGTCAGCGCCTCCAGCTGGGGGTCGGACTCGCTCAGTCCGAGTTGGATCAGGTCCGCTGCCGGCAGCACACAGACCAGCTCGGCGGCCGTCAACCCTGCGATCAGGCGGTTGGCGGCCTTGATGGCCTCGTCCCGACCGGTGTGGGTGAGGACGGCCACCTTGCGCTGCGCGCCACTCTCGGTCGGCTGCCCGCCGACTTCTTCCGCTCCGACCACGGGGACAGCATAGGCGTCACCTCCGGTGCCGACGTCGTCACGGCACCGGCGTGGTGGGTCACCCCGGGAACAGGGTGAGTCAGTCCGGGAACAGGGTGAGTCAGTCCGAGAACAGGCGGTCCAGCACCGCCGGATCTGGCGAACCGACCGCGAACCGGACGAAGTACTCGACATTGCCCGCCGGACCCGGCAGCCGGCTCGGTGCACCGTCCTGCGCCGACCAGCCGTGCTCCTCGGCCGTTGCACACACTGCTTCCACACCGCTGCGTCGCAGCGCTGTCGAGCGCACCACGCCGCCCTTGCCCAACCGCTCCCGGCCGACCTCGAACTGCGGCTTGATCATGGTCAGCAGGATGCCGCCCGGACGCAGCACCGAGATCAGCTGCGGCAGTATCAGGGTGAGCGAGATGAACGAGACGTCGGCGACCACCAGGTCGACCGGATCACCGTCGACCACGGCGAGGTCGAGGTCGCGCAGGTTGACGCCTTCGTGGACGATCACCCGAGCGTCGTCCCGCAGGTCCGGGTGCAGTTGATCATGTCCGACGTCGACCGCGACCACCTGTCGGCAACCGCGTTCGAGCAGCACCTGGGTGAATCCGCCGGTGGAAGCACCGGCGTCCAGCGCGCGACCACCGACGTCGAGCCGCAGGTCGGCCAGCGCTCCGAGGAGTTTGTACGCGGCCCGGGACACGTACGGATCGGCTGCGGTCAGCTGCAACCGGTCATCGTCGCCGACCAGTTGTGCGGCCTTGTTCGCCGGCCGTGCATTGACCAGCACCCGTCCGCCGTCGATCAGTTCCCGGGCGTGGCTGCGGGAGCGGGCCAGACCGCGGGCGGCCAAGGCCACGTCCAGCCGTCGGGTCAATCCTGCTGCTCGGAGTTGAGGGCCCGATGCAGCTCCTCGTGTGCGCGGGCCA
>NHCFJ02800__coassemble_1808_pt1 | contig 14274 bp, 13 predicted proteins | sample NHCFJ02800__metabat2_high_PE_002 | metagenome-assembled genome bin NHCFJ02800
GGTCGGGCATAGCGGTACGACGGTGACGGAGCTGGTGTACCGGCATCAGCTGCGACCGGTGATTCAGACGGGCTCGGTCGTGATGGACGAGCTGTTCGGGTCCGATTCGGGGTCGGCGTGATGTCACTCAGTTTGTCACTCAGTGCGGGTGGCCGAGATGGTGGAGTAGGAGATTTGGTGATGTTTCCCCTAGTCACAGCGGTGGGTGCAGAGGGACTCGAACCCCCGGCCCCTTCCTTGTAAGGGAAGTGCTCTAACCAACTGAGCTATGCACCCGACGGCCAGCGGCCAAGATTAGCCGGTGCCTCCGGCTACGGCCGAATCGTCGACGAATCCGCCGACACGCCGAGGGCCGTGCCGCCCGGAGTGGCGGAGCGCACTCCTGGGTCGACGAGGATCGTCGCGGTCACTCCGACAGCGGCAGCCCGAGCGAGTCGACGGGCACGGTCTGACCGCTGATCATGGACTCGTTGGCACAGATGCCGATGGCGACGCTGCGCAGTCCGGCCTGCCAGCCGGCTCGGTGGCCGAGGGGATCGTTGCCGTCGCCGCGGAACAGGTCGTCCAGTAGGCGTACGTCACCGCCGCCATGGCCGCCCTTGCCTTCGGGAATCGGCACCTCGTGGGCACGCTCCCAGTGCCGTTGCACCAGCAGCCGGCTGCCCCGCTGGCGAGCCTCGACAGGATCCTCGGATCCGGCGGCCTGCTCCTGACGCGCACTCGGGTCGACCTCCGCGTCGTCGCGGGCCCGGTGCGGGCGCTCCACCACATCGAGCTCGATCCGGCCGCGGGTGCCGTTGAAGGCGACCCGGTAGCCCTCCCACGGGGCGTAGGCATACAGGCTGTAGGTCAGCTGAGCTCCGCGCTGGTAGCCGACCAGGACGTTCATCGTGTCCTCGATGGTGATCGGCTCGCCGAAGACATGGCGATCGCGTTGGTAGCCGTCGACGTGTTCGGCTTCCAGGTACAACCGACGCAGGCGTTCATCGGCGGCGAGATCGATCCGGTACGGGTCGTCGACGGCAAGATCACGACTGGTCACCGCGGCATCCTGATCACCGCGACGGCGGGCGTTATCCGCACCGTAGAAGCGCAGTCCGCCCAGTGCCGTCACCGAGTGTGGGGTGTCGGCCAGCCACCAGTTGACCAGGTCGAAGTGGTGGCTCGCCTTGTGGATCAGCAGACCACCGGACTTGTCCTTCTCCCGGTGCCAGCGGCGGAAGTAGTCGGCTCCGTGACCGGTGTCCAGCAGCCACTCGAAGTGCACCGAGGTGATCTCACCGATCTCACCGCGGCTGATCAATTCCTTCACCAGCGTGTTCCGCGGGGAATAGCGGTAGTTGAAGGTGACCGTCACATCGCCGGTGGAACGGGTTGCCGCCTCGGCGATCGCGGTTGCCTTCTCCCGATCGGTGGTCAGCGGCTTCTCGCTGATCACCCGCAGACCCCGGTCCAGCCCGCGGCAGATGTAGTCGCTGTGCAGATAGTCCGGGGTGGTGACGATCAGCCCGTCGGGTTCGGTCTCGTCCAACAGCCGGTCGAAGTCCGCTGCCGGGTAGGAGGTGGGCAGCTTCGCGCCGGGCGCCAGCTCTGCGGCGAGCTGGTCGTAGTAGCTCATCCGGACCGGGTTGGTGTCGCACCAGGAAACCAGCGAACCGACGTCGGCATGGCTGGTCAGCAGCGCGCGTACATACATCTCGGACCGGTGTCCGGTGCCGGCGACGGCGTAGCGGCGGGGACTCGCGGGGCTCATCGGATGATCTCCTGTAGGTGTCGGTGGAGCCTTGTTGATCATGGTCTGTGGGTGGACCTAGGGGAGCGGATTCAGACCTTCACTGCGGACCGACCAGTCGGCAGGAAAGCCTGGTGCGTTGCGGTCCGGACCGTTGTCCCAACCACCGGCCATCAGCGCGACCGCGGTCAGCAGACCGCCGTTGCCTGGCAGGTAGAGCGGCAGCGACGCGGTCTGGCGGTTGTGTCCGTTGGGCAACACGGTGTTCTTGTCCGCGCCCATCAGCAGCGCATCGACCGCCAGGTCCGAACGGCCGAGTCGGGCCGCACACATCGCGATCACCGGATAGTCCCAACCCCAGGTTGACTGCCAGTTCCAGTCCGACAGCACCGCGTCCAAGGTGGCCGACATGATCTCGCTGTTGATCTTGTCGGTGGCCGGCAGCACCCCCAGGGCACACAGCATCGACGGATGGTCGGTCCGGATGGTCCACGGTTCCACACCGATCGCCTCGTACTGCCCGTTGCGTACGGTCGGCTCGACCATGCCGTCGGCAACCTGTTGCCAGTGGTCCTCGATCGGCAATCCCAAGCGGGTACGCCATTGATTGGCCACCCGTAGCGCCCAGTGCCAGTAGACGAGTTCGAAGGTCGGATTGACCACGGTCGCCCGCTGCCCGCCGTAGCTCTCCTGAGCCGGCACCAATGGCGGGCCGAGCTCGAAACCGGCTTCGGTCCGGACGGCGTAACCGGCCATGAAGTGCGCCGTCTCGAACACCACGTCGGCCAGATCGGCCAGCAGTTGGCGGTCGCCGGTGGCCCGGTAGACCAGCTCGGCCAGGTAGATCGGATGCGGTTGCTGCCAGATCAGGAACGGGCCGATCGTGCTCGGGCTCTCCCGACCCTCGGGACCGACCTGTTTCGGCCAGCGAGCCCCAGGGAATCCTTGCCGGTGTGCAGTTTCCCTGGCTTGGGGCAGGATGTCGGCGTAGAAGAACAGGCTGCGACGCAGCAGTTCCGGACGGCGCCAGAGCGGGAAGTGGGCGGCGTGCCACCAGTGCATCTCGAGGTGGAACTTGCCCCGCCAGGAGTTGCACACCAATCCGGTTTCGGCCGGCGGCAGCGAGCCGGCACAGTTGATCGCGGTCACGTACTGCGACAGCACGATGCGTCGTTCCAGCTCGGGTGCGCGCTGATCGTCGACCTGGGACAGGTCGACCGCTGCACCGTCGGTCCAGAACTGCTGCCAGAAGCGGCTGCTGCGGTCGCCGACGTCGGCTGCGGTCGCCGGCTCGGGCTCGGCGGCGTCCTCGGATCCGAACCAGAGCAGCAGTTCCAGCCGGTCGCCGTCGGCGGTGATGATCAACTCGTGCGAGTCCTCACCCGTTCGCACCTCGGCCGCCGGACTGTTGATCGTCATCCGGTAGTCGGTCGCGTCCAGCGTCCGTCGGACCGTCCAGCGACTGCCGGAGTCCTGGTGGAGTTCGGTCCGGTGTGCCTCCGGTCGGTTCCAGTCGGCATTGTCGTGCCAGGCTTGATTGCCGTAGGGGAAGGCGATTCGGACCGCCAAGCGATCGGCCAGCCCGGGACTCTCCACCACCACCGCCAGGCGGTCATGATCAGGATCGCAGCTGGTGCTCACTGTCACTGGTTGGCCGTCGAGCCGGAACCGGCTGGTCAGGCTGCCCTGCCAGAGATCGAGCACCTGCTCGGCATCGTCGAGCTGCTCGGGGAGGAGTGGGGTGCGGTCGCGACGGACCAGGCCGATCTGCCCGAGGTGGATTCGGTGCGGGTTGGCGCGCAGCCACAGTTCGCGCTCCGGTGTCCCGGATTCGGTGCCACCGGAGATCGATCCACCCATGTCGACGTAGCTGACCGGTCCGCGCGGTGACTCGTACTCCACCAGCGAGTCCTCGATCGCGTACGTCTCGCGCGCCGGTTCACTGTGCCAGGCCCACTGCGCCTGGGTGCCGAGCAGGCTGCCGTCCGGCGCAGCGGAGTCGCGCGGCCCGACCGGGTAGTCGGTCGGGAAGGTCTGCAACCCGGTCAGGTCAGCGGTGAAGCAGAACTCGCCGTTGCCGACCGACAGCGGCGAGCGCGGGTCGATCTCGCGGACCACCACCCGGTGCCGGTCGACCAGGGCACGCCTGTCGATCGGGTCGATCGGGGTGGCCGACGCGGCAGCTCCTGCGGCGCTCACTGGTCACCGCCCTGAAACGATTCAGCATGAAGTGGTGGCAGTGGCGCGGGGAGCAACATCGGTCCTGGATCTCCAGCGGTGGCTCGAGTGAGAAAGCGGTTCCCCAACCCTAGGAGAGCGTTCGACGCTGTGTCAAAGCGTCAGTCCGCGGACTGGTTGCGGTCGGCCGCTGCCAGCTGTTGGGCAGCCTCGACAACGGTCATCATCGCTACCGCGGTGTCGAAGTTCGTCGACATCGGTTGTCCGTGCCGGATGCAGCGGATGAACTCTTGGATCTCGGCGACGAAGGCCTCGGCATAGCCGGTGCCGACACCGGTTCCCGGCATTGCGGCGACATCGGCGAAGGGTGGGTGCTGCGGTCCGGTGAACACCGTGCGCGGACCACCGTAGGGATCGGTGTCGGCAGCGGTGAAGATCTCGAACTCACCGGCCCGGAGAGAGTCGAAGCGGACGTGCCCGTTGGTGCCGAACACCTCGACTCCGAGCGAGTTCGGCACTCCGTGGGCGATCCGACTCAGCAGCAGCGTGCCGAGCGCCCCCGAAGCGAAGTCCACTGTCAGGGTTGCCAGATCGTCATTGGTCACCGCGCCGTGGTCCGACGATGCGGTGCTGCCGTGGCCAACGGTGGTGTTGACCGGCCGCGGACGGGTCGCGATCACCGTCCGCAGTTCGGCCGAGCGGACCGTGGCGACCGGCCCGGCGACATAGGTCAGCGCATCCACGGCGTGCGCACCGATGTCCAGCAGTGCACCCGCTCCGGCCTGCTGCCGCGCATAGCGCCAGGACAACGGGGCCTGGGGGTCGGCCGCGTAGTCGGCGTAGTACCAGCCGCGGACGGTGTGCGGGCTGCCGATCCTGCCGTCCGCCACCGCGGCGGCCACTGCGGCCAATCCGGGCAGTCGACGGAAGGAGAATCCGACCCCAGTCACCGCCGTGCTCGCCCGTGCCTGCTCGGCCAGTGCCGTGGCCTCGGCGAGGCTGCGACCGATCGGCTTCTCGGCCAGGAGGTGTTTGCCGGAGGCAAGGATGCGGGGGAGGACATCGGCGTGGGCGAAGTTGGGCAGTGCCACCGAGAGCGCGTCGACCGCCGGTTCGGCGAGAACCGCCTCGAGGTCATCGGTGCCGTGTTCGAAGCCGTATCGGTCGGCGACCGTCCTGGCGAGGTCCAGGTCGGCGTCGACCACGGCGACGCGCCGGATGTCGCAATCGGCCAGGTCGTTGGCCATCGCCGCGTTGCTGTAGCCGAAGGCGTGTGCCTGTCCGGCCATGCCCGCGCCGACGACCGCGACTCCGATGGTTGTCGTCTTCATCGTGGTCCTTCAGGTTCGGCGCTGGGTTCGGCGACGCTGCGCAACTCGTGCTGCAGTGCGTCCAGCTCGGCACCACCGGACATCTGCTGGGCCAGTTCCGGCAGCGTGATCTCGGACTTGGTGTAGTCACCGATGGTCAGGCCGCGCTGCAGCAACACAAAATGATCACTGACCGGATAGGCATGGTTGGGGTTGTGAGTGATGAAGATCACCGCGACGCCACGGTCGCGTGCCTGAGCGATGTATCGCAGCACCACACCGGCCTGCCGGACACCGAGCGCCGAGGTCGGCTCGTCCAAGATCAACAGTCGGGCACCGAAGTAGACCGCGCGGGCGATGGCGACCGACTGCCGTTCGCCGCCGGACATGGTGCCGATCGGCTGCTCAGGGTCGCGGACCTGAATGCCCATCTTGTGCAATTCCTCGTGCACGATCGCCTTGGCCTCCCGAGCGCGCAGCCAACCGCGTCGGCTCAGTTCCGAACCCAGGAAGAAGTTCCGCCAGATCGGCATCAGCGGCGCCAACGCGAGATCTTGGTACACGGTGGCGATGCCACGCTGCTTGGCGTCGCGTGGGGAGGTGAAGCGCGCCGCCTCCCCGTCGACCAGGAACTCACCGGAGTCGGGCGGATGCACGCCGGACAGGGTCTTGATGAAGGTCGACTTTCCGGCACCGTTGTCGCCGAGGACGGCTGTGACCTCGCCGGCGGCGACCGAACAGGACACGTCGCGGAGTGCCTGCACTTGGCCGAACGATTTGCTGATGTTGCGGACTTCGAGCATCGGCGCAGTCATGATCGACCTCCTTGTGCTCGGGACTTGAAGTAGAGATTGATCAGCACCGCCAGCAGCAGGATCGCGCCGAGGAAGAACTTGAAGAACTCACTCGGCAATCCGGCCAACGGCATGCCCTGCTGCACCATCCCGTAGATCAAAGCCCCGATGCTGGCTCCGAGCACCGAGCCGGCGCCGCCGGTCAGCATGCAGCCACCGATGACCGCGATGATGATGAAGTCGAACTCCTGGCCGATGCCGGTGGTCACGGTGGCCGAGCCGTATCGAATCACCGTCAGTTGGCCGACCAGCCAGGCCGCGGTCGCGGTCCCCATGAACAAGCCGATCTTCACCCGGGGCACCGGAACACCGACCGCGAGAGCACCGGACGCGTTGCCGCCGACAGCGAAGATCCAATTGCCGATCGTCGTCTTGCGCAGCAGCAGCACGCCGATCACGGTCAGTCCGATCCACCACAGCAAGGACACTTGGAAGCCGCCGAAGGACGACCCGAACAGCGCCTTGGCGGAGGCGTAGCCGTTGTACTCGCTGATCCCGGTGACGGTCACCTGGTGGGTGAGCTTGGTCGTCACGGCATAGTTCAGGCCCCACAGCATGAAGTAGGTCGATAGCGTGATGATGAAGCTGGGCAGCTTGGTCCGATGGACCAGGTAGCCGTTGAACAGGCCGATCAGCCAGGCGAACAGCAACGAGGCCAACATCCCGAACCAGACGTTCGTGTTCAGCTGGGTGGTGACCAGCGCCGTCACCAGTGCCGTCGAGCCGATCATCACTCCGGTGGAGAGGTCGAACTCGCCGCCGATCATCAACAGGGCGACCGCAACGCCCATGATCCCCAGGGTCGCTGCCGGGTCGAGAAAGTTGCCGATGCCGCCGCGGGTCGTCATCACTGGTGCGGCGATGGCGAATCCGACGAAGATCACGATCGCCGCAACAATCGTCCCGAACTCCGGTGACATCAACAGACGACGGATCGATCCGGGTCGGACCAGTCGATCGTCGAGATCGGACGACGCGCGCGCAGCTGCATCGTCCATGATCAGCGGGTTCCCTTCTTCACCAGGTCCGTCACGGTGTCCACGTTGTCCTGGGTGACGAAGGCCGGTCCGGTCAGCACCGGCAGACCGCCGCCGACGGTGTTGAGATTGTCGTGGTAGAGCACCAACATCGCGATCGGCAGGTAGCCCTGCAGATACTGCTGTTGATCGACAGCGAAGACGATGTCGCCGTCCTTGATCGCCTGCAGTACGTCGGTGTTCAGGTCGAAGGTGCCCACGGTCGCCGAGCTGCCGGCATCCTTCACCCCAGCCAGCGCCGCAACGGCGACATCCGGGTTCAGGGCGAGCACGGTGTCGATCGACTCGTCGCCCAGCAGGGTCGACTTGACGGTCGACTGGATGCCCTGGGGGTTCTTCAGATCCACCTGGACGTTCTTCATCTCGCCGAACGACTTTCGTGCACCCTGGCAGCGCTGCTCGAGTCCGACGTTGCCGGCCTCGTGGATGATGCAGATGCCCTTCTTGCCGGTCTTCTTCAACTCCTCGCCGGCTCCCTCGCCGGCGACGGTCTCGGTCTGGCCGACGTGCCCGATCGCTCCGAACTCGGTCGACTGGTCGGCGCCGGAATTGATGGTGACGAAGGGGATGTCGCCGTCCTTCGCGCTCGCCAAGGATGCCGACAGCGCATCCGGGTTGGCCATCGAGACCACCAGTCCGTCCGGCTTCTTCGCCACGGCCGCGTCGATCAACTTGGCCTGTTCCGAGCCCTCCGGATCTCCGGTGATCTCCACGTCGACGCCGTACTGCTTGCCGGCGTCCTGGGCGCCGCGCTTGACCACATTCCAGAACGAGCCGTCCGGATCGCTGTGTACGACGACCGCGAAGCTGAGATCGCGTTTCGTACCGGACTCCGGGGCATCTTCCTCGTCCGGTGTGTTGCTCTGCCCGCCGGTGCCGCAGGCGGCTGTCAGTAGCAGCAGGCAGATCGTCGCACCGATAGCCCCAAGCTTGATTCTCTTCATCGAGAACTCCTCGTCGTTGCCGTCGAGTCAGTCTAGAGACGGTACGAGGATGTGGGCAGGTCAACTGGTCGGCGTATTCTCCGAACTCGCCGCGCGGCGTTCCGACGCACGGCGGCGGGTGTGATTGCGGACCGTGATCCAGGCGATGTTGCCGAGCACCAGCAGTACGACCGCCGCGATCACCACCATGATGCTGGGGGCGCCGAGCATCTTCATCCCCGAGCACACCAACAGGATCGCCAGCGCACGCCGGATGATGCCTCCGGGCGCACGCGAGGAGATCTGTGCGCCGATCCAGGCACCGGGAATCGCGCCGATCAGCAGCGACAAGGCAACCCCGAAGTCGGCGTCACCGTTGATCACGTGGGCGGTCGCCGCGGCCGCAACCAGGGGGACAGCCTGCACCAGGTCGGTACCGACCAGCTGGGATGCCTTCAGTGCTGGGAACATCAGCAACAGTGCGACCACGATGATCGATCCGGACCCGACCGAGGTGAGGCCGACGAAGAGGCCGGCAACCACACCGAGGATGACGATCGGCACCGGCTTGATCACGATGTCCGGGGCCGTCACCACCGGGGCACGTCCTTCACCCCAGGCGGTGTTGTTGATCACGAGCTGGCGCCAGGCCCGATAGATCAGCCCGGCGGCGGCGACCAACAGCGCGACGCCCAGGGCGTAGGACAGCACTTGATCGGCGGCCTCGCCCAGATCGAGTGCCTTGAAGGCGAACACGCCGAAGAAGGCCGCCGGTACCGATCCGACGCACAGCCACAGCACCAGCTTCAGGTTCACCGTCTTGCGGCGCAGGTGGACGATGGCACCGGCCGGCTTCATGAACAGACTGGTGACCAGGTCGCTGGCGATCGCCACCAGGGGATCGATCTTGAAGACGAACACCAACATCGGCGTCATCAGCGCGCCGCCGCCCATCCCGGTCAGACCGACGATGATGCCGACGAGCAGGCCGCCGACGAGCAAGCCGGGATCGAAAACGTCCACTACTCACCTGTCTCGTGTTCGGCGCGGGGCGCGCTGCTGGGTCTTGAGTCGTTCTGCAGCAGAACTGACTCCGATTTCCCGAGTAGTGTAATGGGGAAGGTCGGGTATGTCCCAGCGTCGTCCACCAACGCTCCGGTGACCTCGGCCACAGTGCCCACTCGTAAGGTGTCGGCGTGCTCACACTCTGGCCCCGGACCCTGCTCGGCGGCGCGGTCGGCCTGATCGGACTGATTGCGATGATCCGGCTGGTCGGCGGCGGATTCCCCGGGCGGGCAGGATTTGCGATGATCTTCGTCGGACTGGCGATGGTGCCGTGGGTGCTGTACGTCGCCGCCCGCGCCCGTAACGGCAGGCTCACCGCCGGTGCCGGGCTGGTGGTCGTCGGGTTGGCGCTGATCGGCTTGGTGGCGGTCTGGTTCGCCACCCTGGGCCCGGTGCTCGCACTGGCCATGTCGTTGGTCGCCTTCGCGATCGTATGGGTGCAGAACCTGCCCAGGAGACGGCGTCAGGCCGACAGACTGGTACGTATCGAGGAGTTCGCCGAATCCGAGGACTGACTCCGAGGACCGCAGAGACAAGGATCGACATGGGAGTTCTGGACGCATTCTCGCTCGCCGGGAAGGTCTCCGTCGTGACCGGTGCGAAGCAGGGGATCGGCCGTGCGCTGGCGATCGCTCTCGCCGAGGCGGGCAGCGATGTCGCCGTACTGGTCCGAGATGCCGCCGCGGTGCCGGACCTGATCGCTGAGCTCGAGGCGCTCGGCGTCCGGGCGACCGCCGTTTCGGCCGACGTCACCGACGCCGACCAGGTGGAACGGGCCGCCGGTGAGGTGGTGGACCGACTCGGGCCGGTGGACGTTCTGGTCAACAACGCCGGTACCTGCATCCACCGCCCGGCGCTGGAGGTCTCGGCCGAGGAGTGGGAGTCGGTGCTGAACACCAATGTCACCGGCGTCTGGAACTGTGCCCGTGCGTTCGGGCGGCGGATGATCGAGGCCGAACGTGGCGGCAGCATCGTCAACATCGGCTCGATCTCGGCCCAGATCGTCAACCGCCCGCAGTGGCAGCCCGGCTACAACGCGTCCAAGGCCGCGGTGCACCAACTGACCAAGTCGCTTGCGGTGGAATGGGCGCCGTACGACATCCGGGTGAACGCGCTCGCCCCGGGCTACATCAAGACCGAGATGGCGCCGGCGGACGACCCGAAGTTCAAGCCGTACTGGATCGGTGGCACTCCGCAGCAACGGGCCGCCCAGCCCGAGGAACTCGGCCCGTCCGTGGTCTACCTGGCGTCCGCGGCATCGAGCTTCATGACCGGCTCGATCGTCGTCGTCGACGGCGGCTACACCGCCCAGTAACCCCCGCGGCGGGTCAGGGGCTGAGGGTGTAGGCGAGCGCGGCGGCGCCGAGGATGCCGGCGTTGTCGAGCTCGGCCGGGCGGACCTGCAGGTCTTCGACATAGGAGAGTACGGCGAAGTCGGCCAGGTGTTTGCGTAGCGGATCGAAGATCACCGCGCCCGCCTTCGACACGCCGCCGCCGAGGACGAAGTCCGACACGTCCAGCAGGGTTGCGGTGGCGGCGATGCCGGCGGCCAGCGCACGCATCCCGTGATCGATCACGTCCACCGCGATCGGGTCGCCGGCCCGGGCATCGGCGGTCAGGGCCTCGGCGTCATCGCCTCCTGTCCAACCGGCCTCCTGGGCCGCCTGCACCATCGCCGGCCCGCGGGCATACATCTCCACACAGCCGTGACCGCCGCAGACGCAGCGCGGCCCGTAGGCGTTGACGCTGATGTGGCCGAGCAGCACGGCATTGCCGGTCAGTCCGGGGTAGAGCCGGTTGTCGATCACGGCGCCGGCTCCGACTCCGGTGGACAGCACCATGCCGACCATCGAGTCCAGGTCCTTGCCGGCGCCCAGCCAATGCTCGCCCAGAGCCATGCAGTGGCCGTCGCCGGCCAGGCCGACCGAAGGTTCGTTGCCGGTCGCGGTGCGTACGGTCTCGGTCACCCGTTCGACGATCGGAAACTCCCGCCAACCGGCGATGTTCACCGGCGAGATCCAGCCGCCGGGGGTGTCGATCGGGCCGGCCGAACCGATCCCGACCCGGAGCGGGCCGTGCAGACTTGCCTCGGAGATGATCTTGCCGACGGTGTCGGCAACCGGCTGATAGATCGCCTCGCCGTCGACACCGGACAAGGTCGGGGTCCGCAGCTGATGGGTGATCTCCCCGGCCGCATTCACCACGGCGGCGGCCACCTTGGTGCCGCCGATGTCGAGAGCCAGCACCGGTGTCTGCTCGCTACCGGGGGAGGCATGTCCGGACTGCACGGGATGAGCGTCGGTCGTCACCGGCACATTCTCGCAGTTGCTGCTGTGGGCGTTCGGTCCGTCCTCCGGGTGGCGACGTAAAGTGACCGATTGTGGCAGCAGACTTTTCCGCGGAGTGGGCCGAACTCGACCGCTCCATGACCTCGATCGAGACCGTGTTGGATCCGGACAGCAAGCAGGCCGAGATCGCCGAGCTCGAGCAGGAGGTCGCGCGTCCGGACCTCTGGGACGACCAGGACAACGCCCAGCGGGTGACCTCCCGGCTGTCCGCGCTGCAAGGTGAGCTGGAGCGGGTGTCGACCCTGCGCAGCCGGTTGGACGACGTCCAGGTGCTGGTCGAACTGGCCGAGTCCGAGGGGGACGAGGACAGTCTGAGCGAAGCCCAGCAGGAGCTGAAGTCGCTGGCCAAGGACATCGATTCGCTCGAGGTCCGGACCCTGTTGAACGGCGAGTACGACCAGCGTGACGCGTTGATCACCATCCGCTCGGAGGCAGGCGGGGTGGACGCTGCCGATTTCGCCGCGATGCTGCTACGGATGTACCTGCGCTGGGCCGAGCGGCACAAGTACGGCTCCGAGGTTTATGACACCTCCTACGCCGAGGAGGCCGGGATCAAGTCGGCCACCTTCGCGATCAAGGCTCCCTATGCCTACGGCACCCTGTCGGTGGAGCAGGGCACCCACCGGCTGGTGCGAATCTCTCCGTTCGACAACCAGGGGCGACGGCAGACCTCCTTCGCCGGGGTCGAGGTGCTGCCGGTGACCGAGCAGGCCGACCACATCGACATCCCTGAGGGCGATATCCGGGTGGACGTGTTCCGTTCCTCCGGTCCTGGCGGTCAGAGCGTCAACACCACCGACTCCGCGGTCCGGATCACCCATCTGCCGACCGGCATCGTGGTCTCCTGTCAGAACGAGAAGTCCCAGCTGCAGAACAAGGCAGCGGCCATGCAGGTGTTGCAGGCCAAGCTGCTGGAGAAGGCCCGGCAGGACCAGGAAGCCGAGCTGAATGCGCTGAAGGGCGACGGTGGCAACAGCTGGGGCGCCCAGATGCGGTCCTACGTGCTGCATCCGTATCAGATGGTCAAGGATCTGCGGACCAACTACGAGGTCTCCAGCCCGGACGCCGTCTTCGACGGTGACATCGACGGGTTCCTGGATGCCGGCGTTCGCTGGCGCCGGACCGACGAGGCGACCGTCTGATAGCTCACCCCTCGACAGCCGAGGTCACCGCGAACCGAAAGGGTCCCGACCATGCCGAAGCCACCGATCCCCGCCGCACTGGATGACGTGCTGGCCGCGCCGAATCCGGCCATCATCGCCACCGTGCGTACTGACGGTCAGCCAGTCTCGGTAGCCACCTGGTACCTCTACGACCAGGGCCGGATCCTGGTCAACATGGACGCCGGCCGCAAGCGCCTGGCCTATCTGCGGGAGGACCCGCGGATCTCGCTGACCGTGCTGGACGGCGACGACTGGTACAGCCACATCAGCGTCCAGGGCCGAGTTGTCGAATTCGTCGACGACCCCGAGTTGGCCGACATCGACCGGCTCAGCAGGCACTACACCGACCGTCCGTACCCCAATCGGGAGCGGCCCCGGGTCAGTGCCTGGATCGAGGTCACCCACTGGCACGGCTGGGGTCGGTTCAGCGACGTGCGCTGAGCTTCCCGAGCGAATCAGCGGGCTTTCTGAAGCGCTGCTAAAGGTGACGCGCGGCACGCTTGCGGGTTTCGGGATCACGGTCAGGTCTCGCCTACACTCGATCCGCCGGTTCCGCTGACGCATGCGCGTGGGCGGGCACACCACCGATGAGACAGAAGCGCCGTGATTCGATTCGAGAACGTAACCAAGACCTACGAGGGACAGCGTCGGGCTGCCCTCTCAGACGTCGACGTCGAAATCGACAAGGGGGAGTTCGTCTTCCTGGTAGGCCAGTCCGGCTCCGGCAAGTCGACCTTCCTCCGGCTGATCCTGCGCGAGCTGCGCTCGACCCAGGGCACCGTGTACGTCGCCGGTCGCGACCTCTCCAAGCTGCACAGCTGGAAGGTGCCGGCGATGCGTCGGCAGATCGGGACCGTCTTCCAGGACTTCCGGTTGCTGCCGAACAAGACCGTGCACGAGAACGTCGCCTTCGCCCTGCAGGTGATCGGCAAGTCCAAGGCCACCATCAACCGGGTGGTGCCGGAGGTGCTGGACCTGGTCGGCCTGGACGGCAAGGACGACCGCCGGCCGGACGAACTGTCCGGTGGTGAGCAGCAGCGGGTGGCGATCGCCCGAGCCTTCGTCAATCGGCCGATGATCCTGATCGCCGACGAGCCGACCGGAAACCTGGATCCGGCGACCAGCGTCGGCATCATGAAGCTGTTGGACCGGATCAACCGCTCCGACACGACCGTACTGATGGCCACCCACGACCAAACCATCGTGGACCAGATGCGTAAGCGCGTGATCGAGCTGGACAAGGGCCTAGTCGTGCGCGACCAGAGCCGCGGCGTCTACGGCTACGCGACCTGATTCGGCACCTGGCCGACACTTCCCAGCTGGACCGAACGAGAACGACAAGGATTTCGAAGCGCCATGCGATTGCGACACATCTTCGAGGAGGCAGGAGCCGGCCTCCGCCGGAACCTGACGATGACGTTGGCTGTGATCGTCACCATGTGGGTGTCGCTGTCGCTGTTCGGCGCGGGCCTGATGGCTCAGCAGGAAGTCGACCTGGCCAAGGGCAAGTGGTACGACAAGATCGAGATCACCGTCTTCCTCTGCTCGCAGGCGGTCTCCGGGGACAACTGCACGCCGGGCCAGGACGCCACCGAGGCCGAGAAGGTGGCCATCCGGGAGGCTCTGGAATCCAATCCGGAGGTGGCGCCGGGCGGCGTCTATTT
>NHCFJ02800__coassemble_1813_pt1 | contig 14104 bp, 10 predicted proteins | sample NHCFJ02800__metabat2_high_PE_002 | metagenome-assembled genome bin NHCFJ02800
CTGCGCGCCGCCGGGGCGCCCAGGTGAATGGCGGGTGAGCTGGAAACGCCGCATAGGTTACGCGACACGGCGGGTGACAACACCATTCTCGCCTCGGAGCGTTTCGCCCACCGAAGCTGCGCTCCGGCCGATCCGATTCGGTCACATCAGGGCCGAGGTGAGCCGCATCAGGTTGTCCAGCGCCTTCTCCCGGCGGGGACGCTGCAGCCAGGTCTCGAGGGTGAGTTCGTGGCTGTTGGCCCGGTATTCGTCCTCCACCGTGCGCAGTTCGGTGACCAGCGAGTCACTGGCCAGCATCACCATCAGTTCCATGTGCAGGCTGAGCGAGCGGATGTCCAGGTTGCTGGTCCCGATCAGGGCGACGTCGTCGTCGATGCTCAGGTGTTTGGCGTGCAGCACGGTCGGCGCCCGATAGAGATAGATCCGGACGCCGGCACGCAGCAGTTCCTCGTAGTAGGACCGCTGGGCGTGGAAGACCATGAACTGATCGCTGATCTCGGAGACGAACAGCTCCACCTCCAGGCCACGGGAGCCGGCCGTCACCAGGGCCTTCTGGATCGACTCGTCCGGCACGTAATAGGGGCTGGTGACACTCACCCGGCGGCGGGCATTGTGGATGGTCGCAGCGAACAGCTTCAGGTTGTTGTCGTTGTCGAAGCTCGGTCCGCTGGGCAGGATCTGCGCGTCCAACAGCTTCGACGAGGTCGCCGGCAGTGCCGGGTAGTCCAGCGACAGCAAGTCGTCGGTCTCGCTGTACCAGTCGGTGACGAAGACCGCATCCAGCTCCCGGACCACCGGCCCTTCCAGACGCATCATCAGCTCGTGCCAGTGCAGGCCGCGACGGAGCGCCTTCCTCTTGTGGTAATGCTCGGCGATCATGTTCATCGACCCGGTGTGGCCGACGATTCCGTCGACCACCACCAGTTTGCGGTGATTGCGCAGATCCATCCGGCGTCGTGCCCGAATCGGGCTGATCGGCAGCATCGGACGGAAGTGCGCACCCATCTCGCGCAGGACCCGCAGCGTCCGCCGGCGATAGGGATAGGTCAGCTGAGACAGGTGATCGGTCATCACCCGAACGAGTACGCCACGCTCTCGAGCTCGTGCCAAGGCGGCGAAGAAGGGCTCGGTGGTCTCGTCATGAACCAGGATGAAGAACTCGACGTGCACATAGCGTTCGGCGCGGTCGATGTCGTCGACCATCGCCTTGATCATCTGGTCGTAGCCGGTGATCAGCTCCGCACGGTTGTTCGGCAGCATCGGCAGGGCGCCGAGATTACGGCTAAGGGTGACCAGCGTCGGCAGCCAGTCCGGCCACTCGGCGCTCCGACCGGCCCGGTCAAGATCGTCCTTGGAGCGAGCAAGGAGGCGTTCGGTGACGAAATGCTGTTTGTCCCGACGATCCTTCGGCAGCTTCGGCGTGCCGATCAGCAGATAGAACGCCACCCCGACCACGGGCATGAAGATCACTACCAACAGCCACGCGATCGCCGAGGACGGCTTGCGGTTGGCAGAGACGGAGAAGGCCGTGAACAAGATCACCAACAGGTGCACGGCCAACGACGGGATAGCCCAGAGGTCGAGGAGGGTCATGTCAGCTCGATCGTGTCACACCGGTTGACCGAGGACAGGTAACCGGGCGTCAGGTGTGCCAGCGGTAGAGGGCCGTACCGGCGCCGCGCCGGACTCGGTCCAGCAGCAGGTAGCCGTCCTGCACCAGTCGGAGCCGGCCACGGACCGTGTCGGAGCGGTCTGCACCACTACGATCGATGGCGTGGATCCGGTCGCCGCTGGACAGCCACAGGTAACCGTCGGCGACGGCCGACACTGTCGCCTTGTCGTCCAGGCGCTCGGCGCCCTGCTGTGCGGCGGCGTCTTCGGCGGCCTGGGTGATCAGGTGCCGGTCGGAGTCCCGGTCGTCGGCCGTCCAGCCGGCCAGCGCTACCCCGGAGTGGTCGGAGCCGATCACGGCACCTGCCGGCACCGACTCGGTCAACGCGATCTGGTCGCCGGCCCGGGCCACCGACTTGCCGGTCCGCGGATCCAACGCGATCAGCCCGTCCTCGGCAGCGGACTGGTCGGTCCTTAACGCCACCAGCCGCTCTCCGACGGCCCGTTGGGTCAGCATGTCGTCCCGGCTCCACAGCTTCCGCCCGGTCGTCGGGTCGTAGCCGATCGTGCGGCTCGGAATCCCCGGCTGCGGCCGGATCCCGTCCTGGGAATCGCCACCGAGGTTGACCACGATCACCTGCGAGGTCACCACCACGGTCCGCGGAGTCTGGTTGGCGAATTTCACGGCTTCCGGGTCGGTGTTGCGAAGCTTCGGCAGGATCAGGGAACTCCATTGCAGGCTCCGATCCAGAGCGGAGAAGGCCACCAGGCCTCGTTCGGAGGTGAAGCCGGTGCCGCTCTTGCTGCACGGATCGTCACCGCACGGAAGGTGGTAGTACTGCTCGATCACCAGGCCGCCGGCACCGTCGGCGACTGCCCAGCCGTCGGCGGTGACCACGGTGGAGGCGCCGGACGGGACGTCCACGGTGTCGGTCACCTTGGATCCCTGCCAGCGCGGTCGGCCGGTGTTCAGATCGACCGCAGCGATGGCGGAGCTTCCGTCCTGGTCCAGCCCGGCCATGATCAAGCTGTCGCCGATCACCTGGGCGCGGTTCACCTCATCGATGATCACGTCGTCGGCCAATGCGGCAGGCTCCAGTTCCACCTCGGCCAGCGCGCTGCCCTGATAGGTCGGATGGCTCACCGCCGCAGGAGCGGTCGACGAGGCTGCCCGGCGCGGGGCACACCCGGTCCCCAACAGCAGGCCGGTCGTCATCACCAGCACCAGGAACCATCGAACTCCGCCACCCCGTGTCACGTCCGGCAGTGTCCCATCTGAGGCCGGTGCTGGCGAGCGTCCGGCTCCGATTCAAGACGATCGGTCTGCCGGCCCGGCGCCGCCCACCTAGTCCCACGGCACTAGGCTCCGACGTGCTCGGAGCTGTGACCGCCTGACCTGAGGAGGTGTGATGGGCCGCCTCATCCTCGGTGACGTGGTGCTGCCGTCGGTGCAGAACGAATCGTTCAGCTCACTGCGGCAGCGGACCACGCCACGTAAAGAGCGGTACGCAATCGGTCGCGGACTGCGCCAGCAGGTGTCGCGGCAGGTCCTGGGGCAGTGGCAGCCGGCCGACGACAGGATCGATCCGGTCGAGTTGATCAAGCAGTCCCATCGTGGACGGGTGCCGGCCCTGATCCCGGTTCGGGTGGCACGAATGCTCGATTCGCCGTACGGATTCCTCCGCGGCAGTGCGATCGTGATGGCCGCGGATCTGGCCGGCCTGCCAGCCACCGGGATCATGCCGGTCATCTGCGGCGACGCGCATCTGGGCAATTTCGGCTTCTACGGATCGCCCGAGGGCGATCTGGTGATCGACCTGAACGATTTCGACGAGGCACATCCAGGTTGCTGGGAATGGGACCTGCGCCGGTTGGTGGTCAGCATCTGGGTCGCCGGCCGGCAGAACAACGCCACCGAGGACCAGTGCCGCGATGCCGTCCGGTCCTGCGTGTCGGCCTACCGGGACGAGGTTCGTTTCCTCGCCGACGAGCCGTTGCTGGCCCGCAGTTACAACCGGCTGGACGTGCAGAAGCTGACCGACGCAGCCAATGTGGACAGTCTGCGGGACGAGATCGCCCGGGCGTCGAAACGGGCCCGTCGGCGTACCAGTGATCGGGCGCTGCCACGTTTCACCCATGAGCACGAGGGCACTCGCCGGATCGTCGAGGAACCGCCGTTGATCACCCGGCTGCCGGATCAGGAGTACGACGCGATCGCCCAGGGACTGGACGACTACCTGGCGACCGTTCCGTCGCAGTGGCGCCGGATTCTCGCCGGCTACACCTTGATCGACATCGCACACAAGGTGGTCGGCGTCGGAAGCGTCGGCCTGCGCGCCTACATCGCTTTGCTGGAAGGGAGTTCGCCGAGTGACGTGATCTTCCTGCAGCTGAAGGAAGCACGGCGATCGGTGCTCGCCGAGTACGTCCACGGCCGGGCCGCCTGGCATGATCATCAAGGTCAGCGGGTGGCCGAGTACCAACAGGCTTTGCAGACCGTCAGTGACCCGCTGCTCGGGTGGACGACGGTCGGGAAGAGGCAGTACTACGTACGCCAATTCCGCAACATGAAGGGCAGCATCGGACTGGACTCGATCGACGTCGACGCACTCACCGACTACGCCGGCATCCTCGGACATCTGCTGGCCAAGGGGCACGCCCGGACCAGCGGGGCCTCGATGATCGCCGGCTATGTCGGCTCCAGCGACAAACTCGCCAACGCGCTAGCCCGGTTTGCCGCCGCCTACGCCGACCAGACCGAGGCCGACCACGCCCGCCTGCAGCAAGCCGTACACCGAGGCGAACTCCCGACCGACTGAGTCCGGCCAGGGGCCACCCAGGCGAAATTGGACCGCTTCGAGGTGTCCAATACCAGCAGGTTTGGCGGCAGACTGGAACCGACAGTCGTAGCAGGTTCCAGGAGTGAGTGATGACCGAGAGTGCACAGCGTACCGGCACGACGCCGGTGAAGCGGGGAATGGCCGAGATGCTCAAGGGTGGCGTGATCATGGACGTGGTCACCGCGGAGCAGGCGAAGATCGCCGAGGATGCCGGTGCCGTCGCGGTGATGGCGTTGGAGCGGGTGCCGGCCGACATCCGTTCCCAGGGTGGGGTGGCGCGGATGAGCGACCCCGACCTGATCGACGGAATCGTGTCCGCCGTTTCCATTCCGGTGATGGCCAAGGCGCGGATCGGTCATTTCGTCGAGGCGCAGGTGTTGCAGTCGCTCGGTGTCGACTATGTCGACGAGTCCGAGGTGTTGACGCCGGCCGACTACGCCCATCACATCGACAAGTGGGCCTTCCGGGTGCCGTTCGTCTGTGGCGCGACCAATCTCGGCGAAGCGCTGCGCCGGATCACCGAGGGTGCGGCGATGATCAGGTCGAAGGGTGAAGCGGGCACCGGCGATGTCTCCAATGCCACCGGTCACATGCGACAGATCCGGGCCGAGATCAACCGTTTGCGATCGATGGCTCCGGACGAGATTTTCGTTGCTGCCAAGGAATTGCAGGCACCCTACGATCTGGTGCGCGAGGTTGCCGAGAACGGAAAACTGCCGGTGGTGCTGTTCACTGCCGGTGGTATCGCGACCCCGGCCGATGCTGCGATGATGATGCAGTTGGGAGCCGAGGGCGTGTTCGTCGGCTCCGGGATCTTCAAGTCCGGCAATCCGGCCCAGCGGGCCGCGGCGATCGTGAAGGCAACCACGTTCCATGACGACCCGGACGTGATCGCGAAGTTCTCCCGGGGCTTGGGTGAGGCGATGGTCGGCATCAATGTCGACGCAGTCCCCGAGCCGCATCGGCTGGCTGAGCGCGGCTGGTGATCGCCGGCGCAGGTTCGATGACCACGCGGATCGGGGTGCTGGCGCTGCAGGGGGACGTACGGGAACACCTGCAGGCACTGGCGGCTGTCGGAGCACAGGGCGTTCCGGTGCGTCGCCCGGAGGAAGTTGATCAACTGGACGGGATCATCCTGCCCGGTGGCGAGTCGACCACGATGGACAAGCTGTCACGCATCTTCGGGGTGCGTGAGCCGCTGGTGCAGGCCTTGCGCAATGGCCTGCCTGCCTACGGATCCTGTGCCGGGATGATCTTGCTTGCCGACCAGGTGCTGGACGGTACTGATGATCAACAGACGTTCGGCGGGTTGGACATCACGGTCCGCCGCAATGCCTTCGGGCGCCAGGTCGAATCCTTCGAGACCGACCTCGACCTGGATCTCGTCGGGGAGTCGAACGACCCGTTCCATGCGGTCTTCATCCGGGCGCCGTGGGTGGAGAAGGTCGGCCGTGAGGTGCAGGTCCTCGGACGCGTCCGGCATCCGAGCGCCAGCGACGGTGAGCCGATCGTGGTCGCCGTACGGCAGGGCTCGCTTTTGGCCACCGCCTTCCATCCTGAAGTGTCCGCCGATCTGCGGCTGCACGCCTACTTCGCTCGGATGGTCCAGCAGAGCGCGACTTGACGGATCCGAATTTGCGTTCGAATATGGATCGGTGACCGTCACTACGTTGCCGACCAACCGGAATGCGGCGCAGAAGCATGCCGACATCCAGGAGTTGCGGCAGCGGATGCACCGGATGCAGGGCACGGCGACGTCGCAGTCATTGCCCACCGCATCTGCACTCGAGAGTCTGATCCGATTGCGGACCGGCGCGAGCTATGCCGTCGACCGGCCGTCGCTGGCGATGCTCGCGATGGCCGGGCCGTCCGAGGCCGGCGCCTGGTCTGCGGTGATCGGGGTGGCCGATTTCGGTGTGGAGGCCGCGGCGGAGCTGGGGGTCGTCCTGGAGCGTACGGTGCTGATCCCGGATCCGGGCGACTCCTGGCTGGAGGTCGCTGCAGCGCTCACCGATGTCCTGGGTGTGGTCGTGGTTCGTCCTCCGCGTGGTGTCACGCAGCACCAGGCTGCTCGACTGTCGGCGCGACTGCGGCAGCATGATGCGGTGTTGATCGCCGTCGGCGACTGGCCTCGGGCCGAGGCCAGGCTGAGCATGCAGCGCTCGGCCTGGACCGGGATCGGCCAAGGGTGCGGACGGTTGACCGGCCATCGGATGCAGGTGGTGGCCGAGTTGTCGACCGGTCAGACCCGCCGAGCCGACCTCTGGCTTCCCAGCGGCAGCATCCCGGCCCGGAGCGATGTTGCCCGGACCGATGTTGCCCGGACCGATGTTGCCGGGTCGAGCGGGCCTGATCTCGTCGCTGTCGACGCCGGCTGAGTTAGCTCCGACCTGCCTGATATCGGGTCTGGCGTTCGATTCTGGGTTGACTCGTTCGAACAAAAGTTCGAATATGGAGGAGTGGAAGCACATCCGACTCTCCCTGACCTGCAAGAGCAGCCTCGCACCCCGCGGCGGCCGGACTCCGGGCTGACCCGAGTCGGATCGACCCGAGAGGGCACAGCCGGACGGGTGATGGTGCTCTGGTGCCCGGACTGGCCGGTGATCGCGGCCATGGATGCCGAAGAACTGCCGTCCCATTTGCCGGTCGCGGTGATCACGGCCGGAGAGGTGTTCGCCTGCTCGGCCGCTGCCCGGAGCGAGGGGGTCCGTCGGGGGATGCGGAAGCGGGACGCGGTCGCGCGCTGCCCGGAGTTGTTGCTCATCGACCATCAGCCCGATCTGGATGCGCAGGCGTTCGAGTCGGTGCTGTCCACGGTCGAGCAGTTCAGCCCGGGCGTCGAGCTGATCCGTCCGGGTGTCTGCGCGCTCCGGGTGCCGAGCCGCTATTACGGGGGCGAGCCGGAGGCTGCGGCGCTGCTCGCTCAAACACTGGTCGAGGCGGGGATCTGGGACGTTCGGGTCGGGATCGCCGACGATCTGTTCACGGCCGAGCAAGCAGCTCGACTGGCCCAGGTCCAAGATCATCAGGTGATCGCACCGGGCGGTTCGGCTGCCTTCCTGGCTCAGCTTCCGATCGCGGTGCTGGCTGATGATCACCTGGTCGGTCTGTTGCTCCGGATGGGGATCAACACCTTGGGGGATTTCGTCCGGCTGCCGGCACGGGACGTGATGACCCGATTCGGCGCGGCCGGCGCTCGGGCGCATCGACTGGCTGCCGGGCTGGCCCGCCGACGGATCAGCGGCCGGAGCATCCCGGCGGACCGGAACCGGCAGGTCGACTTCACGCCCGGACTGGAGACGGTCGAGCCGATCGCCTTCAGCAGTCGCCGGACCGCTGAACAGTTCGTGACCGACCTGTCCGGGCACGGTCAGGTGTGTACCGCGATCAGGATCGAGGTGGACACCGAGAACGGGTGGCATCACGGCCGCCGATGGGCGCATCCGCGCTGGTTCGGAGCCGGTGACATCATCGATCGGCTGCGCTGGCAGTTGCAGGCCGACTCACCCCCCGATCCGGTGTGCAGCGTCCGGCTGGTCCCCGACGAGGTCGAATCGGTGGGCACCCAGAGCGACGGACTGTGGGGCAGCGCACCGGAGGAGAAGGTGCAGCGCGGGATCGCCCGGGTGCAGGGGATGATCGGGTTCGAGCGGGTGCAGACAGCCCAGGTCCACGGTGGTCGCGAACCTGCCGACCGGCAACTCCTCACCCCATGGGGTGAGCAGCCGACCGGTATCCGGCCGACCGGCCTGCCCTGGCCGGGAAGCCTTCCGCCACCCGCTCCGACCCGGATCTTCGTCCGGCCGGTGGATGCTCATGTCCTCGATCAGGAAGGCCAGCCGGTCCGGTTGACCGAGCGCGGCGGGATCAGTGCCGACCCGAGTCGATTCCGTCCGACGAAGGAGTACGGCTTCCGGTCGGTGCAGGCCTGGGTCGGGCCGTGGCCGATCGACGAACGCTGGTGGGAGGATCCCGACATCGGACTGCGGGCCAGGTTCCAGCTGGTGGCTCCGGACGGCAGCGCCTGGTTGCTGGTCGTCGGCGCGAAGGGCTGGCTGACCGAGGCGCGGTACGACTGATGGCTTACAACAACCCACCCGTTCCCTGGCGGGAGCTGGAGCGCAAACTGTCCGGCCGACCGCCCAAACCGTGGGAAAACTCCCACGGTGACAGCAGCCCGGGATGGCATCACCGCGAGGAGTACGAGGCCAAGGAGGATGTCCGCCGCCCCGAACACCCAGGCGTCAGGTATGCCGAACTGCACGCTCACTCCAACTTCAGCTTCCTGGACGGTGCCAGTGATCCCGAAGAGCTGATCGAGCAGGCAGTCCGGTTGGGTCTGGACGCGCTGGCACTCACCGATCACGACGGTTTCTACGGTGCGGCACGATTTGCCGAAGCAGCCCGGGAATACGACCTGGCGACGATCTACGGTGCCGAGCTGTCGCTGGAGCTGACCGCTGCTCAGACCGGGATCCCGGATCCGGAGGGCAGCCATCTGTTGGTGTTGGCCGACGGGGTCGAAGGCTACCGACGGCTGTCCGGGGTGATCACCGAGGCCCAGTTGCGCGGCGGAGAGAAAGGCAAGCCGGTCTACGATCCGAGCGAACTGGCCGAAGCACACGACGGCCATTGGATGATCCTGACCGGATGCCGCAAGGGTGCCGTCCGGCAAGCGTTGCAAGGTTTCCCCGGGTCCCGGCAGGACCGCTACGCGGCGGCGGCCGACGAACTGGACCGGTTGACCCGACTCTTCGGTCTCGACCATGTCGCGGTCGAACTGATCGATCATGGTCTGCCCACCGACAGCGAGTTGAACGACGCCCTGGCCCAGCTGGCTGCTGATCATGATCTGCCGACGGTGGCGACCAACAACGTGCACTACGCCGATCGGGACCGCTACCGCTTGGCGTCGGCGATGGCGTCGGTGCGGGCCCGTCGTTGTCTGGCCGAGATGGACGGCTGGCTGCCACCACCGACGGCACACCTGCGTTCGGGGATGGAGATGCAGCACCAGTTCCGCCGGTTCCCCGGTGCGGTCGAGCGGGCGTACGAGCTGGGCAGGCAGCTGGCCTTCGATCTACAGGCCGCCAGACCACGACTGCCGAAGCTGGACGTACCCGAGGGGCATACGCCGACCAGCTGGCTGCGGGAACTGACCCGGCGAGGTGCCGACCGGCTCTACCCACACATCCGTGAGCAGGCGCAGGCCCGGCTGGAGAAGGAACTCGCGGTGATCGAGGAGAAGGGATTCGAGGGCTACTTCTTGATCGTCCACGACATGGTCGCCTTCGCCCGTGAGCGGGGAATTCTCTGCCAGGGCAGAGGATCGGCGGCGAACTCGGTGGTCTGCTACACGCTGTTGATCACCGCAGTCGACCCGATCAAGTTCGATCTCCCGTTCGAACGGTTCCTGGCGACCACACGGGAGGAGGAGCCAGACATCGACGTCGATTTCGACTCCGACCGCCGGGAGGAGGTGATCCAGGAGGTCTATCGGCGTTACGGTCGACGCAACGCTGCCCAGGTCGCCGACGTGATCAGCTACCGACCGAAGTCGGCCGTCCGGGACATGGCCAAGGCACTCGGACACTCTCCCGGTCAGCAGGACGCGTGGTCCAAACAGATCGACAGCTGGAGCACCGTCACCGACGATGATGATCATCAGATCCCCCGGCCGGTGGTGCAGCTGGCCAACGAGCTGATCGGGGCACCGCGCCATCTGGGCATCCACTCCGGAGGCATGGTGCTGACCGAACAACCGGTCGGTGAGGTGGTGCCGATCGAGCACGGGCGGATGGAGAATCGGACCATTCTGCAATGGGACAAGGACAGTTGTGCCTGGATGGGGTTGGTGAAATTCGACTTCCTCGGCCTGGGGATCCTGAATGCGATCAGCCACACCTTCGCCATGATCGATGATCAGCTGGGGGAATCATGGGAGTTCGCCACTCTGCCGAAGGAGGAGCCGGGCGTCTACGACATGCTCTGCCGGGCCGACTCGATCGGTCTGTTCCAGGTGGAGAGCAGGGCGCAGATCGGCACTTTGCCACGGTTGCGGCCGCGATGCTTCTACGACCTGGTGATCGAGGTCGCCCTGATCCGACCGGGTCCGATCCAAGGTGGCGCCGTCCATCCGTACATCAGAAGAGCGACCGGTGTCGATCCGGTGAGCTATCCGCACCCGAGCCTGGAGCCGGTGCTGAAACGTACCTTGGGCGTACCGCTGTTCCAGGAGCAGTTGATGCAGATCGCGATGACCGTCGGCGGCTGCAGCGGCGACGACGCCGACCTGCTGCGACGGGCGATGGGTTCCAAACGCGGCGTGGAGAAGATCGACCGGCTGCGGCAGAAGCTCTTCGACGGGATGGCACAGAACGGCATCACCGGCGAGCTGGCACAAAGCATCTACGACCGGATCGAAGCCTTCGCCAACTTCGGCTTCGCCGAGAGCCATGCCCTCAGCTTCGCGCTGATCGTCTACGCCACCGGTTGGTTGAAGTTGCACTATCCCGCCGCCTATCTGGCGGGCCTGTTGCGGGCCCAACCGATGGGCTTCTACTCACCGCAGTCGCTGGTGGCCGACGCCCGCCGGCACGGGGTCGATGTCCGCCGTCCTGACATCGTCGCCTCCGATGTCGAGAGCGGACTCGAACCCTGCGCCGCGGACTCCACCGCGGTGCGACCGACCGGATTGGACAGCTGTCTTGATCGAGAACAACCGGAGGTTGGTCGGGGTGATCCGAAAGCTCTCGACACCGAGGTGGTGGCAGCGTTGCAAGCTCATCGTCGCGACGGTGCTCTCGCCGTACGACTCGGACTCACCACGGTGCAGGGGTTGGGCGTGGAAGCTGCGGAGACGATCGTCACCCAACGTCGGCACCGCCCCTTCAGCAACATCAACGATGTCGTCCGACGGTGTGCATTGACGGTGAAGCAAGCCGAAGCGCTGGCCACGGCCGGAGCCTTCGACAGTTTCGGTCTCAGCCGCCGACAGGCGTTGTGGAGTGCCGGCTACCCGGACAGCCAAGATCAACTGGCTGGGACTGCGATCGATGCTGCGCCACCGGAGCTGCCCGGGATGAGCGACGCCGAACTGACGCTGGCCGACCTCTGGGCCACCAAGATCTCGCCGACTGATCATCCGATCGCCCATCTCCGGGACGATCTCGATCGTCTCGAGGTGATCAAGATCAAGGATCTCGGCGGGCAGCACGATCGCCGTCGGGTGAAGGTGGGCGGGATGGTGACACATCGACAGCGACCCAGCACGGCCGGTGGCGTCACCTTTCTCAACCTGGAGGACGAGACCGGGATGCTCAACGTCATCTGCACCGAGGCGCTGTGGAAGCGCTACCGACGGATCGCCCGGAACACGGCCGGGATGATCATCCGCGGGACCGTCGAGCACTCCGACGGCGTCACGAATCTGGTCGCCGATCGGCTGGACCGGATGGTGACGGTGATCCCACGGGCCGCGCAGGTGATACCCCGCAAACATCTCTCCCGGGACTTCCGCTGAGTCGACAGATCACGATCTCACTCCCATCCGACTGGACCCCCTCTGATCGGCGCCGGCCGGCACGAGACAATGTCTGCGCACGAGACCATGAGGTCATTTCCGAACGCGAGAATCCGTGAAGGCAATCATCGATGAACACTGACGGCCGTCATGATCACGATCCACACCAACCAGCAGACCAGTTCTGGGAAAGGCGCTACCAGGAGAAGGACCGCATCTGGAGCGGGCGGGTGAATCAGACGCTGGCCGACACCGCTGCCGAACTCGAGGTGGGGTCGGCTCTGGACCTCGGCTGCGGCGAGGGTGGCGACACGGTCTGGTTGGCCGGGATGGGATGGCGGGTGACGGCCACCGACATCTCCGGAACCGCGCTCGAGCGCGCTGCTCGGAGCGCGGCCGAGCACGGCGTCGACTCGCGAGTGACCTTCGAGCAATGTGATCTGAGCACCGACTTCCCCAGCGGCACCTTCGATCTGGTGTCGGCCCACTATCTGCATTCGCCGGTGGACTTCCCCCGGACCAAGGTGCTGCAACGGGCGGCACGGGCGGTGGCCCTGGGCGGACGGCTGCTGATCGTTGATCATGCGGCGCCGCCGCCGTGGGCGCCGCCCGATCATGACCATCCCGACTTTCCGACCCTGGACGAGACCTTCGAGAGCCTGGAGTTGCACGCCGACTACTGGCGGATCGACCGGCTGGAGTCGGCCGAGCGCGAAGCAACCGGACCGGACGGTGTTCGCGGCACCCTGCGGGACAACATCATCCTGGCCTGCCGACTGGCCTGAGCCTGAGCCGGTGGACTACTGGTGGTCCAGCGACGGCCGACGCTCGGCGACGGCCCTCCGGATGATCTCCGGCGCGGACTCGATCGGCAGCCGGATCCGCGAGTCAGCACCGACATCGTGCAGTTCGATCTCCGCGGCGGCCAGCTCGGCGTCGCCGATCACGACCAACATCGCATCCCGGCGCACCCGAGCGTCCCGGATCCGATGGCCCAGCGACCCCTCGTCCTCCACCCGGACCCGCAGCCGGGCCGCCCGCATCCGTTGGGCGAGCTCGGCCACCGCCGGCTGTTGCGCTGCGGAGACCGGCAGTAGGCAGACCTGCACCGGGGCCAGCCAGAGCGGCAGACGCCCGTTGTGGATCTCCAACAGGAAGGCGATCATCCGCTCCATCGCCCCCAGCAGACCCCGATGGATCATGATCGGCTGCTGGGCCGACCCATCAGGGCCGACATAGCTGAGGCCGAGTCGCTCCGGCTGATTGAAGTCGAGCTGAACGGTCGACAGCGACTCCTCGTGCCCGCGTGGGTCGACAACCTGGATGTCGATCTTCGGGCCGTAGAAGGCGGCTTCGCCGCGCACCTCCTGCATCGCCAGTTCCGGTTGATCATGGCGCACCCGTGCCAGCACTCGGCGTAGTTGATCTTCGGCGTCGTTCCACTGCTCCTCTCGTCCGAGGTAGCCATCGCTGTCGTCGCGTCGGGACAACCGCAACCGGGAGACCTGGATGCCGAGGACACCGAATGCCTGCAGCGCTGAGCGCAGCGCGAGCTCGGCCTCGTCGCCGATCTGATCCGGGCGACAGAAGACGTGGGTGTCGTCGAGGTTGATCTGCCGGACCCGGGACATGCCGGAGAGGACGCCGGACCGTTCGGACCGGAACATCGGCGCCAACTCGTTGTAGCGCAGCGGCAGCTCCCGGTAGCTGTGCTGCTCGGCGGCATAGATCAACGCATGGTGCGGGCAGTTGGCCGGGCGCAGCACCAACTGGTCGCGGTCCTCGCCACCCAGGTCCATCGGCGGGAACATGTCGTCGGCGAACTTCGCCCAGTGCCCGGAGCGCTGGAAGAGCTCGCGTTTGGCCAGGACGGGGGAGTAGACGCTTTGGCAACCGGTCGCGGCCGCGATCTCGCGCGCGAACTCCTCCAGTTCGTGCCGGATCGCGGCACCTGCGGGCAACCAGAGCGGCAGGCCGGAGCCGATCAGCCGGTCGCCGGTGAACAGGCCCATCTCGCGACCGATGACGCGATGGTCCGGCCGGTCGGATCGGTGGCCCTGATCGGAAGGGAAGTGGTCGGAGGGAGAGGGATGGGACATGCGGTGCTCCTGGCAATGAGGTGGGATCGGAG
>NHCFJ02800__coassemble_1820_pt1 | contig 13996 bp, 10 predicted proteins | sample NHCFJ02800__metabat2_high_PE_002 | metagenome-assembled genome bin NHCFJ02800
TGCTCAACTCGCTGTCGCCGGATCAGCGCAGGCAGCTGAGCGAGCTGATCGAGGATGCGATGGCCGACGCCGATCTGGCCTCCCAGCTGGCGCAGCTGCAGGACAATCTGCGGGCGCTGCGGCCGGGCCTGGACCGGCAGTCGCCGACCGGGATGCCGAATGAGGGCGAGGGTGAGGGTCTGGGCTACGGCGACGCGGTGTCGGCGGTGGCCGAGCTCGGCGACCTGGAGTCGTTGGAAGCCCAGCTCTCCCAGAGTCATCCGGGCGCCACCCTGGACGACGTCGACGTGGAGGCGCTCGAGCGGCACCTCGGCGGGTCGGCGGCGGCCGACTTCCAGGCGTTGCGAGATCTGGAGCGGGAGTTGGAACAGCAGGGCTATCTGCGGCGCGGCGACGACGGGCTGCGGCTGACGCCCAAGGCAGTGCGCCGGTTGGGCGAGACCGCGCTGCAGCGGGTGTTCGCCGAGCTGGAGGCCACCGGCGGCGGGGATCACGCCGATCGGCGGACCGGTTCGGCGGACGAGCCGACCGGGCTGTCCCGGCCGTGGGCCTTCGGCGACGAGTTGCCGATCGACGTCCCCCGTACGGTCGGCAATGCGTTGCGTCGGCGGGCCCAGGATCGCGGTTCGGGGCGGCTGCTGGACGTCGAGGACTTCGAGGTGACCGAGACCGAACGGCGTACCGGGGCGGCGGTGGCGCTGTGCGTCGACCTGTCCTTCTCGATGTTTGCCGACGGGCGGTGGGCGCCGATGAAGCAGACGGCGCTGGCACTGTCGCACCTGGTCGAGACCCGTTTCCGGCAGGACGCGCTGCAGATCATCGGGTTCAACCTGCTGGGTCGGCGGATGTCGGCGGTCGAATTGGCCGAGATCGAGCCGGAGTGGATTCAGGGGACCAACCTGCAGCACGCCTTGATGCTGGCGTCCCGGCACGTCCGCCGACATCCCGACGCGGAGCCGGTGGTGCTGGTGGTGACCGACGGTGAGCCGACGGCGCATCTGACCGAGACCGGTGAACCGATCTTCCACTGGCCGACCACGCCGGAGGCGGTCCGGGCGACGGTGGCCCAGGTGGACGACCTGGCCCGCTACGGCGCCACCGTGAACACCTTCATGCTCGGTGACGACCCGGGTCTGGAGCGTTTCGTGGATGCGATGGCGCGGCGCTGCGGGGGTCGGGTGTTCACCCCGGATCCGACCCGGCTGGGGGAGTACGTCGTGGCGGACTACCTGCGCACTCGCACCCGGGGGCATCCGCGGTAGCCTCGGCGGGTGCCATCCAGCCGCAACGTTGCCATGGAGTCCGATTTCGACCGGTCGACCGACGCCGGCAGCCTCGATCTGCCGTGTCTGGTCTCCGGATTCGCGCGGCTGCGGGACGAGGCATTCCCGGATCTGCGCTTCCTCGACTCCGGCGGGCTGCTGGAGGTGCGGCGCAAGGTGCGCAATGTGGTCGCGGTCCGGCTGGAACTGCCGAAGACCGAGTATCTGCACCTGGCCTCGGTGGTGATCGTCGCCGACGGACTGGATGATCCGGTCCGGCAGACCACCCGGCGGATGAGCAGCGCCTGGAAGGACTACGAGAAGACATTGCAGTCCGGGCTGCTGTTCGACGCGGCCAACCGGGAGAAGGCGTTTCACACCAAGAAGGACCACCATCCGTGGCTGGAGGTCGTCCTCGATCAGCCGCGGGACCTGTCCCGGCTCCGGATCCGCAACGTCGAGGGGGACAACAGCTTGCGCGAGCGTGGGCTGCAGGTCCAGGTCCGGACCGCTGACGGCGCTACGCGGACGCTCTACGACGGTGTGGCGCGGGAGCGCGAGTTCGTCCAGGTGGCTGAGAAGTTCGGCAACGGCGAGTCGGTGACCGGACGACTGCCGACCCCGGCGCGCCGGTTGGCCAATCGGGCCGGGCCCACCCTGCACCCGGCACAGCCGGCGCTTGTCAAGATCCTGACGCAAGTGGAGTTGCACGATCAAGGCGCCCTCCGGCGGAACAGTCTGGACCGGGTCGATCTGCCGCCGGAACAGGTCGGCGAATTCCGGTCGCTGGTCAACCGACGATGGTTGTTCCCGCGTGAGCTGGAGTGGACCAGTCACGGCGTACGACGGTCGTTCCGGTTCTGGAGCTCGGAGCAGCGACAGGCTTATCTCGGTTTCGCGCTGGAGGTGATCGAGGCACTGCAGGAGTTGACGCCCGATGTCTGCTTCGGGTTCGGGTCCGCACTGTCGATCGTCCGCGATCATGATCTGATCCCGCACGACGATGATCTTGACGTCCTGATCGGCTTCGCCCCGGACCAAGCGGGGACTCACACCGAGGGCAAGCAGCTGATCCGGGAATGTCTGCAGGACAAAGGATTCCGGGTGACCGGAGGGATGGCCAGCTACCAGTGGGTGACGCCGTCCACCGGTGGCACTCGGTTGGACGTCTTCATCGGCGTCTTCGAGGGCGACAAGATCGCCTGGTATCCGGGCCGGCGTGGCGCGCTGACCCGGGAGATGATGTTCCCGCCGCAGACCCGGGAGTTCCTCGGCCACCAGGTGCAGGTGCCGGCGCAGCCGGAGACCTACCTGGAGCAGATCTACGGTTCCGGCTGGTCCACACCGGACCCGAATTTCCAACACAGCTGGCGCCCGCAGGACTATTCCGACATCGCCGGTTCGACGGGCTGAAGCCCGCTATCCCGTAAGATCCACGCCAACCGTCACGGACCCGGGGAGCCGCCGACTGGTTGCATTGGCTTCGATCCGAAGAGGTGTTATGCGCGAGTCGCTCGATCTGGAATCGTTGGTCGATGAGTTCGTCCTGCTGACCGAAGGTTTCGAGGATCTGAATTTCCCTGATCGGGGCGGAACCTTGCTGGTCGAGGCCCGGGTGCCCCGCGTGCAGTGCCTCCGGATCGAGATCCCGGCCGAGGACTCGCTCCGATTGACCTCGGTGATCATCGACGCCGACGGGCTGGATGATCCGGTCGCCCAGACCACCCGGAAGGCCACCCTGCCAGTGAATCCGGCCTACGGTGAGGTGCTGGAGGGCGGCCGGTTGCTGGACCCGACCAATGATGATCTTGGTCTGCACACCCGGGTTCGCCCGCGACCGTGGTTGGAGATCACCTTCGACGAGCCGCGGGATCTCCGGTCGGTGCTGGTGCGTAATGCGATCGACGAGAAGGCGATCGTCAACCGCGGCATCCAGGTGCTGGTCCGGACGGCCGACGGCTGGTGGAGCACCCTTTACGACGGGGTCGAGCGCGAGCAGCAGTTCCAGCGTACGGTCGAACGGCATTTTGCCGGACGGGTCGGCACTCGCCGGCTGGACGAACAGATCCGGCGCAGGCTGCGACGGGAACCGGTCGCCGGTGATCAGGGTGTCGCGGCAGACCTGGTCCGGCTGATGTCGGCCATCCAGACTCACGACTACCGCAACGTTTTCCGTGACCTGGATCGGGTCGGCCTGGAGCCGGAGGTGGTCTCCGACTTCCGCAAGCTGGTCACCGACAAGGCGCTCGCGCGGCGGGAGCTGGAGTGGAACATCCACGGCATCCGCCGCTCCTTCCGATTCTGGTCCGAGCAGGAGAAGCAGGAGTACGTCGGCTTCGCCGTGGACGTGATGAACTGCCTGCGGCAACTCAACGACAACGTGTGTTTCGGCTTCGGGTCCACCCTCGGCATCGTCCGTGATCAACAGCTGATCCCACACGACGACGACGCCGACGTGCTGATCGGATTCGAGCAGTCGGAGGTCCCGTCGCTGAACCAGGGCTTGGCGATGATCGAGGAATGTCTGCGCAGCAAGGGATTCATCGTGCTCGGCGAATACACCTCCTACCGCTGGGTGTTACCGCCCAGTGGCAAGGGCTCCAAGCTGGATGCCTTCGTCGGACTGATCGAGAGCGACGATTCGGTGTCCTGGTATCCGGGCAAACGCGGTGCGTTGACCCGGGAGATGATGTTCCCACCGAGTTACCGCACCTTCCACGGTCACGACTGTCCGATCCCGCGGCAGCCGGAGGCCTACCTGGAGCAGATCTACGGCAAGGACTGGCGGGTCCCCAACCCGCACTTCCGACACACCTGGCGGCGGAAGGCCTACGCCGACATCAAGAGTTGATCATGCCGGTTTCGGTGGCGTATTCGACCAGCTCGGTGTCGATCAGCTGACCGGCTGCATCCACCTGATGCCGGAAGAGGGTGAGCGAGCAGTTCGTCGGCGGCCGCAACCAGGTGTGTCCCATCGGCGGTAGTCCGAGTGCTTCGGCCGCGGAAGTCTGGATGCACCCGCCGTGGGTGAAGACGATGATCCGCAGGCGATCACCCGAGATCGGCCGACCGTCCTCACGGGAATCGGGCACCGGTTGGGTCACCCAGTGCGTCATCGCCTCCCAGACGCGGGCGCGTAGCTGGGCGAAGGTCTCGCCGCCGCCGCGCGGGATGTCCTCACGCCGCCGCATCGCCGCCAGCTCCTCGGGGTAGAGCTTCTTCACCTCGTCCGGGAATCGTCCGGCCCAGTCTCCGGAATCGATCTCGCGGAAGCGCTGGTCGATCGTCGGTGTGGTCCCGGTCTTGTCCGACCAGGGCTGCCGGGTCTCCTGCACCCGCGGCAGATCGCTGGCAACGGCGCGGTCGAAGGTGCCGAAGCGGTCGATGACGTACGCCGCCGCCATCCGCGCCTGCTCATGACCCAGTTCGGACAGCCCCGGCCCTTGCTGCCCCTGGTAGCGGCCCTCGGCATTCCAGATCGACTCACCGTGCCGGATCAGCGCCACCTCGACCTCGCGGACCTGCGGCTCGCTCGCGGTTGTTGATGCTGGTGAGGACGGGGACATCAATGAACACTCCTGTTGTTGATCATGCTCGGTCAGTGGGTGGCCGCGGAGTCGGGCGCGGGCTCCGATCGGATCTGGTCCAGGTAGGTGTAGACGGTGACGCGGGAGATCTTGAGCCTACTGGCCACCGTCTCGACCGCCGACTTCACCACGAAGGCGCCGCGGTCCTCGAGCAACTGGATGACGCGGAGGCGATCGCGCTTGTTCATCATCGCCACCGGCGCGTTGACCTGCGAGAGTGCCTCGTCGATCATCTGCTGTAGCACGTCGGTGATGTCGGTGGCGAAGATCTCACCCTGGCTGGTGGTTCCGGGGAACTTCAGCATGTCCTCCATCATCCCGTGGACGGACTGATAGACCGTCAGGTCGAAGTTGAGGCACAGGGCAGCGACCACCTCGCCCTCAGGATTGTTGAAGTAGACCGACGAACTGCGCAGTTCCCGGCCGTCGGAGGCAGTCGAGCGGTACCCGAGGGTGTTGACCTCTTGATCACCGTTGCGTAGGACCTCGAGGCCGAAGTTCGTCGACGAACCACCGACCGCCCGTCCGGTGACGTGGCTGTTCTCGATGGCGATGATGGTCCGGTCGGGATCTTGGGTCAGATCGTGCAGCACAACCTCACAGTGGGGACCGACGGCCGTGGCGATGCCCTTCATGACCGGCTGCAGCAGCGGGAGCAACTCGGCCCCGCTGCGGGGCAGCCAAGGTGTACTGGTTGCGGCGTCGGCTCGACGACTCTTCGGCCTCGAACGTGTAGCCATTGCGCTCCCTCATTGGTGCCGGTCACGGTGTCGCGGCAGTAGATGGTACTCAGGTGGGGTCCCGTTCGCGGCCACCTCGACCTATGGAATCTCGGCCTATGGATGAATTGTAAAGGTAGTTGACTCCGTGTAAAGCTCATGCCACGATACAGCGATCGGCGCTCTGGCCGTCGCAGGCGATTGTCGTAGGGGAGCAGGATGGCGAAATTCAGTCGGCGTGAGTTACTCACCGCAGCAGGAGTGGCGACCGGGGTCGCCCTGGCGCCGGGTCTGACGAGTTGCTCATCCACCGGCGACGAAAAGTCCATCAGCGTGCTGACCTTGCAGGACCCGTTCTTCTACGCGGTGCAGGAGCTGCTGCCGCAGTTCGAGAAGGAGAGCGGCATCTCGGTCCGCTTCGAGGGGATCGACTACAACACGTTGAACTCGCGGGCGACGAACTCGTTCATGGGCAAGCTGTCCGACATCGACGTGATCAGTCCCGACTCGATGTGGCTGTCCCGCTTCGCCAACAATGACTGGCTGCAACCGCTGGACGACCTGATCCGGCGCGACGCCGACGAGGTGGACATCGACGACTTCATCCCGAGTGCGCTGCACAGCCTCAGCGAGTGGGGCGGCCACCTCTACACGCTGCCGGTCGCCACCTACGGCACCGGGGTGCTCTACCGGCCGAACGTCTTCGACGATCTGGGACTGGAGGCGCCGCCGGCCGAGCCGGACCCGAACTGGACCTGGGAGGCCTACCTCGCCGCCATCGAGAAGATCACCGGGCAGGAGCATCAAGGGACACAGCTGCACGGCACCACTGTTCTTGGATCAGGCCCGCAGCCGATCACCCACATGTGGAGTCAGATCCCGGCCAGCATGGGCGCTCGCTGGGTGCAGGCCTTCCCCGATGCCGAGGTGTGGGACTTCACACCGACGTTCACCTCGGAGCCGATGATCAACTCGTTGCAGTTCTACGACGACCTCTACCGGAACTCGCCACCGGCGGCGATCAACAACATCTGGTTCGATGCCGGAGTCCAGTTCGGTGCCGGCGGCATCGGGATGATGTACCACTGGACGCCGTACGCCTACCTGATCCAGCGAACCGAATACATGGGCGATCAGGAGTCCAAGATCGGCTCCGACTACGCGATGGCAGCACTGCCGCAGCAACCCGGCGCCGATCAGGTCGTCAACATCGGCGGTTACGCCTTCGGCATCGGCGCGAACAGTGCCAAGACCGAGGCCGCGTGGTCGTTCATCAAGTGGGTCACCTCGGCAGAAACCCAACGACAGATGGCTTTGCTGGACACCCGACAGTTCGCCGACTTCGGTCGGACGTCGCTGTACGACGATGACGAACTGGTCGACGCCTACCCCTGGCTGCCGGCCCAGCTGAAGGTGATCGACCAAGGAGACGGCAAGGCTGTCCGGCCGCCGACCCTGAATTACGCCGAACTCGAGCAGGTGATCGGCACCGAGCTCAACCGGATGCTGGCCGCGAAGGTCCCGGCCGAGGAGAGCGCCGGGATCATCGACGGCGAGGTCCGGCAGATCATGGAGGACGAGATGTTCATCCCGTGGGAGGGGAAGAGTTTCCACGACACCCTCGAATCCACCCAACAGCTGATCACGTCGCTGACAGCATGACGACGGGAGTTGATCAATGAGTTCCGCGGTCGACGAAAGACCCGTCACCACCGGCACGGCTGCGCCCTCGCCGGGTCGGAGCCGGCGTACCGGAGGCGGCCCGGCCCCGTGGATCGTTCCCTCACTGGTGGTCCTGCTGGCGGTGAGCATCTATCCGGCGATTTATGCCTTGATCACCAGTTTCCGCTTCTACAACGTCAACATCTCGGCCAAACCGGGTGACTTCAACGGACTGCAGAACTACGTCACCGCGCTCACCGACGCCGGGTTCGGGCGCGCCATCGCCCAGACCTTGTTGTTCTGCACAGTGGTCACCGCTGTCGAACTGGTGTTGGGCTTCCTGCTGGCGCTGCTGTTGCGCGAACCGCTCAAGGGCATCGGTATCGCCCGCAGTCTGTTGATCATCCCGGTCTCGATCGCACCGACGGTCGCCGGCCTCGCCTTCCGCAGCATGTATGCCCCCGGCACCGGACTGATCCCGGCCGTCTTCGACAAGCTCGGCATCGGCCTGCCGGCGGCAGGCATTCTGGGCTCGAAGGCGACGGCGATGCCGGCGTTGATGATCACCGACATCTGGCAGTGGACACCGTTCATCGCCTTGGTCATGCTGGCCGCACTGCAAGGCGTGCCCAAGGATGTCGTCGAAGCCGCGCGGATCGACGGTGCCGGGTCGCTCCGGATCCTCACCGGGGTGACGCTGCCGCTGATCTCGACCACGGTGGCGATGATCGGGACGTTGCGATTCATCCAGTCGTTCAACGTGTTCGACATCGTCTACGTCGAGACTCGTGGCGGACCCGGCGGATCCACCTCGACGATCGGGATGGAGATCTTCCTCGCCGGGCTGAACAACTACAACATCGGCCTGGCCTCGGCGTTGACCGTGATCGCCACCGTGATCGTCGGTGTCTTCATCAGTGTCTACTTCTACGTGTCGAACAGGGGTGCTCATGCGTAGGTTCCGCACTGTTCTGCTCTATCTGGCCCTGATCGTCTCCTCACTGGTCTTCATCATTCCGGTGCTGTGGCTGATCGTGCTGGCCGTCCGGCCGTCAAGCGTCACTCTCGGGTCTCCGCTGAGCCTTGCCTTCGTCCCGACCTTCGATGCCTTTGGCTACGTGCTGAAACATGGCGGTGGGACCTCCCTCGCGGCCAGCCTGATCCAATCGTTGATCGCGACCTTGATCGCGGTGCCGTTGGCGATCCTGGCCTCCTACGGCCTGACCCGCTGGAAGTTCCGTGGCCAACGGATCCTCAGCATGGGCTACGTCGGGCTGATGCTGGCGCCGCCGATCGTCTTCGTCATCCCGCTCTTCATCGCCTTGGCCAACATGCGTCTGGTCGGCACCCACTGGGCGGTCGTCATCGCCTTCCAGACCTTCGCCATCCCGCTCGGGGTGTTGCTGCTCCGCGGCTTCTTCGAGGAGTTGCCGGTGGAGATGGAAGAGGCAGCGATGATGGATGGATGCGGCCGGTTGCGGATCCTGATCCAGATCTTCCTGCCGGTGCTGCGCCCGGCGCTGTTGGTCACCGGGATCTTCGTGTTCTGCTTCTGTTGGAACAACCTGCTGTTCGTGATGCCGCTGACCAGCGGCAACACCGTGCCGTTGACGGTCCGTGCGATGAGCTTCTTCGCCACCAGCGGCATCAACTGGACCTATATCGGAGCGACGGCCGTGATCAGCATGATCGTTCCGATGCTTCTGTTCTTCATCTTCCGCCGGCATCTCGTCAGCGGTCTCACGTTTGGAGCGGTGAAATGACACATCTGTCGACAGCCAACCCGTCCGACACCGACCAGCACTCCACGACCCAGCGTCTCTGGATCGGTGGCACCTGGACCGACGGACGGTCCTCCCGCACCTTCACGTCGTCGTCGCCGTCCACCGGTGAACCGGTCGCGACCTTGCGGGAAGGAACTCCGGAAGACATCGACGATGCCGTCGCCGCGGCGCGCGCAGCGGTGCCGGAGTTGCGATCGACAACTGCGGCCACCCGGGCCGGCTGGTGTGAGGCTGTCGCGGATGCGTTGACCGCCCGCGCCGACGCGCTCGCATCCGCGATGACCGCCGAGCAGGGCAAGCCGCGCGGTGAAGCCGAAGGAGAGGTCGCGACCGCGATCCAGGGCTTTCGCGAGGCAGCCGGCCACGCGCTGCACCTGGAGGGCTCGACCCTGCCGTCGAGCGATCCGAACAAGCGGATCCTGTCCCGCCGGGAGCCACGCGGTGTCTATGCGGTGATCACGCCATGGAACTTCCCGATCAACATTCCGACCGAGTATCTCGGCCCCGCGATTGCCACCGGCAATGCCGTCGTCTGGGTCCCCGCACCCACCACCAGCTATGTCGCGGTGCTGATGGCCGAGGCGATCGCCGAGGCCGGTCTGCCCGATGGCGCGGTCAATCTGATCACCGGTCCGGGTGCGGTGGTCGGCGACGCCCTCGTCGGGCACCCGGACGTGGACGCGATTGCGTTCACCGGCAGCACCGCCACCGGTGACAGCATCGCCCGCCGGGCAGCCGGCAAGCCGCTGCTGCTGGAGCTGGGAGGCAACGGGCCGACCATCGTCTTCGCCGACGCCGATCTGGAGAAGGCGTCCGCCGCCATCTCCGCCGGGGCCTATTTCAACGCCGGTCAGACCTGTGCGGCCACTGAGGTGGTGCTGGTCGAACGCAGCGTTCATGATCAGCTGGCGGCGTTGCTGGAGGAGCAGGCCGGGGCGGTGCAACTCGGTGACCCGAACGACGCGGCCACCACGATGGGTCCGCTGAACAACGATCCGACGGCCGCCAAGACCGACGCACACATTGCCGACGCCGTCGAACGGGGAGCCACCGTCGTCACCGGCGGCGGTCGGGACACGAGCCGACCGACCGAGCTGTTCTATCGACCGACCGTGCTGGCCGAGGTGCCGGCCGAGTCCGACGTGGTGACCTTCGAGACCTTCGGTCCGATCGTCCCGCTCGTACCGTTCGACACGACCGAGCAGGCGTTGGCGATCGCCGCCGCGCCGCAGTTCGGTCTGGCCAGCTCGGTCTGGACCTCCAGCGCCTCCACCGGCTTCCAGGTCGCCGAGGCGCTGCGGACGGGCATCGTCAACATCAACGATTCCAGCACGTACTGGGAAATCCACGTGCCGTTCGGCGGAGGGCCCGGCACCAAGTCCGGGATCGGTCGCCTCGGCGGGATGCACACCCTGTTGGCGATGACCGAGATCAAGACCATCACCTTCGACATCACCGCATTCTGACCTTCGCATCGCCCCAGGTCACCGCTATCGGAAAGGACGAGGATCACGCATGAGCAGTGCAAGCAAGGAGACGTTGGACGTCGGAGTCGTCGGGCTCGGCCTGTGGGGACAGAACCACCCGCTGGTCTACGACGACTACGCCCGCAGCAACGTTGCGGTGGTGTGCGACATGAACGAGGAGCGGGCCAAGGAGGTGGCCGGCAAGCTCGGCTGTGACTGGACGACCAGCGTCGACGAGCTGGCCGCCAGCGACGTGTCGACCTACAGCGTGGCAACCCCCGACCACACCCATTTCGGTCCGGTGTCGACCCTGCTGAAGGCCAACAAGAACGTCCTGGTGGAGAAGCCGCTGACGACCAAGCTGGAGGAGGCCAAGGAACTGCTCCGGTTGTCGGAGGCCAGCAGCGGGCTGTCCATGGTCGACTACCACCTTCGGTGGGATCCGCAGTGGTCGATGGTGAAGGACACGGTGGACGACGGCGGCATCGGTGCTGCGCACATGGGCTACATCCGGCTGAGTGATCAGATCGACGTCGCGCAGAACTGGCTGTCCTGGGCCGGGGAGTCCGGCCCGCACTGGTTCCTCTACCCGCACATCTTCGACTTGATCAATTGGATCCTCGGTGAGGAACCGGAGACCGTGTACGCCACCGGGCACCGCGGAATCCTCGAACAGCAAGGCATCGACACCTGGGATGCGATCCAGACCATGATCAGCTACCCCGGTGGTGCCAACGTGACGTTCGAGACCTCATGGGTGGTGCCGAACTCCAACCCCAGCGTCACCGACTGCCACATGGTGCTGTACGGCGAGACCGGGAAGATCGAATACGACCAGGACTTCTCCGGGATCAGCTTCTCGACCCCGGAGAAGTACTACTACCCGTGGGTTCCGCTCGGTCAGCGCGACCGCTGGGGGCAGCTGAATCACTACATGTACTCGCCGATGAAGTACTTCGTGGACTGCGTGCTCGACGGCCGGACGCCGGAGTGCACCTTCCGCGAGGGCATGGTCAACACCGCGATGATCCACGCCACGCTGGCGTCGCTGGAGAGCGGTGCGCCGGTCCGCTTCCAAGACACCCTGGGCTGAGGCGTGGACGTCTCGATGTGGACGCCGGCCTGCGCGCTGTGCGATGCCCGTCCCGAGCCGAACGGGTCCGATCGCTGCGCGGTCTGCTCAGGCCCGGTGCTGGTCCGACGGACCGGGCCGATGCCGGCGGAGGTGGTGCCGGACGCGCCCGGCATCCATCGCTGGCAGCGGCGGATCGGCTTGCCGGCCGACACCGGGCACCTCAGCCTGGGCGAGGGGCAGACACCGCTGGTGTCTGAACGGCGGCTGGCGGCCGAGTATCAGGTCGGCTCCGTCCTGCTCAAGCTGGAGAGCCTGTGCCCGACCGGATCGTTCAAGGATCGGGCGATGGCTGCCGCGACAGCGCACGCCGTCGTCGGTGGCTCCCGTGGGCTGATCTGCGCCTCCAGCGGAAACGCCGCCGCCTCCGCTGCCGCGTACGGAGCCCGGGCCGGTTTGCCGACGATCCTGTTGACGCCGCAGGCCACGCCGGCACAGAAACTCACCGCCGGTGCCGTCTACGGTGCCACCCAGATCCTGGTCCCGGGTGACTACAGCAACTCCTACGCGTTGGCCTTGGAACTGGAGCACGAGCTCGGTCTGACCAACGTCAGCACGACCTACGCCAACGCAGACGGCGTGGTCGGGTTGAGATCGGTCGCCTACGAACTGGCAGAGTCGGCACCACCCGACGGGCTCGATGCCGTCATCGTCCCGACCAGTGCCGGGCCGCTGGTGCACGGGGTCGTCGAGGGCTTCCAGGATCTGGTCGAGATCGGCGCGCTGGAGCGGATGCCGCGGGTGATGGCCGCGCAGCCACAGGGATGTTCTCCGATCGCTCGCGCCTTCGAAGCCGGCGACGAGGCGGTGCAGCCCTGGGAGGGGGTGGAGACCGTCGTTTCGGGGCTGAACGATCCGCTCCGCGGCTACGCCGAGGACGGGACCCTCACCCTGCGTGAGGTGCGACGCAGCGGGGGAGCGGCAGTCGCGGTGCCGGATGCGGCGATCATCGCGACCCAGGAGCGACTTGCCACCCAGTGCGGCGTCTTCGTCGAGCCGGCGGCCGCCACCGCCGTTGCCGCGGTGGAACCACTGGTCACCCAGGGCCATCTCCGCCCCAGCGACACGGTGGTGTGCCTGCTGACCGGGCACGGGATGAAGCAGCCGCCACGAGTGTCGACGTCGCCGATCGACGCCGGTGAACAGACCGACCTCGCCGGCGAACTGAGGAAGATCCTTGCGGCCTAGCGCGTGCCTGATCCGTCGCGCCACCATCCAGGACGGCATCGCCCCGCCCCGGATCCGCGACGTGCTCGTCCGAGACGGGGTGATCGCGGTGGTCGGACCCGACCTCGACCGACCGTCGGACAGCGACGTTGTCGAGGCCGACGGGCTGGAGTTGCTGCCGGGCTTCATCGACGTGCACACCCACGACGATGCCGCCCTGTTCCTGGAGAACGGAGTCGATCCGAAGCTGCGGCAGGGGGTGACGACCAGCATCGTCGGCAACTGTGGTCACGGCTGCGCCCCGTCGGTGGCCGATCGGGCGCTCGAGGACTACTCCACCCCGGTCCTCGGCCCGTTCCCGGATCAGCAGTGGTCGACGTTCGCGGCCTACGTCGAACGGCTGGCCCGCGGCGGTTTCATGATCAACACGGGAGTGTTGGTGCCGCACACGCCGATCCGTGCGTCGGTGTTGGGGATGCACCGGCGGGCGGCTGAGCCTGCGGAGATCGATGCCATCGCCGACCGCTTCGCGGACGCCTTGGATGCCGGAGCGGCCGGCGTCTCGCTGGGACTGATGTACACCCCGGCCAATTCCGCCGACCTGGCCGAGCTGACCGCGATCGGCCACGCTGTCGCACGGCGCGACAAGCTCCTCGTCGCCCATCTGCGCAACGAGGCCGATCACCTGCTCGCGTCGCTGGAGGAGTTCGCTGAGATCGGTCGGGTCACCGGAGCGGCGCTTCATGTCAGCCACCTCAAGGTGACCGGACCGAAGAACTACGGCCTGATGCCACAGGTGATCGAGCGGCTGGATGCCTACCGCACCGAGGGCATCGACATCACCGCCGACATCTATCCCTACGACGCCGGCAGCACGACCGCGGCCACGCTGCTGCCGCCCTCGGCGCTGGACCAGGGGCTGCCCCGACTCATCGATGATCTTCAGCAGCCGTCCGTTCGGGACAAGATCATCGACGCGCTCGACGCACCGTGGCCTGGTGGCGTGGAGAACTACTACGCCTCGCTGGGACCCGATCGCATCGTGCTGGCCGGGTTCACGGTCAATCGGCAGTACGAAGGCCGGACGCTGTCCGAGATCGCAGCGGCCCAGGGTCAGGGCCCTGCCGACGCCCTGATCGACCTGCTGATCGAGGAGCGTGGTCGGCTGACCGTGATCCTCTTCCAGACCGATCCGGAAGGGATCGAGGTCGCCCTGG
>NHCFJ02800__coassemble_1821_pt1 | contig 13951 bp, 12 predicted proteins | sample NHCFJ02800__metabat2_high_PE_002 | metagenome-assembled genome bin NHCFJ02800
ACGGTGTGTGACGGTGCCGTGCTCGCCTCCTCGCGCAGCACCGACGCCGAACTCACCGAGGTGGCCGGCCGGTCGCGGGTCGTGCTGGTGAACCGCATCCTCGACGGGGTGCCGGCCGTGGTCGGCGACAACGCCGCAGGCATCATCCAGGCCGTCCGGCACCTGGCGGCGCTCGGCCACGCCCGGATCGGATACGCCGGCGGGCCGGCAACCTCCTGGTCGGATTCCCGTCGCCGCGAAGGGTTGGCGGACGCTGTCGATCGTGGCCTGATCCCGGCAGCGGCGATCGTCGATCTTGGTGGATTCCGCCCCGGATCGGCCGGCGGCATCGACGCTGCCGATCAGGCTGTCGCCGCGGGTGTGACGGCGATCCTTGCGTTCAACGACCAGCTGGCGCTCGGTGTGCTGGGCCGGCTGGCCGATCGGGGTGTGTCGGTGCCGGGTCGGATGAGTGTTGTCGGATTCGACGACATCCCGGTTGCCCGGCTGTTGGCGCCGTCACTGACCACGGTTGCGGTGCCGGCGATGGAGATCGGCAGGACCGCGGTGGACCTCCTGCTGAGCGGGGAACCGTCGGTGACCCGGGTGCTGCCGGTGGAGTTGCAGGTCCGCCGATCGACCGCCGAACCTCCACTTCGCTGAGCTGCCGATCAGGCAGGGCCGATCTTCGGCGGGACCGGTTCCAGGATGCTGCGCCGGGCTGGTGTCAGGTCGTCCAGCAACTCCTCCGGATAGACGTAGCCGTGCCGGGTCGCGCCCCAGGACGGTCCGTACCGATAGATCACCACCCGACGCTCGCCGGGGTTGGTGCGTGAGCTCGCGCCGTGCGAGAGGCCGTCGCAGAAGAGCAGCACGTCGCCGGCTTTCAGCTGGGCCTCGACCACGCCGGGCATCAGGTCCATCCGCTGCTGTCCGTCGTACTTGTCGAAGTCCGGGTGGGGCAGTCGTGACTTGTGGCTGCCCGGAATGATCATGGTGCCGCCGTCTCCGGGACCGATGTCGGTCAGTGCCATCAGGATGTTGACCTGACCGCACCGGAACACGCCGTCGACGTAGCGGTACTGCCCCCGGACCGCGCCGCGGTAGCCACCCGAATGGACACCGAAGTAGCCGCCCTCGCTGCGCATGGATGCGAAGCACTCGTCGATGAAGAGGCCTTCGACATAGCTGTCGACCTCACCGGCGTAGCGGCGCACATACTCGATCCAGGAGGGGTGATCGATCAGTTCTGTGAACGGTCCACCCGCGGTGACGATGTTCTGCAGTTCGTAGCCCTTGGCTTCGCCGTCGTTGTCGGAGCGCTGCACCTGGCCCTCCCACTGCTGTGGTGCGAGGTGCCGGAACCGGTCCAGGCCCTCGGTCAGCCGGCCCACCAGCTCCGGCGACAGGGCTTGTTCCAAGATCAAATATCCGCGGAGGTCGAACAGGTAGTCGTCCAGGGCGGACGGGGTGCGCGGAGAGGACATCGGTGTTCCCATCGGAGGCGTCGAGACTTCCGGTCACCCTAGTGGTGCGGCTAGCGATCCAGATAGAGACAGAACGGGTGTCCGTCCGGGTCGAGCATCACCCGGACGTCCTGCTGTGGTTGGAAGTCGGCCAGTTGAGCGCCGAGCGCAAGAGCATCGGCAACGGCGGCATCGACGTCCTGCACCCCGACATCGAGATGGAACTGCATCTGCTGCTGGTCCTGCTGATTGGGCCAGACCGGACGCTCGTAGATCGTCTCCCGCTGGAAGGCCAGATTGCTGAAGGTGCCGTTGCCGTCGCCGTCACGCATCTGCATCGTCACCCAGCCCGGCTCCTCGTCGGCGATACCCCAACCGAGCAGATCCCGGTAGAAGTGCGCCAAGGCGACCGGATCAGGACTGCCGAGGACCACGCCGAGCCAACCGGTGAAACCACGTATTCCTGCCATACCGTCAGCCAAGCACCTGGCACCGACACTGTCACCTGAACCGCCACAGCCGCTAGGGTCGGGCAGATGCCGGCACCGCAAGGATTCGAGTACCACCTGCGTGGGACCGATGTCGTCATCACCCACCACGGCCGGAAAGCGACGGTGCTGCGGGGCCGCCGGGCTGCGGACTTCCTGGCGGACGTGGAGCAGGGCGACGGCCAGGAGCTGATGGCGCGGCTCACCGGCAACTACCGCCGCGGCAACGAGCGTGACGCCCGTCGTCACCCACGCAACCGGGGGCGCTGACCCGGCGAGGTCGGATCCGCGGACGCGGGGAGTCTCGGTGGACGCAGCGCCAGCCACCCGGCGATCAGCACGATGATCAGCATGGCGACGTTGTGGCTGTACTTGGGGATCGGTGCGACGTCGCCCGCCAGCGGGAAGTAGGTGAAGGCCAGCACGCCCCGGGAGAGCAGGAAACCCAGGCCGACGGCTGCGCAGTGACGGATCGTCCACTCCGACCGAGCGCTGATCAACGCCAGGCCGACAGCGAAGATCATGAGCGCGCCGAGTCCCACCGCGAGTCCGGTCCAGTTCTCATCCTGCATGCCGGTCAGCAACGCCACGGCAAGCGTGATCAGCAGCGTGGCCCAGAGCGGTACCCGCCGACCGTCCCCGGCCGACCGGGTGGCGGAGCCGTTCACCCGCCGACGACCGATCAACACCGCCGCCAGCACGAACGCCGACAGCACCAGCGCCGAGCCGATCAACTGCGGACCGTCCGCCGACCGGGACTCTGGATCGGACAAGATCACCACTGCGGTGCCCAGGTAGGCCAGTGCGGCGATCACCGTACCGATCGGTCCGAGCCAGGGCGTACGCGCTCGCGCCGGAGACCAGGCCTCCGTCACCGCCACCGGGGCGCCGAAACTGAAGATCACGTGCCCGGTGATGAAGTTGTAGGCGTTGACCGCGCTGAAGCCCACGCCGGGGATCAGGGTGGCCTGTCGGGTCGCCTCCCAGCCCTCGTACCCCTGGTAGTCCTCGCTGAAGAGCGACTGATCGATCAGGCATGCCTGGGCCGTACCGAGCGCGGCAAACAGCAGGAGCAGGCTCGGCCAGCGCCAGCCCAGCCGTCTGGCCAGGTCCCGCGCCAACAGCGCCGGCGCACCGTAAAGACCGGCGAAGAAGACCAACGAGAACGCGATGCCGCCGATGTCCCCGGTGGTCTCGCTGTAGGCCGTCAACAACTCGGCGCCGAGACCGCACAGGATCAGCAGTCCGGCGATCAGCAGTGGCCGAGGCATCGGGTCAGCCTCCGATCATGCGTTCTGGAGGAAGCGCCGCAGCAACGGTCCGGCGATCCCGGACCCGCTGTCCCCGTCAGCGACGAAGACCGCCACAGCAAGATCATCCTGGCCGGCCACCATCCAGGCATGGGTGTCCGGGGGAGTGTCGGTGCCGTACTCCGCAGTGCCGGTCTTGGCGATCACCTCCGGCGGCTCAGCGGACTGCAGCACCGATCCGGAACCGTCGGTGACGACTGCCCGCATCAGTTCCTGCAACTGGGCGGCCTCCTGTGCGGTCAGCTTCTTCGCGTCCGGATCGGCCGTCTTGCCATCCACCAGGTGCGGCAGCACGGTCTTGCCGGCCTGCACCGAGGCGACCACGGTGGCCATCGCCATCGGCGACACTTGTACCCGACCTTGGCCGATCATGGTCGCGGCCCGTTCGGTCTCCGATTCCGGTTTCGGGATCGATCCGAAGTAGGCCGGGAAGCCGATGTCGTAGTCGGTGCCGAGGCCGAGCGAAGCCGCTGCCTCGTTGAGATCCTCGCCGTCGACCTGTTCGCGGGCGTCGATGAAGGCGGTGTTGCAGGAGTTGGCGAACGCCGTCCGGAAGTCGACCGAACCGAGTGCCGAGGACGGGTAGTCGTCGTAGTTCTCGAACTCCCGTCCGTCCACCGTGACCGTCTTCGAGCACTCCATCGAGTCCGACGGTTTAACCCCGTTACGGATCAGCGCCAGCGCGTCGATGATCTTGAACACCGAGCCGGGTGGGTACTGACCGAAGGTGGCGATGTTGGCGCCGTCGGTGCCCGGTCCGTTGGCGGCGGCCACGATCGCACCGGTGGACGGCTTGATCGCGACCAACGCGCTGGCCGGGTCGGTGTCGGCCAGGATCTCCTCGGCGGAGTTCTGCAGATCCTCATCCAGCGTGATGGTCAGTTCCTTGCCGGCCTTGGCCTTCGACTGATAGACCACCTGGGGCTGGTCGGCAGACGGGCTCTCCTCGGCCGACGGGGATGACTCCGGCGACTCCGGCGACGGGGAGGCCGACGCATCGTCCGGCGGCACCAGTTCGACAGTCACGCTCGGCTGACCCCGCAACCTCTTGTCGTAGCGCGACTGCAGTCCGCTCAGACCGACCTGGTCGCCGCCCTCGACGGCTCCGTCGGAGTCCTCCACGATCTCCTTGGTCGCTGCTCCGACGGTGCCCAGGATCGGAGCCGCGAAGGTCCGCGACGGGGCCAGCATCGCTGCGTCGTCCAGCGCGACCGCCCCGTCGATGGCGTCGAGGTCGGAATCGTCGGGGCGGTTCGGGTCGTTCTCCCGGAAGACGATCGCCTCCACGAACGCCTGGTCGCCGGCGCCCTTCACCTGCTTGACGTAATCGGCGGAGTCGATGTCGAGCAGATTGGCGAGGTCAGCGGCCGACTCGGCGGCGTCCGAGCCGTCCAGCCGGGTCTTGTCGATGCCGATCCGCGCCACCGGGCGGTTCTTCACCAGCACGTTCTGATCGGCGCCGATGATCGTGCCCCGATCGGCCTGCTCGCGGACCATGCGCAGGGTGGCGCCCTGCCTCAACTCGGGGTGGACCAGCGACGGCTGCCACTGAGGCTGCCAGTCCTGCGCCGGTTTGCTGAACGTCGCCGTGACCGTGTACGTCCACGGCTGCTTCGCGCTGGGTAGCTGCCAACTGAAGTTGATCTTGGCGGTTGCCGTGTCGCCGTCCACGGTCGGCTCACCCTCGACGGCGGCCTCCAGATCCGCACCGCCGAGTGGCTCGGTGAGAGTGTCGAACTCGTCGGCGGCACCGGTCGCGCCATCGGCAAAGGTGAGTCCGGACAGATCTTCCTTCGACAGTGCGGTCGCCAGTTGGTCGGCTGCCGTGGCGGCGCCCTCGGTGTCCGGTCGACCCGGAAGATCGGCTCCGCTGCAGGCGGTCAGCACCAGGGTCGCGGTCAGTCCACTGATCATGGCAGTGGTGCGCCGGCGGATGCGATCGGGCGGCAATGGCAAGGAGGTCACGATGGCCCATTCTTACGTGCCCGGGCAACCGACAACGGACACCGGGTCAGCGGGTCGTGCGAACTCGTTCCAGCAGCCGTTCCTTCACCGCCGGCCACTCCTCGGCCAGCAGGGCGAACTGCACCGTGTCGCGCCAGCTGCCGTCGGGCCGGATCCGGTGATGCCGGAACACGCCCTCCTTGGCCGCGCCCAACCGCTCGATCGCTTGCTGTGAACGTGTGTTGCGGATGTCGGTGTGCCACACCACCCGCTCGGCACCGAGCTGATCGAATGCCCGACCCAGCATGATCAGCTTCGACGTGGTGTTCAGCCAGCTACGCCAGAATCGGTGCGCGATCCAGGTGTGGCCGATCGCCAACGCCCGCAGCGATGGGTTGATCTCGTAGAAGGACGTGGTGCCGGCGAATTCACCGGTGTCGGCCACGATCTGCGCGTACGGCAGTTGGTCGGCCGGTGCGTTCAACCGGTCGATCACCGCGATCACCTGATCGAGGTCTTCCGGCGGACGGTAGCTCAGGTGGGCGAACACCTCGTCGGCGTGATCACGACTGACGGCCAGGAAGGCTTCGGCGTGATCACGGGTCAAGGGCTCCAGGCGCAACCTGGGCTCCGGCCCGATCAGGCCGGCATCGGACAGCGAACACGGGGTGGTCCAGTCCTCGGTCACGGGCGCGATCATGCCAGGTCCGCACTCGGGATGCGTCGGGCGACCACGAAGATCCGGCGAAACGGCAGCACGGTGCCGTAGGGCTGCGGTGGGTAGGCCATCCGCAACCGGGCTTGGTACTCGGACACGAACTCCTCGCGACGTTGGCCGGACAGCGCCTGCAGGTAGGGTCGCGCGCCGGTGCCGGAGACCCACTGATAGACCGGGTCCGGCCCCTGCAGCAGGTGCAGATAGGTGGTCTCCCAGGCATCGACTTGGCAGCCCAGGCCGACCAGGTCGGCCAGATACTCCGCGGCCGGTGGCATCACCCGGCGGTCGATACCTGCCAGCGCATCACTGAACCGTGGCTCGGCAGCGAGCTCGTGCAGCAGCGTGTGACTGGGGGCGGTCTGATTGCCAGGCACCTGGAAGGCCAGCCAACCGTCCGGGGTCAGTGCGTCGACCAGCTGGGGCAGCACCGACCGGTGGTCCTCGACCCACTGCAGGGTGGCGTTGCTGACGATCAGGTCGACCGGCTCCTCCGGGGTGAAGTCGCGCAGATCCTGTTGCCGGAACCGGACGTTCCCGCCGGCGTGCGCCGCGGCCGCATCGATCATCTCGGGCGAGGAGTCGACCCCCAGGATCTGAGCCTTCGGCCAGCGGGCGGCCAGGCCGGCGGTCAGCCGGCCGGGGCCGCAGCCGAGGTCGACGACCCGGCGCGGGTCTGCGACCGCGACTCGGGACAGCAGGTCGTAGAACGGTCGGGACCGCTCGTCGGCGTACTTCTGATACTGGTCCGGATCCCAGCGCGGCATGGTCACATCCAAACTCTCTTGACATCAAGATATATTTGGACCTTACCGCAACACGCCGCGCTGGGCGAGCTGAAGCTCCGGTCAGGCTTCCGGTGCGCCACTAGGATTGAGCACCGAGCGGCGTCGGGTGGCGCGCCGCCAGCGGATCCAGGAGGGGTACACCGCGTGTCCGAGAACCGGGGAGCAGATTCGCCAGAGGTGTCGATCGCGACTCAGCAGAACGGGGCGTCGACCGGGCGCGCACCGGCGGCCCAGGAAGCGGGCCGGCTGACCGAGGGAAGCCGCGGACGGGGCCGCGTGTTGATCGTCGACGACGACGCAGCGCTGGCCGAGATGTTGTCGATCGTCCTGCGCAACGAGGGGTTCGAACCGATCTGGTGCGCCCATGGTGACAAGGCCGTGCCGGCGTTCCGGGACTCCCGTCCCGATCTCGTCCTGCTGGACCTGATGCTGCCCGGTCGGGATGGAGTGGAGATCTGCAAGGAGCTGCGCGTCGACTCCGGGGTCCCGATCATCATGCTGACCGCGAAGTCCGACACCATCGACGTCATCACCGGCCTCGAGGCCGGCGCCGACGATTACGTCGCCAAGCCGTTCAAGGCCAAGGAACTCGTGGCCCGGATGAAGACCCGGCTACGGCGTACCCCCGACGACACAGAGCTGGAGACGCTGCGGATCGGGGATCTGGTGATCAGTGTCGACGGCCACTCGGTGAAACGCGACGACGAGACCATCCAGTTGACGCCGCTGGAGTTCGATCTGCTGCTGGCGTTGGCCCGGCGCCCGTGGCAGGTGTTCAGCCGCGAGGTGCTGCTGGAACAGGTCTGGGGCTATCGCCACGCCGCCGATACCCGGTTGGTGAATGTTCACGTGCAGCGGCTGCGTTCCAAGATCGAGAAGGATCCGGAGCATCCGGAAATCGTGATCACCGTGCGCGGCATCGGCTACAAGGCCGGCGAGACTCCGGCCGCCCGTTGAGCCGTCGTGTCCTGATCCGATGTGATGGCGCCGATGTCATGAACACCGAGGTCATGAGTGATGACGTGTGAGTGACACGGCAGGGACGCTGGAAGACACTCTCCGGCCGCGTCGACGCTGGTGGCGCGTTCCACTGGACCGGTGGCAGCAATCGTTGCCGTTGCGGGTGGTGTCGACGACGTTCGTGTTGTCGGTGATCGTGATGGTGCTGGGCGGTGTGCTGTTGATGCAGCAGGCTGCCGTCGGTGTGCTCGCGGCCAAGAACAACGCCGCGGAGAACCAGTTCGCCGTGGCCGCCGGGTCGGCGCAGGCACGCTTGGACGCCTTGAACATCGACAGCGACACCAACATCAACGACACCCTGTACGGGATCATCACCGACATCTCCGACAAAAGTGGCACCGCCGGGTCCTACTACGTGATCTTGGAATCCCAGCTCGGCACGCAGAAGTCCAGCCCGGAGATCGTCATCTCCAGCATTCCGGACAGCCTGCGGCGTCAGGTGCAGAGCAATCCCGACGATCCGCGACCGTGGAAGACTCCGACCGAAGTTCAGACGCTGAGCGGCCCGCCCATCCCTGGCCTGGCCTTCGGCACCACCCTGCTGGCACCGGGCACCGACGGCTATCAGCTCTACGTGATCTTCCCGATGCAACAGGAGGAGGAGACCCTCCGGCTGCTGCAGCAGGCTGTGTTCATCACCGGTGGAGTGCTGGTCTTCCTGCTCACCCTGATCGCCGGGATGGTGTCGCGACAGGTGGTCTCGCCGGTTCGGGCGGCGCGTCGTGCAGCCGAGCGGCTGGCGTCGGGCAACCTGGAGGACCGGATGGTCGTCAAGGGCAAAGATGATCTTGCTCGACTGGCGCTCTCGATGAACTACATGGCTTCGGAGCTGCAGAAACAGATCACCCAGTTGGAGGAGCTGTCCCGGGTGCAACAGCGATTCGTCACCGACGTGTCGCACGAGTTGCGCACACCGTTGACGACGGTCCGGATGGCCGCAGAGATGCTGTACGAATCGCGGAAGGACTTCGATCCGGTCACCCAACGCTCGGCCGAGTTGCTGCAGGACGAGCTGGACCGCTTCGAATCGTTGTTGACCGACCTGCTGGAGATCTCCCGCTTCGACGCCGGTGCAGCAGTGCTGGCACCGACCTCGACCGACATCACCGAACTGGTCGACCGGGTCGTGCGGTCGACAGCATCGGTGGCGGTGTCGAACAACACCGAGGTCAGGGTGCACTCGCCGGGCGCGGTGACGGCCGAGATCGACAGTCGCCGGATCGAACGGGTGCTGCGTAATCTGCTGGTGAACGCGATCGAGCACGGTGAACATCGGCCGATCGACATCCACATCGCCGGTGATGATCAAGCCGTTGCGATCGCCGTACGCGATCATGGGGTCGGATTCGAAGCCGCGCAGGCCAAGCAGGTCTTCCATCGGTTCTGGCGAGCCGATCCGTCCCGTGAGCGCAGGATCGGCGGTACCGGCCTGGGGCTGTCGATCGCGATGGAGGACACTCGGCTGCACGGCGGCTGGCTCAATGCCTGGGGACGGCCCGGACGCGGCGCGCAGTTCCGGGTCACCTTGCCCCGCAAGGCCGGTGCGGTGCTGCAGCAGTCACCCTTCCCACTGGTGCCACGGGACCTGATCTCACCGCTGCCGCCGTCGCCGGACGAGCAGCCGGGTCTGCCGCCGCCTCCGCAGACACCGTCGAGTCAGGGGACTGAGGCGAGTCAGGGGACTGAGGCGACTCAGGGGACTGAACAGACCGGTGATCTCAGTGATCATGACCTGGCTGGCACCAGCGGTGCCGGGGCCGGGGAGCGTGAGGAGACGTGATGGCGCAGCAGTTCCGCCGGCCCGCAGCGATCATGCTCGCGCTCGCACTGCTGGTCTGGGTGATGGCCGGGTGTGTCTCCGTCCCGACCAGCGGCAAGGTCGAGCCGGTCGATCAGGGACCGCAGGTCAACGACGCCAAGCCGGAGACGGTGCCGAAGCCGCCGGCGAAGGATGCCTCGCCACGCAAGATCGTGGACGGGTTCCTGTTCGCCACCAGTCGCTATCAGAACAACTACCAGATCGCCCGGGAGTATCTGACAGCCGACGCCCGGGAAGGTTGGCGACCGGAGGACAAGACCACCATCTACACCAATCCGACCTACGAGAGCTCCGACACCAACGTCACGCTGACGCTGTCGCTGGTCGGCGAGGTCGCCGCGGACGGTAGCTATCAGGCGATGTCCGGCACCCGGGTGCACGACTTCGCGATGCGCCAGGATGATCAAGGGCAGTGGCGGATCAGTAATCCGCCCAAGGGCGTCCTGATCAGCGACACCAGCTTCAGCGCCAACTATGCGTCGTTCAATCTCTACTTCTTCGACCCGCAGTTCAACAGCTTGGTGCCGGACCCGATCTACCTGCCGACCGGAGGTCAGACCGCCACCGCACTGGTGTCGGCGTTGCTGCGAGGGCCGACCGGTTGGCTGCAACCTGCAGTCAGCACGGCGTTCCCGGCGCGGACCTCCCTGGTCGGCAACTCGGTGCCGATCGAAGGTGATCATGCCCACATCTCGCTCAGTCCCGAGGTATTGGCGCTCAATGATCAACAGCGGATCCGGATGACCAGCCAGCTGGCGTGGACGCTGGCTCAGATCGAGGACAGCCCGTTGACCGGCCTGGAACTGACCGTCAACGGTGAACGTTTCCGCGTCCCGCGGCAGATCGGTGAGGGCCAGGGGGCCTACGTCCCGATGAACTACGGCGCCGAGTTCGCGCCGGTGGCGGCGGAACAGAGCAGCAGCCTGATCGGCGTCAGCGACGGGGCAGTGGTGATGGTCGACAACGACGGGGCGCAGTTGACGCCGATCTCCGGGCGCCTCGGGGTGCGCAACTACGACATCGGCTCGCTCGGTCTTTCCACCGACGGCGAGGTGGCAGCCGCCGTGACCGACAGCCGGACCACCTTGCGCAGCCAGGGCATCGACGACGAGACGCCGCGGACCATGCTCTACGACGAGCAACAGCTGTTGCGTCCGGAGTACACCCGCTACGAGGAGTTGTGGGCGATCAGCGGGTCCGGCACCAAACAGGAGGTGCTGCGGATCCGGGACCTGCGCTCCAAGTCGGTCAACGTCCCGTGGCTGGACGAGGTGCACATCAGGGCCTTCCAGATCTCGCCCGACGGGTCCCGGATGGCGATGATCATCGAGCGCGGCGAGAAGCAGCAGCTCGCCCTGGCGCCGATCCTGCGCGGAGAGGAGATCAGTCTGGGAGAGCTGCGCACCGTCGAACTCGTCGACGTCGCGTCTGCTTCCGTGCAACGGATCGCCGACCTCGGCTGGATCTCGCCGACCCGGTTGTTGATCTTGGGGGCCTCCGGGGAGGGAGCCTCGTTCGAGCCGTACGGAGTGGAGATCGACGGATCCCAGTTCGAGCGGATCGGCACCTCGAACAGCTGGGGGGCCACCTCACTGGCGACGCAGGTGGAGGCCGGCGGTTCGTTCCAGGCCGTCGTCGCCGGCCGGGGTGGGCGATCCTGGATCTATCGCAGTGGCGATCAGTGGGAACTGCTCTCGGAGAATCTGCACTATCCCGCCTTCGCCGGCTGAGGCGATGCGGCGGGCGGTCCGGCCCAGCGGTGCACGTTGTCCACAGGGTCATTGGCGGATGCGTCGCAGATCGTCGATCGTGGATCGATGAGAACTCCTGCCGCGGCCCCACCCGGTGCACTGACCCGGCTGTTGTCGGTGCCCGCCGAACTGCTGCTCGGAGCGGCATGTCACGGGTGCGATGCGCCCGGGTTGGGTCTGTGCCGGCCGTGTCGTGAGCGGTTGGCTGCGATCGAACCACGCTCGACCGCACCGCGTCCGGCCGTACCGGGATTTCCGGCGACCGTGGCCGCTGCGCCGTACGACGAACTCCACCGCCGGCTGATCTCAGGTCACAAGGAACGGCAGGCCTGGCTGCTCTCCCGGGTGCTCGGCGACCGGCTGGCGATGGCGATCGACCTGCTGGTGCGCGACGTGCCGCCGACCCCGCTCATTCTGGTGCCGATCCCGTCGACGCCCTCGGCGGTGCGTCGACGCGGTCGGGATGCGACAGCGGCTATCGCTCGCCGGGCCGCCGGTCGGCTGCGGACGACGACAGCGCGGGTGGCGGTGGTGCCGATGCTGTACGGCGTACGCCGGCTCGCCGATCAGACCGAGCTGAACGCCGTTGAGAGGCGCCGCAACCTCGACGGTGCGTTCGCGGTGCGGCCGTCGGCGTTGCGCCGGGCCGGTCGGGTCCCCGCTGCCCGGGTGGTGCTGGTCGATGACCTCGTCACCACCGGTTCCAGCCTGACCGAGGCGAGTCGGGCGATGTCCACCGCCGGTGTCGAGGTGGTGGGTGCCGCGGTCGTCGCCGCGACCGTGTTGAATCGGCAGCGATGATCACCTTTGCCGATGTCCGCGCCGCCGAACAGGCGATCGAGCCCTACCTGCTCCGAACTCCCACCGTGCCGAGCCCGGGCTTGACCGACCTCCTCGGAGCCTCGGTGACGCTGAAGCTGGAACAGCTGCAGCGAACCGGCTCCTTCAAGGCCCGCGGGGCGACCACGAAGCTGCTGTCGCTGACCGAGCAGGAGCGGGCCGCCGGTGTGGTCGCCGTCAGCGGCGGCAACCACGGCATCGCCGTGGCGGTGATGGCGGACCTGCTCGACATCACCGCCACCGTGGTGATGCCGCGGACGGCGCCGGCGTCGTCGATCGCCCGCGCGGACGCGGCCGGCGCGACGGTGCGGCTGACCGAGGACATGCCGACGGCCTTCGCCGAGGCCGACCGGTTGCGTGCAGCGGGGATGACCGTTGTCCATCCCTTCGACGACCCGGTGGTGATCGCCGGCCAGGGCACCGTCGGCCTGGAGTTGGCCGAGGATGATCAAGAACTGACTGACGTGCTGGTCAGTGTCGGCGGTGGCGGACTGATCGCCGGCATCGCCGTCGCGGTGCGCGAGCTGATCCCGGCCGCGCGGATCTGGGGTGTCGAGACCGAAGGCGCCCGGACGATGGCCGACGCCCTGGCCGCCGGGCGTCCGGTGCCGACCGCATTGTCCTCGATCGTCACCACCCTCAGTGCTCCGGAGGTATCCGCGCTGACCTACGAGCACGCCGCCCACCTGGTGCACGACATCGTCACCGTCTCCGATGCTGCCGCGGTCGACGGCTCGTTGCGGATGGCCGATCACGGTGGCGTCTGGGCCGAACCGGCCGACGGGTCGGTGCTGCCGGCAGCCGAGCAGATCGTCGACCAGCTGGGCACCGACCTGCGCCTCGGGCTCGTCCTCGCCGGCAGCAACACCACCACCGCTGAGGTCTTGCACTGGTCCCAACACCTCGCCCCCTGACCCCGTAGGCACGTCGAGTTGGCCCGTCGCTGACGGATACTGGGGAGTCTTGCTGACGGTGAAAGGGGAACCGACTTGTCTCGCAGTCTTCGGTATCGAACCAACAATGTGGCGGTGGCGCTCGTAGCCATCGCATTGTTGTTTCTTGCGGCATGCAGTGGCCCGGAACGCTCGACCGAGGGTGGGGCCGTCGACATGGAGGTCCCGTCCGCTGAGGACGACTGGCGCGAGAAGCCTACCGACCCGCAGGAGGAGTACGACGACGCCGAGGAGCAGCCGTTCCAGAAGGTGTCGACGAGTCCGCTGTCAACCTTCGGCGCCGACGTCGACACCGCGGCGTACAGCAATCTGCGGCGGCAGATCAACGCCGGCCAGAAGCCCGAGGCCGTGAGCGTCAGGATCGAAGAACTCGTCAACTACTTCGATTACGACCATGCTGCGCCCGCCGCTGACGCCGAGGAGCCGTTCGCGCTGACCACCGAGGTTGCCGAAGCGCCGTGGCAGCCCGACCACGACCTGGCGATGATCGGGCTGCAGGCGACCGAAGCCCTGCCCACCGACAAGGGCAACAACATCGTCTTCCTGCTGGACGTCTCCGGTTCGATGGATGAGGAGAACAAGTTGCCGCTGCTGGCCGAGTCGTTCTCGCTGCTGGCAGAGACCCTGGGACCTGACGACGTCGTTTCGATCGTCACCTATGCCGGAGACAATCGGGTGCTCCTCGATTCCGTGTCCGGGTCGGACACCGGCACCATCACCGACGCGCTGCAGTCCTTGGAGGCCGGCGGTTCTACCGGAGGGGCAGCGGGCCTGGAGACCGCGTACGAGTTGGCCGAGAAGAACTTCATCGACGGTGGCAACAACCGCGTCATCCTGGCGACCGACGGCGACTTCAATGTCGGCCCGTCGACTCCCGA
>NHCFJ02800__coassemble_1827_pt1 | contig 13921 bp, 13 predicted proteins | sample NHCFJ02800__metabat2_high_PE_002 | metagenome-assembled genome bin NHCFJ02800
ACGCGCCAACTGCCGCTCCTCGGCGGTCAGGGCGTCGATCCTGATCTGCGAGACGACCTCGGCGAACTTGCCGCCCCGCTCGGCCAGTACGACCAGTTCGGAGTAGACGTCGGAGGCCTTGTGGGCCAGCCAGACAGCGTAGGCCACCAGCATCACCAGTCCGGCCAGCGCGATCCCGCCGAAGACGAATACCCAGGTCACCTCGACAGCCTAACCATGCTCGTCCTGACCATTCTTGTCCGGTGTCGCCCGAAGGGCGTCGTACTGGGCCAGCGCCTCGGCGGCCGCGTCAGCGGCTGAGTCGCCCGCTTGCTCCGGCTGCAGCACCCGCGCGCCACCGCCCAGTCGCAGCAACAGACCGCGCAACCAGGCCGGGTCACTAACCCGCAGCGCGACGGTCAGCCCACCGTCGGCGGCCGGAGTGACCTGTTCCATCGGGTAGTACTCGGCCACCCAGGCGGCCTGCCGATCCAGCGCCAGGCTGACCAGCGGCGCCTCCTTCAGCGCGTCGAACCAACCACCGGACAGGTCCCGCAATGTCACCTCGTGCTCGGCGACGTCGGTGTCGGTGATGGTGACGCTCGCGATCCGGTCCAGTCGGAACGACCGCACGCCACCGGCCAGGTAGCACCAGGCGTCCAGATAGCCGTAGCCGTCGAGTACGAAGACCCGCAGCGGATCGACCAACCTCTGGGTGGTCTCGGCCCGGGAGGCTACGTCATAGGTGAGATCCAACCGCCGCTTCCGTCGCAGCCCTTCGGCCACCGTGGCCGCTGCCTCCTCGGCACCGCCGGTCACGCTGACCTCGGCCTGTTCGACCACCTGCCCCGGTCCGTCGGGGTGGTTCCCACGGTCGCCGGCCACCGCCTGCAGCTTCTCCAGCGCGCGGTCGATGGCGTTGCGGTCGTCATGACCGGTCACCGGACGCAGCGTCCGCAGGGCCAGGATCAGGGCCAGCGCCTCATCGGCCGACAATCGCAGCGGCCGGGTCAGGTAGTCGGCATTGGACAGGTGGATGACGCCCTCGCCGTCAACCGCGTCCATGTCGATGTCGATCAGGTCGCCAGGACTGAGCCCGGGCAGTCCGCACATCCAGAGCACGCCCAGATCGTCGCGGATCCGCTTCTCCGAGACCCCGAACGCGTCCGCGACCTCGGTGATCGTGACGCCGTCGTGTTCGCGCAGGTAGGGCACCAGGCTCAGCAGCCGACGGACCTGTGACTGTGCCGTCGCCGGAGTGCTCATCTACTCTCCTCCTCCGTCGGTCCGCGGCGAGGAACGCGTTGCCGCGACCGCCCGCAGTCGATCGACCACCGCCGACCGTAACTCGGCCGGTTCCAGCACCACCGCGTCGGCGGCATAGCCGGCGACCTCCTCGGCGAGCACCTGTTGGTCGGCATAGCCCACCCGGACGATGTCGAACCCGTTCGGTGGGCGCAGCGGCGTCGAGTCGGCGCTGACCTCGTCGGCCGGCTGCCCGCGGCGACGCAGCGCCGGTGCCCGACCGGGTCGGATCGCGATCTGCGCAACCGCCCGTGGATCATCCGGTGCCAGTGCCCGGGACAGCCGGCGCAGGTCGAGGTCGGCCGGCAGTTCGTACGCCCCGTCCTTGGACACCCGCACCGGCAGATCCAGGATCCGGGACAGCTTGAACATCCGCGTGGCGCCGCGGTCGGTGTCGTGGCCGATCACGTACCAGCGGCCCTTGTTCGAGGTCAGCCCCCACGGCTCCAGCGTCCGGGTGGCGCCGCCGCGATAGGTGAAGGACACCCGCACCCGGTCCAGTACGGCATGCCAGAGCGGCTCGAAGGCCGGCTCGTTGGCCGACACGTTCGGTTCCAGCGCGGCCAACTGCGAGGTGTCCGGCTCGATCCCGGCCGCGCGCAGTTTGGCCAGTGCGCTGTGTGTCGACTCGGCCACACTCGCGTGTCGCCACGCCCGGGCGGCGACCCCGACCACGGCCGCCTCCTCGGCGTCCAGCTCGATCGGTGGCAGTTCGAAGTCGGAGCGGACGATCCGATAGCCCGGCTCGTCGTCGAAGAGCGGGTCGAACGAGCCGACCTGGAGCGGAATGCCGAGTCGGCGCAACTCGTCCTTGTCCCGCTCGAAGGTGCGCTCGAACGCCTGATCGCTCAGATCGTGGTACCCCTCGACGATCTGCCTGATCCTGCTTTTGGGCAGGTAGCTGCCACTGACCAACAGACAGATGGTGAGATTGAGGATGCGCTCGGTCTTGCGTGGTGCCATCTCGATTGCAGCTCCATGGGGCGGCGGCAGGTCAGTGACGCGGATTGCTGGTCCAGCATCACACATCCGTTCGATTATCCGTGAACGGCACCGCCCGGACCACCCGAAATTCTCCCGATTACCCTGCTCGCCATGGTCCGCGGTCGCTACGCCCCCAGCCCCACCGGCGAACTGCACCTGGGCAACCTCCGGACAGCGGTGCTGGCCTGGCTGTTCGCCCACGCGGCCGGCGGGCAGCTGCTCTACCGGGTCGAGGATCTGGACGCCTCCCGGGTACGCCCCGGATACGCCCAGGTGCAACGCTCCGACCTGGAGTCCCTCGGACTGACGTTCGATCCTCCGTTGATCGTCCAGTCGGAGCGATCGGCGGCCTACGCCGGCACGCTGGACCGGCTGGCCGAATCGACCTTCGAATGTTTCTGCACCCGCCGGGAGATCGCCGAGGCGTCGTCGGCACCGCACCGCACACCGGGTCGCTACCCCGGCACCTGCCGCGACCTGACCGACACCGAACGGGCCGAGCGGCGCCGCAACCGAAGCCCGGCGCTGCGGCTGCGGGCCGCAGACCGGACGGTGACGATCACCGATCGGCTGCACGGCACCGTCAGCGGGCAACCCGACGACATCGTGCTGCGCCGCAACGACGGTGTCGCCGCCTACAACCTGGCGGTGGTCGTCGATGACGCCGATTCCGCCGTCGATCAGGTCGTTCGCGGCGACGATCTGCTGGATTCGGCGATCAGCCAGGCCTACCTGTGCGAACTGCTCGGTCACCGCCCACCGACCTACGCCCATGTGCCGCTGGCGCTGAATCCGGCCGGCCGGCGACTGGCCAAACGCGACGGTGCCGTCACGCTGTCCGACCTGGCGGCCGCCGGCGTCGGTGCGGACCAGGTGCTGTCACGGATCGCGGCATCGCTGCGGCTCGCCGCCCCGGACGAACGCCTCGACCTGGCGACCCTGCTGCAGCGGTTCGATCCGGACCAGCTGCCCCGCACACCCTGGGTGCTCGGCGACGACGTTGCGTAGTCTCGCGGTGTGATCATCTGGGCCGAGGGAACCGTGGCCGAGGTCGGAGCGGAACGACCCGGTGCCTGCGAGCTGATCGTCGACACCGACGACGGACGGACCTACCGGTCCCTGGTCTATCTCGACCTGATGCCGCTGCCCCGCCATCGCGACCGGGTGTTGATCAACATCAGCGCGGTGGAGCGGCGGCTCGGCACCGGCGGCTTCGCGATCGTGGTCGCCGTCCTCGACAACGACGGTCGACTGACCGGACAACCTCGGCCGCCCAGCGGCCATCTGGTCAAGGCCCGCTACACCCCGACCCAGGTGATGATCAACGGGGCGGACGAGCAGGACTCACCGTTTCATGATCAACTCGCGGGCGCCGATGATCTTGACGGGCTGCCGGTGGTGGTCGCCGACCTGCACTCCGCACTGGCGCCGATCATTGCCGGCATCCGGTACGACTCCGGCCACCGACAGCCGAGGATCGCCTACCTGATGACCGATGGCGGGGCGCTGCCGATGGCCTTCTCCCGTACGGTTTCGGAGCTGAAGGATGCCGGCTGGCTGGCCACCACCATCAGTTGCGGCCAGGCCTACGGCGGCGATCTGGAAGCGGTGAACATGCACAGCGGGCTGCTCGCCGCGCGCTATGCCGCCGAGGCCGATCTGGTGATCGTCACCCAGGGGCCCGGCAATCTCGGCACCGGCACCCGGTGGGGCTTCTCCGGCACCTCCGCCGGTGAGGTGATCAACGCCGCATCCGTCCTCGGCGGCCGACCGATCGGCGCACTGCGCATCTCCACCGCCGACCCACGGCCGCGCCACCGGGCGATCTCCCACCACAGTCTGACTGCCTACGGCCGGGTGGCGCTGCGGCCGGCCGACCTGGCTGTGCCGGACTTCTCCGATGTCTCCTCGCTGAGCGGCATCCGCGATCTCTACATCCTGCCGCGACTGGCGCCCCGGCTGGAAGGATCGGCGGCGACGCTGGGCGAGTTGCATCGGTTGCACCGGGTCGGTCTCGAAGGGCTGGATCAGGCTTTGCTGCACAGCCCGGTCCGGCTGTCCAGCATGGGTCGCGACCTCGATGCCGACCCCGCCTACTTCCTCGGCAGCGCGGCGGCCGGGCGGCTCGCCGCTCAACTGCTCGGCGGGCAGTGACCATGCGGATCGTCGTCGCACTCGGTGGCAACGCGATCTCGCGCCGCGGTGAGGAGATGACGATCGAGAACCAGCGGCGCAACCTGCGGCGGGCGGCGGCAACGCTGGCCGGGGTCGCCGATGATCATCAACTGGTGATCACCCACGGCAACGGTCCGCAGGTCGGACTGTTGGCACTGCGGGACGAGGCCTACCCCCAGACCCGCGGTTACCCGCTGGACGTGCTCGGCGCCGAGACGCAGGGCATGATCGGCTATCTGGTCGAGATCGAGTTGCGCAACGCGATGCGGCACGGACATCTGTTGACCACGATGCTGACACTGGTCGAGGTCGACCCGGACGACCCGGCATTCGAACATCCGACGAAGTTCGTCGGCCCGATCTACACCGCCGACCAGGCGGAACAGCTGGCGCATGAACGGGGTTGGACCTTCGCCGCCGATGGCGCCGACCAGCGACGGGTGGTTGCCTCGCCGGTCCCCCGGCGGCTGGTGCAGATCGACTCGATCACCGCGCTGCTGCAAGCCGGGCATGTCGTTGTCGCGGCGGGCGGTGGTGGGGTGCCGGTGGCACTCGAGGACGACGGTCGACTCACCGGCGTCGAGGCGGTTGTCGACAAGGACGCCTCGTCGGCGGTGTTGGCGGGATCGATCGGCGCCGACGTCCTGGTGATGGCCACCGATGTGGATGCGGTCTTCCTCGATTGGGGTACACCGCGGGCGCGGCCGCTGACGACGATCACCAGCACGGAATTGGCCGGCTACGACTTCCCGGCCGGGTCAGTGGGTCCGAAGGTCGATGCCGGCATCCGGTTCGCCGAAGCAACCGGCGGCCGCGCCGTGATCGGCAAACTCGACAGTCTGGACGAGCTGCTGGCCGGCACCGCCGGTACGACCGTGACGCCTCCCTAGCCAACCAGACCGATGGGACCCGGGGTTCGGCATGGGTGCGGGCCGGCGGCCAACCTGATATACATCCGGCAGAACCGCAGCTGAACCCGTTGCAGGCTCCCGTGAACGCTGAGAGAGGTCACCGTTGATCAACGACAAGGCAACCCACGACCCCAGCTTCCCTACGCTGCACATCCGGCCACCGTCGGGCTGGATGAACGATCCGAACGGGGTGAGCCTGATCGACGGTCGCTATCACGTGCTGTTCCAGTACAACCCGCACTCCCCGCAGCCGCCGGCGATCCAGTGGGGGCATGCTTCCTCCACCGATCTGATCACCTGGGACCATCATCCGGTGGCCCTGGTCGACCGACCGGGCATGATCGACGCGGCCGGCTGCTGGAGCGGCTGTGTGGTCGATGATCATGGTGTGCCGACTGCGGTCTACTCGGCCATCCCGGACTCCCCCGATCACGCATCGGTGGTGCTCGCCCGCAGTGATCGGACCATGATCAACTGGCAGCAGGACGAGCGTCCCGTTGCCGGTCCTCCGACCCGCCCCGGGGTGATCGAGGCCCGGGATCCCTATGTCTTCAGCCATCAAGGTCGACGGTTCGCCATCCAAGGCGCCGGCGGCCGCGGCTGTGAGCCGGTGATCTTGCTCTACTCCTGCGACGATCTGACCGAGTGGACCGAGCTCGACCCGCTGCTCGACTACGGCGATCCGGTGGCCCGCGGCGTGGCCCCGGCCGAGACCTGGGAATGTCCGAACCTGTTTCCGTTGGACGGTCGATGGGTGTTGCTGGTCTCCACCTGGGGTGAGCCCGGTCTGGACAACAGCAGCTATCTGATCGGCGATCTGCAGCCGTCCGGGGAAGGCTTGCGGTTCGTCGCCGAGACCGGCGGACGACTGGATCAGGACACGTCCTTCTACGCTCCGCAGGCGCTGGTGACCGATGACCGGGTTCTGTTGTGGGGTTGGGCTCGCGAGGGTGAGCGACCGCCGGAACTGGCCGACTCCGACTGGACCGGGGTGCTCACCTTCCCCCGCGAACTCGGTATCACCGACGGGGTGCTGCACAGTCGGCCGGCGGAGGAGATCGCCGAATTGCGTGCGGCCCGGTTGCCGGCCGATCAGCCGATCACCGCAGCTGCGTTCGAGATTCACGCGCCGGACGGCATCAGTCTCCGGTTGGCGGCCGACGGTGATCAGGATCCCCTGACCATCGACGGAGACGTACGACTGCTGGTGGACGGCAGCCTGATCGAAGCTTTCCCCAGCGGAGGTTCTCCGATCACCGCACGTCGCTATCCGACGGATCGATCCGGCTGGATCGCCGACGGGCCGGGGCTGACGGTGGTGGAGTTGGCGGCTACCCGGTCTGCTGGGTGAAGAGGATGTCGACCACCATCACGACGGTGTCGTCCTTGGTGATTCCCTGCCCCTTGTCGCCGGTCTTGTAGGCGGTGCCGGGCGGGAACACCATGATCAACCGGTCACCCACTCGGTGTCCGACCATCGCCTGCTGCATGGCTTCCAACCGGGTTTCGCCGGACTGTGCGTCGGGCGTCCACCGCTGACCCCAGCTGTCGTCGACGACCTTGCCGTCCTTCCACAGCACGGTGACCGAGCGGGTGGTGACGGTGTCGTTCTTGCCGACCTTCGCTCCGTCGCCCTTGATCAACGGCTGCACGGTCTTCTTGGCCGGCGGATCGCTGTCGGGGATGCTGACGGTCGGCTTGTCGCCGGACATCTTCACGGTCGGCAGCCCGTCCTTGGCCGCCACATCCTTGCCCTCGGCACTCTTCAGGGTGGTCCCGGTGATGTCGGCGACGAAGATCAACGTGTCACCGACATTGATGCCGGCCTGGGGGCTGCCGCCACTGGAGTCGTAGCCATCCTCGCCGGTCATCGCGATCAGGACCCGATCGCCGACGTGCTTGCCGACCAGCCCCTTCTTGAAGCCGGGAATGACACCGTCCAGCGGGAAGGTGACCGGTTGTCCGCGCTCGAAGGAGGAGTCGAAGGTCTCGCCGGTCCGGCCGTTGACGCCGGTGTAGTTGACCTCGACGTTGCCGTCCTCCAGCACCTCGGCCCCGTCGCCCTGGGTGAGCACCTCGGACTGGGTCTCCTTGATCGCCCACGGCGCCTTGACCTTGATCTTCGGTTTGTCGCCGTAGTCGCCCTTGACGGTGATCGCGTCCAGGTTCTCCGACGGCTTCACCGAGGGGGCCGGAGACGGGCTCGGACTGGCCGAATCGGTCGCTGCGGCGGAACTCGCACCAGGCGATGCCGTTCCCTGGCCGGAGGGATCGTCGTCGCCGCAGCCGGCCAACGCCAACAGGCTGATCGAGGCGATACCGGCGGCGACCAGGCGCGCCAGCCGTCGCGACCGTCCTGACGCCGGAGCAGTGAACGGTGTGTGGGTGGTCCTCACGCGGGTCGGTCCTCAACTCTTCTGATACGACAGGGCACGCAGACCCTACCTGACCGCCGAAGTCAGCCGTAGCGGTGCATGCTGGCGATCAGCCGGTCCACCCGCTCGTCGGAGGCGGCGAACGGATCCTTGCACAGCACCGTCCGCTGGGCCTGATCGTTCAGCTTCAGATGGACCCAGTCGACGGTGTAGTCGTTGCGGCCCTCTTGAGCGTGCCGGATGAAGTCGCCGCGCAGCTTGGCCCTGGTGGTCTGCGGCGGCACCGACTTGGCCCGGAAGATCTGCGGGTCGGTGACCACCCGCGCTGCCGAGCCACGCCGCTCCAGCATCGAGAACACCCCGCGGCTGCGACGGATGTCGTGGTAGGCGAGGTCGAGCTGGGCGATCCGTGGGTCGGCGAAACTCAGCTGATGCTTTGCCGCATAGGCATCCAGCAGTTTGAGTTTGATCGCCCAGTCGATCTCGGTGTCGATCAGGGACAGCTTGTCCTCGGCCACCGCCCGTACCGCCCGCTCCCACAGATCCAGCACCCGCATCGTGGTGGCGGTCTCCAGGCCGCGTTCGCGGACGTTGTCCGACACCTTCTCCAGGTAGGCGGTCTGCAGGTCCAGGGCGCTCATCTTGCGGCCGTTGGCCAGCGAGACCGGTACCCGGCCGGTCCGGTCCCGGCTGATGTCACGGATCGCCCGGATCGGGTTCTCCAGGGTCAGGTCACGCATCTGCACGCCGGCCTCGACCAGCCGCAGCACCAGTTCGGTGGCGCCGACCTTGAGCAGGGTGGTGGTCTCGCTCATGTTCGAGTCGCCGACGATCACGTGCAACCTGCGGTACCGCTCCGGGTCGGCGTGCGGCTCATCGCGGGTGTTGATGATCGGGCGGGACCGGGTGGTGGCGCTGGAGACCGACTCCCAGATGTGTTCGGCCCGTTGGGACACCGAATACTCCGCACCGCGGACGGTGGTCAGCACCTTGCCGGCACCACTGATCAACTGCCGCGACACCAGGAACGGCACCAGCACGTCGGTGATCCGGGAGAAGTCGCCGACCCGGCTGATCAGGTAGTTCTCGTGGCAGCCGTAGGAGTTGCCGTGGCTGTCGGTGTTGTTCTTGAACAGGTAGATGTCGCCGCTGATGCCCTCGGCGGCCAGTCGCTGCTCGGCGTCGACGATCAGATCCTCCAGGATCCGTTCGCCTGCCTTGTCGTGGGCGATCAACCCGGTCAGGTTGTCGCACTCGGCAGTGGCGTACTCCGGGTGCGAACCGACGTCGAGATAGATTCGCGACCCGTTGCGGAGGAATACGTTGCTGGACCGGCCCCAGGTCACGACCCGGCGGAACAGATAGCGGGCCACCTCGTCGGGTGTCAGTCGCCGACTTCCCCCGGAGGTGCAGGCGACGCCGTACTCGGTCTCCAGACCGAAGATCCGGCGGTCCAGCCGCATCGGTGCGCTCACTACCCGTCCACCAGGTCCAGCAGTTTGCCGAGCTCATCGCGATCGATCTCGCGCAGCTCTCCAGGCTTCAACTGGCCCAGCCGAACCGGGCCGATGGCTGTCCTCGACAGGCGCCGGACCGGATGGCCGACGGCGTCGAACATGCGTCGCACGATGCGGTTTCTCCCTTCGTGCAGGGTGATGCTGACCATGCTACGTTCCGCTGTCGCTGAGAGAAGGCGGACTTTCTCGGCCCTGACCGGACCGTCGTCCAGCTCCAGCGGTTGCCGCAGCTTGTTCAGCGTCGGCCGGTTGACCGCCCCGGCGACCTCGGCCACGTAGGTCTTCGGCACCTGGTACGACGGGTGGGCCAGACGGTGCGCGAACTCACCGTCGTTGGTCAGGATCAGCAGCCCCTCGGTGTCGTAGTCGAGCCGACCGACATGGAAGAGCCGTTCCTTGCGCCGGGTGAGGAACTCCGCGATCGTCCGGCGGCCTTCCGGATCGTCCATCGTGGACACCACCCCGCGGGGTTTGTTCAACACCAGATAGACATGGCGGCGCGGCGGCGGGATGCGCTGCCCGTCCACCCGGATGACGTCGGTGTCGGGGTCGACCCGCATGCCCTGGGTGTGGACGATCCGTCCGTTCACCTCGACCCGGGATTCCTCGATCAGCTGCTCGCTGGCGCGCCGGGACGCGACGCCGGCGGCGGCGAGCACCTTCTGCAGTCGTACGCCGTCGGTGCCTTCGGCCTCACTCATCCGCCCGTTCCTCGTTCTGGGTCGGGTCCTCGGTCGGGCCCGGGTCCTCGGTCGGGATCGGCTCCTCGGTCGGAGTTGAGTCGGGCTCGTCGGCGGCGGACTCTTCGGGCACCACCGCGAGCTGGCCCAGTTCGGCCTCCAGTTCGGCGGCCTCCGGCAGATAGGGAGCGATCTCGGGCAACTCGTCCAGGGAGTTGATCCCCATCCGCTCCAGAAAATAGTCGGTGGTGGAGAACAGCGTTGCCCCGGACTCCTCGTTGCCGGTCTCGACCACCAGTTCCCGGGTCAGCAACGTCCGCATCACACCATCCACGTTGACGCCGCGGACCGCTGACACCCGGGACCGCGACACCGGCTGCAGGTAGGCGACCACCGCCAGGGTCTCCAATGCTGCTTGGGAAAGCTTGGCGTGCTGGCCCTCCAGCACGTAGCCGCTGATCAACTCCGCGTGCTCTTCGCGGGTGTAGTAGCGCCAGCCGCCGGCCACCGAGCGCAACTCGAACCCGCGACCGGTCTCGTCGTAGAAGCCGACCAGAGCGTGCAGCGCCTCGGTGACCTGCCGCACCGGCGTCCGCAGCGCCGAGGCCAACTCGGTCTCGGAGATCGGTTCGTCGGCGATCAGCAGCAGCGCCTCCAGCGCCGACTGCAGTTCCTCCGGTGTCCGCTCCGGGGTCTCATCGATCCCCTCCAGAGCCTCCTGCTGGCCTGGGGTCTGCTGGTCCGAGGCCTGCTGGTCCGAGATTGGGGCCTCCGCCGGCGCTGTGGTGTCCTGCTCAGTCATCGTCTCCCCCATCGTCGGCCGGTGTCCGGGTCTCGTCGGCCTCCTGCGGCGCGACGTCGAACTCGTCGGAGATCTGCACCTGTTGATCATCGCTACCGGTCCAGCGGATGGTCAGCTGCGCCAACGGCTGTGGCTGTTCGAAGACGACAGCCCGCTCCCGGAACAACTCCAACAGTGCCAGGAATCGACAGACCGTGGTCAGCCGGTCCGGAGAGTCGCCGGTCAGATCGGAGAAGGTGATCTCCCGATGCCGCTTCAGCCGGTCGGTGACCAGCTCGGCCTGCTCCCGTACGCTCACCTGCGGTGCGTGCAGGTGGCTCAGCGACAGCACGTCGGCTTCCTTCGGCGCCATCGCCCGCGCGGCCAGTTCGGCAAAGCGCTGCAAGGTCACCTTGATGGTGATCTCGGGCAGCAGATCGGCGAACTGCGGGTCCAGTTCGACCGCCCGCGGCATCCGCCGGGCCTGCTTCTCCAACCGTTCGGCGAACTGTGCCGCAACCTCCTTGAAGGCGCGGTATTGCAGCAGCCGGGCGAACAGCAGATCCCGAGCCTCCAACAGCGCCAGGTCTTCGGCGTCGTCGACCTCGCCGCTGGGCAGCAGCCGGGCCGCCTTCAGATCCAGCAGGGTTGCTGCGACGACGATGAATTGGCTGGTCTGTTCCAGGTCCCATTCCTCGCCGAGCGCCTTGATGTAGGCGATGAACTCGTCGGTGACCTGGGACAGCGACACCTCGGTGATGTCCAGCTTGTGCTTGGAGATCAGCTGCAGCAGCAGGTCGAACGGTCCCTCGAAATTGTCCAACCGGACGTTGAAGCCGTCCCCGGACGCCGTCTCCTCGGTCTCCTCCGTGGTGGCGCTCACCGTTGCGACAGCCTCCGCACCAGTTCGGAGTCGGCGCCGTGTTCGTCCAGATCTCCGAGCGCCAACGCCAACGCCTCGCGGACGATCCGGCCCCGGTCCACGGCCATTGCGTGGTCGGCCCGCAGCGACAGCCGGGCCCGCTCCAGCTTCAGCAACTCGTCGCTGCTGACGTAGACGGTGATCTTCTCGTCGTGCCGGACCCGTCCGGATCCGCGCGGTTTGCGCTGCGTCGCCGGAGCCGCCGGCTTCTCCTCGACGGCCCGATCTTCCTCGACGGCCCGCTCTTCCTCGACGGCCGGCTCTTCCTCGACCGCCGGTTGAGGGGTCGGCTCGATCGGGGTCGTCGGCTCGGTGGCCGGCTGACGGTGGTCGTGGTTGCGGGATTCGGGAGTGCTGCGGAACAGCTCCGCGGCACCCGGCAGGCTCACCCGACGAGGCATCGGGACAGCACCTCGCGTGCGAGCATCCGGTAGGCCCCGGCACCGGGCGAATCGGAGGCATAGGTGGTGATCGGTTCCCCGGCGACAGTGGTCTCGGGGAATTTGATGGTGCGCCGGATGACGGTGTGAAAGACGGTGTCGCCGAATGCCTGGACCACGCGTTCCAGGACCTCGCGGCTGTGCAGCGTGCGGGGGTCGTACATGGTGCCGAGGATGCCGAGCATCTCCAGCTTGGGATTGAGCCGCTCTTGGACCTTCTCGATGGTGTCGGTCAGCAGCGCGACGCCGCGCAGAGCGAAGAACTCACACTCCAGCGGGACGACCACCTTGTCGGCAGCCGTCAGGGCGTTGATGGTCAGCAGCCCCAGTGAGGGCGCACAGTCGATCAGGATCACGTCGTAGCGATCGGCGACCTTCTCCAGCACCCGCAGCAGGGTCTGCTCCCGGGCCACCTCGGAAACCAACTGCAGTTCCGCGGCTGACAGGTCGATGTTGCTGGGCAGGATGTCCAGCCCGTCGACCGTGGTCGGAGCGATCACCTCGTCGACGTCGGTGTCGCGGCCGAGCAGCAGGTTGTAGACGCTCAACTCCAGATGGTGCGGATTGACGCCGAGACCGACCGAGAGCGACCCCTGTGGGTCGAAGTCGACCAGCAGCACTTTGCGGCCGAGCTCGACCAGCGAGGCGCCCAGGTTGACGGTGGTGGTGGTCTTCCCCACTCCACCCTTCTGGTTGCACATCGCGATGATCATCGCCGGGCCGCCGGTGGCCGGTGGGATCTCCGGTAGCTCGGGCCACGGTCGTCCGGTCGGGCCCAGTTCGGGTTCAGCCGGTTCGGTTGCGGCTGGCTCGGGTGCGGCTGGCTCGGGTGGAACCGGTACAGGTTCAGGTTCCGGCGCTGCCGGTTCCGGTGCTGCCGGTGCAGGTTCAGATTCGGGTGCGGCCGGTGCCGGTGCGGCAGGTTCGGGTGCGGCAGGTTCGGGGGCTGCCGGCTCGGGTGTGGGGTCCTGTGTCGGGACGACGAAGGTCGGCCGATGCCCGGCGGTTGGTGACGGTGGAGCCGGTGTGGGTGCTGCTCCTGGTTCGGTGTCGACCTGCCCGGTATCCGCTGGTTCGGGTTCTCGCGGATCCTGCGTTGTGGGCACCGATCCTCCTTCTTCACCGCCCGGCGGAGTCCTCCGGTGAGGTGCCGTGACCGTCTCGTGACCTGCAAGTGTTCCGAGAGAGCCTAGTACTTGTCGGCCCGAGCGTGCAGCGTCAGGGCTACGAAGGAGCCGATCCCGACCGACGAGCCCGGGGATGCGCGGTCAGGTAGACCTCGCGCAGATGATCAACCGTGACCAGGGTGTAGATCTGGGTGGTGGTCACCGATGCGTGTCCGAGCAGTTCCTGCACCACCCGGACGTCGGCGCCGCCGTCCAACAGATGGGTGGCGAAGGAATGCCGCAGCGTGTGCGGCGAAATCTCGACTCCGAGCCGGGCTCGTTCCGCCGTCCGCTGCAGGATCAGCCAGGCGCCCTGCCGCGTCAGCCGGGAACCACGAGCATTCAGCAGCAGCCCGGGATCGCCCCTACCCCGTTGGGCTGCCTTGCCCCGCCCCGCCAACTGCGGTCGACCGCGGACCAGATAGTCGGTGATGGCCTTCTTCGCATACCGGCCCAGCGGGACGAAGCGTTCCTTGCTGCCCTTGCCGAGCACGCGCAGACCGCTGACGGCATCCGGGTCCTCCAACAAACCGGACACGTCGTCGGTGTCCAGTGCGGTGATCTCGGAGATCCGTCCGCCGGTGCCGTAGAGCAACTCGAGCAGGACGGTGTCCCGCAGCGCCAACGCGGTCTCTGTGCCGGGCGTGCCCAGCAAGGTCTGCACGTCGTCCAGGCTCAGCGCCTTC
>NHCFJ02800__coassemble_1828_pt1 | contig 13898 bp, 10 predicted proteins | sample NHCFJ02800__metabat2_high_PE_002 | metagenome-assembled genome bin NHCFJ02800
CAGATACGCCTCGAACTCGGCGCGCTGTTCGTCGGTGACGATCTCGGCGGCCAGCTTCGACTCCGGCGCGACGACGAAGAAGGAGGCGCCGTACAGGGTGTCGGGTCGGGTCGTGAACACCGTCACCGGCTCATCGCGGCCCTCGATCTCGAAGGCGACCTCGGCACCGGTGGACCGACCGATCCAGTTGCGTTGCATGGTCAGCACCCGATCCGGCCAGCCGCCCTGCAGTTGTTCCATGTCGTCCAGCAGCCGGTCGGCGTACTCGGTGACCTTGAAGAACCACTGGGTCAGCTCACGCTTGGTGACCGGGGTGCCGCAGCGCTCACACTCGCCCTGGATGACCTGTTCGTTGGCCAGCACGGTCTGGTCCTTGGGGCACCAGTTGACCCAGCTGGCCTTGCGGTAGGCCAGCCCACGCTCACGAAATTTCAGAAACAGCCACTGCGTCCAGCGGTAGTACTCGGGATCGGAGGTGGCCAGCCGCCGGCTCCAATCCAGGCTCAGTCCGTACCGCTTGAACGAGGAAGCCTGGGTCTCGATGTTGGCGTAGGTGTACTCGGCCGGGTTCTCGTTGCGACGGATGGCCGCGTTCTCGGCCGGCAGGCCGAAGGAGTCCCAACCGATCGGATGCAGCACGTCGTAGCCGCGCATCCGGAAATAGCGGGCGACCGCGTCTCCCATCGCGTAGGCCTCGGCATGGCCCATGTGCAGGTCGCCGGAGGGATAGGGGAACATGTCGAGCACGTAGCGACGTTCCTTCGACCCGTCGTCGCGGGCCTTGAAGGTCTCCTGCTCGGCCCAATACTGCTGCCAGCGCTGCTCCGCCGCGGCGGCGTCGTATCGCACCCGCTCGTCCCGCCCGCCGGTCTCGGCGGTGGTATCGCTGTCGACGACCTCGGTCACTGCTCTCTCTCCTCGATTTTCGTGCACCGGATTGGACATGAAAAAACCCCTCGGCCTGCTGGCATGAGGGGTGGCCGCACAGACGTCGTCTGCACGGCTAACTAAGGAGCTCCATCCGGTGCATGTCAGCCATGTTACCGCACCCATGCGATCCGATTCCTGGCAGGAATTCGCTACCAGTCGACGACCGATCCGTCGCGTCCCCAACAGATGATCTCGGCCAGGTTCGTCCGGCTGGCCCCGCCATGACATAGTACGTCCCATGTCAGGTACAGCCGTCTTCGATCCGGACGCAACGCCCTATCACACCTTCAGGATCCCGGCGCTGTTGGCGATCCCGCCGACCGAGCCCGCCAACGCACCGATCCTGCTGGCCTTCTGCGAGGGTCGGGTGGCTTCAGCCGGCGACAGTGGCGTGATCGACCTCGTGCTGCGCCGTTCGCTGGACGGCGGGCGGACCTGGGAGCCGCTGCAGGTGGTGTCGTCGGTGGCCGGGAAGACCTCGGGCAATCCGGCGCCGATCCAGGACCCGGCCAGTGGCGACCTGGTGCTGCTGTCGGTGCAGAACGGCGCCGACGTCGACGAGCACGCTCTGGCCACGGGCCACGCCGACCCGGCGGACACCCGCCGAGTGATGCTGCAGCGCAGCACCGACCTCGGCGTCAGTTGGAGCGCCCCGACCGAGATCACCGACACAGTCAAGCGACCCGACTGGGGCTGGTACGCCACCGGTCCTTGCCATGGCATCGCCCTGCGGCACGGTCCTCATCGCGGTCGGCTGGTGGTCCCGGCCAACCATTCCCGGCTGCCCGCTGGCGACATCGCCGACGACCAGTTGCCACCACTGAACGGCGGGCACGCGATCCTCAGTGACGACGGCGGGCACAGCTGGCGGATCGGGTTCGTCGACGACAACGACGAAACAGCGGTCAACGCCAACGAGAGCACCGTTGCCGAGCTCACCGACGGCCGGCTGGTCTTCAACGCCCGCAACCACCGGCCCGACTCCGACACCCATCGGGTGCAAGCGATCTCGACCGACGGCGGCGAAACACTGACCGGCCCCTACCAGCCGTGCCCGACGATCGCCTCGCCGCAGATCCAGGCCAGCATGATCAGTCCGGACGGCCATACCCTGTTGCTGTCGACCCCGGCTCCGGACCGTCGCGAAGATCTGACCGTCTACGTCAGCACGGATGCCGGATCGTGGCGCCGCGGGCCGGTGATCAACCCGGGACCTTCCGGCTACTCCGACCTGACGCAGCTCGGCGACGATCGGATCGGCGTGCTGTACGAAACCGGTGACTCCGTCTCGCACGAACGGATCTGTTTCGATACCTGGACCGTGACCGAGCTGACCGACCCATCGAAGGGACCCTCACTGTGACCGCACCCGCTCCGACCACTCCCCGCTTCAGCGGTGTCATCCCGCCGCTGGTCACGCCGCTCACCGACGACGGCGGGCTGGACCTCACCTCCCTGCAACGGCTGATCGAGCACGTGCTCGACGACGGTGCCTCCGGGGTGTTCCTGCTCGGCAGCACCGGGGAAGGCACCTCCTTCACCGCCGCCGAGCGGACCGCGTTGATCACCGCGACAGTGGACCAGGTGGCCGGCCGGTGCCCGGTCCTGGTCGGTGTGCTCGCGCCCGGCAGCCGGGAGACGGCGGAGTCGGCTCGCGCCGCGATCGACGCCGGTGCGGATGCTTTGGTCGCCTCGGCACCGTTCTATGTGGCCACGGATCCGGGTGAGATCGGCCGGCACTACCGGGTGATCGCAGCAGCAGCGGGCACGACACCGGTGCTGGCCTACGACATCCCGGTTCGAGTGCACACCAAGCTGCCCGCCGAGGTACTGATCGACCTGGCCGCCGACGGCATCATCGCCGGGATCAAGGACTCCAGTCAGGATGTCGCCGGGATCCGGCAGCTGCTGATGGCTCGCGAGTCCCGCGGATTGTCCCAACTGTCGGTCCTGACCGGCTCGGAGAACACCGCCGACCTGTCGGTGCAACTCGGCGTGGACGGCATCATCCCGGGGCTGGGCAATATCGAGGTGTCGTCCTTCGGCCGGGTGATCGATGCGGTCCGGGCCGGCGACACCCAGACCGCACTGGCGGCGCAGGAACGGATCATCTCGCTGATGCGCCTGCACCAGGCCGGCGACCGGCGGCGGATCGGCGCCAGCTCGGCCGGGGTCGGCGCCATCAAGGCAGCGCTCCGACTGCTCGGCGTGATCGACAGTGTCCGGGTGGCCGAGCCGCTGACGCCGCTGGACCGGGCCGAAACCGCTAGCATCGAGCAGGTGCTGATCGAGAACGGATTGCTGCGAGCACGATCATGAGTGCAGCCGTACGCGGTGCCGGCGACGAGAGCGGGCGCCGCAGCCGGCCCCGGACCGCTGCCAGCAACCAGAGCTTCATCAAGGAGCAGGTGAAGTCCTACATCCTGGCCAATGACCTGCACCCCGGCGCACTGCTGCCGACCGAGCAACAGCTGATGGGCCAGCTCGGGGTCGGTCGGCATCCGCTGCGGGAGGCGATGAAGGCGCTCGAGGCGGTCGGCATCGTCGAGGTCCGCCACGGTTACGGCACCTTCGTCGGTGGCTTGTCGCTGAAGTCGCTGGAAGACGGCCTGCTGTTCCGGATGTCGCAGTCGGTCGGCGCTGATCTCCGCGATGTCCGGAACCTGCTCGATGTCCGGGAGGCACTCGAGGTCGGGATGGCCGAACCGTTGGTCGAGCACTACCGTGACAGCGACTGCAGCGAACTGGCCCCGATCGTCGAGCTGATGGAGGAGAAGGGGTCTCGGAACGAGCCGTTCCCGGAACAGGACCTGGCGTTCCACCGCACCCTGTACCAGCCGTTGGACAACGAGTTGATCATCGATCTGCTCGCCGTCTTCTGGCGCAGCGTCAATGCCGTCGATGATCAGCTTCCGGTGCCGGACTACACCTATGCCGACGCCGCCCGTTGGCATCGTGACCTGCTGGAGGCACTGAGACGACACTCGACCAGCGAGTTCACCGGCGCGATGAAGGCTCACTTCACCGGCATTCGGTCCCGGCTCGAGGTCGTCGGCGGTTCTACCGATCGGGGCTGAACAGCGTACGGTCACTGTCGGTCCCGCGGCGTAGGTTGTTGATCATGAAACTGACCACAGAACGACTGCGGCAACTGACCCTGGCCCGGCAGTTCCCGGCCGTACGTGGGCACGGCAGCACGGCCCTGCTCGACCTCTTCGGACGGCTCGGTCCGATTCAGTCGCAGGTGCCGCGGGCACCCTTCCTGTTCGCTGCGTCGCGGCTGCCCGGCATCAAGTACGCGACCGTCGCGGCGGCGTTCGCCGATCAGCAACTGCTCAAGGCGTCCAACCTGCGCGGCACCGTGCACACCTCCACCGTTGATCATTTCGGCTGGGCGGATGCGGCGGTCCGACCGATCAGGGCACGCGACCTGGCACGCACCCTGGTCATCGACCCGGCCGTGGTGGAGCAGCTGATCGCCGAGATCGAGCGACTCTGCGGCGACCTGTGGCAGCGTCGCGACGACCTCGTCGACCAGGTCCGCAGCTGGCTCCGGTCGACGGCCCCAGCTGCACACACCGATGAGCTCGACCGGACCGGGCCGGCCGGACTGGTCTGGGGACACAGCGGGCTGATCCGTCGTCCGCACGATGACCGGTGGGAACGTCGAACCGACATCCTGCACCGCACCGCCGGCCGGGTGCTGCCGACCGCGAGCAGTGTTGATCTTGACCAGCAGCGCGCGGTCACCGAACTGACCCGGGTGCACCTGAGCGCATACGGTCCGGCCTCCCGGCGCGACATCGCGTGGTGGATCGGGTGCCCGTTGGGTCTGGTGGATCGGGCATTGGCGGCGCTCGGCTCGGAGATCGAGCCGCTGCTCGGGCCCGACGGCGAGCCGCTTGTTGATCTTGCCGATCTTCCCCGCAGGCGCGGTGCCGACCCGGGCGTGCGGTTGCTGCCGGAGTTCGACGGCCTGCTGCTCGGCTACTCACCCGCCAATCGGTGCCGGTTTCTCGAACCTCAGCAGTTGGATCGGATCTGGTCCCGCGCCAACGGCCAGTTCATCGGCACCGTGCTGCAGGACGGTCGGATCGTCGCCGGCTGGCGGACCCGGCCGGGTCGACCGGCGACCGACACGGTGATCGAGGTCAGGCCGTTCGAGCCCGGTCACCAGCTGGACGAGGCGACCCTCGACCGGCCGGTCGGCGCCTGTGCCGCGGCCGTCGGCTGGACCGTCAGCGATGTGGTGATCCTGCCTTCGGACTGAGTGGCGGACACCCGATAGGTTTGCCCCATGACTGTCTTGGTGACCGGCGGCGCCGGCTACATCGGTGCCCATGTCGTACGACTGCTGCTGGAGCGCGGCGACGAGGTCGCCGTGCTGGATGACCTGAGCAGTGGCGTCGCTGATCACGTCGGCGACGCCGAGCTGGTGCAGCTCGACCTGTCAGAGCCGTCGGTGGTCGAACCGCTGGAGAAGTTGATCAAGTCCTACTCCATCGATTCGGTGATCCACATCGCCGCAAAGAAGCAGGTCGGCGAGTCCGCGGAGCGACCGGCCTGGTACTACCTGCAGAACGTCGGCGGGATGGCGAATCTACTGACCGCGATGGAGCGAACCGGCTGCGACCGGCTGATGTTTTCCTCCTCCGCCGCCACCTACGGCAACCCGGACGATCCGGACCTGGAGCTGATGCCGGAGGACGGACCGAGCAAGCCGATCAGCCCCTACGGCGAGACCAAGCTGGTCTGCGAGTGGCTGATGCGCGATGCCGCCCGGGCCTGGGGGCTGCGCGGGGTCGGCCTGCGCTACTTCAACGTGGCCGGGGCCGGGTGGCCCGAGCTCGGGGACCCGACCGCGTTCAACTTGATCCCGATCGCAATCGGACAGCTGACGTCCGGCAACCAGCCGCTGATCTTCGGTGACGACTACCCGACCGAGGACGGCACCTGCATCCGCGACTACATCCACGTCCTCGACCTGGCCGAGGCGCACCTGGCCGCCCTGGATTACCTGGCCCGGGATGATCGTCCGCACGACGTCTTCAATGTCGGCACCGGCACCGGATCATCGGTCCGCGAGGTGCTGGCCCAGATCGGCACGACCACCGGTTACCCGGTGCAGCCGAAGGTCGGCGATCGTCGCCCGGGCGACCCGGCCAACCTGGTCGCCGATGTCTCCCGGATCCAGTCGGTTCTGGGGTGGTCGGCAACCCGCGACCTGGCCGCCATGATCGATTCTGCGTGGGCTGCCTGGGAGCCCACCCACGGCGCACCTGAGGTTCAGCCGCCGACGCGTTCGTGACCGACCTGGTGGAACAGCTCGGCCAGCCGATCCGTCCCGATCACCGTGTGCACAATGGTCTCGGCCGGTCGCTCAAGACCTGATTCCCACAGCACGTGCAACCGCCCCTCGTCGTCGACACCGAGATCGGAATAGGCGCTGGGTCCCGGATCGATCACCACCGGAGCACTCCACCGGGCACCGGCATCGGTGGAGAACCGCAGCGCCAGCCCGCGGCGCCCGTCCGGGTCGGACAACCCGGACAAGATCAACACCTCCTGCCCCTCAATCTCGACGGTGATCAAGGAGCAGGAGATCGGCACCATGATCAACTCCGGTTGCGGCACCATGGTCGCGACCAGACTCTCCGCACCGTCGGTCGACACTGCCTGGCCCCGCGTCGCCGCGTCACCGGCTCCCCCGCTCCGGACGCTGATCACCACCGTGCCGTCGGCGAGCTCGGCTGCAGTTGACTCGTTGGGTGTGGAGAACTGCTCGGTGCCCGGATCCTGATAGCCGACCCGCCAGCTGTGACCGTCGTCGTCACTGATCAGCCCGTGCACCGCGAAGGTCCGTCGCCGTTCGATCGATGGGGTGTCGCTACGCACCGTCGAGGTGTCGGTGTGATTGCACGCGACCAGCAACCGACCCCGGTGCGGCCCCTGCTGCAGCCGTAGTCCGTGTCCCGGACCGGTCGCGTACCAACCCCAGTGTGCGGGCTTGACCTGATCGGTCAGGTCATCCGGAGCGGTCGCGTCCAGGTCCGGCAGGCTGATCCACTGCCGATACACCCGGCGCGTCTCGTCGGGCGTCAGATCCGGGCCTTTCATCGCGAACTCGTCGACCTCGGCGCTGTTGCGGCAGGTCAGCAGCACGATCCGGTCGTCGCCGACGACGATCGGAGCAGGGTTGCCGCTGGTGTAGCCGGCGGTCTCGGTCAGGGTCCGCGGCTCCGTCCAGGTGCCTCCGTCGTCGGACGAGAGACACCCGACGACGGCGATCTCCCCGCTGTCGGCGCCGGCGTTGGTACGTCCTTCGGCGAACGCGACCAACTGCCGGCCGACGATGGCCAGCGCCGGGATGCGGAAGGTGTGCCGACCATGCGTCCCGCCGCGGAACACGACATGTCGCCTGGTGCCGATGGCGGTGTCGGTGCTGACAGCGGCGTTGTTCGGGGAGCCGACAGCTCGATCCTGATTCCGTTGCGTCATAGGACGTACTATGTCATGCTGCGAACGCGTCCCGGCAACGCAACCGGCCGAACCAAAGGAGATGAGGATGGCGCACGCCAGCCACAGACCGTCCCCCCGCAACACCACCTCGATTCTGGCCAACAAGGGCTCGATTCTGGCCGGCAAGGGCCTGATCGACTCCGCCCAGCTGAACCGTCGGAGTCTGCTGCGCTGGAGCGGCGGCGGCCTGTTGCTGACCGCATCGCTGAGCGGCTGTGGGCTGCTGTCCACCGACCCCGAACCGGCGAACGGCGAAGACGGCCCGCAGGGCCAGGGCGGCACCGACGCCAAGGAGTCGCCGATGCTCACCGAACAGGTCGACGCCGGCGACCTGCCGCCGCTGGAGGAGCGCCTGCCGCAGGAACCGCTGGTCGTTCAGGTGCCCGAGCCCGGCACGTACGGCGGCACCTTCCGGACCGCTACCACCGGCCCCGGGGACACGCCGGGATTCGAGACGCTGCTCGGCTACCAGCCGCCGCTGCGGAAGAACCCGCAGATCACCGAGACTGTGCCCAGCATCTGTACCGACATCGTCGCCAACGACGACGGCACCGAGTTCACCATGCAGCTGCGGCCCGGGCTGCGTTGGTCCGACGGCGAGCCGTTCACCGCCGACGACGTGCTGTTCGCCGCCAACGACGTGCTCGGCAACACCGAGTTGTATCCGACGCCACCCAGCACGCTCGGCTTCGAAGGCGAACTGGCCGAAGTCACCAAGGTCGACGACGCGACGGTCACCTTCACTTTTCCCAAGCCGAACGGGTTGTTCCGCGAGACCTGCACCCAGGAACGGGAGCTGGTGATCTATCCGAAGCACTACGCCAAGGACTTCCTGCCCAAGTACAACAAGAAGATCGAGCAGGAGGCCAAGGAGAACGGCTTCGACGCCTGGACCGACTATTGGGACGATCGCGTGGCCGGCGACGGGCCGTTCGTCAATCCAGACCTGCCGACGCTGTTCCCGTGGGTGATCGTGACCCCTCTCGGCGAGGGCAACCAGGTCGAGTTCGAACGCAACCCGTACTTCTGGAAGACCGATCAGGACGGCCGGCAGCTGCCCTACATCGACAAGCTGGCCTACGAAGTCGTCACCGATCCCGAGGTCACCGTGCTCAAGACCACCGACGGTGAGTTCGATCTGATCGGTCGACACATCAACACGGTCAGCAACAAGCCCGTCTTCGCCAAGAGCCGCGAGGACGCCGGCTATGACTTCGTCTCCAGCAAGACGACGAGCATGAACACCACGATGATCGCGCTGAACCTGTGCCACAAGGACAAGAAGAAGCGCGCGCTCTACCGGAACAAGGACTTCCGGATCGGCCTGTCCCACGCCATCGACCGGGAGGAGTTGATCACCGCGGTCTGGCAACGTCAGGGCGAGCCGTGGCAGGGCGCGCCGAGCAAGGACTCGATCTATTACGACGAGGAATTCGCCAAGCAGTACACCGAATTCAACGTCGACCTCGCCAACGAGCACCTGGACAAGGCCGGCATCACCGAGCGGGACAAGGACGACTTCCGCACCCTTCCCGGTGGCGATCAGTTGACGATCATCATCGACATCGCTGCCTCCACCACTCCGGAGTGGCCACCGGCAGCCGACATCATCCGCGAGATGTGGAAGAAGGTCGGCATCCGGATGAGACCCAACACGATCGACCGGACGTTGTACAACGAGCGGAAGGACGCAGCGGCCAACGACCACGACGCCGGGATCTGGTCCGGCGACGCCGGACTCGCCGTGGAGATGATCGATCCGCGCTGGTACATGCCGTTCAGCCATGAGTCGATCTTCGCCACGCCGTGGGGCCTGTGGCGCAGCTCCCAGGGCGCTTCGGGTGAGGAACCGGACGGCCCGGCGAAGGAACAGATCGAACTCTTCTGGGAGTTGCAACGCTCCCCCGAGCCGGCCGACCGGGAAGAGCTGCTCCGCAAGATCATCGCGATCGGCAAGGAACAGTTCTGGGCGATCGGCATCGGGACCGCACCCGACGGCTACTCGGTGGTCAGCAACCGGATGCACAACGTCCAGGCCGATTGCCCCAGCACCTGGGTCTATCTGACGCCCGGCCCGAGCAACCCGGAGGCCTGGTTCCTCGATCAGTAGCGGTATCTCTTCGCCGGCCCGGCCGTTAGGGTCGACCACGTGCAGACAGCGTTGATCGAACGGATCCGGACCCTCCTCGGCGGTCCGCGACCGCTGCCGATCGTGCAGGCCGGCGATCCGGTGCTCCGCCAACCCGCGGCCGACGTCGGTGATGATCTTGATCGCGGCCTGTTGGCCGAACTGCTGGCGGCGATGCGGGAGACCATGCACGCCGCTCCCGGTGTCGGTCTGGCCGCACCCCAGGTCGGGCTCGGGCTCCGGCTCGCCGTGCTGGAGGATGCCGCCGACGTGCCGGCCGAGATCGCCGAGGCCCGGGACCGCCGGCCACTGCCCTATACCGTGATCATCAATCCGCAATATCGCCAGATCGGTCACGACTTCGCCTGCTGGTACGAGGGATGCCTGTCGGTTCCCGGCTGGCAGGCCGCCACCGAGCGGCCGGTCACGGTCGAGCTGCGCTGCCTGGACGAGGACCTCGCGCCGGTGTTCGAGCGCTTCACCGGCTGGCAGGCACGGATCGTCCAGCACGAGACCGACCACACCAACGGGACGCTCTACCTCGACACCGCGATCCCCCGATCACTGACCAGCTCCGAGCACTACCTGGACCGGTGGAGCGGAGCGGATCTGCAGCCGGCCCGGGAACAACTCGGGTTCTGAGCCTCCCGCCGCTGTCACCGAACAGTCACGCAACCGCCGAGGTTGAAACACCGGCGTAACGACCGGAAGCGTCCGACGCAACACGGAACGACAACAGTGACGACCAGCCCGAGCAGCGATTCCCCCAGCAGAGCTTCTTCGGGTCACTCACCTGTTCGTGTTCTGTCACCGAAGGACGTAGAAGATGACTGCCTTGGAACTCGACACCGGAATGACGGCGTGGATCCTGACCTCCGCGTCGCTGGTGTTACTGATGACGCCCGGCCTCGCCCTGTTCTACGGCGGCATGACCCGGGCCAAGAGCGTACTCAACATGATGATGATGAGCTTCGGCGCGCTCGCCCTGGTCGGCGTGCTCTGGGTCATCTATGGCTACTCCGTCGCCTACGGCACCGACATCGGCGGTCTGCTGGGCAATCCGGCCGACTACTTCGGCATGGCCGGAGCAATGACCGTCGACGCCGAGGCTGAGCTGCCACTACTGGTCGACGTCGGTTTCCAGGCCGTGTTCGCGATCATCACCGTCGCGCTGATCTCCGGCGCAATCGCCGATCGAGCCCGGTTCGGCACCTGGATGATCTTCGCCGGGATCTGGGCCACACTGGTCTACTTCCCGGTCGCGCACTGGGTCTGGGGCGAGGGTGGCTGGATCGGCGACATCCTGGGTGCCGTCGACTTCGCCGGCGGGACCGCGGTGCACATCAACGCCGGGGCCGCCGCACTGGCGCTGGCGCTGGTGCTGGGTAAGCGGCTCGGCTTCAAGCGGGAGCCGATGCGGCCGCACAACCTGCCGCTGGTGATGCTCGGCGCCGGTCTACTGTGGTTCGGCTGGTTCGGCTTCAACGCCGGTTCTGCCTACAACGCCGACAACACCGCCGGCGTGGCCTGGGTCAACACCCTGGTCTGCACCTGTGCGGCGATCCTCGGCTGGCTCCTGGCCGAACGCATCCGGGATGGCAAACCGACCTCTCTCGGCGCCGCCTCCGGTGCCGTCGCCGGTCTGGTCGCCATCACGCCGGCGTGCGGAGCGCTCAGCCCGGTCGGGTCGATCATCCTCGGATTGGTCGCCGGTCTGCTGTGTGCGCTGGCGGTCGGGCTGAAATACAAGCTGAACTACGACGACTCTCTCGACGTGGTCGGCGTGCATCTGGTCGGCGGCTTGTGGGGCACCATCGGCATCGGCTTCCTCGCCACCCCGAACGCACCGGACGCGGCCACCGGGCTGTTCTTCGGCGGCGGTGTCGACCTGCTGTGGCGGCAGATCGTCGGAGCCGTCGCGGTGATGATCTTCAGCTTCGTGCTGGCGTACGCGATCGGCTGGGCGTTGCACAAGACGGTCGGGTTCCGGATCACCGCCGAAGAGGAGCAGAGTGGCATCGATGAATCCGAACACGCCGAGACGGCATACGATCTGGGCACCATCGGCGGCGGTCTGCGGGCCTCGTACACCGCCGGCGGCTCCGGTGCCGGCAGGACCGGCACCACAACGACCGATCAGGGCGCCACATCGACCGATCAGGAGGTGACGGCATGAAGCTCGTGACCGCGATCATCAAGCCGCACATGTTGGATGAAGTGAAGACCGCACTCGAAGCATTCGGTGTCGAGGGCATGACGGTCAGTGAGGCGAGCGGCTTCGGCCGCCAGCGCGGACACACTGAGGTCTACCGGGGAGCCGAATACACGGTCGATCTGGTGCCCAAACTCCGACTTGAGGTGCTCGTCGACGACGGCGACTCCGCCGACATCGTCGACGTGCTGGTCAAGAGCGCACGGACCGGCCGCATCGGTGACGGCAAGGTCTGGACTGTCGGCGTGGATGACGTCGTTCGCGTCCGCACAGGCGAGCGCGGGCTGGACGCGCTCTGACGCGCGACCTGACCACACAGCGCCTCAACGTCGCGATCCGGTCCTCCTGGGAAACCAGCGCAGGGCCGGATCGTCGGCGTTGGGTGACCGAGGTCGTCGAGACTGCACTGCACCGGCTCTACTCCGCCGCCGACGGACCGGCAGCCGGCGTCGCCCTGGCCGCCGTCGGCAGCTTGGCTCGGCGCGAACTCGGCCCGCGCTCCGATGTCGACCTGGTGCTGTTGCACGACGGCAGCAGACCGGAACTGATCAACCAACTGGCCGAGAAGCTGTGGTATCCGCTCTGGGACGACGGGATCCGGCTTGATCATTCGGTCCGCACCCCGGCCGAGTGTGCCGCCGTGGCTGTGCAGGAACTGCCGGCCGGTGTCGGCCTCCTCGACCTGCGGGTGATCGCCGGCGACCAGGCGATGACCGCCGCTGCCCGGACCGAGCTGCTGACCTCGTGGCGCAATCGGGTCCGTCAACGGCTGGAGGAGTTGATCGCCTCGGTCGACGAGCGGAGCGCCACCTTCGGCGACGCCGCCTACCTGCTCGAACCGGATCTGAAGGAGGCTCACGGCGGTTTCCGGGACATGATCATGTTGCGTGCGCTGGCGGCGACCTGGCTGACCGACCGACCGCACGATGGCGTACGGGAGCGGTATCAGTTCCTGCTCGACGTTCGGGACGCGCTGCACGTCTCCTCCGGACGGGCCCTGGATCGCTTGCTGGCCGGCGAGGCCGAGGAGGTCGCGCAACGGCTCGGGTTCGACTCGATCGACGCGCTACACCGCGAAGTCTCGCTGGCCGCACGGACCATCGGGCACGCGCTGGACCTGACGGTCCGGACAGCCCGTCAGGTGGTGCCCGCGCGACACACGATCAGCTTTGCCCGGCGGCAGCGCAGACCGGAGATCGAACGTGCACCACACGGCCTGATCGTGCATCTCGGCGAAGTCGGCCTGGACCGGGGCGCCCTGCCGAGCGACCCGGTGATCGGGCTGCGGGCCGGAGCGCTCGCGGCGCAGCGCGGCCTGGTGTTGTCTCCGATCACCGTCGAGCGGCTGGGAGACTTCGCACCCGACCTTCCTGATCCGTGGCCGCCCGAGGCGCTGCAGGCGATGTTGGACATGCTGTCCGCAGGGCCGGCGCTGCCACCGGTGTGGGAGGCACTCGAGCTGAACGGATGCATCAGTCGCTGGATCACCGACTGGGAGCTGATCAGGGCGCTGCCGCAGTACAACCCGATCCACCGCTACACCGTCGATCGGCACTCGATGCAGACGGCGGTGGAGGCGCACCGACACCTGACCACTGTCGACCGGCCGGACCTGTTGTTGTTGGCCTGTCTCCTCCACGACATCGGCAAGGGACTTCGCGCCCAGGGCGTCCCTCCGACCCAGCACGCCACAGCAGGTGCCCCACTGGCTCGCAGGATCGTGGTCGAGATGGGTGTTTCGGCAGCCGATGCCGACGTGATCGAGCTGCTGGTCCGCGAGCACCTCACGCTGTCCACGCTGGCCACCCGCCGTGATCACGGCGACCCGGCAACGACCGATGCGCTGATCGCCGCGGTGAACGGCAAGGCGGAGAACTTGATCATGCTCCGGGCGCTGACTGAAGCCGATGCCCGAGCTGCCGGGACACAGGCCTGGAGTCCGTGGCGGGCGCAATTGATCAACAACCTGGCCGACCGGGTGGTGTCGAAGCTGGAAGGCAATCCGGTTCCTGACGATGTCCGCTCCGAGCTGGCCATCGGTCTGGCCCGATCGGTACGACTGGACCGACGTCCGCGGATCAGTCTGGAGCACCAGTCCGGCGGCGTGGA
>NHCFJ02800__coassemble_1829_pt1 | contig 13864 bp, 12 predicted proteins | sample NHCFJ02800__metabat2_high_PE_002 | metagenome-assembled genome bin NHCFJ02800
GTTGTCGACGGACACAACGACCTGCCGTGGGAGATGCGCAAGGTCGGCTACGACTTCGACCGGCGCGACATCGCCGACCATCAGCCGGAGGTGCACACCGATCTCGGCCGGTTGCGTACCGGGCAGGTCGGCGGGCAGTTCTGGTCGGTGTTCGTCCCGTGTTCGATGACTGGCCAGACGGCAGTCACGGCAACCCTGGAACAGATCGACGCGGTCTATTCGATGATCGAGCGCTATCCGGCTGAGTTGTCGCTGGTGACCTCGGCGGCCGGTCTGACCGCAGCCGTCCGGCAGGCCGGCGCCGGTGGGCCGATCGCCTCGCTGATGGGTGCGGAGGGCGGTCACTCGATCGACAACTCGTTGGGCACACTGCGCAGCCTCTACCGTCTGGGTGTCAGGTACATGACACTGACGCACAATGAGAACACCGATTGGGCCGACTCTGCCACCGACGAACCGGTGCACGGTGGGCTGACCGCCTTCGGTGTCGAGGTGGTCCGGGAGATGAACCGGATCGGCATGATGGTCGACCTGTCCCACGTCGCCCCGAGCACGATGCACGCCGCACTGGATGTCACCGAGGCGCCGGTGATCTTCTCCCATTCGTCGGCCCGCTCGGTCTGTGATCATCCCCGCGACGTGCCCGACGACGTGCTGGCGCGGCTTGCCGACAACGGCGGCACCTGCATGATCACCTTTGTTCCCGGCTTCGTCAGCCCGGCCGTACGGGAGTGGACGTTACGTCGGGAGGCGGCGATCGAGAAGGCCGGCGTCGACACCACTGATGTCCAGGCGATGGCCGAGTTCGCGCGGGGTTTCGCCGAGCCCGAGCCGAAGGCCACCATCGACGACGTCGTCGCCCACGCCGAGAAGGTGCGGGAGATCGCCGGTATCGATCACATCGGGGTGGGTGGCGACTTCGACGGTGTCGCATCGCTGCCGGTCGGACTGTCCGACGTCGCCTGCTATCCCGCACTGTTCGCTGCCCTGGCCGACCGGGGGTGGAGCGATCAGGATCTGGCGAAGATGGCGCACGGCAACATCTGTCGGACGTTCACCGAAGTGGAGGAGCGCTCCGCCCGACTGCGGACCGAACGGGGGCCGTCGCTGGCGACCTGGGAGGCTCTCGACGCAGGGTCGCGCGACGATCGGGATGAGTGAGACTGCGCAGATGTCAGGTTTGCTGGAAGTGATCGCCCTGCACGCTCATGACGCCGAACGGGCCGAGGAGGGCGGGGCGGATCGGCTGGAGATCGTCGGCACGATGGAGAACGACGGGTTGTCACCGGAGCCGGCGTTGGTCGCTCAGATCCGACGTGCCACCTCGCTGCCGATCCGGGTGATGGTCAGGCTGCGCGACGGTTTCAGCACCGATGGCGCGGAACTGGCGCGGATGCAGGCGCTGACCGCCGGCTATCGCGACGTCGGTGCGGACGGGTTGGTGCTGGGATTCCTGAACGGCTACACCGAGATCGACGTCGAGGTCGTACAGGAGGTGATCGCCGACGTGGACTGTCCCTGGACGTTCCATCGGGCGATCGACTCCTGCCTGCAGACCGATGGTGCCTGGCGTGATCTGCGCTACCTACCGCGTCTGGATCAGGTGCTGACCGCCGGCTCTCCCCGTGGTGTGGAGGACGGATTGGATGATCTTGTGCAGCGGGCCAAGTCCGACGAGTTCGCACAGCAGATGATCATGGCCGGGGGCGGTCTGCAGGCCGAACACGTGCCCTGGCTGGCGAATGCCGGCATTCGCGCCTTCCATATCGGCAGTTCGGCCCGGCCGACAGGTTCCTGGAAGGCCTACCTCGATCCGCAGATGGTGCGGTCCTGGCGGACCTTGATCGACACTGCCGTCGAGCGGGCCGTCGGATCGGCATGACGATCTTCATCGACGCGCCCAATTGGCCGGGCCACGGACGGTACTGGTCGCATCTGATCAGTGATCGGTCGGTCCAGGAGCTGCATGATTTCGCCGCCGGGGTGGGGATTCCCCGACGTGCTTTCGACAAAGATCATTACGACGTGCCGGACGTACGCTTCACCGACTGTCTGTCGGCCGGCGCGCAGGTCCGCCGATCACGCGACCTGGTGGCGATGCTCGATGCTGCCGGCCTACGAAGGAGACGACGATCACGACTCGCACCCTGACCCGCAGCTGGCCGGATCCGATCGCACCGGGTTCGGTGGTGGCGATGGTCGCCCCTAGTGGACCGCTCACCGCGGAGCGGATCTCCGACGGCATCGAGAGGCTGGAATCCTGGCAGTTGGAGATCCGGCCCGGCAAACATCTTCATGATCGTCACCAGGAACTGCCGTACCTGGCCGGGACCGACGAGGACCGCGCAGCCGACTTCATGACCGCCTGGACCGACCCCGACGTAGCGGCCATTTGGTGTGGACGGGGTGGCTACGGCGCGCAGCGGATGGTGGACCTGCTCGACTTCGACGCGCTGCGGGCCGCCGGACGCAAGCATCTGATCGGATTTTCCGACATCACCGATCTGCACAGTCGGCTGGGCCGCGAACTCGATCAGGTGACCATCCACGGTCCGATCGCCACCGGAGTCCAGTTGGACGATCCGGTCTCCGCTGCCGCGGTCCGACAATTGATCTTCGAGCAGCCCGCCGCAGGCAGCAGGCTGCTGACCGGAGAAGCGCTCGTCGGAGGCAGGGCGCAGGGGCGACTGTTCGGCGGAAACGTCGCTCTGATCAGTGACGATCTCGGTGTCGAGCCGGCCCCGAGCGAACCGACGATCGTGATCATGGAAGAAGTCGGGGAGGTCGCGTACCGGCTCGACCGCAAGCTGACCCAGCTTCGGCGGTCGGGGTGGTTCAGCCAGGTCAGCGGCATCGTGCTCGGTGACTTCACCGAAACCGATGACCGGGAGTTGATCGACGTGGTACTGGCCGATCGGCTGGGTGATCTGGGCATCCCGGTGCTGCACCGGGCGCCGGTCGGACACGGTGATCGCAATGTCGCAGTGCCGTTGGGGGCGCTGGTGACGCTCGACGCCGATGCCGGCCGACTGACCCTGGACTGATTGTCGTGACCCTGGACTGACTGTCATGACCCTGGACTGATTGTCGAGGGGTCACAAACCTCACGACACGCCGCAAATTTCGGGGTTTTAGTGACTCCTCGGCGTTGTTAGGAGGCGAGGAGATCGGGGAGGGGTTCGGCGTGGACGATCTGCAGCGAGGTGACGGCGCGGGTGAGGCAGACGTAGAGACGGCGTAGGCCGGTGGTGTGATCCGGTTCGCCGGCGATGATGGCGGCCGGTTCGTGAAGGACGACGTGGTCGAATTCCAGGCCCTTGGCGATCGAGGCCGGCACGATGTCCACCCGGCGAGTGAAAGCTTCGGTGTCGATCGGGTCGCGTTCCTCGCCGAGTACGGCGTAATCGACGCCGTGGGAGGTGAGCGCCTCACGGACCTGTGGCAGTAGTCGGTCCGGGGTGATCAGGCCGATGCTGCCTTCCCGGTCGAGGGCGGTCTTGACCGCGGCCGCAAGATCGTCCCCGGCGGAGCGGCTCGGGGTCAGCACCAGATCGCCGCGGGTCCGACGGATCGAGTGCGGTGGTGTCAGACCCGGCGCGATCGAGGGCAGCAATCGAGCGGCGAATTCGATCACTGCGGCCGGCACCCGGAAACCGGCCACCAACTCCTCGATGGCGGCGTCCGCCTGGCCCAGGTGGGTCAGTGAGTCGTGCCAGGAGGTGGTCGCCCACGGCGTCGTCGCCTGGGCCAGATCGCCGAGCACAGTGACCGATCCGGTGCTCGCCCGCCGTCCGACCGCACGGAGCTGCATCGCCGACAGGTCCTGGGCCTCGTCGATGATCACGTGGCCGAGGCTGGAGGTCCGGTAGAGCTGGTCGGCCGCCTCGTCGATCAGCACCACATCGGCCAGCGTCCATTTCATCGACTTCACCGACCGACCTGGCTTGGCCGGCATGATCAACTGCTGCTCCTGCTCGGTCAGAATGCCGTCGGCGTGCTCGGCCAGGAAGGCGGCGTCGGTCAGCAGGCGCAAGATCAACTTCGCCGGGTCGAGCTTGGGCCAGAGCTGCTCGGCATAGGCCTTGACCGGGCGACTCCGCGCGACCGCATTCTGCACCCGATCGTCCGGGGAGTCGCCGTAGGCCTCCATCCGCAACAACACTTGGTGGGCCAGCCGTTGCGGCAGCATCTCCCGGCCGGCCGAATACCGCACACCGCGGTCCTTGATCGCGGCCACCATCTCATCGGCCAGGTAGGCCGGCACCCGCCACTGGTGCGACCCGCGCGGCACCACCAGCGTCTCGGTGGCCGGCTGCAGATGACTCCAGACTGCTCGCCGGATCACCTCCGCCATCCGTGCGTCGCCCTTGATCACCGCCGCATTGGCATCCTCCAGGCCGCGGACCGGGTGACCGGTGGCCTTGGCCACCATCGTCTCGACCGTGGTCTGGGTGGCGTCGATCTCGCCGAGTGCGGGAAGCACGTCGGCGATGTAGGACAGGAAGCTGTCGTTCGGCCCGACCACCAGGACCCCGGAGCGGGCCAGCTGGTCGCGGAAGGCGTACAGCAGGAAGGCCGCCCGGTGCAGCCCAACCGCGGTCTTCCCGGTACCCGGCGCACCCTGGACGCAGATCGACTGCTCCAGCCGGGAGCGGACGATGACGTCCTGTTCGGGCTGGATGGTGGCCACGATGTCGCGCATCGGACCGGTGCGGGGCCGTTCGATCTCGGCTTCCAGGATGTCGGAGTTGTCGAGCTGCTCCCCGGCGTCGAGCCGCTCGTCCTCGTAGGCGCTCAATTGCCCGTGGGAGAAGCCGAAGCGGCGCCGCAGCAGAACTTGCATCGGGTCGTCGCGGGTGGCTTGGTAGAAGGGCAGTGAGACCGGTGCTCGCCAGTCGATCACCATCGGCTCACCGCCCGCCTCGCCGGTGACGTGGCGTCGGCCGATGTAGATCTTTCCCGGGAGGTCGACGGCGTCGTAGTTGAGCCGACCGAAGAAGAGCGGCACATTCGGATCGTCCTGCAGCGCCTTGGCGCGGCGGTAGAGCGCCTGCTTCAGGTGTTCGGTGGAGACATTGGGGCCCTCGCTGACAGCCGCGGCGCCGACGGCGTCGAGTCCGGAGACCCAGTCGTGCATCCGCTTCAGTGCGGCACGGGAGTCCACCATGTGTTGTCGTTCGGCTTCGAGGGGATCGCTTTCACGTTGGTCGGATTCGGGCATGCGAAGCACTCCGATACGAGTCGGTGGGCATGGGAAGCGAGCCGACGTTACCCGGGGTCGGGTCGTCCGGCAACTGGTTATTCGCCGCCGGAGTCGGCGACCACGATCCGGCGTGCCAGCTCGGTCCACCCGGCATGCGCCGCGCGCTGAGCCGGTTGATCCTCCTCGCTGGGACGGAAGACGCGCAGTTCCAACGGAGCGATCAAGGCACTGGCCAGGTAGTCCAGGTCGCCGGTGACGCCGAGCTCGCGCAACAGGACCTGCACGTGCAGGCTGCTGAAGGAGAAGGTTGCGGTGTTGCCGATGCCGGGGTAGCCCGCCGCCCGGATCAGTTCGGCCTGCCGCAGATTGTGTCGTAACCGCGATTCACCGAAGGCGACCAGTCGGTCCCACGGTGCGGCGCCGGGGCCGAGCGGGGGCGGCCCGAAGAGCACCGATTGCTGGAACTCGCGTTCGAACAGGTCCAGTACGGCGCCCATCAGCCCCTTGCGGCTGCCGAAGCGGCGGAACAGGGTGCCTTTCCCGACGCCGGCGCGCTGAGCCACCGCATCCATGGTCAGACTCTCGACCCCGCTGTCGTCGAGCAATTCCTGTGCCGCCTCTAGCAGGGCGCCCCGGTTGCGCGCGGCGTCGCGTCGTTCGGGCGGCGACTGATCGAGCAGGTGCAGGTCTTCCATGGTGCCTCCACTATCCCCGATCGATGTCCGATCCCTGGACCGCGGAATAAACCGGACCGTGGTCCGCTTATGCTCCGATGCAAAGTTCAGTTTTCAATGATCCGGAGGAGTTCCATGACCCCCACCCGCATTGCGGTCCTCGTCGGCAGCCTGCGAGCCGACTCGGTCAACCGCAAGCTCGCCGAACTGTTGCGTGACGAAGCCGGCGAGGACGTCAGCATCGACATCGTCGACGGTCTCGACGCCGTCCCCTTCTACAACGAGGACATCGACGCCGGTGACGCGCCGCCGACCGCGACCGCGCTCCGGCAGCGCATCAGCCAGTGCGATCGGGTGCTCGCCGTCACCCCGGAGTACAACGGCACCATGCCGGCCGTGTTGAACAACGCCATCGACTGGCTGTCCCGGCCCTACGGTGCGAGCGCGCTGAGCGGGATGCCGTTCGCGGTGATCGGCACCACCCCGACGCCGTACGGCGGCCAGTGGGCTCACGCCGACGCCAACCGGTCGGCCAAGATCGCCGGCGCCGTGGTGTTGGAGGAAGTCACCGTGTCGCAGTCGGCGATCGAGGTCGACGTACTCGGCGATCCCGAGGTCCGGGCCAAGATCGATCGTGCCGTGCAGGCCCTGGTCGCTGCCGAGACCCCGGCGGAGAGCGCTGCCTGAGGTTCTACAGTGGGTGGGTGATCGCTGACCGACCGTGGACCCGGCGCCGGGGTGCGCGGGTGATCATCCTCGATCAGCAGCACCGGGTCCTGTTGCTGCGCGACAGCGATCCGGCCTACCCACAGCGGAACTGGTGGGTCACCCCCGGCGGCGGGCTCGATCCGGGGGAGACCGAAGGTCAGGCGGCGGTCCGCGAGGTTGCCGAGGAGACCGGCCTGCGGCTCACCGAAGCCGAGCTACGCGGTCCCCTCGCCCGGCGGCGGGTCCGGCACGGCTTTTCCGATCGGGTGCTGGACCAGGCCGAGGCCTTCTTCCTGGCCCGAGTCGCTCACTTCACCCCCGACACCGCCGGATTCACCGAGTCCGAGCGCCAGACGCTGACCGAGCATCGCTGGTGGACTCCGGCAGACCTGGAGCGGACCAGCGAATGGATCTGGCCGCGTCAACTGCCGGCGCTGCTCGTGAACGCCGACCGGCCGGAGCGGTGGCCGGTCGATCTCGGAAGCACCGATGACGAATCCACTCTCGCGGTGGATAGTGAGGCGGCCGAGGGATGAGTTCATCGGATTGTTGCGCAAGCAGAAGAGATCCGTTCGATGCGATGCGGGGCCGATCTCGTAGGCTGCGCGGCATGGGACCGTTGCTGAGGCGCGGACGACGTTGATGCGGATCGCCATAGTTTCCGAGACCTGGACTCCGTCGGTCGATGGTGTGGTCACCAGGTTGCGCGCGACCATCAAGGCACTGGTGGCCCGCGGGCACCGGTTGCTGCTGATCGTCCCTGAGGGTCAAGGCACACATGATCATCCGCCCGGAGTGCAGGTGCTGGAGATACCGTCGGTCGGATTCCGATGGCTGTCCGGCGGTCGCATCTTCGGACTGCCGATCTTCGGCCATCGGGTCCGTAAGGCGTTACGAGAATTCGCTCCGGATCTGTTGCACTGTATGAGTCCCTACATCCTGGGGCTGAACGGAGTTGCGGCAGCCAAGGCGTTGGACATTCCGCTGGTGACGTCCTTCCATCAGGATCTGGCAGCCGTCGCGCGCCACTGTGGCTACGGATTCCTGAGCCGTCCGGTCTGGGCTTATCTCCGTCGACAGCACAGTCGGTCGTTGTGCAACCTGGTCACCTCCGAGGCGATGGTCGGGTTGCTGGCAGAGAACAGGATCTCCTCGGTGCAGGTGTGGCCGTTCGGAGTTGATCTTGATCGCTTCCATCCCGGTCGACGGTCGGTCGCCGCGCGACGACGGATCCTGGGTGTCGGCGCCGATGACGACCGGGTGATCGCGCTGTATGTCGGGCGACTGGCTGCGGAGAAGGGGCTGCATCGGCTCTATCCCTTGGCCCGCGACCCGCGGGTGCGGCTGGTGATGGTCGGCGACGGTCCGATGCGGGAGGAACTGGAGCGAGATCTCGCCGGCCACGATGTCGCCTTCACCGGATGGCTGGAGGGTGACGACCTGGCCGACGCCTACGCCAGCGCCGACGTCTTCACCTTCCCGTCGAGCACCGAGACGTTGGGTTTCGTCCTGATCGAGGCGATGGCCTCCGGCCTGCCGATCGTGGCCGCAGCGAGTGAGCCGACCCAGGAGATCCTGGGGTCGGTCGGCCACCAGTTGCAGCCGGAACAGTGGGAGAGTGCGGTCGACCTCGTGCTCGGCGCCGGTGGAGGGCAGCGAGCCGTCGGTTCGGCCGCCTCGCGGACCCGGGCACTCGCCTGGGACTGGGGTGCAGCCACCGAGACGCTGTTGGACATCTACCGGTCGGTGCTGGGTGTGGACGTGCCGCTCGCCGCGACGCCGGGAACCGGCGACGTCGCCTGACCCGCCGACCGAACGTCACAGCTTGGACTCGCTCCCGCGTCGGACGCTGTACAGACCGATTCCCCGTCGATACTGATGTTGCGAATGTGACATATGTGATGAGGGGGACAAATGGTCACGGTGACCAATCCGATCCTGGAGCAGGTTCTGCATCGACGCCGGATGTTGCGGCTGGCACGGTGGAGCGTCGCCGCCTGGGTGGTCTTCGGTACCGCGCACATCATCGCCTGGTCTGCAGCCTTCGACCATCGCTTCAGCCTGTTCTCCGGGGACCTGCCGACCCACCTGGTGTGGCCGCTGCTGCTGGCCGCCACGATCTCCTTCGTCTCGATGATCGTCTTCGGTGCCCGCTACTTCCTCACCCCGGAAGAGCGCTGAACCACTTCGGTCCGACCAGTACAGTTGGGGCGTGAATCGGGCGCCGCGCACTCTTGCTCTGCTGACGACCATCTGCCTCGGCCTCGCCGGCTGCGGCGCCGGGGATGAAGGGCCGGAGGAGGCGCCGTCATCGGCCCCCACTTCAGCCGTCGCGTCGCCGACCGGCGACAGTGATCCCTCCGCCACGCCGAAGCCGCCGAACCGCAAGGCGAATCCCACGCTGGCGAACCTGGACGTACGCAACTTCAGTTATCGCGGCGGCTGCGGATTCGAGATCCCGGCCAGCACCGTCAAGTTGAAGGACGGCCGCCAGAGCGGCAAGCCGACCAAGGTCAACGGGGTGTCGAGCACCGCCGAGTTCTCCTCTCACCGGTCGATCGGCGTCGGCGGCACCGAATACCTGCTGGTCCAGCTCAGTTGCCAGATCGGGGACGAGCAGGTGCTCGGCGCGCACCTGATCGGACTGGTCGACTCGCAGCCGACCGATCTCGGCATCGTCGCCACCGGCAGCAAGATCACCACCCGACACTCCGGCGGAGAGCTGGGCTTCGACGTCACGTACCGAACGCTCGACGACCAGGCGGGGAAGTCCTCCGGATCGGCCGAGTATCAGGTCGTGGTGTCGGGCTACACCCCGGTACGGATCTTCGACGGTCAGTCCGCCGATGATCTTGATCCGGCGATCGAGAAGCTCCCGGCGCACGGCTACGACGCCGGGGTGGTCAGCATCAACGGCTACGCCGAGGACGAGGAAGATTCCACCTGGACCGTCGGCCTGCTGGACGCGCCGGGGCAGGTGCTCGCCTCGGAGAGCCTCGGCGGCGGGTACGCAGGATTGTGCTGGCACTCGACCATCCATACCCAGCAGGGCGAGAAACTCGGCACCACGTCGATGGCCTTCCCAGGTGACGAAAGCCAGACCGGATCGGTGATCGCCTTGGACGAGGACAGCAAGGCCGAGCCCGGCACCCGCGGCGAGGTCACGCTGCCGGTACAGGAGCCGATCAACGGTCTGCTGATCCCGGCAAACGGCACCGTCCCGGCGCTGGCCGAGGTGACCACGCAGACAGCCGGCAACCCGTTGGCCGACCCGTTGGTGACGACGCAGGCACCCGCTGACGACTGGCTCGAGATCTGGCGCTTCGGCGCCGCCTCAGGCAACGAGTATCCGCTGCCCTTCGGGGCATTCGCGACCGCCGATGGCCGGATCGCGATGACCGGCGCCTGGTTCAACGAGCCCGTCGACACGGCCAAGGCCGGGTTCGGCATGCGCCCGGTGCCGGACCCGGACACGGTCGGCGAGCCGAAGGACTGCAGCTGAGCCCGGACCCCACCGGCCCAACCTCTCTCGGGGGCGTGGGTCAGGTTGCGTCGGCGGCGTCCAGGATCCGGTAGGCGTAACCCTGCTCGGCCAGGAATCGCTGCCGATGCTGGGCGAAGTCGGCGTCGACGGTGTCCCGTGCGACCACCGCATAGAACCGGGCCTTCAGCCCTTCGCCCTTCGGCCGGAGCAGCCGGCCCAGACGCTGCGCCTCCTCCTGCCGGGAACCGAAAGCGCCGGACACCTGGATCGCCACCTCCGCACTCGGCAGGTCGATGGAGAAGTTGGCCACCTTGCTCACCACCAGCAGGTCCAGCTCGCCGGAACGGAACTCCTCGTACAGCTTTTCCCGCTGCTTGACGCTGGTCTCACCCTTGATCAACGGTGCGCCGAGCCGCTCGGCCAGGTCATCGAGTTGATCAACATACTGGCCGATCACCAGGGTTGGTTGACCACGATGTTTCGCGACCAGTTCGACCACCGTCTCGGTCTTGGACTCGGCCGTCGCAGCGAGTCGGTATTTCACGTCCTCCTCTGCCACCGCATAGGTCATCCGCTCGTCGTCGGTGAGCGTGACCCGGACCTCGACGCAGTCCGCCGGAGCGATGTAGCCCTGCTGCTCCAGATCCTTCCACGGCGCGTCGTACCGCTTCGGGCCGATCAGCGAGAAGACGTCACCTTCACGGCCGTCCTCGCGGACCAGGGTGGCCGTCAGCCCGAGTCGACGACGGGCTTGCAGATCCGCCGTCATCCGGAACACCGGGGCCGGCAACAGATGCACCTCGTCGTAGATGATCAATCCCCAGTCCCGGGCGTCGAACAGCTCCAAGTGCGGATGGACGCCGCCACGCTTGGTGGTGATCACCTGATAGGTGGCGATGGTGACCGGTTTGATTTCCTTCTTCGCCCCGGAATACTCGCCGATCTCGTCGGCGGTCAGTGAGGTCTTGCGGATCAGCTCGTCCCGCCACTGACGGGCCGACACCGTGTTGGTGACCAAGATCAACGTCGTCGCCCGAGCGGCTGCCATCGACGCTGCGCCGACCACCGTCTTCCCTGCCCCACAAGGAAGAACGACCACCCCTGAGCCGCCGTGCCAGAATGATTCCGCGGCGTCCTTCTGGTACGGCCGCAGCTGCCAGCCGGACTCGTCCAGATCGATCCCATGTGCCTCGCCGTCGACGTAACCCGCCAGGTCCTCGGCCGGCCAGCCGAGCTTGAGCAACACCTGCTTCAGGTGACCTCGCTCGGAGGGATGCACGATCACGGTGTCGTCGTCGATCTTGGCCCCGATCAAACCCTTCACCTTGGCGCTCTTGGTCACCTCGGTCAGGACGGCACGGTCGGTGCTGACCAGCACCAGTCCGTGACCGGGATGCTTTTCGATCCGAAGGCGACCGTAGCGGTCCATCGTGTCGGCGACATCGACCAGCAGCGAGGAGGGCACCGGGTAGCGGCTGTAGGTCAGCAGGACATCGACCACCTGCTCGGCGTCGTGGCCGGCGGCTCGGGCATTCCACAGCCCGAGCGGAGTGAGCCGGTAGGTGTGGATGTGCTCTGGCGCGCGTTCGAGCTCGGCGAACGGCGCAATGGCGACCCGGCAGGCGGCCGCGTCGGGGTGGTCCACCTCGAGCAGCAAGGTGCGGTCGGACTGGACGATGAGTGGGCCTTGATTCATGAACGTCCTGTCTCGGCTCCTGGCGTCAGGAGCCGTCGGAGGTCGGTGGGGGCGACGTTGAGGGTAGCGCGCGACCAGAACTGGTCGGCGAGCTTTCCGGAGGCTCCGGCGGGGGCGTCGCCTCCGGAGTCACCGGCGGGTCGGATTCCGGCGGCTCGGATTCCGGCGGCTCGGGGGTCGGGGTGTCCTTCGGCGGCGGTGCACTGTCCGGAGGTGGTGTGGTTTCCGGTGGTGGCGTGGACTCCGGCGGTGGGGTCGTCTCCGGAGGTGGCGTGGTTTCCGGAGGTGGTGTGGATTCCGGCGGAGGTGTGCTCTCCGGAGGTGGTGTGGTTTCCGGTGGTGGCGTGGGCTCCGGCGGTGGGGTCGTCTCCGGAGGTGGCGTGGTTTCCGGAGGTGGTGTGGTCTCCGGCGGCGGCTCCGAGGACGGCGGTGGCTCGGGGTCCTGGTCCGGCGGTGGCGCAGGATCGGACGGCGTACCGTCAGACGGTGGCGCGGGCTGGCCGGACGTCGGCGGAACCGGACTCTCGGGTGACGGTCGGCGGACCATCAACGGTTTTCCCCGGTCGCTGCGTCGGCCGTTGCGGTCGACGGCGCGAACCTGGACGAACTGGTGGGTGATGTTGTCGTTGAACCAGTTGATGGTCAGCTCATGACCGCCGGTCTCACCGACTCCGATGCCGTTCAGCGTGATCTCGTAGTAGACCGCCGGGCTGCCGTCGACCGGTTCGTTCCAGCCGACGGTGAGGGACTCGAACGTGCTGCTGATCAAGTACAGCGAATCCACCGGTCCGGGTCGGCGGTCGTCCGTGTCGACCGGTGATCCGGAGGGCGCCCGGCCCGGGCCGGCGTCGGCACCGGGTGCGCTCGACGACGTCACGGCACCGGTCGGAGCCGGTCGGGAGTTCCCGTCGGCCGTAGCGGTGGCAGCAGGCGGCCCGGCTCCGGGTGCCGGGGGTTCCTCGGTCCGTGAGGCTGACCGGTCGGCCACCACCCACAGCACCGCAATCCCCGACACGCACAGAGCGAGGATCAGCACCCGCCGAATCGTCGTCTCGCGCATTGTTGCGGAGTCTATGTGGCTTTCTGCGAAGAATTCACTGAAGAAATCCGTGCGAACGGGATGGAGACGACTTCTGCTGTCCGCGGATCGACGCCCCGCACGCTGCCGTCACCGACCCGCACCGGGTCGAGGTCGAGCGAGGTGGGCTCCCCGCTGGGGCCGACATAGTCGATCCTCACCCGTGCCTTGGTCCGGACCGCTTCGGTGAGCAGATCCAGGTCATCGCGGACCGGGGGCAGCCTTTCCTCCGCGGCCAGGATGGCGGCTGCGGCCTCGGCCGCCGAGGCCGACTGCGGTCGAGCCGGAGACTCGGGTCGGACCGTCGCTCGACGGCGAGGCCGCGTCGTCAGCAACCGGCCCTGATCGTCCTCGGCGGCCGGCTTCAGTCCCAGGTCCTGCAGCACTGTCACCACCTCGTCCGGGTCGGCCGGAGAGATCAGCACTCCCGGGGCGACCGCACGGAGCCGGAGCCGAGCGGCATCGGGATGGGCCAGCACGGCAGCCTGCTGCGCCGGATCCTCCACCCGCAGATAACTGGCCGCCGACCCGACCCGGATCGCGCCGTGCTGTCGGGCAACATCCTCGATCAGATAGCGCAGCGGCTGCGGGATGGCGGTGACCGAGTGCCGTTCCAACCACTCGGTGATCTCGGTGCTCGCCCAGCCGGCATCGAAGGCGCGCCGGATCGAGGTCTGTTTGAAGCGATAGACGGCGCCACCGCCGCGAGACTCCTGATCGGCCAGCAGCCGCAGCGTACCGGCGACGCTCGCCTCCAGCGGTCCTTGGGCGACCGCGGTCAGGTCGGACTGGATGATCACCTGATCGAGCGGCTCGGGGAACAACCGGCCCAGTTCGTCCTGCACCGGTTTGTCGTCGGCGACGATCGACCACAGCTCGGAAACCGCATCCAGCGCAGTCAACCCGAGCCAGGCCGCCTCCCGGCAGGTCCACTCGACCACTGTCGCCAACTGCTCCGGCGAGCGGGCTGCCGCGGGTCGGTGCCAGCCGACCGCGGCGACCAACTCGGCCGGCTCCAGCA
>NHCFJ02800__coassemble_1831_pt1 | contig 13770 bp, 12 predicted proteins | sample NHCFJ02800__metabat2_high_PE_002 | metagenome-assembled genome bin NHCFJ02800
TGTTCCCGCGCGGGAAATTTCGCGCGCGGGAACAGGTTTTGCGCGCGGGAGCGCCGGTGGGTGGGCGCCGGAGGTGGGGTCAGTGCGCCCGGACGAGCTGTTGAGCAGCCTCGACGACCGTGACTCCGCGAGCGTCGGGATAGGCGCCGTCGGCCAGGATCGCCTGCATTCCGACAGCACGGGCGCCATCGACATCGGCGATCGGGTTGTCCCCGATCATCCAACTGTCGCCATTGGCACCCAACGCGGTCAGCGCGTGCTCAAAGATCAACCGGTTCGGCTTCTCCACCCCGATCAGCGCCGAGGTGAACACCCGGTCGACGAACGAGTCCAGGCCGAGTGCAGCGACCAGGTGCGGCAACTCAGGTCCGTGGTTGCTCAGGATCGCATTCCGGTAGCCGGCTGCAGCGGTCAACTGCAGCGCATCGACAGCTCCGTCGATCAACTCCCAGGCATCCACCCGGTAGTACGCATCGCCGACCCGATCGATCGCCGCCGTCGCCAGTTGCTCCGGAACGCCGGCCGCCTGGTAGGCCGAGGCGAACAACGGGTGCAGCGCCGACCACCAGCCGGCCGCATCCGTTCGCGTACGGACATGGTCGGGCCGGTGCCAGGGAAACCCGCCGCGCAGCGCGAGCCGGAGATCATCAACCTCGACCGCAGTGTCGGGCTGCAGCGTCTGGAGCGCATCGAACAGTGCTCCGGCCCACATCCCCGGGCGCCGCGCCAAAGTACCGTCGAAATCCCAGAACACGACCGTCGCCACAGGCCCATAGTGCCCCGCCCTGCCGCGACAGAATGCGCGACGGCCCGACGCGACACGCCGACAGCGGAGCGGATTCGGCGAGCAAACTGCTGTCCCCGCGGCCGAATCCCCGTCAAATGCTCGCCCGATTTGTGATGCCGACGGCGTGTCGACCGACGGGCCCGGACGCCCTGCTGCCGACACCGCCGCGGGCGCTCGCCCACCCCCGGATACGGGCCCCGCCCGCGGATACGTTCCCGCGATGGGTGGGGTGCGCGCGGGAGCCTCGGGTAGGTGGGGCGGAGCGGGTCAGGAGGCGTGGCGGTAGGTGAAGCCCTCCAGCGAGACGGCGGTTTCGTCGCGGTTGTCCAGGTGCCGAATGCAGTACTGGGTCGGGTACCAGCCGGACTGTTGCCAGGCCTGGGGCAGCTTCATCTCGTGGCAGCCGCTGGCACGGGAGCCGTCACCGAGGCCGGTCAGCCACTCGTAGGTGATCATCGGCTCGTAGAAGGTGATCTCGTCGTCCCAGGTGCCGTAGATGAAGGTGTGGGTGAAGCGTTCGCCGTTGAACTCCGGTCCGGTCGGATCGATCAGGTGGTTGCCCATCGCCGGCTCGACGGCATCCATGTCCTGGTAGTCGGCGGGCAGGTAGCGGTCGTCGGGCAGGTCCTTGCCCAACTCGTAGTCCTCGCAATTGACCAACGCCGGGCACGGACCGGGACGGATGGCGAGCCGTTCGGAGTTCTCGTTCTGGTAGAAGTGCACGTCAAAGTGCGGCAGGTCGTAGACATGCGGTGGCATGTGGCCCATCGGGTTCCAGTTGGCCAGCACATAGGTGAACGGACTGTCCACCTGATCGCGGAACTTCGGGCCGAGCTTCAATGCCGTCTCGTAACCACCGGTGCATTCGGTCATCCGGTCGGTCGTGCCGTCGCCGTCCTTGTCGTAGCACCACAGACCCGCGTTCGGGGGATCGTACGGCAGGCCCTCCAGGGCCGAGTCGCTGATCCGCCAGCCGATCGACACCGGCCGGTCGCCGACCGTCTGTGAGTACGCGGTCTGCGTCCCCTCGCCCAACGGCTTGCTCTCGCCGTACTCCGCGCACGGTCCGCGATAAGAACGCGTGTGGGCGATCAGCCTGTCGGCGACCTTGCCGGGCACCCGGATCGTGTGTTCTCGATCCGGGTTCGCTTTCGACACCAGGCACAACCACTCGGCCCCGTGTCGGGGCCCCGCTTCGGCGGAGCCGGCAACGGCCACAGCCAGCAGCAGTGCCAGAGCTGTGCACAGGATGGGTAGGCGGACACGCATGATTGATTCCCCCGTCGTTGGGATCGGAGTACCTCACTCCACCTTCGACGAGACCACGCCGAGGGTCCACCTGTTTCGGTCTGGATCGAAGAACGGCAATGCCGATGTCTTGACTTCAAGTCCGGTTGAGGGTGCACCGTGACCAGGTCGACGCACCCAGCGCAGACACCTACGGCGGCCGGGAACGGTGATGGCGGTGACGCATGAACCCGACGAGCTCCTGACGATCGGCGAACTGAGCCATCGGACCGGGGTGGCGGCATCGGCACTGCGGTTCTACGAGCAACGCGGCCTGATCACCGCCGTACGGACCACCGGCAACCAGCGCCGCTATGCCCGGCACATGCTGCGCCGGGTCTCGCTGATCTCGGTCGCGAAGCGTCTGGGCATCCCGCTGGCCGACGTCCAGGAAGCACTGGCCTGCGTGCCGCTGGATCGAACTCCCAGCCACCGCGACTGGCAACGAGCCTCGCGCCAGTGGCGGCGACAGCTCGCCGAGCGACGGCGCGGCATCGAACAGCTCGAGCACGAACTGACCGGCTGCATCGGTTGCGGTTGTCTGTCGATGAAAGCCTGCAGTCTGCTCAATCCCGACGATTCCTTGGCCGCCACCGGGCCGGGGCCACGCCGACTGCTTGCCGTCCCCGAGGCGAATCGCCGCCAGGAGTGACCTTCCGCGCCACCAGCCGGACACCGGTTGACCTCAAGTCAACTTGAGCTCATACGGTGTCGGGACAGCGGATCGAAAGGACCTCAGATGACCGCAGCCGACGTCTACGACAGCTTCGCCCTCTACGGCAGCGGCGTCACGCTGGTTGCGGTCGGCGACGGTGACCAGGACCGCTTCTTCGTCGCCGCCTCCGTCCTGACCGCCTCGGTCGATCCCTTCACGGTGGCGGTCTCGGTCGGCCGCGATCGTGACGCGCTGGCACCGATGACATCCGGAGTCGGTTGGTCGATGTCGTTGCTGGCTGCCCGCCATGCCGACCTCGTACGGCACCTCACCGCCGGCCCCCGACAGCGACGCCGCGAAGCGCTGGAGCTGGCCGGGGCGCAGCGATCTCCGGAAGGTTCGCTCTGGCTGCCCGACGCGCTGGTGACCTTGTGGTGCACGACCCGGTCGTCGGTTCCGATCGGTGATCAACTTCTGCTGATCGGTGACGTCGTCCGCAGCAGCGACCCGAACCGCGACGAACCGCTGCTGCGCTGGAACCGCGACTTCGTCACCACCGCTGACCTGGCCGAGCGGGAGTTGCTCGCGGAGCGTTACCGGGTCTCGTGAGGCGTCAGATCTGCGGCATCCGGCGCAGGACACCGACCGGACGAGGGGCCGAGGTGAGTGCGGCCAGATCCTCCGGATCGGCATCGGCGACCACCTGGGCCAACCGGGCCATCGCCTGGTCGAGTTCATCGGCCAGTTCCTGCTGGCCGGCGGTACGGAACGGAAAGCTCGGCGGCTGCTCGATCAACGGGTCCACGGCCGGCCGGCCCGCACCGTAGGACTGTGCCCAGCTCGGCAGCACCGACAACAGTGCCCGGTAGCGGACCCAACGATGATTCTCCCAGCCGGTGCTGGTCGGCCGACCGTCCTGCATCGGCGGGAAGTGCGGCAGGTCGAACTGGTCGGCGATCGCCTGCGCCGCGAACTCGCCGCGCCGGGCCAGCCGATCGATGGTGTCGTCGTCCATCGCCAGGTTGATGCCGCCCTCACGCGGCGTCTGGAGCACCCGGACGATCCGGTCCCGGAAACCCGGATAGGTCAGTTGGGTGGTGTACTGCCAGCTGGCCGAGGAGGTGTAGACGGCGCCCAGGAAGCCGGCGATCGCCGACAGTCCGCGGCTGGGCCAGCGCGCGATCTTGGGCGCCAGTCCGTCCCGGTTGCCGTGCGCCCACTCGACGGTCGCCTCCAGCGGCGGGTCTTCCTCCTCCGGCTCGCTGCCACGCGGGAAGGATTGCAGATTGATGGCGTAGGTCGGCCGGGTCGGCAGGCTCGCGTCGAAGAGCTGCACCGGGAAGTTCTGCGACAGACCGCCGTCGGAGAACCACACCTTGACGAACCGCGCAGGTCCGGCCGGGTCGAGCCGCGGATCGGCTCCGGTGTCCATCCGTTCCACCACCCAGAGCGGCACCGCGGAGATCATCAACGGCATGCTGAGTGACATCCGCACCGCCACCACCAACGGCAGGTCGGCGGCCGCCGGCAACCGTCGCAACCCGTGCTCCTGCTCCAATGCCCGAACCTGATCATCCAGCCAGAGCTGCGGATCGACGTCGGCCGGTGGCGCCGGCTCCGATGCGGCGGCCAGCGCCTGCATCACCGACTCCGGGAAAATCCGGCCCCATTCCTGGGGATCGTAGAAGAACCGGGACGCGGAGAACGGCAGTTCGTACGGACGTCCCTCACTCAGGCAGGTGGTGATCACCCGCAGATCCACCTGGCGAGCGGCTGCGTCCTCGGCAGCCTCGGCGAGTTGCTCGGCGTCTGCGTCCGAGGCGTCGTGCCGGCCCAACCACAGCTGTCCGAAGGTCAGCGGCGGGGCGTCCTCGTCCACACCGGCCGCGAGTTTGATCTTGGCCGACAACCAGTCGATCAAGGCGGCTTCCGAACCCGGTTCGGTCAGCCCGGTGCAGATCCCGAAATCGTTCGCCGGTACGTCCCGGGACAGGTTGATCATGATCGCCGCCAGCAGCGCGATCAGTTCGATGATCACCATCAGTACCAACCCGAAGAGCATCGTCCACGGTTGACCCGAGGCGACACCGATCAGCAACACCACCAATCCGGGCATCAGGCCGCCACCGGCAGCCAGTGGGTAACCCTTGATCGCGGCGGCCAGTCCACCGATGATCTTGCTCAGTGTCGTTCGCCCTTCCGGCCGGTCCCCGCCGGTCAGCACCAGCGCCAGGTCGAACAGTGCGCGGGTTCGCGGGGTCGGCTGGAACAGTCGCATCAGCCGGCCGCCGCCGAGTTCCTCCGGCACCCCGGCGATGGTGCCGAAGCCACCCTTGCCGGTCGAGCGCCCCAGCTCCGCCGCTGCTGCCACTGCGGCCGCCATCGCACCGGCCGAGGTGCCGCCGATCCCCCGCAAGCGGTAACGGCGAGCCAGCGTCACCAGCGCCCGCGGATAGATCACCCCGGAGGCGGTGCCTCCCTGCAGGACGACGTCGCACTCGGTGGCCCGGGCCGACCGCGACTGGTCCGCCGGAGATCGGGTCGGGTTCTGATCGGCAGTTGCGCTGGACATGGGCCCATCTTGGTCCGACCGCCTGCCGGCGCGTCGGACCACCCGCCGACGACCAGCCTCTCGATGTCAAGAGGCGTCGATAGAATCGGGGCCATGTCGGATCAGCCGGACCTCGACAGTCCCCCCGGAGCCCAGCCCGCTTCCGGCGCGCGCCGGGCCCCGTTGCGCGACGAGGTGGACGGGCTGGTCGACGCGTGGCATCGGGAGCGACCGGACCTGGACGTCTCGCCGATGGAGGTACTGTCCCGGGTCACCCGGCTGGCCCGCTATCTGGATCGTCAGCGGCGTACCGCGTTCAGCCGGCACGACCTGGAGACGTGGGAGTTCGACGTCCTGGCCGCACTGCGCCGGGCCGGCGATCCGTACCAGCTCAGCCCCGGGCAGCTGCTGCACGAAACGATGGTGACGTCGGGCACGATGACCAATCGGGTCGATCGGCTGGTCGGCCGCGATCTGGTGACCCGGACCAACCGCCCCGACGACCGGCGTGGTGTCCTGGTCCGCTTGACGCCCGCCGGACGACAGGCGGTGGACGCCGCAATGACCGACCTGTTGCACGCCGAGCAGGAGATTCTTGCCGGCCTGCCGACCGCGCAACGTGATCAGCTCGCCGAGGCGCTGCGTCAGTTGGTGGCTCCCTACGACGTCGACCAATGAGCCGCGGCCGGGCCGCGTTCGGCTCGCGCCGGCCGATCCGGGTGGTTAGGCTCCTGCGGTGGACCAGCACACTGTCGAACTCAACGCCGACCAAGATCAATTCCGTCGTAACGGTCAGCCGCACCAGATCATCTCCGGAGCCGTGCACTACTTCCGGATCCCGCCAGAGCTGTGGGAGGACCGGCTGCTGCGGCTGAAGGCGCTCGGCTGCAACACCGTCGAGACCTACGTCGCCTGGAACTTCCACCAGCCGTTCCGTGATCAACCCGCTGACTTCACCGGGGACCGGGACCTGGGCCGGTTCCTCGATCTGGCGGCCTCGCTCGATCTCGACATCCTGGTCCGTCCTGGGCCGTACATCTGCGCCGAATGGGACAACGGTGGATTCCCGGCCTGGCTACTGGACGATGATCGGGCGCTGGCGGCGTTGCGAACCAGCGACCCTGCCTACCTTGATCACGTCGACCGTTGGCTGGACCAGGTGATGCCGCTGATCGTGCGGCGGCAGGCCGATCGCGGCGGTCGGGTGGTCGGCGTCCAGGTGGAGAACGAGTACGGCAGCTTCGGAAATGATCATGACTACCTGGAGCACTTACGCGAAGGTCTGGTCGAGCGTGGGGTGACGGTGCTGCTGTTCACCTCCGACGGTCCGACCCGACTGATGCTGGCCGGCGGCCGGCTGCCCGAGGTGTTCGCCACCGTCAACTTCGGCTCTCGTCAGCAGCAGGCGTTCGAACTGCTCGACGAGTTGCAGCCGGGCCGGCCCGGGATGTGCATGGAATTCTGGAACGGCTGGTTCGACCACTGGGGCGAGGAGCACCACACCCGTATCGGTGAGGATGCCGCCGATGAATTGGCCGCGATGCTCGCCGCCGGTCGTTCGGTGAACCTGTACATGGCGCACGGCGGCACCAACTTCGGCACCTGGGCCGGCGCCAATCTCGGCCCGGACGGCGCGCTGCAACCCACCGTGACCAGCTACGACTACGACGCCGCGATCGGCGAGGACGGCCGGCTGGGTGCGAAGTTCGACGCATTTCGTCAGGTCATCGGTCAGCACCTCGGCCGGCAGCTCCCAAAACCGCCGGAGGCCGCACCGGTGCAGCCGGAGCGTACGGCGAAGGCGTCGGCGTTCCTCGATCTGCACACCGTTCTCGATCACTGCGCAGCGCTCACCAGCCCGACCCCGGAAAGCTTCGAGCGCCTCGGACTGCATCACGGGGTGGTGCGCTACCGGACCATGATCACCGGACCGTTCAGCGGCGCCCTCGGACTGCAGGACCTGGCCGATCTGGCCGAGGTCCGTGTCGATGACGTGCTGGTCGGCCGACTCGGCCGGATCGGCGTCGACGACGGCTATCCGGATGCGCAGCAGAACACTGTCCCGATCCAGGTCGGTGACGGCGAACATCGTCTGGACGTCACCGTGCACTCGCTGGGTCGGGTGAACTTCGGCAGTGACATCGGCGACCGCAAGGGGGTCGGACGGATCACACTCGACTACCAACAGCAGTTCGGCTACGACCAGGCCGCGCTCGAGTTGACCGAGCTACCGGACCTGTCCCCCTACCACTGGCTCCCGGAAGCGGTGGCGGACCGTCCAGGATTCCATCGGGTCGTAGTGGACCTGGAACAGCCCGCCGATGCCTACCTGGAACTACCGGGCTGGCAGCAGGGATACCTGTACCTGAACGGATTCAACCTGGGTCGCTACTGGAACCCGGCCGGTCCGCAGCGAACGCTCTTCGCCCCGGCACCACTGTGGAGCCCCGGCCGTAACGAACTGGTGATCATGGAGTTCGGCCGGCCGGGCACGGAGATCGGTTGGCGCACCGAGCCCGATCTCGGCTGAGCCACCGACCGGGGCACCTCGAGTTAATCATCTGGCGAGTTGATCATCTGGCCAGGCCGGCGAATCTGACCTCGACGATCAGCAGCAGGATGCAGATGCCGGCAGCGAACAGTTCCGGGTAAGGGGTGAAGATCGCCGCCAGCAAGGCGATGATCGCCAGTCCGAACGGGATCGCCGTCCGCCAGGACTGCTGATGATGGCGCAGATGCAGGAACCAGATCATCGTCAGCACCAGCGCCACCGCCCCGTTGATCATGGCCGCCGACGCGATCACCGGAACGTTCTCGGTGTGCCCCCAGTGGTCCACCCTGGCCCCCAGCGCGGCACCGATCGCGGCCGTCCCGGCGAACAGGAAGTAGTGGCCGAAGCCCCACACGAACGGGGTCACCGGGCTGTCGTGGGCCCGCTCCAGGATCGGTCCAGCACTGCGGGAGAAGTAGAGCCACCACAGGCTGAAGACGATCCCGACACCGGAGACGGCGACGATCAGCACCGACCACGGCGTGGTCAGCTCCTCGGTTCCGGCTGCCGCCGCGAAGGCCTGCTGGATCGAAGCGAGGGTGGACAAGATCACTTCACCGAGCACGATGATGAAGAACAGCGCGTACCGCTCGGCGATGTGATGTGGGTGCCACTGGGTCCTGCCGGCCCGCTCGGCGAAGATCGGCACCGCCAGCTCCAGCACGACGAACAGCAGGAAGGCGATGGGAATCCATCGCAACGGCATCACCAGGATGGTCAGCCAGCACAGTTGGGCGACGACGATCCCGATCGCGTAGCGGCGACAGGTGACGGCATTGCGCGGATCGTGGCGAGCGGCCCGCGACCACTGGATCACCAGCGCGACCCGCATCACCAAGTAGCCGATCACGACGACGGTGAAGTCTTCCTCGAACACCGCCGGGATCCCGGCGGCAATGATCAACGATCCGACGATCTGCAGGATCGTCAGCAGCCGGTAGGCGACGTCGTCGTTGTCGTAGGCGGAGGCGAACCAGCTGAAGTTCAGCCAGGTCCACCAGATGGCAAAGAAGGCCATCGCATAGCCGAGCAGTCCGAGCTCGACGTGGCCGCCGGAGATCGCGTGGTGCAGTTGAGCGGCAGCCTGAGCGATGGCGACGACGAAACAGAGGTCGGTCAGCAGCTCGAGCGGGGTCGCGACACGATGCGGCTCGGCCGGGTCACGCGGTCGGAGGTTCCGGAACAGTCCGGCGGACGTCGACGGCATCAGTCTCCCCTCTCGGTCAGCCGATCACCCGGGCACCGGAGACGGGGCCACACGCATAACGGACGCTGCGACACACGTCGCCGGCCGACAGCTCGGCAGTGAGCTGGACGGCGGACTTCTCGTCGGCCGCCAGGAAGGCGCAGGTCGGTCCGGATCCGGAGACCACCGCACCGAGGGCACCAAGATCACGACCTGCCTGCAGCAGCGGTGCCAGGTCGGGGCGAAGGTCCAGAGCGGCCGCTTCCAGATCGTTGATCAGGTACGGTCCCAGCCGGCCCGGGTCGGCGGCCCGCAAAGCGTTCATCAGTTCATCCGGCACCTGGAACGGGTCCGGCGGAGTCGGCCCGAGCTCGTCGTAGCGGGTATAGACCGCGGGCGTGGACAGTCCGCCGTCGGCCAGCGCGAGTGCCCAGTGGTAGGTCCCCCGGGCCAACGCCGGCGCCACGCTCTCGCCTCGTCCGCTGCCCAGGGCGGTGCCACCGATCAGTGCGAACGGCACGTCCGAACCGAGCTTGGCGGCAAGCGGCATCAGGTCGCTGGGGAGCAGTTCCAGTCCCCACAGGGCCGAGCAGGCGACCAGGGCAGCGGCCGCATCGGCTGACCCGCCGGCCAGCCCGGCAGCAACCGGGATGGATTTGTCGATCACCATCGACACCCCGACCGGTTCCCCGACTTCGGCAGCGAGCAGCTCCGCGGCTCGGACCGCCAGGTTGCTGCGATCCAGCGGGACGTCCTGCACGCCCTCGCCCTCGACCTGGACCTCGATCACTCCGGGCTCGGCGACGGTGGCCGTCAGGTCGTCGTACAACGAAACGGCTTGGTACACCGTGGCAAGGGGGTGGAAGCCGTCCGCTCGTGCCGGCCCGACCCGGAGGGTCAGATTGATCTTGGCCGGCGCGCGGACCACGACGGTCGGCGGTCCAGGGGGAATCGGCTCAGCCACACAGGTGAGGTTAGCGGTCCTGACACGCCCCGGGTGTCACCGGGCGTCGAGCTGCTCGGCGATTCGGGCGAATTGATCAACAGTGCAGACCTCGCCGCGCGCGGTCGGCGGCACACCAGCCGCCTCCAGCGCTGCCGATGCCGCGGCAGACGACCCGAACATCGACGACAGTGCAGCGCGGAGCATCTTGCGACGCTGGGCGAAGGCTGCATCGACGACCGCGAAGACCTGCTCTCGGGTCGCAGTCGTCACCGGCTGCGGACGACGCTCGATCGCCACCAGCCCGGACTCGACGTTGGGCACCGGCCAGAACACCCTCGGTGGCACCGAACCGACCCGCCGGGTGGAGGCGTACCAGGCCATCTTCACCGATGGGATCCCGTAGACCTTCGACCCCGGTGCGGCGGCAAGCCGGTCGGCCACCTCGGCCTGCACCATCACCAGGCCGCGCTGCCAGCTGTCGAAGCGGGCCAACAGGTGCAGCAGTACCGGCACCGACACGTTGTACGGGAGATTGGCGACCACCAGCGTCGGCGGGTGCGGCAGCTCGGTGAGCCCCAACGCGTCCGCCTCGATCACCTGCAGTTGATCTTGGTGGCGGGGCGCCCGGTCAGTGACCGTCCGGGCCAGCGCACCGGCGAGCAGCGGGTCGATCTCGACCGCCAGCACCCGTTCGGCGGCCTCCAGCAGGCCCAGGGTGAGTGAACCGAGGCCGGGGCCGATCTCCAGCACGGTGTCGGTTGCCGAGACATCGGCCAACGCGACAATGCGGCGTACGGTGTTGGCGTCGGTGACGAAGTTCTGTCCGCGCTGCTTGGTCGGGCGGAGCCCGAGCCGGGCGACCAGCTCGCGTACCGAACTCGGGTCGAGCAGGTCAGCCGAACCGGTCAGCGCAGACCCAGCTTCGAGGAGCACACCGGCCACGCGCCCCAGCCCTGACCGGCCTGGACCTTCTTGCCGATCCGGATCTGCTCCTCGCGGCTGGCGTTGTTCGGCATCCCGCTGCCACCGAAGGCATTCCAGGTCTGCAAGGTGAACTGCAGACCGCCGTAGAAGCCGTTGCCGGTGTTGATGCTCCAGTCGCCGCCCGCCTCGCACTGCGCCAGGCGATCCCAGACGCTGCCATCGGGCACCGACGGTGCATCGTCGCCGCCGTTGCTGTTGCCGCCGTCGTCATCGGAGCTGTTGCCGTCATCGGAGTTGCCGTTGTCGGAGTCGTCGTTGTTGCTGTAGTCGTCCTCCGGCTCCGGCTCCGGCTCCTTGGTGCCGATCAGGACAACCCGGTCGACCGGCTTCTTGGTGACCTCGTCGGAGATCTCCTTGCGGTCGTGCTTCTTGCCGTTGTGCAGGGTGATCTTGAACTTGATCGTCCGCTCGCCCTGCTCGCCCTCGGTCTTGACCTCGGTCTCGCCGCGCTCCAACTTCTTGGTGTTGCGCTCGATCGTCTCGTATTCGAGCGTCTCGGTCTTCGTCTTGGTCTTCTCCGAGACCTTGGTGACCTCAATCTTCTTCTTCGGGTCGACCTCGTCGTCCAGGTCGACCGACACGATGTCGTTGTCGTCGACCTTGATCTTGGCGTCCTCGAGTGCGTCGCCGTAGGTGGCGGCGGTGGTCTCGATCGTCTCGGTCTTGCCCTCGACCTTGACCTTGAGCTTCTTCAGCGTGTCCGCGGTGAAGGAGACACCGTCGCGGTCGATCGAGGCGCTGCGACTGGTGGACAGTTCCGCATCGGCCAGGTCCATGCCCGCCGACTGGAGCGCGTCCCCGACCGAATCCGCCGTGGTCCAGAAGGTCTGCTTCTCGCCGTCGACCTTGACCGTGACCTGACGGCCGTACTGGACGGCAATCTCGCTACCTTCGGTCACCTTGGTGTCGACAGCCGGCGCGACCTCGTCGTGGGCGCCGAGCTTGATGCCGCGGTCATCGAGGACGTCCTCGACGGTCCGGGAGTAGGTGTTGAAGGTCTCGGCCCGTCCGTCAACGGACACCGTGACTTCCTTGTCGGCGACAGCGTAGGCAAAGGTTCCGGCCGACGCCGCCAGGGCGACAGCACCTACCACTGTTACGGGAACGATCTTGCGCACGACACTCCATCACGGTCCGGACACGGCAACGTCACGAGATCATAACGGCGTCGGAGCCGATCCGCCAATGGAGGGCGAAAATGCTGACGTTCAGCTGAGGGACTCCTTGCGCCACCGACCGTGGTGCACCAGCTCAGCCCGCGGGCGACGCGCGCGTCGGCGCACCGACCCGGACGGCTTTTCCTCGGCCGAACGGTGGCCGACGCTGATCACGCCGACCAGGAACTGCTCGGACGGGATCCCCAGCGCCGACCGCACCTGCCCCACCCGATCGGCCGGGACACCGAAGAAGCAGGCGCCCAGCCCTGCGTGTTCCGCGGCCGCGTCGACCACGGCGTACAGGATCGCCATCGACGCCATCCCGGCGTCGACGAACCAGTACGGCGCGGTCCACGGCTCCTCGGAGCGCTCGGTCCAGCCCTTGTCGGGCTGGGCGTAGCGGTCCAGATAGGCCTCCGCGGAAGCGGTGACCAGGATCAGCCCCGGTGCGGCGCGGATGCCGGTCAACCACCGGTCGGCAGGGACATCCGGATCGGTGGTGGCCTGCCAGAACTGGTCCCTGTCGGTCGTAGTTTCCAGCACGACGAAGGACACGCCCTGAGTGAAACCGGCGCTGGGCGCGCGTCGGGCGACGTCGACCAGATGGTCCAGTAGGCCCGCCGGCAGCGGCCGCTCGGCGTCGTAGCGGCGCACCATCCGGCGGCGCCGGATCACCTCACCGAAGTCCATCGTCGGCCCCGGGATTCGACGCCTCGCCCGTGTCAGTCTCGCCCGCGTCAGTCTCGGATGGGTCGGTCTCGGACAGGTCGGTCTCGGACAGGTCGGTCTCGGACAGGTCGGTCTCGGACAAGTCAGTCTCGGACCAGGGGCCACCGAAGGCCCGGTCGGCGTTGTCGTTCAGGTGCCCGCAGATCTCGACCAGGTCCCGGCCGAGCACGTCGGCGATCACGGCCGCCGTGTGCGGGATCAGGTAGGAGGCGTTGGGTCGACCGCGGTACGGCTCAGGGGTCAGGTAGGGCGCGTCGGTCTCGGTCAACACCCGGTCCGCGGGAGTGATCGCCAGCGCCGCCCTCAGCTCGTCGGACTTCTTGAATGTGACGGTGCCGCCGAAGGAGAGGTGGGCGCCGCGATCCAGGCAGGCCCGGGCGAAGGTGGCATCGCCGGAGAAGCAGTGCATCACGATCCGTTCCGGTGCTCCCTCGGCGTCGAGGACGTCCAGGATGTCGGCGTGCGCGTCGCGATCATGGATCACCAGGGTCCGATCGAAGCGCTTGGCCAGCTCGATGTGGAAGGCGAACGCCTGCTTCTGGATGCGATGTCCGGCCGCGTCCCGAGTGCGGAAGTGGTCCAGCCCGGTCTCCCCCACCGCGCGCACCTGCGGGTCCGCGGCGAGCCGCTCGATCGCGGTCAGCGCCGGAGCCAGATCAGGTCCGAGCCGGGCCGCGTCGTTGGGGTGGACGGCCACTGCGGCGACCACACCCGGCCAGTGGTGAGCTGCCCGCACCGCCCACTGCGACCCGGCGACGTCACAACCGACCTGGACTATCCGTGTGACTCCCACCCGGGCCGCCGCCGCGACCGCGTCGGCCGGTGCGAAGTCGCTCTTGCCGTCGGCGACGTCAAGGTGGCAGTGGGTGTCGACGACCGGCCCCGGAAGCCGACCCGGCAGCGGCGGACGCTGCACGTTGCGTCGCTGGCCCTGTTC
>NHCFJ02800__coassemble_1842_pt1 | contig 13573 bp, 11 predicted proteins | sample NHCFJ02800__metabat2_high_PE_002 | metagenome-assembled genome bin NHCFJ02800
CAGTCTTCCGCAAGGGTGACGAGGACCTGCGGGATGCCTTCAACGAGCAACTGAAGGCGATCCTCGAGGACGGTGACACCTGGGTCAAGCTGCTGGAGCCGTATGGCTTCACCGAGGACAACAAGCCTGATCCGAGCATGACCGCCGACGAGTTCTGCGGCGAGGGCTGAGTCCCACTCAGATGTGGTCGGAATTCGCAGCGGCGGCACCTGATCTTGCCGACGGCATAGTCAAGACTCTGCTGTTCACCCTGATCGGTGCCGCCGCAGCCATTGTTGTTTCGTTCGTCCTCGGCCTGATGGCGCTGTCGCGGCAGGTGATCGTCCGCGGGGTGTCCCGGGTGATCGTCGAGTTCTTCCGCGGTACGTCGCTGGTGATCCAGTTGCTCTGGTTCGCCTTCGTGCTGCCCCAGCTCAAGTTGGGGCTGGCACTGACCCCGGAAGGGGCGGCGGTCGTCGCGCTGGCACTGAACTACGGTGCGTACGGATCGGAGATCGTGCGTGGTGCGATCAATGCTGTGCCGAAGGCCCAATGGGAGGCCACCACGGCGCTCAGCATGAGTCCGGGCAAGCGGATGCGTCGGGTGATCCTGCCGCAGGCCTTCCCGGAGATGTTGCCGCCGTTCGCGAACCTGTTGGTCCAACTGTTGAAGGGATCCTCGCTGCTGTTCATCATCGGCATCGTCGAACTCTCCCGTCGGTTGCAGGACCTGCGCGGTGACATCCCCAGTCTCTGGGTGTTCAGCGTCGGCTTGGTCATCTACTTCGTGCTGGCCCAGATCCTGATGGCGCTGATGCGTCTGGCCGAATCGCGAGCCGCTGCCCGGGTCGGTCGTGGGAAGTCGTTCGAGCGAAAGGCGGCACGTGCCGCCGCCGAACAGGGCGCCGCTGAGGCACCCTCCTTCGGTGGAGCTTCGAATGGGGGTGCGGCATGAACGACGAAGGAATCTGGGACTGGGAGTACGCCCAGGAAGTGTTCCCGGCCGTCATTCGCGCCTTCTTCGTCTACACCCTGGGCATCACCGCCGCGGCGGCCGTGATCGCGATCGTCCTCGGGCTGCTGTTGGTGCTGGGGCGGCGGTCGACCTTCAAGCCGCTGTCCTGGCTGTGCGTCGGCGTGATCGAGTTCGTCCGCAGTACGCCGATCCCGATCCAGCTGTTCTTCGTCTACTTCGGGTTGGCGTCGGTCGGCTTCCAGCTCGGTGGTGTGGTCACCGGCATCACCGTTCTCGGACTGCACTACGCCGCGTACATGTCGGAGGTCTACCGCGCCGGGATCGACGCCATTCCGAAGGGACAGTGGGAGGCCTGTACGGCACTGTCGCTGTCACCGGCACGCACGTGGCGACGGGTGGTGTTACCGCAGGTGATCCGACGGGTGCTGCCGTCGGTCGGCAATCAGGTGATCGCCTTGTTCAAGGAGACCCCGTTCCTGATTGCGATCGGGATCTCGGAGATGGTGACGGTCGCCTTCGAGGTCGGCGGCCGGCATTTCCGGCTGATCGAGCCGATCACCATTGCCGGCCTGATCTTCCTGGCCGCGAGCTACCCGACGTCGGTGCTGATGAGAAAGTTGGAGATTCGCCTTGGTCAATGACAATCAGGCCGCCGATTCGGCGGCCTCACCGGAGAACATGCCCGACGCCGATGACGCGATCATCCACTTCCAGGACGTGGTGAAGCGTTTCGGCCCCAAGACCGTGCTGGACGGGATGAACTTCACCGTCGCGCCGGGGGAGCGGGTGACCCTGATCGGGCCGTCGGGCTCGGGCAAGACCACGATCCTGCGGCTGCTGATGACCTTGGAGAAGGTGACCGACGGGGTGATCTGGGTGGGCGGCGAGCCGCTCAGCCACGAGCGCCGCAACAGCAGCCTGGTGCCGGCCTCGGAACGCTATCTGCGGACCGCACGGCAGAAGATCGGGATGGTGTTCCAGCAGTTCAACCTGTTCCCGAACATGTCGGTGATCGAGAACGTCACCGAGGCGCCGATCAGTGTCCAGGGCAAGAGCAGGGCCGAGGCGACCGAGGCTGCCACCGCGCTGCTCGAGCGGGTCGGCATGCAGGACTTCACCCAGGCGCATCCGACCCAGCTGTCGGGTGGTCAGCAGCAGCGGGTGGCCATCGCCCGGGCACTGGCGATGGAACCCGACATCCTGCTGCTGGACGAGGTGACCTCGGCGTTGGACCCGGAGTTGGTGGCCGACGTGCTGAACGTGCTCCGCGACATCGCCGACACCACCGACATCACCATGCTGATCGTCACCCACGAGATGCACTTCGCCCGCGACGTGTCCCATCGGGTGATGATGTTCGACAGCGGGACGATCCTGGAGGACGGCCCGCCGGAGCAGATCTTCGGCTCGCCCCAGCACGAACGCACCCGCGCCTTCCTCCGCGCCGTCATCGAAGAGCGCTAACCCGCGCGCAACCTCGTACGCCCCCGCGCGCAACCGCGCGCGGGAACGGAGTGGCCGGGGGCCGGGCCGGTGGGCCGAGTCAGGCTTTGGTGAGCCAGATGGTGAGGCCCAGGTCGGTGTCGGTGATCGGGTGCTGGGGGCTGTCCGGCTCGTTGTTGATCATGCTGGTGGCGAGCACCTCGTCGGCGACGGTGGCTCCGTGCTCGGTCAGTGCATCGGCCAGCTCGCCGTCGGCGCGCCACCACAGCGTGATCCGATCAGTCACCTCGAGGCCGCTGCTCTTGCGAGCCTCCTGAATCTGCCGGACGGCTTCCCGGGCGAGTCCGGCCCGGACCAGTTCCGGGGTCAGCTCGAGATCCAGGGCGATGGTCTCGCCCTGCTCGTTGACCACCGACCAACCCTCCCGCGGCCGCTCGGAGATGATCACCTCCTCCGGGCTGACCTGGATCGTGTCACCGTCAACCTGCACGGTTGCCGTACCGGTCTTCAGCTGCTCGGCCAGCGCCGCCGGATCGGCTGCCGCGATCGCTGCCGCGATCACCGGCGTTTGCTTGGCGAACCGCTTGCCGAGTGCTCGGAAGTTGCCCTTCGCCGAGTAGTCGACGAGGTCGCCACCCGCTGCGGCCAGTGACTCGATCGTTCCGACGTTGAGCTCTTCGGCGATGTCGGCGCGCAGCTCGTCGCCGAGCAATGCGTACGCTGCCGAGCCGATCAGCGCTCGGCGCAGCGGCTGTCGCGTCCGCACCCCGGCCTCCGATCGGGCCGCCCGGCCCAACTCGACCACCCGGCGCGCGACCTGGACCTGGGTGGCGAGGTCGTCGTCGATCGCCGCCTCGTCCCACGTCGGCCACGTCGACAGGTGCACCGAGTCCGGGGCGTCCGGTGTGACCGGCCGGATGACGTCCTGCCAGACCTGCTCGGTGATGAACGGGGTCATCGGTGCCAGCAGCCGGGTGAGTACGTCCAGGGTGTCGTGCATGGTGGCCAGCGCGCCCGGGTCACCGCTCCAGAACCGGCGTCGAGACCGACGGACGTACCAGTTGGACAAGGCGTCGACGAAGCTCGACAGCAACTGGCCGGCGCGCTGGGTGTCGAAGTTGTCCAGGGCTGCGGTCACTTCGCGGGTGAGGCGATGGGTCTCGGCGGTGAGCCAACGGTCCAGCACGTGACGTTGACCGACGTCGGGCGCGCCGGTGGCCGGTGTCCACTCTGCCGTACGGGCGTACAAGGCGTGGAAGGAGACGCTGTTCCAATAGGTCAGCAGCACCTTCCGGACGATCTCCTGCAACACCGTGTGTCCGACCCGACGCTGCGCCCACGGCGATCCGGAGGCGAGCATGAACCAGCGCACCGCGTCGGCGCCGTGTTCCTCCATCAGCGGGATCGGCTCCAACACGTTGCCCAGGTGCTTGCTCATCTTCCGGCCGTCCTCAGCCAGGATGTGCCCGAGACAGACCACGTTCTCGTACGAGGACTTGTCGAAGACGGCAGTGCCGACCGCCATCAGCGAGTAGAACCAACCGCGGGTCTGGTCGATCGCCTCGCAGATGTACTGCGCCGGGTAGGAGGCGTCGAAGATCTCCTGCGAACCCGGCTGGTGCGGGAATCCCCACTGGGCAAAGGGCATCGAGCCGGAGTCGAACCAGGCGTCGATCACTTCCGGCACCCGCTGCGCCTGTTCGCCGCAGCGTTCGCAGGTGATCATGACGTCGTCGACGTAGGGCCGGTGCGGGTCAAGTGCAGACTGGTCGGAGCCGGACAGCTGCGACAACTCGGCCCGCGAACCGATCGCCGTCTCGTGGCCTGCCGGGCAACGCCAGATCGGCAGCGGCGTACCCCAGTAGCGACTCCGGGACAGCGCCCAGTCGATGTTGTTGTTCAGCCAGTCGCCGTAGCGGCCGTGCTTGATCGAATCCGGATACCAGTTGGTCGCCTCGTTCTCGGCGAGCAGCCGGTCCTTGATCTTGGTCGTCCGGATGTACCAGCTCGGCAGCGCGTAGTAGATCAAGGTGGTGTGGCAGCGCCAGCAGTGCGGGTAGCTGTGCTCGAATTCGAGCGCGCGGAACATCAGTCCGCGCTTTTCGAGGTCGGCGATCAAGGTTGGGTTGGCATCCCGGAAGAAGTCTCCGCCGATCAGTTCCAGCTCGGCTGCGAACCGTCCCTGGGCGTCGATCGGGTTGACCATCGCGACCTGGTTGCGGCGGCAGGAGGCGAAGTCGTCGGCACCGAAGGCAGGTGCCTGGTGCACCAGCCCGGTGCCCTCGTCGATGGTGACGTAGTCCTCGGCCACAACGAAGTGGGCGGACGGACCCTCGGCCGGAGCCGGTGATGTCGGCCAGTCCACCAGCTCGAACGGTCGCTGATAGGCCCACCCCACCAGATCCGTGCCCTGGTAGCGATCCAGCACCGTCCAGCCGTCGCCGAGCACCGAATCCAGCAGTGGTTCGGCGACCACGAGATGATCTTGACCGCGCTGGGCGACGACGTAGGTCTGGTCGGCCTTGATCGCCACCAGTGCGTTGGAGACCAGCGTCCACGGCGTGGTGGTCCACACCAGCAGGTCGGCGCGGTCGGCCCACGGTCCACTGACCAGCGGGAACCGGACGTAGACGCTGGGGTCGGTGATCGTCTCGTAGCCTTGCGCGAGTTCGTGATCACTGAGGCCGGTGCCGCAGCGCGGGCAGTAGGGGCTGACTCGATAGTCCTCGGCCAGCAGTCCGGCGGAGTGGATCTGCTTCAGGGCCCACCAGACGCTCTCGACGTATTCCGGGCTCATTGTCCAATAGGCCTGGTCGAAGTTGGTCCAGTAGCCCATCCGTTCGGTCATCTCGGAGAAGGCGTCGACATGGCGCAGTACGGACTCGCGGCACTTGGCGTTGAACGCCTCCACCCCGTACGCCTCGATGTCGGGTTTGCCGTTGAACCCGAGTTCGCGTTCCACTGCCAGCTCCACCGGCAGGCCGTGGCAGTCCCAGCCGGCACGTCGATCGACGTGGAATCCCCGCATCGTCTTGAAGCGGGGGAAAACGTCCTTGAAGGCACGTGCTTCGACGTGGTGGGTGCCGGGCATGCCGTTCGCTGTCGGCGGGCCCTCGTAGAACGTCCACTCGGGACCTCCCGCCGACTGCTCGATCGACCGATCGAAGATCTTGCCGTCCCGCCAGAACGCGAGCACACCATGATCAACTTCTGGCAGCCGGACGCTGCTGGGCACCGATCGATACATCAAGCTTCCTCAGGTTCTCTCGAATGGGCGCGTACGCGGTGAGCACGCGACCGCCAAGCTTAATCCGGCCCCTGTGGACAACTCACATCGTCCGGCCGCCGACCTGTCGGAGGATGTGGTGATGTCCAACTCAGCTTGGGAGCGCGACCTGCTGTCGGCTGCGCGCCCGATGACCACTCGACAACTCGCGGCGGAAGGGGTCGGCAAGAGCGCTCTGCGTGGTCGCAAGTGGCGGCAGGTGTCCCGCGGCTTCCACGTGCCTGCGGCAGTAGCGCCGATGACGGCCGGCCAGCGGATCTTGGAGGCAGCCACCCGGTTGCCGGTGGGCTCTGCGATCGGCGGATGGGCGGCCGCGTACACCCACGGGATCGACTGGATGGATGGAATCGACCCACACACCGGCAAGGATCGCCCGATCGACCTCGTCGCCCCTCACGTTCACCGGACCAGCGGCCCGGCGATCCGTTATCGCGCCTCGCGCCTGGCCGATGCCGATCTGACGGAACGGTCGGGCGTACCGGTGACCACGGCATTGCGGACGGCGTTCGACGGTGCTCGGTGGGCGCCGGACCTGACAGAGGCGATCACCTTTCTCGATTCGATGCTCGCCTTCCCGGACGCGAGCCCGGGACTTCTGCTGGAGTCTTTCCGCGCCTACGCGGCCGAGCGCATCGATTGGGCGGGATCCCGGCAGGCAAGGGCAGCAGCCGAGCTTGCGCGACCGGGTGTGCGCAGCGGCTGGGAGTCTCGGCTGCGCATGTGCTGGCTGATCGAGGCCGGCCTTCCGGAGCCGATGATCAACGTACCGATCTTCGGGCCTGACCAGGAGTTGCTCGGGATCGGAGATCTGTTCGACTCGGAGGCTGGAGTCGTGGCCGAGTTCGACGGCGATCACCATCGCGATCCGGAACAGCATCGCCTCGACAACATCCGGGAGGAGCGGTTCGAATCGGCCAACCTGGTGGTCGTGAGGGCGAGCAAGGGTGACATGCGGTCCGAACGGGACCGTCTGGTGCGGAGGTTGACGGACGCCCGCCGGCGCGGCGAACTCCGTGACCGCCGCCTCGACCGGTGGACCCTCCGGCAGCCGGCCTGGTGGATCGCGCGCAATCACTCGGGTGGAGCGCCACATCGCGGCTCGTGAGTCAGTACCAGGGCTCACAGCTCGGAAGATCGGCGAACCGAGTTCGATATCCCGAGCTGAGGACCCGATTCGGGACCTAATCCGGGTCCTCAGATCGGAAGATCGTGACGCGGCGGGTGATCTTCCGAGCTGAGGGCCGATTCAGGCCGGGAGTGGGTCCTCAGGTCGGGAGGTGGCGCGTCCGGCGCGAACTCGCGGCCGATTCCCCAAGCACTAGCGACTGCTGTAGCCGCCGTCGATCGGCAGCGAGACGCCGGTGATCATGGAGGCGCCGTCGCTGAGCAGGAAGACGATCGGGGCGGCGATCTCGTCCTCGGTGGCCCAGCGCCCCAGCGGCATGGCGTCCAGGAACGGGCCCTCGATGTCCTCCCGGCCCCAGTACCAGGCCGACATCGGCGTCATCACCACGGTCGGGTTGACGCTGTTCACCCGGATGCCGTGTGGACCGAGTTCCAAGGCTGACACCCGGGTGATGTTGTCCAGCGCGGCCTTGGAGGAGCCGTAGGAGATGTGCCCGGGCAGCGCTACCAGGCTCGCCTGGCTGGACACGTTCACGATCGAGCCGCCCCGACCAAGACGGATCATCGAGCGGGAGGCGTACTTGGTCACCAGCAGCGCACCGCGGGCGTTCACGCTGATCACCTCGTCGAAGACGGAAATGTCGGTCTCCATCGGGGTGGCGATCTCGCCGCCGGTGCCGCCGCAGTTGACGACACCCCAGATGTCCAGATCCTCGAGGGCGTCGCGGACGCTGTCCTCGGAGCTGAGGTCGAAGGGCAGCACCCGGGCGCCGGTGTCGCCTGCCAACCCGGTAAGCGCCTCCTCGGACCGCCCGGAGGCGATCACGTCTGCACCTGCATCGACCAGTTGCCGTACGGTCGCCCCGCCGATGCCGCCGGACGCTCCGGTCACCAGGATCGGTCTGCCGTTGAAGTCGCTCATGGTTGCCAGCATGGCAGTGACCGGCCAGTAAAGGGGCGAATCCCGCTCGCCCGACCCTGGCGGTTCGACCTAGCCTTGGTGCGTGGGTGCGGATCGGCGGTGCCACGGTAGGGTTTGGCCCGGCCGACCGGCCGCCCACGAAGAGGAGAGGACCAGATGTCTGTTGGAGAGATTGCCGGCCTGATCGCCGCGATCGCATTCGCGATCCTGGTGATCCTCTTCGCCGTGCCCCTGCTCAAGCTCGGACGGGTGCTGGAGGAAGTGCGGCTGGCAGTGCGCGACATCGGTCACGAGAGTGTGCCGATCCTGACCGAGGTCCAGGGGACCGTACGCGCCACCAACGACGAGCTGGCCAAGCTCTCGATCGTCACCGAGGACCTGGCCAAGGTCAGCCAACACGCCACGGTGGTGAGTGAGAATGCTGCCCAGATGGCGACCCTGTTCTCGGCCACGCTCGGTGGCCCGATGGTCAAGACCGCTGCGTTCACCTACGGCGTCCGGAAGGCGTTGAAGGGGGAGCAGAAGCAGGGGCGTCGGGCGGGGAAGCGGAAGTCATGATCAAGCGACTGCTGTGGCTGGCGATCGGCGCGGGCCTGGGCATCTTCGCGATCAAGAAGATCCGCGACTACCTCCAGAAGTCGACTCCGGAAGCGATCGGCCGCCGATTGGTCGACGGCGCAGGCGGCCTCGGTGACGCTGCCGAAGGATTCATCGATCGGGCACGAGCTGCCATGGTCGAGCGGGAAGCGGAACTCCGCGACACGCTCGACCTGCCCCAGCTCGACAGTGAAACCTGGCCCACCGATGAACCCGCCGAGACCGAGCACCAACCCAGATCCTGAGCCTGCAGGCTCCGCTCGCTCGGCATGAACGAAGGACACAGAACTATGAAAACCGCCGAGATCCGGCGCCGCTTCCTGGACTTCTTCCTCTCTCGTGGCCACCACGAGGTCCCCAGCGCGCCCCTGGTCTACAACGATCCGACCCTGCTGTTCGTCAACGCCGGCATGGTGCCGTTCAAGCCGTACTTCACCGGTGCCGAACCGAACCCGTGGCCGCGGGCGGTCAGCGTGCAGAAGTGCATTCGCACCGGTGACATCGAGGAGGTCGGCAAGACCACCCGACACGGCACGTTCTTCCAGATGAACGGCAACTTCTCCTTCGGCGACTACTTCAAGGACGGCGCGATCCGCTACGCCTGGGAGCTGCTGACCAAGCCCCAGGAAGCCGGCGGACTCGGCTTCGACCCGGAGACGATCTGGGTGTCGGTGCTGCCCACCGACGAGGAGGCACGCGGCCTGTGGAAGGCGATCGCGGGCCTGCCGGACGAGCGGATCCAGAACCGCGGTCTGCTGGACAACTACTGGCACATGGGCGTTCCGGGTCCGGGCGGACCGAACAGTGAGATCTATGTCGACCGCGGACCGGAGTACGGCCCCGAGGGCGGCCCGGTGGTGGACGAGGACCGGTACCTGGAGATCTGGAACCTGGTCTTCATGCAGGAGGAGTTGTCCGCCGTCCGGGCCAAGGACGACTTCGACGTCTTGCGGCCGCTGCCGCGCAAGAACATCGACACCGGCATGGGCATCGAGCGGGTGGCGCTGCTGCTGCAGGGCGTCGACAACTTCTACGAGATCGACGAGGTCTACCCGGTGTTGGACCGCGCGGCCGACCTGGCCGGCAAGCGGTACGGCAGCGATCACGATGACGACGTCCGGCTGCGGGTGGTTGCCGACCACGTCCGCTCCGGCCTGATGCTGATCAGCGACGGCGTCACCCCCGGCAACGAGGCGCGTGGCTATGTGCTGCGGCGATTGCTGCGTCGGGTGGTGCGCTCGATGCGGCTGCTCGGCGTCGACCAGCCGGTGTTCGAGGAACTGCTCCCGATCAGCCGGGACGCGATGAAGGCCTCCTACCCGGAGCTGGAGACCGATTGGGACCGGATCAAGGAGGTCGCCTACGGCGAGGAGGAAGCGTTCCGCCGTACGCTCACCGCCGGCACGCAGATCTTCGATCTGGCGGTGCGCAACGCGAAGCAGGAACAGCAGCACTCACTCAGTGGTGAACGGGCATTCCAGCTGCACGACACCTACGGCTTCCCGATCGACCTGACCCTGGAGATGGCCGGCGAGCAGGGCCTGCAGGTCGACGAGGCGGGCTTCCGCCGGCTGATGGACGAGCAGCGGCAGCGGGCCAAGGCCGACGCCAAGGCGAAGAAGGGTGACGCGCAGGCGGTCCAGGCCTATGGGCAGCTGCGCGATCGGGGTGAGACGCCGTTCACCGGCTTCCAGACCCTGACCGGCGAGTCCGCGATCCGCGGCATCATCTCGGCCGGCGACCTGACCGAGGTCGCGCAGACCGGCCAGACAGTCGAGGTGGTGCTGGAGGAAACCCCGTTCTATCCCGAGTCCGGTGGCCAGTCCGGCGACCACGGCCGCTTCACCACCGCCGACGGTGCGGTGCTCGAGGTGCTCGACGTACAGCGTCCGGTCAAGGGACTGCTGGTGCATCACGCCCGGGTGGTCGAGGGTGAGATCCGCTCCGGTGAGGGAGTCAGGGCCGAGGTCGACCCGCAATGGCGGCTGGGGGCGTGTCAGGCGCACTCGGCGACCCACGTCATCCACCAGGCGCTGCACGAGATCCTCGGCCCGACCGCACTGCAGCGGGGTTCGTTCAACCGGCCCGGCTACATGCGGCTGGACTTCGCCTGGGGCAACCAGATCTCCGGCGGCGATCGGGAGAAGATCGAGCAGATCGCCAACCTGGCGATCCGCGACGACCTCGGCGTGACCGCTCGGGAGATGCCGCTGGCCGAAGCCCGGGAGTCCGGAGCGATCGGCCTCTTCGGTGAGGTGTACGGCGATGTCGTCCGGGTGGTCGACATGGGTGAGGGCTGGTCCCGGGAGATGTGTGCCGGCACCCACGTCCAGCAGTCGGCTCAGGTGGGGCTGATCGCGGTCAACGCCGAGTCCTCGGTCGGCTCCGGCATCCGACGGGTGGAAGCGTTCGTCGGGATGGAGGCCTTCCAACAACTGGCCCAGGAGCGCGCGCTCGTGCACGGCTTGACCGAGACGCTGAACGTGCAGCCCGATCAGCTGGTGGAGCGGATCAACCGGATGGTGCAGCAGCTGAAGGACGCCGAACGGCAGATCACCGAGCTCAAGTCGGCCAACCTGTCCACGGCGATCGAACCGATCCTGGCCAAATCCCACGAGATGTGGGGCCTGGACTACATCGCCGACCGGCTGGACGGGGTGGGCGGCGGCGACCTGCGTAAGTTGGCCACCCAGGTGATCGACAAGGTGCAGGACAAGGCGGCGGTGGTGTGCCTCTTCGGCGGCGAGCCGAGCAAGCCCAGTGTGGTGATCGCGACCACCAACGGTGCCCGGCAGCGTGGGCTGAAAGCGGGTGACCTGGTCAAGGTGGCGACCCAGGCGATCGGCGGCCGCGGGGGCGGTCGGGACGACATCGCTCAGGGCGGCGGCAGCGACGCGAGCGCGATCGGCAGCGCCATCACCGAGGTCGAACACGCCGTCGGTCACGTGCTGCAGTCGTGACACCAGTATCGGCTGACGGATCAGAAGTAGGCGGCACCGATGGCTGAGCTCCGCCGGGGTCGACGGTTGGGCATCGACTGGGGTGACGCCCGGATCGGTGTGGCCGTCAGCGACCCCGACGGTTTGCTCGCGGTGGCACTGGATCACGTGCCGGCCGGGGAGCAGGAACTGGCCCGGCTGGCCGATCTGGTGCAGGAGTACGAGCCCCTCGAACTGATCGTCGGCCTGCCGCGGTCGATGAACGGCACCGAGGGCCCGGCCGCGGTGAAGGTGCGGGCGAAGGCGACCGGGCTGGCCGCGCGACTCGCCGAGCGATTCGACGATCAGGCGCCGCCGATTAGGCTGGTCGACGAGCGCTTGAGCACAGTGACGGCTTCCCGCAAGCTGCGCTCAGGCGGAAAGAAGGCCAAAGCTCAGCGGTCGTTGATCGACTCCGAGGCTGCCCGGGAGATCCTGGACCGGGCCCTGGACGCCGAGCGGGCCACCGGCCAATCGCCCGGACAGCTACTATCGGGCACCGATCGCGAAGACAGATGACCAGTCCGTCGGGGGCTGAGCCGACAGAAATGGGGTTGCACGGGCGTGACTGAACTGCTCGACCAGGAGCCGGAGCATCGCGGCCGGGCTGCCCTTCGGGGCAGCAAGGGATGTCTGGCCGTGCTGGTGGCGCTCGCGATCCTGGTCACCGGCGGCTACTTCGCCTGGAACAAGGCCTCCGGTTTCGTGCAGGACCTGGTGGCCACTCCCGACTACACCGAACCCAAGGGCGCCGCCGACATCGTGGTCAAGGTGCCCGAAGGTGCCAATCTGACCCAGATCGGCCTCGAACTGGAGAAGGTGGACGTGATCAAGTCCACCAAGGCCTTCAACCAGGCGATCGAGGAGTACGAAGGCAATCCGGTGGTGCAGGCCGGCAAGTACAAGATGCGCACCCAGTTGCCGGCGACGAATGCCCTGGACCGGCTGACGGCGCCGAAGAAGTACCGGATCACCGTGCAGTTCCAGGTGGTCGAGGGGTTGCGGCTGAGCGAGCAGGTCCCGGCGCTGGCGAAGGCGACCAAGATCCCGGCGAAGAAATACCAGGCGGCGTTGAAGAAGCCGGATTCGCTCGGCCTGCCGGGCTACGCCAAGGGGCGCCCGGAAGGATTCCTGTTCCCCGACACGTACGAGTTGACCGACGAGGGTTCGGCATCGACGGTGTTGAAACAGATGACCGCGCGGTTCGGTGCGGTGTCGAACGAGCTGGCTCTGGAGGAACAGGCCGCCAAACTCGACATTGATCCGTACCAGCTGGTGATCATTGCCAGCATCGTCGAATCCGAGGTCCGCAACCCTGAGGACCGGGCCAAGGTGGCACGGGTGATCTACAACCGGCTGGACAAGAAGATGCCGTTGCAGATGGACTCCACCGTTCACTACGCGGTGAACAAGTCCGACAAGGTGACCACCACCGCCGCCGACCGGAAGAACAAATCCCCGTACAACACCTACGTGCACAAGGGACTGCCGCCCGGTCCGATCGCCGCCCCCGGCGCCGCGGCGCTGAAGGCGGCCGCCGACCCGGCCGGCGGCGACTGGCTCTACTTCGTCACGGTCAACCCGGAGACCGGTGAGACGAAGTTCGGCAAGACGAAGGCCGAACACGACGCGTACGTGAAGGAGTTCCAGCAGTGGTGCAGCAAGAACTCCGGTCGCTGTTAGGAATCGATCATCATGACCGTACGCTGTGCGGTGCTCGGATCGCCGATCGAGCATTCGCTGTCGCCGGTGCTGCATCGCGCCGCCTACGCCGACCTCGGATTGTCCGACTGGGTCTACGAACGGCATCGGGTCGAGGAAGATCAACTGGCTGGATTCGTTGCCGGTTTGGATGACAGCTGGCGGGGGTTGAGCCTGACCATGCCGCTGAAGGTGGCCGCACTGGAGTTGGGAGAGCCGGACCAGGTCAGTGTGCTGGCCGGTGCCGCGAACACGTTGATCTTCGGATCCGGTAGCGCCAGGGCTTACAACACCGACGTCGGCGGTCTGGTGTCCGCCTTCGCCGCGGCCGGGGTGACCAAGATCAACTCGGCGGTGATCCTCGGCTCCGGCGCCACGGCCCGATCGGCGATGATCTCGGCGGCGCAGATGAAGGCCAGCAGGATTCACCTGGTGGCGCGCCGAGTTGATCATGCGCGGCAAACCCTGTCGGGGTTGGCGGATCGACTCGGGGTGGAGCTGATCGTCAGCCCGTGGCCAGATGTGCCGGCCGGCGAGGTGTTGATCTCCACCGTGGTCGGGGGAGC
>NHCFJ02800__coassemble_1846_pt1 | contig 13503 bp, 9 predicted proteins | sample NHCFJ02800__metabat2_high_PE_002 | metagenome-assembled genome bin NHCFJ02800
ATCTGCACTACGAGCAGGCGATGGCCGCCATCGACCGCGGCTTGCACGTGATGGTGGAGAAGCCGGTGACCCTGCGTGCCGAGCACGGCTGGGCGCTCGCCGATCGGGTGGCCGAGGCCGGCGTGATCTTCCTGGCACCGTACGGCTGGAATTACAAGCCGTTCACCGTCGAGGCGAAGCGTCTGATCGACGCCGGTCACCTGGGCGAGATCCAGCATGTGCTGTGCCACATGGCCTCTCCGACGTCCGGGCTGTTCGCCGGAGACACCAACCACATCCGCAGCCTGTGGGATTCCCGGACCAGCGGCCCGGATCCGGCAACCTGGCAGACCCCGGAGCACGGCGGCGGTTACGCCCACGGTCAGATCACCCACTCCAGCGCCTTGCTGTTTTGGCTGACCGGGCTGCGTGCAGCCACGGTGATGTCGAAGGTGTCCCGTGCCGGGGCTGCCGTCGATCTCTACGATGCCGCGGTCGTCGGATTCACCGACGGCGCGCTCGGCTCGGTGTCCGGTGCGGCCACGCTGCCCGACGGCAACCCCTACCAGGTCGACCTGCGGATCTTCGGGTCCGAGGGCGTGCTGTTGCTCGACACCGAACGCGAGCGGGTGTCGCTGCATCGCCACGACCAGCAGCAGTGGGACCTGGAGATCGAGCCCGGCTCGGGCGCGTACGAGTGCACGGTTCCGCCGAACCGCTTCGTCGAGTTGATCACCGGCGACAGCGAACAGAACAACTCACCGGCTGAGGTCGCCGCCCGATCGGTGGAGCTGATCGACGCGATGCTGCGTTCGGCCGCCGCAGGCGGGACCGAGATGTCCGTGACCAGCTCGACAACGACGGAAGGATGACGATGACCGCGGGAATTCTCTCCGGCTACCGGGTGATCGACTGCTCGATCGCGATGGCCGGCCCGTTCGCCGCTCAGCGGTTGGGCGATCTCGGCGCCGACGTGATCAAGATCGAACCGACCCAGGGGGAGTGGCAGCGCTACGCCGCCGCCGGCGGTGCCACCGGCAACGCGATGAACGTGTCGTTCCTGTCCCTGAACCGGAACAAGCGATCGGTCGCGCTGGATCTCAAGGCCGAGGACGGGAAGCAGGCGTTGGCAGAGCTGATCGCCGGGGCCGACGTGTTCCTGCAGAACTATCGGCCGGGGGTCGCTGCCCGGCTCGGTGTGGACTACGCGTCGCTGACCAAGATCAATCCGTCCATCGTCTACGTCTCCATCTCCGGCTACGGTGAGGACGGCCCCTACCGGGACCGCCCGGGTCAGGATCTGTTGCTGCAGGCGCTGTCCGGGGCGATGCTGTCAGCCGGCCGGGACGGCGACGAGCCGACGCCGGCGGGGCAGTATCTGGCCGACGCGGTCACCGCATCGTCGGCCTTCGAAGGGGTGCTGGCAGCGCTGCTGCACCGGGAGCGGACCGGCGAGGGGCAACTGATCACGGTCAACATGCTGGATGCGCTGACCACCCTGCAGATGCAGGAGTTGAGCGTCTTCACCGTCGGCGACAAGCCGCAGCAGCGCTCCGCCGAGCCGCACGCCCACGTCTACATCCGTGCTCCGTACGGGATCTTCGCCACCAGCGACGGCTATCTGGCGATGGCCTTCGCCGATCTCCCGCAGCTCGGCAAATTGATCGACGAGCCGTCCTTCGCGGAGTGGTCCGGTGAGGTGGAGGGCTGGAGCCGGCGGGACGAGATCCATGCCAAGACAGCGGCCAAGCTGCGCCGGCAGCCGACCGAGCACTGGCTGCGTACGTTGGGTGAGGCCGGGATCTGGGTCGGTCCGGTGCAGGGTTACGCCGAGTTGGTCGACGATCCGCAGATCCGGCACAACGAGACCTTCGTCGAGTACGACCATCCGACTGAGGGACGGGTCAAGACGCCCGGATTTCCGTACAAATTCTCTGCCACTCCGGCCCAGGTCTATCGCGGTGCGCCGGGCATCGGTGAACACACCCGTGAGGTGCTCGCCGAGGCGGGGCTGGACACCGAACGGATCGAGCATCTGCTGCGCAGCGGCGCGGCAGCCGCCCCTGCTGCCCAGTCGGCACCGATCCCGACGGAGGCGTGATGTTTCGCGGACTGACCTGGGATCATCCGCGCGGTCGGAATGCGCTGGAACGAGCCGCGCAGCAGACCGCGGACAGCTCGAATCCCTTGATCCGCTGGGATGTGCAGCCCCTGGAGGGTTTCGAATCGGCGCCGATCGAGGAGCTCGCCGCCCGCTATGACGTGATCGTTCTTGATCATCCGCACCTCGGGGAGGCAGTGGCCCGGCAGTGCTTGCAGCCGCTGGACGCGGTCTTCCCGGCATCGATGATCAAGGACCTGGCGGTCGGCTGTGTCGGTCCCAGCCTGGTCTCCTATCGACTGGACGATCGGCAATGGGCGCTTCCGCTCGATGCGGCCACCCAGGTGTCGGTCCGGGTCCCCGAACTGGTGCCGACCGCGCCGACCAGCTGGGACCAGCTCGGGGAGCTGGACGCACCGGTGGCGGTGTGCCTGGCCGGCCCGCACGCGCTGATGAACTTCTTCTCCGCCTGCGTCGGTCTGGGGGCCATCCCGCATGATCAACCCGGCAACGGTCTGGTCGATCTTGAGCGCGGGGTTGAGGCCTACCGATTGCTGGCCGGAATCGTCGCCCGGATGGCACCTGAGCTGGCCGAGCTCAACCCGATCGGAATGCTGGACCGGATGCGCCGTCGGCGCGACATCGGTTACCTGCCGTGGGTGTACGGCTACGTCAACTACGCCGCCCCCGGACCCGATGGGCCGCCGTTGCACTTCTCCGACGTGCCGCAGCTGCGTTCGGGTGGACGGCTCGGGTCGACGATCGGGGGCACCGGTCTGGCACTGTCCGCGCGGTGCACGCCGGATCAGGCACTGGTCGATCATCTCGGCTGGCTGCTGTCACAGCAGGCGCAGACCGGATTCATCCCGGACAACGACGGCCAGCCGAGTCTGCGGTCGGCCTGGACCGACGGCGCGGTGAATGCCGCCGCCGGTGACTTCTACGCCGACACCTTGGCCACGATCGACGATGCCTGGGTCCGGCCACGGTTCGACGGCTACATCGGCTTCCAGACCGCGGCGTCGACCATGCTGCGTCAGGCGCTGCTGTCCGGCGCCGATGCCCGCCGCACGGTGGAGGAGCTCAATCAGACCTATGACCGGTCGGCCGATGCCGGCCGGGCGGAAGGGACCCAGTCATGATCAGCAGCACCAGCGAGCAGCTCCGGGTCGACGTGGATGATCACGTCGTCACCGTCACCCTGGACCGGCCGGAGAAGCTCAATGCGATCACGCCGGAGATGTCGACCGCGCTGACCCAGGTCCTGTCCGCGATCGATGCTGATGATCACTGCCGCGTCGTCGTACTGACCGGGGCCGGCGAACGGTCCTTCTGCGTCGGCAGTGACATCGGTTCATTGCAGGAATACGCCACGCCGTGGGACTTCCGCAATCGCCAGGACTACTGCGACCTGATCCGGGCCACCCGCAAACCGGTGATCGCCGCGATCAACGGTTACGCCTTCGGCGGCGGGCTGGAGACTGCCCTCAGCTGTGACATCCGGCTGGCCTCGACTACTGCCCGGTTCGCCGCACCCGAGATCAAGCTCGGCTGGATCGGTGGCGGTGGGATGTCGACCTTCCTCGCACACAGCGTCGGCCCGTCGAATGCGGCGATGATGGTGATGACCGGGGATCCGATCGATGCCGACACCGCTCTGAGCTGGGGGTTGGTCAGCGAGCTCGTCGACCCGGGGGAGTTGCTGCCGCGAGCGCAGCAACTGGCCGGCGTGATCGCCTCCCGTCCGCCGATCGCGGCCGAAACGGCTAAGGCCAACCTGCGGGCGGCGTACACGATGAACCAGGATGACGCGATCCGCTACGAACGGGATCTGCAGACGATCACCTTCGCCACCGAAGACGCCCGGGAAGGTCGCGCCGCGTTTGCCGAGAAACGCAGCCCGACCTTCCGTCGTCGCTGACCGCTCAGGAGTTAGCGAGCTTGGCCACGGTGGCCCGCGCACCGAGAGTGTGCAGCGAACGCAACACCTCCAGATACGGCTCGGTGAAGCGGGGTTCCTCCACCAGATCGCCGAACAGCTCCCGGTTGGTCAGGAAGCCGAGCTCGTCGGCGTCCGGGCCGATCTGCTTGGCAGCAAAGGATTTGAGCGTATCGGCGATCCGATCGTTGATCTCGATCGGCTCGCCCTCCTCGTCCACGGCCTCGCAGTAGCGGGCCAGCGACGCGATGATCGCTGCTGCCAGCCTGACCTCGCGGCCGGCGGCGAGTTGATCTCGGACCACCGGCAGTACGAACTTCGGGATCCGATCGGAGGCCTCCAGGCACAGCCGCTGCACCTGATCGCGGACGTGCGGGTTGGCGAACCGCTCGATCAGCGTGTCCTTGTATTCGTCCAGATCGACACCGGGCACCGGCTGCAGCGTCGGGGTGCCCTCCTGATCCATGTAGCCGCGGACGTAGCGGGCCAGCGCCTCGTCCTGGGCCGCGTCGTGCACCAGCCGGTAGCCGGAGAGGTAGCCGAAGTAGGCGAGTGCCTGGTGGCCGGCGTTGAGCAACCGCAGCTTCATCAACTCATACGGCTCGACGTCGTCGACGACCTGCACACCCGCTTCCTCGTACGGCGGCCGGCCGAGCGGGAAATGATCTTGCAACACCCACTGCTCGAAGTCCTCACAGACCACCGGCCAGCCGTCCCGGACGCCGTGGTCGGACTCAATCGCAGCGATGTCATCGGGCGTGGTGGCCGGGGTGATCCGATCGACCATCGAGTTCGGGAACGCGACGTTTTCCTCGATCCAGGCACCGAGCTCGGGATCCTTCAGCTTCGCATACGAGGTGAACGTGTGCTTGGCGACGTCGCCGTTGCCCTGGATGTTGTCGCAGGTCATCACGGTGAACGGCGGCAGCCCACGGTCGCGGCGGCGGCGGAGAGCTTCCACCACCAACCCGTAAACGCTCGCCGGCAGTTCGTCGGAGGAGGTTTCGTCGACGATCTGCTGATTGGTCGGGTCGAACTTCCCGGTCACCGCATCGAGGTTGTAGCCGCCCTCGGTGATGGTCAGCGAGACGATCCGGATCTGCTCGCTCGCCATCTTCTCGATCACCGCGTCAGGGTCGTCCGGAGCGAACAGGTACTCCACGATGGAGCCGATCACCCGCACCGTCTCCTGCCCGTCCGGGGGCCGCTCCACCAGGGTGTAGAGGCCGTTCTGGGCCGCCATCACATCCCGCATTCGGGCGTCGTGCGGCAGTGCACCGACCCCGCAGATGCCCCAGTCCAGAGCCTTGCCCTGCTGCATCAGCCGGTCCAGGTACATCGCCTGATGCGCACGGTGGAAACCGCCCACACCGAAATGCACGATGCCGGCCGTGATCTGGGAACGGTCGTAATTCGGCAAACCGACACCGTCGGCAGTCTCCGGCAGTGGTGCGCTCAGGTCGATCATGATCATCCTCCTCGTCGGGACAGGGCTCGATCCCATCATGGCAGTCGGCCACACCCGAGCTCAGCTGACGTCGGTGAGCAGGTCTCCCCGTTCTGCGCGGCGACGGTGTTGTTCGACCGGGTCGGGCACCGGAACCGCCGCGATCAATCGTCGGGTGTAGTCCTGCTGCGGGTCGCTCAGCACCTGCTCGCGGTCGCCGATCTCGACCAGGCGACCGGTCTGCATCACCGCGACCCGATGGGCCAGCGAGTCGACCACCGCCAGGTCGTGGCTGATGAAGAGGCAGGCGAACTGCAACTCCGACTGCAGTTCCTCGAACAGTTCCAGCACCCGGGCCTGCACTGACACGTCCAGCGCCGAGGTCGGCTCGTCGGCGATCAGCAGTTCCGGGTCCAGGGCGAGCGCGCGGGCCAGGCTGACCCGCTGCCGCTGACCGCCGGACAGTTCGTGCGGATAGCGGCGGGCGTAACTGCCGGGTAGCTGGACCCGGTCCAGCAGACTCTGCACCTTGGTCCGCTGATCGGCGGTGGACAGCGAACCCTGCACGTGCAGCGGTTCGCCGATGCAGTCGGCGATGGTCAGATGGGGATTCAACGACGCGGCCGGATCCTGGAAGACGAAACCGAATCGACCTCGATGGGACCGCAACTGTGCTTCCGAGAGGCTGGAGATCTCCGCTCCGCCGACTCGGACCGATCCCGACGTCGGCCGTTGCAGACCGACCGCGGTCCGGCCCACCGTCGACTTCCCTGAGCCCGATTCGCCGACCAGCCCGAGCACCTCGCCCCGCCGGACGGTGAGGCTGACCTCGTCGACCGCCCGGAAGGGCGGCTGGCCCAGTCGGCCGGGGAACTCCACCACCAGATCCTCGATCTCGAGGATCGGCGCGGCATCGTCGGCGATCGGCGCGGCACCGTCGCCGCGTCCCAGGTGCGGCACCGCCGCCAGCAGCCGTTGGGTGTACGGGTGGCGGGGCGTTGCGAACAGGGTGTCGACCGGAGCCTCCTCGACCACGTTGCCGCGATACATCACCACCACCCGATCGGCGATGTCGGCGACCACCCCCATATTGTGGGTGATCAACACGATGGCGGTGCCCAGCCGGTCGCGTAGCGACAGCAGCAACTCCAGGATCGCTGCCTGCACGGTGACGTCCAACGCCGTGGTCGGCTCATCGGCGATGATCACGTCCGGTTCGCAGGCGATCGCCATCGCGATCACCACTCGCTGCTTCTGACCGCCGGACAGCTGATGCGGGTAGTAGTCGACGCGCTGCTCCGGATCGGGCAGGCCGACCAGCTCCAGCAACTCGACGGCACGTTTCCGGGCCGCTGCGGCGCCGATCGAACGGTGCGCACGGATGCCCTCGGCCAACTGCCAGCCGATGCTGTAGACCGGATTCAGGGCAGTGGACGGTTCCTGGAAGATCATCGAGATCTGATCGCCTCGGATCGGCTGCAGCGCACGGGAGGACAGACCGAGCAGTTCCTGGTCGCGCAGCTTGGCCGAGCCGTTGGTGTGCGCGGTCGACGGCAGCAGGCCGAGCACGGCCCGGCTGCTGACCGACTTGCCGGAGCCGGACTCGCCGACCACGGCCAGCACTTCGCCCTCCTCGACGGCGAAGCTGACTCCGTTGACCGCATGTACCGCGCCGGCGTCGGTGTCGAAGCGGACGGAGAGGTCCTGCAGATTCAGCGTCGCCACCCGACGACCATCGTCGCTCACCACCGGCCCGCTGACGTCGGCGTCGCCCTCCTCGACGGCGGCCTCCTCGACGGCGGCCTCGAACTCGGCGGCGACCTCCTGCTCGTCAGCGGTCTCACCACCGGCGCGGGTGCGCAGCAGCGGGTTGAGGACGTCGTTCATGCTCTCGCCGACCAGCGTCACGCCGAGCACCATCAGGACGATCGCCAGCCCCGGGAACAGCCCGGTCCACCAGATGCCGTTGGTCGCGTCCGCCAGGGCCCGGTTGAGGTCGTAGCCCCATTCGGCGGCAGCCGACGGCTCGATGCCCAACCCGAGGAATCCCAAGCCGGCCAGGGTGAGGATCGCCTCGGAGGCATTCAATGTGGCGATCACCGGCAGGGTGCCGGCGACATTGGACAGAATGTGGCGGAACAGGATTCGCGGGGTTCGAGCACCGACCACCCGGGCAGCATCCACATACGGTTCGGCCTTCACCGACAGCGTGGCGTTGCGCACCACCCGGAAGTACTGCGGGATGAACACCACCGTGATCGAGATGGCGGCGGCGAGGATGCCGGACAGCGCGCTGCTGCGACCTCCGCCGAGGATGATCGACACCACGATCGCCAGCAGCAGCGACGGGAACGAGTACAGCGCGTCCATGATCAACACCAGCGCACGGTCGACCGCGCCGCCGAGATAACCGGAGACGAGGCCGACCGGGACGCCGACCAGGATCGAGATGATCACTGCGATGATGATCACGATCACCGCAGTCCGGGCGCCGTAGATCACCCGGGAGAGGACGTCCTGGCCGCCGACGGTGGTGCCGAGCAGGTGGGCACCCGACGGTGGCTGCTGGGTGCCGAAGAAGACGTCGTCGATCTGATTGGTGTTGAACCCGTACGGCGCCAGTAGCGGCGCGAAGATCGCCAGCAGGATGAAGAAGGCGACGATGGCGAAGCCGGCGAAGAGCATCACCCGTTGCAGGCCACGGGTCAGCCGGATCGTGGACAGCATGATCAGAACCGAACCCGCGGATCGACCAGCGCGACGATGAAGTCGATCACCACTGAGGCGATCGCGATGATGAAGGCGAACACGGTCACGATCCCTTGCACGGCGATGAAGTCACGTTTCAGCAGATACTGTCCGAGGGTGTAGCCCAATCCCTGCCACTCGAAGGTGGTTTCGGTGAGCAGGGCGCCGCCCATCAGCATGGCGATCTGCATGCCCATCACGGTGACCACCGGCACCAGTGCATTGCGGAAGGCGTGCTTGTTCTGCACCCGCCGCTCGGGGATGCCGCGGGCGCGGGCAGCGGTGACGTAGTCCATCCGCTGGGTCTGCAGCAGATTGACCCGGACCAATCGCAGGAACACCCCGCCGGTGAGCAGTCCGAGGGCGACCGCCGGCAGCACCGCATGCTGGATCACGTCCAGGATGTACTGCGGATCGCCCCAGAGGATCGCGTCGACGATCATGATGTTCGTCTTCGGCTGCACCTTCTGCAGGGTCAGCTCGGTCGCCGTACTTGCTCGGCCCGCCACCGGCCAGCCGAACGGGGAGAAGATCAACTTCAGCAGCAGACCGAGGAAGAACACCGGCGCTGCATAGACCAGGATCGCGAACAGTCGCAGCAGCACGTCCGGCAATCGGTCCCGGTGCCGGGCCGCCAGTCGGCCCAGCGGGATGCCGATCGCGAACGCCACGATCAACGCATAGATCGACAGCTCGAGGGTGGCAGCACCGTTGATCCGCAGGATGTCGGAGATCTCCCGGTGATCGGTCAGGGTGGTGCCGAAATCCAGCCGGACCACGCCGGCCAGGTATTCGCCGTATTGCACGATCAACGGCCGATCCAGACCGGCGGCCGCCTTCCGCTCGGCGATCTGCTCCGGGCTCATCTTGCCGCCAAGGGCGGCACTGATCGGATCGCCGATCACCCGCATCAGCAGGAAGACCACTGTCAGCAGGATCCACAGCATCGGGATGACGAGGCCGATCCGGATCAGCATGTAGCGCAGCAATGCGGGCATGCCGCGTCGCGAACGCCGACCGGTCGGAGCGCTCGGCGGCTCCGAGCCGGTCAGCAGGTCAGTGGTGACCATCCGTTACGTCGACCTGTTACTTCGACAGCGAGGTGAAACGGAACTTGAAGCTCGGATCGAGCGTGTTCTCCACACCCTTGATCTCGTCCTTCGCGATCGCCACCTGGGCGCCGGTCAGCAGCGGCAGGATCGGCACCTGCTCGGCGGCCTTCTGCTGGATCTCCTCCAGTGTCTTGACCCGGCTGGCCTCGTCGCTGTCGGTGCGTTCGGAATCCAACAGCTTGGTCATCTCCGCATCCTCGTAGTGCGCGTGGACGAAGTTGTCCGGGGCGAAGAACGGAGTCAGGTAGTTGTCGGAGTCGGGGAAGTCGGGGAACCAGCCGAGCTGATAGACCGGGTAGCTGTCCTTCACCCGCTCGGCGTTGTAGGTGGTCCACTCCGCCGACTGCAGATTGACCTTGAAGAGCCCGGTGTCCTCCAACTGCCGCTTGACCGCGTTGTATTCGTCGGCCGAGCTGGAACCGTAGTGATCGGGGTTGTACCAGAGATCGAACTGCACCGGCGTCTTCACCCCGGCGTCGGACAGGAACTTCTCCGCGGCAGCCTTGTCCGGCCCATCACCGTAGAGATCCTTGAACGACGTGGTGGCGCCCAGCTGTCCCTCCGGGACCGGGGACCACTCCGGGGTGTAGGTGCCCTTGTAGACCTCGTCGGAGATCGCCTGCCGGTCGACCGAGGAGGCGATCGCCTTGCGGACCGCCAGCTTCTGCTCCTCGGAGTCACCGGGCATCGTCTTCAGGTTGAACACCATGTAGCGGGACTCACCACCCGGTCCGGTGTGCACCGTGATGCCGTCGACGCTCTTCAGGTTCTCCACGTCGGTCGGAGTCAGCGAGCGGTAGGCGACGTCGATGTTCTTGTTCTCGATGTCGAGCTTGAGGTTGTTCGCGTCGGTGTAGTACTTCTGCGACACGGTCTTGATCTTGGCCGGACCGTAGGTCCCGTCGTAGTCGGGATTAGCGGTGAACTCGATCAGCTGGTTCTTCTGATAGCTGGAGATCGTGTACGGACCCGAGGTGCCCTTGGACTCCACGACCTCCTCGTCGCTGAGCACCTTGTCGGCCGGATAGACCTCCTCGTCGACGATCGGACCGGCGGAGGTGACCAGCACCTGCGGGAAAGTCTGATCATTGGCCGCGTTGAGGGTGAAGACAACCTTGTCGCCCTCGGCCTTCACCGACTTCATCGCCGCCAGCAGGGCCGCCGGACCGTTGGGGTCCTCGATGTCGACGATCCGCTGGAAGGAGAACGCCACGTCGGAGGCGGTCAGGTCGTGCCCGTTGGCGAACGTGAGCCCCTCCTTCATGGTGCAGGTGTACTCGGTCGGCTTGGTGAAGTCACAGCTTTCCGCTGCATCCGGTTCGGGCGTCGTCTCGCCTTCGGGGAAGTTCAGCAGATAGGAGTAGACCTGGGTTTGGACGTGGAGCGAGCCGTTGTCGTACGACCCGGCCGGATCGATCGAGACCACCTTGTCGGTGGTGCCGACGATGATGCCGTCACTGGCGGCGTTGCTGCCGGTGCTGTTGCCGGGGTTTCCGGCTCCGCATCCGGCGATCACGATGGACAAGGCACTCACCCCGGCGATCAGGGTGGCGGTGCGTATGCGACTCAATTCGTGCCTCCTGGCTATGGGGCCGTGGCGTCGATGACACGCGTCCTGACCCAGCACGTTTCCTTGGTTTGGTCGCCGGACGGACCCGATCCGGGCCCGATCGCAGACGAATTCGTCTCTATGCTGCCGGGGACCTTAACACTTGCTGTACGACGATGGAGAACCAAGGATTTCCGGCGCTCGGACCGCTCCCGGATCGTTACGTCCGATTTCCGCTGGTGACTGTCGGTGTCGGCGGTCAGACTGGTCGACATGAACGCAACCACGAAGGCGCTGGCGACCGAACAGGTGTCCACCCCGGTCGGGATCCTCACCGTCCGGGCCACCGCGGAGGGCGTAAGCCGGGTCGGGTGGCGGCTGGACGCCGGCCCGGTCGATGGCGGCTCCGATCCGGCGGCCGATCGGATCGCCCGGGCCGCCCGGGATCAGCTGGTGGAGTATTTCGCCGGTCGGCGGACCGACTTCGACGTGCCGATCCAGCTCGACGGGCTCGGTGTTGCGACGATGGCGGTGCTGACGACCCTGAAGGACACGGTCGGTTTCGGCGCGACCGTCACCTACGGCGAACTGGCCGCTCGGAGCGGATCCGGGGTGCCGGCTCGAGCGATCGGATCCATCATGGGAAGCAACCCGATCCCGATCATGATCGGCTGCCACCGCGTCGTGGCCTCCGACGGGCTGGGCGGCTACTCCGGAGGTGAGCCGGGGCAGGGTCGGCAGACCAAGACCTGGCTGCTCGAACACGAGGGAGCGCTGCCGCCGGCCCTGGTATGACCGATCGTGATGAACCGGATTTGATCATGAAAAGACGACGTGGTCGCCACCACCACCGGAGATCGTGACCGGCAGCAGACCGTTGGTCGTGACAGCCTCCCGGCCGGAGTGCACGGCCAACGCGAACGCGGCGTCACCAAGATCATCCAGCTCGGCCCGGGTGAACCACCGGCACTCGTCGATCTCGGAAACCTGAGGCGTGGTGAGAGTTTCGTCGGATCGGCCGCGGAAGACGAGCAACAGCAGATCGCCTCGGTCCGCGACGCTGACCAGATCGCTCAGCTCAACCTCCAGGCCGGTCTCCTCACGCACCTCCCGGCGGGCGCTCTGCACCATCGACTCGCCCGGCATCGCCATCCCGCCAGGCAGCGCCCACATCTTCTCGCGGTAGTTCTGCCGGACCAGCAGTACTCGGTCGTCGGCGTCGGTGATCAAGCCGAAGCAGGCGATTCCGGCCGTTCGCTCGTTCTCCTGGAACATGAGCACATTCCATCATCCGCGCGTCCGCTACGGCAGTGTCGGATGGGGTGCCTAGGCTGTCGGATGAACCGGACAGGCGTCCGGGGGTGATCTCAAGGGGCGGTGGATGATCGACCTGTCCGACGACGCGATCGGCACCCTGGTCGGGTGGAACACGCTGTTCCGCGGCCTGGAGTACGCCGAGGCCGGTCGGGTCGTCAGCGTCCGGTGGTCGCAGGGTCACACCATGGTGGATGGTGCGGTGTCCGGCACCGGCACCCGGCCGTATCGGGTCAATGTGTTGTTCGGCGGCGGTGAGACCGCTCGCCCGACCGTCGGCGTGTGCTCCTGCCCGGTGCACGTCAACTGCAAACATGTCGCGGCAACCCTGGTGACGGCCCGGCGGGCAACGGATGAGGACGTGATCGGCGGGTCCGACCGTCCGGCGGCGACCTGGGAGCGGATGCTCGCGCCGCTGGTTCGTCGGTCGGCGCACAGCGAGTTGGCGCTCTTCCTGGAGTTCCGACCGCTGTCGCACGAGCCGCTGCGGGGTAGGCCGCTGACTCGCGGTCAGAGCGGCCGGTGGATCCGCGGGGACACCGGTTGGCAGCACTTCACCGCGATGCCACCACTGGGCGACGTCGATCCGCGCCAACATCACGCGCTGGCAGCGATCCGCGGCCTGGGCCGCGACCAATGGACCCAGCAGCAGAGTTGGAAGCGACTGGATGACGCCTCCAGTCCGGCACTGTTCGCGTTGCTGAACGATGCTAGGACGGCCGGTGTGACGCTCCTCGCCGATGATCATGGATCACCGGTGCGACTCGAGAGTGACCCGATCGCACTCCGGCTGGATGCACACCGGGACGGAGACAAGTTGATCTTCACCCCGCTGATCGGTGAAGGTGACGGCGAACAGTTCGATCCGACCACGATCCGGATCCTCGGCATTCCGCAGCAGTTGGTGGTCCGGCGCGGCGACGACGGTGAGCTGGCGATCGGCATGCTGGATCGACCGATCGCCCCGGAGTTGGCGCAATTGATCACCGGTGGTCAGCAGCTGGTGGTGCCCGAGGCCGACGAACAGAAGTTCGTCGATGATTACCTTCCCCAGTTGCGCAGCAACATCGGCGTTCGGTCCAGCGATCACAGCTGGCAGCCGCCCCAGCCCCGGGTGCCGGTGCTGGCGCTGGAGCTCCGGCCGCGTTCGGACCACCGGATGGAGTTGCGCTGGGACTGGTGGTACCGGCGGGACGAGGACGATCCCGGCGAGCGGTGCGCCTTGATGGTCGGCCCCGGCTCCGGGAATCGCGATCTTCGCGCAGAGCAGGAGATTCTGACTCGTCTCGATCTGAAGCGGTTCGACGTGTTGCT
>NHCFJ02800__coassemble_1847_pt1 | contig 13479 bp, 10 predicted proteins | sample NHCFJ02800__metabat2_high_PE_002 | metagenome-assembled genome bin NHCFJ02800
GAGCTGCGCTACCAGCCGCAGTTCGACGCTGACGGCCGCGCGGTTGGCGCGGAGGCCCTGCTTCGCATGGAGCACCCCGTGTACGGCTGGCTCTACCCGCCGCTCGTCATCGAGCTGGCACGCGAGGCCGGTGCGGGCGGCGACAGTCGGACCACGTTGCGCTATCTCAGTCGCAACAAGGCGACCCGTCTCCGCGACTACCTGCTGGCACGGGCGCACGGCGACAGGGCCACCATCGAGAGCACCGGTGCGCTGCCCGAGGCCAGCGCGTTCACCGATCTCGGCGCCGGCGACCGCAAGTTGGTGACGATCACCCCGGCGTTGTTGATCAAGGGCATGCTGCTGTCCACCGAGTTCCTGGTGCTGGCGTTGATCGCCCTGGTGACCTTGATCGTCGGACTGATCCTCGGTCGGGCCTTCGTCAGTGTGATCGGCGTGCTCCCGGTGTTGATCTTCGGCGTGATCAATCTCGGTCGCCGGCGAGTGCTGGCTCAGTTCAACTACACCCTGGCCGAATCTGCACGCGGCCTACGGATCACCCGTGGGCTGACCGACCTGACCAGCCAGTCGCTTCCGCTGGACCGGATCCAGGGCGTACGCGTCAGTCGGCCGCTGCTGTGGCGTCGGTACGGCTGGAGCCGGATCGATGTCGATGTGCTCGGCTACGGTGCCACCGGCGAGGCCGGCGACAGCACCGGCGAGGTGTCCAGCATCCTGCTGCCGGTCGCCACCGATGATCAGACCCGACTGGCTCTGAGTCGCGTGCTGCCGGGCGCTGATCCGGACACCATCGAATTGCATCCTTCGCCACGGCGTGCACGGGCGATCCGCTGGTTCACCGGCTGGACGATGCGTTACGGCTGGAACGATGCGGTGGTGGCGAGCCGGATCGGATTCCTGGATCAGACCACCGATCTGGTGCCGCACGGCAAGACGCAGTCGGTGCGGATCACCCGCGGCCCGCTGCAACGGCGGTTGCGGCTGGCCAGTGTCCACGTCGACACCCCGAAGGGACCGGTTCAGCTGGTCGCCCGGCATCTCGATCCGGGCACGGCACGCGACCTGGCGATGACCCAGCTCGATCGGGCCCGGGACGCCCGCCGGGCCGCGCGCGAGTTGCGCACCGTGCACAGTGATGCTGCGGTGTTGCGGCGGTTCGGCATCCCCGACGCCGAACCGTTGGGTTCAGGTGGCGAGTCGACCGTCTATCCGATCGACGCCGAGCAGGTGTTGCGGATCTACCACCCGACCCACGAGGCGGGCGAGGAAATGATCAAGCAACTGCAGCCGGCCTATCGCGAGTTCGCCAAACACCAGCTGGGTTTTGCCACTCCGTTGATCATCGAGCATGGCGAGACCGCCGGCCGGACTTATTCCATAGATCGCCGCATTCCGGGGATGTCGATGTCGGCGTGGCTGCCGGGTGCCGAGGAAGCCGACCGCCGGGCGATCCTGAGCAACTATCTGCAGGTTGCGGCGGCCATCCGCAGGCTTCCGTTGCCGGCGCCGGGGTTCGCTCGGCTTTTCGGTGACGATCGGCGGAGCTTCCCGACCTTGGGCGATCTCCTCGAAGATCAACTCCGGACTGCCGCCGGTAAGGTCCGGGAGTGGATCGGCGTCGAATTGCCGGAGACGGCGGTGGAGCGGGTGCTCGACGAGGTGCGCCGGCGGGTGTGCGATCCGGCGCTGGTGCATGGCGACTTCTACCCGGGCAATGTCTATGTCGGTGAGCAGTACGGTCGACGGATGATCACCGGTGTCGGTGACTTCAGCCCGCACACGTTGGCTGCCGACCCGGTGATGGATCTGGCTGGGGCCGTCCACCTGCTCGGCTATGAAGACTATGACGGAGTGGATGGCGATCAGCGTTGGCTGTTGGCACGGACGCTGGAGTCGTACGGTCCGCTGGTCGAGGACCTGGAGCATTGGCTGGATGTCTACCAGCGCTACTACGCGATCTATTACGCCCCGGATCCGCAGATCTACCCACGATCACTGGCGCTACTGACCTCCTGAGCCTCGACCGACCGACGGGTCGGGTACCAGAGCTCGCCGATTTGGGTGACCAGCCAAACCATGGTGAACGCGATCACCGTCACGTTCTTGATCGCCAACTCCCAGGCCAGGAAGGTCTGTCGCAGCTCGGGTGTCGGCAGTGCGTGGCCGAGTACGTCCAGTCCGACCTTGAAGACCAGCGAGAGCAGCGCGACGCCGACCAGCCAACACAGATGCAGCCATGGCCGGTGGACCAGGGAACGGATCGCGATCCGCCAGCCGCCGGTGGAAACGCTGTCTTCGCGCGGCCGGATCAGCTCGACGACGAGCCAGACGACGAAGCCGAGCCGCACTGCCGTGGTGAAGATTTCGCCGCCGACTCCCCCGGCGAAGGCGAATCGTTCGCCGCCGGCGACGGAGAGGAAGCGCTGCAGCGCAGCCAACAGGCCGAAGCCGAAGATGATCGGGTAACGGCGCAGGAAGAACCGCCAGGCCCGTCGGAGCACGATGCCGCTGTCGTGGATGCCCTGTCTCATGGCGAATTCCTTCGGTTGCTCGAATAGTTCAGTTGAGTGAACTATATGGAATGCTGCATGATGTCGCCATGGGGGAAGACCCGGAATCCGTCGGCGATCGCCTGGGCTCAGAGTTCAGCGAGGCCGTCGTGCTCTTCCACGAAGCACTCGGCGCCACGCTCGGGCTGTCCGCAACCGATCACAAGGCGCTGGGGGTGCTCACTCGCGACGGTCCGATGTCGGCCGGTGCACTCGCCCAGCGGCTGGCGCTGTCGAAGGCTGCCGTAACGGGGTTGATCGACCGGCTCGAGCTGGCCGGGCTGGCGCAACGGGAGCAGGACCGGGGGGACCGCCGCAAGCTGGTGGTACGCGCCGTTCCGGCCGACAACGACGACTTCCAACAGGCGCTGGCCGGACTGCGTACGGCGATGGCCGAACTGACCGGCCACTACAGCAGCGATGAACTGGCCGTGATCGGTGACTGGGTGGGTCGGACGACGAAGGTGCTTCGTGAGCAGACGGCCGCCATCACCGGCCGCGACCATGATCACAGCTAACGGGGATCACAGCTAGCGGGGATCACAGCTGAGGGAACCGACCTCGTCACCTGCAACGTCTAGGGTCTCGGTCGGCGAACACGCCGACTCACCCTGATCAAGGAGCAGATGACTGATGGGACCGAAGGCCCTCCGCACGATCGCCGGCGTTGCCGCAACGCTGATCGCCGTATCCCTGACCGCTTGTGGAGGTGGCGAGGAGACCGACGCCGGCCGCAGTGCACCGGCCGAGTCCGCACCGGCCGCATCCGCCCCGGCGGAGTCAGCCCCGGCGGAGTCAGCCCCGGCCGAGTCAGCGCCGGCCAGTGAGGAACCGGCCGAGGATGAATCCGACGACGGCGGCTCGGATTCGGGCAGCAAGCCCTCCAAGCAGGAGGTGACCGACGGGCTGGTGGACTTCTACGCCGAGAGCCAGGGCCTGTCAGGGAAGAAGGCGCAGGGTTTCGCCGACTGCATGGTCAAAGAGACCTACGACAAAGCGTCGGTCGACCTGTTGATCATGATGCGGGACGGCACCCCGGACCCGGAGAAGATGTCCTCCGACGACATGAAGCTGATCACCGACGCCGGGATCACCTGCGCACCGGAAATGGAGTGAGGCTGCCGGCAGCCGATCCGACCCCGTAATCTGCTGCCATGACCGATTCAGCAACGCAGGCTGCATCCTCCGATCGTCCGGTGCTCGGCATCGACATCGGAGGTTCCGGGATCAAGGGCGCTCCGGTCGATCTGACGACCGGTGAGCTCGCGACCGAGCGGATTCGGATCCCGACCCCGGACAAGTCCACTCCGGAGAACGTGGCCAAGGTGGTCGCCCAGATCGTTGACGAGTTCGGCGAACTTATTGGCGACGGACCGATCGGCGTCACCATCCCGGCGGTGGTGACCCATGGCGTCACCCGGTCGGCAGCCAACATCGACAAGTCCTGGATCGATCACCCGGCCGAGAAGACATTCGAGGATGTTCTCGGCCGGGACATCCTGCTGGTCAACGATGCTGACGCCGCCGGCATGGCCGAGGTGCAGTACGGCGCCGCCAAGGGTCGCAAGGACCTGGTGCTGCTCACCACCCTCGGCACCGGGATCGGCAGCGCCTTGATCAACAACGGCGTGCTGGTGCCGAACACCGAGTTCGGCCATCTCGAGATCGACGGCCATGACGCTGAGAGTCGGGCCTCGGCCAAGTACAAGGAAGACGAAGGGCTGTCCTACAAGAACTGGGCGAAGAAGAGCCTGCAGCGCTACTACGACGTGGTCGAGGCTCTGCTCTGGCCGGACCTGATCGTGGTCGGCGGTGGGGTCAGTAAGAAGGCCGACAAGTTCCTGCCGCACCTGAAGCTGAACGCCGAGATCGTACCGGCCGTGCTGCAGAACCAGGCCGGCATCGTCGGTGCGGCTTGGCTCGCACAGAACCGGAACCAGGCCGGCTGATCACCCGAAGGTGACACCCCTCCGCGACCTTGGGCGATCGAAACTGCTCAACAGTGGGCAATAAAGGCGGGATTTCAGGTACTCCGCGTCGACTACATCGGAGTTTCGATCGCGCGGGCCGTTCGGTGCAGGATCCCGTTGCGGGCGGGCGCGGCGGGATCACGTAGCTAGGCGGTGCCAGCGCCCACGAGCAGGCAAAGCGCCCCCGACTGAGACGCTTACAGATGCGCTATCAGAGTTGCTATCGTGGTGGCATGTCGAATGTGTTGATTCGGGACGTGCCGGCGGAAGATCTCGAGCCGATCCGCGCGGCGGCCGCGGCGCGGGGAGTGTCGTTGCAGCGGTACCTGCGGGACGCCGTGCATGCCCAAGCCAGCTTTCTGCGGCGGCAGGAGGCGCTGGCCCGGGCGGCAGATCGGCTGCGTGATCGGCCGGAGGTACCCGACGAGGAGCGGCAGGCGGTGTTGGAGGCGATCGAGACCGAGCATGCCTCCCGGGTCGATGAACTCGGCGACCGGGCTACGCGGTGATCGTTGATGCCTCGGTGATCATCGACGCCGTCGCCGATTCCGGGGCGAGAGGTCAGGCCGCCCGGGCAGCATTGGCCGACCAGCCTGCTGCCGAACCGTTGGTGGCGCCGGGTCACTTCGCGTTCGAGATCCTCTCCGGTCTCCGGGCGGCAGCGAACCGCCCGGGACATCCCCTGGCCGAGGTAGATGTGGCTCAGGCCCTGGCTGATGCGGAGGCCTTCGAGATTGACATCGAGGCCACCCCATGGAGTGACGTGCACCGCGCATGGGCACTGGCGCAGGATTCGCTGCGCTTCGCCGACGCAATCTATGTCGCTGCCGCCGAGCGCCGTCAGACCACATTGCTGACCGCCGACGCTCGCATCGAACGTTCTGGGGCCCCAATGACCTGCCCGATCATCACCGTCGGCCCAACCGAACCGGCATCCGGGCAATAATTGCTGTTCCTGTGCTGGGTGCAATTGTGCGGTGACTTCAGCTGGAGCGTCTACGCCAGTTCGGGCCCCCGGGCGCCAGGACCGAGATCACATCCGGTCGAGGGCGTCGATCCCTAGCAGGTCGAGTCCTTTAGCCAGCACCCGCTGGGTCGCGACACACAGCGCGAGCCGGGAGGAGCGGACCTCACCTTCGCTCTTGAGCACCGGGCACTGCTCGTAGAAGGTCGAGTAGGCCACCGCAACGTCATGCAGATAGCCACACAGCCGGTGCGGCTGCAGCGTGTCGGCGACCTCGGCGACGATCTCACCGAAGCGCGGCAGCAGCAGCGCCAATTGCTGCTCGGCCGGTTCGGCCAACACGGTGATCTTGTCCGGCACCTCGATCTGCTCGGCCTCCGCCTTGCGCAGCACCTGATGAGTACGAGCGTGGGCATACTGCAGGTACGGCCCGGTATTGCCGGTGGTGGCGACCATCCGATCGATGTCGAAGACGTAGTCCTTGTTCAGACCGGTCGACAGGTCGGCGTACTTGATGGCCGCCATCGCAACCGGGGGCGAAGCCTTCTCCTCTGCCGCATCCAGCAGGTCGACCAGCTTCATCGTCGCGCCGGACCGTGTGCGCAGCCGCTTGCCGTCACTGCCGAGGATCAGCCCGTAGGCGACATGGTCGGCCGTCACATTCTCCGGCAGGAATCCGACCTTGCGGGCCACCGCAAACACTTGATCGAAGTGGAAGCTCTGTTCGGCGCCGACGACGTAGATGATCCGGTCGGCGTGCAGGTCCCGCACCCGCCGACGAATGGCTGCCAGGTCGGTGGTCGAGTAGCCGAAACCGCCGTCGGACTTTCTGATGATCATCGGAGCTTGGAATCCTTCGACGAAGACACACAGAGCGCCCTGGTCGATCACGGCCTCACCGCTGGCCTCCAACTCCGCGACGACCTTGGCCAGATCGTCGTTGTAGCTGGACTCACCGGCGAGATGCTCTTGGGTCACCTGCAGCCCCAGCCGGGCATAGACCGCTTTGAACGCGGCGGTCGAGATGTCACGCAACTGACGCCACATCTGCAACGTCGCCTCGTCACCGGACTGCAGCAAGACGACCCGTTGCCGAGCGCGATCGGCGAACACCTGGTCGGCCTTGAAGTGTTCGTTGGCACGCCGATACAGCTCCTCGGCTGCGATCAGGTCGAGGTCGCCGGCATCGACGCCCTCGTCCAGGATCTGCTCCACCAGCAGGCCGAACTGGGTACCCCAGTCGCCGATGTGATCTTGAGGAACGACGGTGTGGCCCAACGCACTGAGCACCCTGTTGAAGCACTCGCCGATGATGGCGGTGCGCAGGTGTCCGACGTGCATCTGCTTGGCCACGTTCGGCGACGGATAGTCGATCACCACCGTCTGCGGGTGCTCCGCGGCCACAATCCCGACGGCCGGGTCGGCCAACTGGTCGGTCGCCGCGGCGGCCAGAGTCTCGGCCTTCAGCCGGATGTTGATGAATCCCGGCCCCGCGATCTCCAGCGGCTCGCAGATGTCGGAGAGGTCGAGCTCCTCGACGATCCGTGCCGCGACCTCTCGCGGCGGCTTGCCTTCCTGTTTTGCCAGGCGCAGCGCGACATTGGACTGGAAGTGACCGAACTGCGGCTTGGTCGCGGGGCGCAACTCAGGATCGATCTCGGTGACCGCCTGGATGCGCGTGCTCAGCGTGGAAGGAAGAGACGTCATGATGTCTGCGATTATCCCATCCCCTCCCCACTCGTTTTCCACCCCGGCACGAGTCGCCCGCGGGCCGATGGCGAGACCCGGCGGCAGGCACGGCGCCGGTTGGCTACGGTGGGGCCAGCACATCGAGATCGATGAGGAGATCACCACCTATGACACAGGTACCTACCGTCACGTTGAACGACGGACGCAACATCCCGCAGCTCGGCATCGGGGTGTGGCAGGTGTCGAACGACGACATCGTGTCGACCGTGAGCAAGGCGCTCGAGGTCGGCTACCGGCACGTCGACACCGCCCAGGGATATGCGAACGAGGAGGGCGTCGGGCAGGCGATCACGGCCTCGGGCATCTCCCGGGACGACCTGTGGGTCACCACCAAGCTGCAGAACGGTAAGCACAAGCGTGCCGACGCCGTCGAGCAGCTCAAGATCAGCTTGGAGAAGCTGGCGATGCCGTTCGTCGACCTCTACCTGATCCACTGGCCCACTCCGAGCAGTGAGGACGACTACGTCGACACCTGGCGTGGCATGCAGGACTGCCTGGAGCAGGGGCTGACGAAGTCGATCGGTGTCTCCAACTTCCAGCCGGCCCATCTGGACCGGGTGGCCGCTGCCGGCGGGGTGCTGCCCGCAGTGAACCAGGTCGAGCTGCACCCGACCTTCACCAACCGGACCGCAGTCGACGCCAGCCTCGGCCACGGCATCAGGATCGAGTCCTACAGCCCGCTCGGTCTCGGTGCGGACCTGTCCGCCGAACCGGTCACCGCGATCGCGGCCCGGACCGGCAAGTCGCCGGCCCAGGTGATCATCCGCTGGCACCTGCAGAAGGGCTACATCGTCTTCCCGAAGTCGGTCACCCCATCGCGGATCGAGGAGAACTTCGACGTCCTCGATTTCGAGTTGACTGCCGACGACGTCGCCGCGATCGATGCCCTTGACACCGGGGTCCGCACCGGCGGCGATCCCGACAACGGCTGACGTCTTCCACTCACGACCTGTACACAGCGCGCCGTCCCGAGATCTCGGGGCGGCGCTGCTGTGCCGTGCCGCGGGGTGCAGATCCGCTGACGACCGAGGTCAGCCGGGGTCGAGCCGATATCCCCGGCGTACGACGGTCGTCACCACCCCGGGAACGGCGATCGAGCTGCGCAGCCGACCGACCGCGACCTCCAGCGCATGATCATCGTTACCGCCCGGCAGCACGCCGCGCAGCACGTCCTTGGGCACAACGGTCCCCTGCGCCTTGATCAACTCACGCAGGATCAGAGCGCTGGCCGGCGGCAGCAGAACCGATCGATCACCGAAGACCGCCAGCCGGCCGCGCAGCTCGACCGGCCCGGCAGCCGTGTCCGCTCGCAGCACCCGGGACTCCAGTTCTTCACAGACGGTACGGATCAAGGCACCGAGCCGGAAGCGGTCCGGATGAATCGGATCCAGGCCCGCGTCCAGCAGCGGCTGGGCGGTGACCGGCCCGACCGCCACCGCCAGGACGTCGAATCCCAACGCAGTCAGCAGATCCTCCTTCCGCCCCTCGCGCTCGGCGGCCTCGATCAGTGCCTGTGCCGCGGGTGCGCTGGTGAAGGTGACCGCGTCCACCTGCCGTCCGCACACTGCCTCGATCAGCCGCACCACCTCACGTTCGTCCGGCGGCGGCGTCCAGCGATAGGGCGCCACGGTCAACACCCTGGCCCCGGCAGCGATCAACCGGTCGAGTTGATCTTGGTCGACGTAGCCGTGCAACTGCACCAATACTGTCGCGTCGGCGACGCCGCGCTCGATGGCCGCATCGACCAGGGACGCCGTCGTCTCGTCGGACCCGCTACCAGCCTCGGTCAGCCCGGCGGCCCGGACTGCTCCGCGCGCCTTCGGCCCGCGGACCAAGACCACCGACTGGGCCAGCACGTCGTGCAGCGCCGGTCCCAAGCCGGCCGCGTCAGCGGCTTCCAGCCAGCCGCGAAAGCCGTACGAGGTGGTCGCCAGCACAAAGTCCGGTCGCGAAGCCAGCACCGCACGGGTGTCGGCGACGAGTCGGTCGTCCTCCTCGGTCGGCTGGATCCGTAGCGTCGGGGCGTGCAGAACCTCCGCGCCCCGCCGGGCGAGCGCGGCGATCTGATCCTCGGCTCGCCGGTCCGCAGTAACCCCGATGGTGAAGCCGACCAACTGGTCGGCGCGATAGCCGGGCTCGGTGCTCATGTCATCCATCCCACCACGGCCACGTCGGCGTCACCGGTCCGGGCATCGGCATCCGGGGCCATCGGCGCAGCGGTGCCTTTCACTGCTCGCCGGCGGGCGCGCCGACCGGGATGGTCGGCCCGCACGCCAGCACCGCAGAGTCGCGCTCGTGCTCCAGCGGCGGCCGCCGTTGGCCGCGCTCACTGACCCGGGCGATCGTCCGATCCGCGCCGGCCGGTGCATTGACGAACCGGCGGAAGCGCTTCAGCTTCTCCGGATCGGCCAGGGTCGCTGCCCACTCGTCCTGATAGTTGTCCACATGCTGTGCGACTGCATCCTCCAGATCGGAACAGATCCCGAGCGAGTCGTCCAAGATCACTTCGCGGAGATGATCAATGCCGCCGTCCAGCTCACCGATCCACGCTGCGGTCCGCTGCAGCCGGTCCGCAGTGCGGACGTAATACATCACGAATCGGTCGATGATCTTGACCAACTGCTCATCCGACAGGTCACCGACCAGCAGCTCGGCGTGCCGCGGGGTGAAGCCTACGTTGCCACCCACATAGAGATTCCAACCCTGGTCGGTGGCGATCACTCCGACATCTTTGCTGCGCGCCTCGGCACACTCCCGAGCGCAGCCGGACACGCCCATCTTGATCTTGTGCGGCGATCGCAGTCCGCGGTATCGCAGTTCGAGATCGATGGCCATCGCCACCGAGTCCTGGACGCCGAACCGGCACCAGGTCGTGCCGACACAGGATTTGACGGTCCGCAGGGCCTTTCCGTACGCGTGCCCGGACTCCATCCCGGCATCGATCAGCCGCTTCCAGATGTCCGGAAGTTGATCAAGCCGGGCGCCGAACAGGTCGATTCGCTGCCCACCGGTGATCTTGGTGTAGAGATCGAATTCCTCGGCCACCTCGGCGATCACCTTCAGCTTGGCCGGCGTGATCTCGCCGCCGGGTACCCGCGGGACCACCGAGTAGCTGCCGTCCTTCTGCAGGTTGGCCAGCGACCGGTCGTTGGTGTCCTGGAGCGTGCCGCGCCCTTCGGACAGCACATAGCCGGAGTATTCCGAGGCCAGCATCGAGGCGACCATCGGCCGGCAGATGTCGCATCCCCGGTTCAGCCCTTCCGCGGGGCGGGTACCGAATCGCTCCACGATCGCACTGAAGGTAGTCAACCGCGCCACCCGCACCGCTTCGTACAGCTCGGAGCGGGACATCGCGAAGTGTTCGCAGACCGCCTTCGGGATTTCCATACCTGCTGCAGCCAACTCGTTGTTGATCAGCTTCTGCACCAGCCCGACACACGAACCGCACTGGGTGCCGGCCCGGGTGCAGGCCTTCACTCCCGCGACGTCGGTGCATTCGTGCTCGGTGACCGCACTACGGATGGTGCCGGCGCTCACCGCGTTGCAGGAGCACACCTGGGCGTCGTCCGGCAGGTCACCGGATCCTGGCAGCTCGGCTCCGGCGGCAGCCAGATAGCTGGCCGGTTCGTTGCCGAGCTCGCGTCCGACCATCGGTCTCAGCGCGGCGTAGGCCGTCGCGTCCCCGACGAAAATGCCGCCGAGCAGGGTGCCGCCGTCGTCGCTCATCACCAGCTTTTGATAGACGCCCCTGGCCGGGTCGGCGTAGACCACGTCGAGACAGTTCTCAGTGCTGCTGAGTGCGTCGCCGAGGACGGCGACGTCGATCCCGGACAGCTTCAGTTTGGTCGAGGTGTCCACTCCGGGGAAGGTCGCCATTCCGCCGAGCAGTCGATCGGCCACCACCTCGGCCATCGCATTGGCCGGCGCCACCAGTCCGACGCAGCCGACACCGGGAAGGGAGGCGACCTCGCCGATCGCCCAGATGTGTTCGTCGCTGGTCCGGCACGCCTCGTCCACCAGGGCCCCGCCCCGCGGTCCGGTGGTCAATCCAGCTTCACTGACCAACTCGTCCTGGGGTCGGACGCCGACGGCGAAGATCACCAGGTCGCCCGCCAATTGCCGGTCGTCGGTCAAAGTGACCAGCAGAGTGTCGTCGTCGGCCCGCTCGATCAGCTGCGGGCCGACGTCGTTGTGGACGCCGACCCCCAGGCCGCTGATCAGCCGGCCAAGGGCGTGACCGGCTCCTTGATCAAGTTGGGTCGGCATCAGCCAAGGCGCCAGTTGCACCACCTGGACGTTCACGCCCTGGCTGACCAGCCCGCCGGCCGCTTCCAGCCCGAGCAGGCCGCCGCCAACGATGATCGCCGTCGGATTCTCCTTGCCGGCCAGGGAATCCAGGTGCTTCTTCATCCCGTCGACGTCGGCGATGGTGCGGTAGAGGTGAACCCCGGGCAGGTCCGCTCCGGCCACCGGCGGGACCCAGGCATACGAGCCGGTGGCCAGCACCAACTCGTCGTAGTCGATCACCGTGCCGGCCTCGGTGGTGACCGTGTGAAGTGTTCGGTCGATGCTGCTGACCCGTTCGGAGGACAGCAGACGCACCCCTGGCGCCTGCCACAGCTGGGGCCCACCCAACTGCAGATCGTGATCAGGATCCCAACGCTGCGCCAGATTGACTCGGTCGTACGGTGCGTGCGGCTCCTCACCGATCACCGTCAGGGTGCGCTCCTGCAACCCGCGGGTGGTCAGGGCATCGGTCAGCCGATAAGCGGCGGGACCGCCGCCGACCACCACAATGCGACTCGCTGGCATGACTTCCTCCGGATTTCGGGACGGGTCGATCTTGTCCTCGACCGTACGGAGGCTCGGTTTCCCCACCGCTTCGCTGCTGTAACAGGCCTGTTCCACCGACCTCACCGTCGACCTCAGCGGCGGTGAGCAGGCCGGAACGTGGCAGTAACCCAGCGGTACAGCCGCCGAAACAGACCCTCCCTACTGTCAACCGCACAGCTCCACGACTCCGGACAGCGACGTCTGAGAGGCGCCACCCGCCCCGCGATCGTCCCCTTGTATCGGAGCCAGCGATGAGCCTGACGCGCAACAGCCGGAATGAGCGGCCGCCCAACCCACCGGGCAGCGTCGACACATTTGCCGACGCTCTGCCGGCAGGCGGCACCTGGATCAACGACTGGCGCCCCGAGGACGACAGGTTCTGGAACCGGATCGGCCGCCAGGTCGCCCGACGCAATCTGAGCTGGTCGATCTTCTGCGAGTTCCTCGGCTTCGTGGTCTGGCAGCTGTGGAGCATCGTTGTGGTGCTGCTGCCGTCCGCCGGCTTCCAGCTGACCACCGGACAGTCGTTCTGGCTGATCTCGCTGCCGAGTTTGGTCGGCGCAACGCTGCGACTGCCGTACACCTTCATGGTCGGCCGGTTCGGGGGCCGCAACTGGACCATCGTGTCGGCCTTGTTGCTGCTGATCCCGACCATCGGCCTGTCGATCGGCGTCAACCATCCACACCTGCCGTTCCCGGTGTTGTTGATCATCGCCGCGACCGCCGGATTTGGTGGCGGCAACTTCGCCAGCTCGATGGCCAACATCAGCTTCTTCTTCCCGGCCAGGGAGAAGGGCTGGGCACTCGGGCTGAATGCCGCCGGCGGCAACCTGGGCGCTTCGGTCGCCCAGTTCGTCGTGCCGATCGCGGTCTCTCTCGGCGCTACCATCGGCCTCGGACTCTCGATCGCCGGCTGGCTGTGGGTTCCGCTGATCCTGCTGGCCGCGGTCGGCGCCTATCGCGCGATGAACAACCTGACCCACGCCAAGAGCGACCTGGCCGGATCGGCAGCAGCCGTCAGAGAACCCCATCTCTGGCTGATGGCTCTGCTGTACGTCGGCACCTTCGGGTCGTTCATCGGATTCGCCGGGGTATTCCCGAAGTTGATCAAGGACACCTTCCCGCAGTACTCCGCCATCCACCTCGGCAGCGCGGCGATCTCGCTGGCCTTCCTGGGCGCCCTGATCGGATCGTTGGCCCGACCCTACGGCGGCAAGCTGGCCGACCGGTTCGGCGGTGCCCCGATCACTGCGGCGGCCTTCATCGCGATGACGATCGGCGCGCTGGCGGTGGTGCTGACGCTGCCGCTGCAGAGCTTCGTGATCTTCCTGTTGTGCTTCCTGTTCCTGTTCCTGGCCACCGGCGTCGGCAATGGCGCGACCTATCGGATGATCCCGGCCATCTTCGCCGCTCG
>NHCFJ02800__coassemble_1864_pt1 | contig 13262 bp, 12 predicted proteins | sample NHCFJ02800__metabat2_high_PE_002 | metagenome-assembled genome bin NHCFJ02800
CAACCCAACGACACCCGGGCCGACGACACCAGGGCCGACGACACCAGCAATGCCGCAGAGACGTCCCGGGATCGCCCGGTCGGCCCGACCGTCGACGTGCCCACTGAGGCAGCCACCGACGCCCCGACACCGGCCGCCCCGACACCCGCCGCCCCGACACCTGCAGCCCGGTCGACCGCGGCGGCCGGTCCGCAGTCAGCGGCAGCTGATCCACCGGGCGAAACTCGGGTCGAATCGCAGGCCGGGTCGAATCGAGCGGCGGAGCAGCTGCTCGGCGTGGCCGGAGTCGGTGGTCTGCTGGCTGCCGGGGTGATAACTGCCCTGTCGGCTCGTCGTCGACTGCAGCTGCATGCCCGTCAACCCGGACGTCGGATCCCGCACCCGCCGGCGCCCGCTCAGCGGCTCGAGGCCCGACTCGGGCGGCAGCAGACGCCTAACACCTGGGCGCGCCTCGATCTCGTGCTGCGGGCGATCGGGCTCGATCGTCGGCGCCGGGGGCGGCCACTGCCGCGGCTGGAGTCGGTCCGGCTGTCGGAGCAGGAAATGATCTTGGAGATGGTGGCCGAGGATCCGGCAGCGCCGGAGGGCGTGGTCGCCGACGGCCGGCGGTGGCGACTGGACCGGACCGGTGTCGACCAGCTGATCGGGGACGGGGATCCTGCCGCACCGCAGCCCTACCCCTGTCTGGTCGGTGTCGGGTTCGACGACGATGGTGCGACGGTACTGGTGAACACGGAAACGACGCGCCTGTTGGCAGTCGGCGAGACGGCCGACGGCGAGTGGTCCGGGCGGGCCACCGCAGTACTGATGGCGGCGGTCACCGAGTTGGCCGTCAGTCCCTGGGCCGATGAACTGGTGATCAGTGTGATCGGAGATGATCATGGTTTGGCCGCGGCTTTCGATCAGCACAACGTGCACACCGACCATGATCTGGAGCAGTTGCTGCAGCGATGGGAGCAGCGCGCGGCGATGCAGCGGTCGCGACTGCGCGAACCGGGCGCGTCGTCGGCACTGGACCAGCGGACGGATCCGGATCTGGTCGACCCGTGGTTGCCGGAGCTCGCCTTCCTGACCGAGGAACCGAGCCCTGCCGAGGCGGAGCGGCTGCGGACGGTCCTGACCCAGGACCCGCCCGTCACTCTGGCCGCGGTGGTGGCAGCCCGGCCGGGATTCGCCGACTGGTCCCTCGCCCTGGGAGCAGGCGGATCGGGACAGGCGCGACTGCAACCGACCGGGCAACAGGTGCGTCCGCAGCTGATCGATGGCGAGACGCTCGATCCGCTGCGCCGGTTGATCGACTGCACCGGCAGCGAGCAGACCGAGGCCGCACCCTGGTGGAGCGAGGACTTCCCACCCGGCACGCCAGGACCGGCGCGGGCCGGCGGTGCGACTGCAAATGATCATGAGGAGCCGGCATCGCCCGCGACCCAGGCATGGCCGTCGGCCGTCGCCCGGCCGCCGAGTGCGGCCGACCCAGCCGGTTCAACGGGGTCCGACACCGATGGTCGCCGTCCGTCGAACGGTCGGGTCGTGGTGAGTGAGGAGTACGCAACTGTGTCCAGTCCGATCGCAGGGATGGCCCCACCACGACCCCGACACCCGACGATCCTGTTGTTAGGACCGATCGAGTTGATCGGCACCACCGGCACACCGCCGAGCCGAGCGATCCTGCAGTGCGTCGAATACTGCACGTGGTTGCTGGAGCATCCCGGCTGCACCGCGCAGGCGATGGCCGGCGGACTGGTGGTCGCCGAGGGCACCCGGCGGTCGAACATGAGCCGTCTGCGGACCTGGCTCGGCGCCGATGATCATGGCGAGCAGTACCTACCGGATGCGTACTCCGGGCGGATCATGTTGTCACCTTTGGTCAGTTCCGACTGGCACCGGTTGCAGATCATCACCGCTGCAGGCATCAACCGCTCGAGCACCTCGACCCTGGTCCGTGCCCTGGAGTTGGTCCGAGGTGCGCCGCTGGCTGACGCAGCGCCAGGCCAGTGGCACTGGGCCGAAGAGATGCGGACCGACATGGTGTCAGTGATCCGTGACATCGGACTCGAACTGGCGACCCGGGCGCTGGCCGACTCCGATGTCGATCTTGCTCGTTGGGCCGCAGCGCGCAGTCTGACCGCGGCACCTCAGGACGAACTGCTGCTGGGAGCGCGGATCAGGACCGAGCATCTGGCCGGCAATGCCGGTGAGGTGGAGCGGCTCGCGCTCCAGCTCAGTGCACACTCCCGATCGCTCGGCATCGATCTGCTGCCGGAGACCGTCGATCTGTTGCAGCAGGCTATGGAAGGTGGGCTGCGGGCTCGGGCCTGAGATTCGCGGGCCTGACCGTAGGTGATCCAAGCGTGCCGGCGATACGGCAGGATGAGCTCATCAGGCAGCAGTGATCGCCGAGCAGGAGGCAGCATGGATGGCGAGGACCGTTGGCAGGCGCTCGACCAGGTCTGCGTGGCGCCGGACGGCGTGGATCTCGCGGTCACCGCGATCGATCTCGACACCGGTGAAACCTATGCCTGTAACGGCTCTGAGCGGTTTCGGTCGGCCAGTACGATCAAGACGTTGATCTTGGCGGCACTGGCTCAGGCGGTCGACCGAGGAGACGTCGACCTGGAGGAACGGATCGCTCTGCCGCCGGATCGGAAGCTGGGTGGTAGCGGTGTCCTCAATTGGCTTACCAACGGCATCGAGTTGCCGTTGGCCGACTACGCCTGGTTGATGATCGCGATCTCCGACAACACTGCGTCCAATGTCTGCATCGACGCGGTGGGGTTGAAGGCTTGCACTTCGCTGGCCCGGTCGCTGGACCTTCCGGCGATGACGCTGGCCCGCTACTTCCAAGGCCGCTCGGCGGAGCCGGGGCAACCGGAGAACTGGGTCACCAGCAATGATCTGGCGCGGCTGTTCGTTGCCATCGCGACCGGCGCTGTCGCCTCTCCGGAGCAGACAGCGTGGATGCTGCGGCTGCACAGTGATCAACAACTGACCCGCAGGTTGCCGCGTCAGCTGCCGGATGAGGTGAGCTATCTGGGCAAGACCGGGACGATCTCGGAGCACATGCACGATTGCGGGATCCTGACCGGTCCGCGGGGTCGGGTCGCTGTCGCGGCGCTCACCCGGGGACCGTTGGATCCCTACCAGGGCGAGGAACTGTTCGGCCGGATCGGCCGTCAGGTGGCGCTGCTGACTGTGTAGTCGCCGGCCTCGTCGACCGCCGCGGTGATCTTGGCGAAGTCGACCGGCTGAGCGCTGCTGACGGTCAGTGAGCCCTGAGCCAGGTCGACGGCGACTTCGTCGACGCCGGGAATCGCGCTGACCTCTTCGGTGACAGCGTTGACGCAATGCTCGCAGGTCATGCCCTGCACGCGGTAGGTGTTGATCATGAAGTATCGGCCCTTCTGTCAGGAGCGCACCAGGCGGGCGATCGCCGTGGATGCCTCTTTCAGTTTCTGTTCTGCCTCGTCGCCGCCGTTCTGTACGGCTTCGGCCACGCAGTGGTCAAGGTGGTCGTCCAGCAGACCGAGGGCGACCGACTGCAGTGCGCTCGTCATGGCCGAGACCTGTGTCAGGATGTCGATGCAGTACTTCTCGTCCTCGATCATCCGTTGCAGACCGCGGGCCTGGCCCTCGATCCGGCGCAGCCGCCGAAGGTAGTCGTCCTTGTGCTGATGGCTGAGGTAGCCGTGTTGATGTGTCGGCTGATCGGTCGTCGCCGGCGTGGCGTCATCGATGCTGGCGTCGGTCGCGTTCTCGGCCATGGACTGCTCCCTCTCCTCAAACTCCGAACATCATACCCCCATGGGGTAATGCTGGACAAAGGGTCGCGGCGCGCTGGGTCAGCAGCCGTTGCCGGTGTCGACCCAAAAGACTGTATGTCGACAAAACGATCTGGAACCGTATGTCCCTGGTAATCAACAGTTATCCCCAGGATCGGTGGATAAGCACAGATCAGCGGTGCTTGTCAATGCCGCGAGACAACCGGAAACTCTCTCCGGAGAAACCTGGGAACTTCTTCTCGTCCACCGATGGTGATCGACATATCCCCTGGTCAGAAGGGTTTTAGCAACTCAGGCGTCGGACTGTCCCCAGGCTTGTTCCCAGGCCGTGCACAACCCGACCGCGTGTCTCCACAACAGATTCCGCGTTGTCCACAGGGCCTGTGGACAACAGGCTTCCAAAGCGGTCGGTGGACCGCGTACGTTACCGGTCGACGGGCAGCGAGAAGACGATCCGTGCGGGCTCGACGCCGCCGACCGGACGACCTCCAGCGTCCGACGCTGGTGTCGGTGCGGAGATCTAGAGTCAGAGGCGGAGGTCGAATGACAGTGGTGTCATTCGCGCAGGGCGGCCGTCACCGGGATTGCGACGAGACGGGCGCACGGAGCGAAGAAGGGGAGCAGCGTTGAGTCTGGCTGAGGTCAGTTCGCCGTTCGGTGACAGTGCCCGCGACGAGGGCAGATCCTCCGGTCCCGCCGATCGGACCCCACCCCAGGATCTGCAGGCCGAGCAGTCGGTGCTCGGGGCGATGCTGATGAGCAAGGACGCCATCGCCGACGTGGTCGAGGTGATCCGCGGCGCCGACTTCTACCGTCCGGCACACGAGATGGTCTACGACGCCGTCCTCGATCTGTACGGTCGCGGCGAGCCGGCCGATGCGATCACCGTCGCTGCCGAGCTGACCAAGCGCGGCGAGATCGGCCGGGTCGGCGGCGCTCCGTATCTGCACGACCTGCTGGCCAGTGTGTCGATCGCAGCCAACGCCGGCTATTACGCCGAGATCGTGCGGGAGAAGGCGATTCTGCGGCGGCTGGCCGATGCTTCGATCCGGATCGGTCAGATGTCGTATGCGGCCGAGGGTGATGTCAACGACATCGTCGATCGGGCGCAGGCCGAGGTGTATTCGGTCACCGATCAGCGCACCAGCGAGGACTACAAGTCGCTGTCGGAGCTGATGCAGCCGACGATGGACGAGATCGAGGCAATCGGCTCGCGCGGCGGCCAGTTGGCCGGCGTGCCGACCGGCTTTGCCGACCTGGACGAGCTCACCAACGGCATGCACCCGGGGCAGATGATCATCGTCGCCGCCCGACCCGGCATGGGGAAGTCGACCCTGGGTCTGGACCTGGCGCGGGCCGCGTCGATCAAGCAGGGCCTGACGTCGGCGATCTTCTCGTTGGAGATGAGCCAGATCGAGATCGTGATGCGACTGCTGTCGGCGGAGGCGCAGATCCCGCTGAACCACATCCGTAATGGCAAGATGAACGACGACGACTGGCAGCGAATGGCGAAGAAGATGGGCGAGGTCGCCGAAGCGCCGTTGTTCATCGACGACTCACCGAACCTGACCATGATGGAGATCCGGGCGAAGGCGCGGCGGCTGCGCCAGCGCAACGAGCTGAAGGTGATCATCATCGACTACCTGCAGCTGCTCACCTCGGGCAAGAAGGTGGAGTCGCGTCAGGTGGAGGTGTCGGAGTTCTCCCGCCAGCTGAAGTTGCTCGCCAAGGAGTTGGAGGTGCCGGTGGTCGCGCTGGCCCAGCTCAACCGGGGGCCGGAGACCCGCGGCGGCGACAAGAAGCCGATGCTGTCGGACCTGCGTGAGTCCGGCAGCCTGGAGCAGGACGCCGACATGGTGATCCTGCTCAACCGCCCCGACATCTACGACAAGGAGTCCGAGCGAGCCGGCGAGGCCGACTTCGATGTCGCCAAGCACCGTAACGGTCCGACCAAGACCATCACCGTCGCCTTCCAGGGCCACTACTCCCGCTTCATCGACATGCACCACTGAGCCGGTCGGCGTTGTCGAGATCGGCCGAGCTGCCGTCCCTGCGTTGCCTGACATCCGCGGGAACGGGATTCCGGACAAGATCCTGCTCCGGGGCGACGTGTCGCCGCCGGTTGTTGACGTCTGCGGCGTTCCCGCGGGAACACCTGACAGAGCAAGGTTGGCGCTCGCAGCGGATCCCTGACCGGTCTGCTGATCTGTGGCTTAGCCATCGGTCCTGGTGAGCCAATCGCACTGGAATGATGCTGCTGTCATGATCACCGTTCCTGAAGTCCTCGCGGCGCTACTCCTGCGAGATGGCAGTGCCGCCCAAAGCTGGATCACCACCTTCCCCGACCTTGCCCGAGACGTCCTCCGAGACTGGGATTGCGAGCCCGACGGCGACATCAGGGCTGGCGCTGTCGCGGTGATCATTCCGGTACGTTCGCCCCACGGCCCGGCCGTACTGAAGATCTCCTACCCGCATCCCGGAAACGCCGACGAGTACAAAGCACTCGCGCTGTGGGATGGCGATGGCGCCGTCAGGCTCCTGGACAGCGACCCCGACAGATTCGCTTTGCTGCTTGAACGCGTCGAGGACCGCGAACTTGATGTCCCGGCCGACGAGGGCATTGCCATTGGTGCCCAACTCTTGGCCCGGCTGGCAATCCCAGCACCCGCAGGGATGAAACGACTCGCAGACACGACGGCCGAGTGGGAACAGCAGATCCGCGACGACGAGCACCGCGCCGGCCATCCACTGGCTGGACGGGTGGTCAACGCAGCCATCGAGACAGTCCGCGACATCGGACACGACAGCACCACAACCATGCTGCACGGCGACCTGCACGGCGGGAACATCCTGCACTCCAACAGAGGCTGGATCACCATCGACCCGAAAGGCATGGCCGGCACGGCGGCCTTCGACGCCCTGACCATGTGCAGCTACCGCCGCCCTGCCGACGACGCAGACGTCGATCTGATCACCGAAATCAACCGCCGCATCCAGATCTTCAGCGAAGCTGCCGGAGTCGAGCCTGACCTGTCGCGTCGCTGCATCCAGGCCCGCGCGGTGACCGGACTTCTGTGGGATCTCAGTCGTGGCGACGTCCCCCGCACCGGCAACTACAACCTCCGAACCCAACTCGCCGAAGGACTCCTTGCCTGACCCCAACCGGCGACGACCTCAACCACCGAAACCGAATCAAGAGCATCCAGCGCCGCAGGTGAGGTGAAGGCTCGACCTCAACGGGCACCCCGGCTCGGCATGGAATCGGTGTGTCACTGGGACCCTTGAACGCACAGCCCGCGCGACCGAGACTCCGATCTACTCGGCGCCTTGACTCGTCATGTCGGGTGGCAGTGCAGTGGTAGAGAGTTCTTCAAGGTGGCCTGATGACGGCTCTATTCGGTAGAGCACATGGTGTGGTTGCTGGGTGGTGAGTGCCTCAGCGGGTCCGGTTCCCAGCAGGTTACGCAGCAACATTCGACCGATCATCTCGTGCGACACGATCAGCGGCCGGCGCCCGCCCGCGAGCGCGATCCGAGCGAGTGCAGCGGTGGCTCGGTCGTCGGCATCGGCATAGCTCTCGCCACCGGGAAACCGCCATTTGTATTTGTCGCGTGCCCGTTGAGTCAGCGCGCCCGGGAATCGGGCGTTCGCTTGTGTGGTCGTCAGGCCGGCCATCTCGCCGTGATGAACTTCAGCAAGTTCCGGGATGACCTGGACCGTCAGGCCAAGTGCCTCGGCAGACACTTGGGCCGTGGCCGTCGCCCTTCCGATCGGGCTACTCGCGACAAGGTCGACGCCCAGCGTTACGGCAACGGATGCCAGATCGGCTGCGTGCTGTTGCCCCGCGGCAGTGAGCGGTGAGTCGAGTTGACCTTGCTTACGGCCCTCTCGATTCCACTGGGTCTGCCCGTGCCGGGCCAGGTACACGACATCGAATGTCACCCCACGCATCCAACCGCTCCTCCACGCGCCCAGCAACCGGGTATCAACCAGCCCGCCAGCCGTTCCACCACCGCGACAGGAGCCGCCCTCTGGGCTGAGGCGTGAGCGAAGTGTCGGGACCAGATGGTTTGCTGACCTTGCCCGTGGAGTCGACTCGTCAGGAGGCAGTCATGCAGGTGCAGCTACCCGAAGGCTGTGGCAATGCCCCGCGTATTGGCATCGTCAACGACTTCATCACGAGCTGGGCCGCCGGTGACCTTGCCGGCCTGGCCGGGTGGCTGTCGCCGGGTGGGGTCAGTTGGCACCTCGACGGCGAGCCGCTGGACATCACCGCCGCGAATGCGACCGTCGCGAGTCCGGACGAGCAGCCGATCAAACTGGAGATCAGGTCGACCATCACTCACGGCAGGCTGGCCTGCTGCGAGGGAAGCGTCCACTTCGCTACCACGCGAGCTGACTTCTGCCACGTCATCACCTTCACAGGCGCTGCTAAGACAGCCACGATTTCCAGCATTCGCAGCTATCAAACGAACTTCTCGACGTGACCGGTGCCGGCAACGCCATCTCCTTCAGTCCTCGTGCCCGTCCCAGCGCAGCGAGGCCAGGTACGCAAGGCTGCGCGGCACCTGGTCGGCGGTCGAGGGACTCTCGTCCTCGATGTAGTAGTGCTCGATCGACGACTCACGGGCCGCTCGAAGGATTTCGGGCAGGTTGAGCTGCCCGTCCCCGAGGGCGACGTCGTTCTCCGGCGCCGTCGACCCACTCAGGTCGCCTACGACGCCGTGCCGGAGGTCCTTGAGATGCATCAGGCGGAATCGGTCCGGATAGCGACGCAGCAGCTGCGCCGGATCGTGGCCGGGGAAGAACGTCCACAGGATGTCCAGTTCGAAGCTGACCACGGCAGGGTCGGTGTGCTGGATGATCAGATCGAACAGCGTGCCGTCATCGTGAGCCGCGAACTCGTACCCATGATTGTGATAGCAGAACGTCAGGCCGTGCTCGGAACGCAGCCGACTGCCGACGCGGTTGAAGGCGGCCGCCGCATCAAGAGCCTGCTGTTGGTCGAACGGTGGTTCGTGAGGGATCCAGGCAACTCGCACGAAGCCGGCCCCGAGGGTTTTCGCCGCTTCCGCGACCGCATCGGTGGAGTCCTGGAGATCGACGTAGCCGACGCCGTAGGACGAGCAGTGCATGCCACGTTCGTCAAGCAGGGTACGGATCTCGGCCGCGCTGCAGCCGAACAGGCTGGAGAATTCGATGTCGGTGATGCCGAGCGATCGGATGTGGTCCAGGGTGCCCGCGACATCCTGCTCGAACTCTCGGCGGTAGGTGAAGGACACCATTCCCGGCGTCTGGGGAAACAGCCGGCCGTTGGTCACCTGAGCACTGATCATGACTCCCGCTTACCCGCCAACCACTGCTCGAAGGTGGCCGGGTCGAGTGGCAACTCCACCGTGCGATCCAGCTCGGAGGACAAGATGATCGCGTTGGCCAATGAGACTGACGCACGTCCCTCGGCGGCCTCGGCGATCAGCGAACCATCGCCGCGAACGGTCGCGACGAATGCGTTGATCACCTCGGTGTGCCGTCCACCCTTCCCGTCGATCTCGATCGTCTCCAACGACGTCTCCGGGCCGCCGAAGGACTTCTCGGTCGTGGCGTTCCACTCCGAGGTCGGCACGGCGGTGCGGGTGAACTCGAGTCGGTCGGGGTGGACCACGACGCGGCCGTTGTCGCCGATGATCTCGCGCCGGTCGGTGCCGGGTGCCTCGCCGGTGGTCGCCACCAGCACCGCGGTGCTGCCGTCGGCGAACTCCATCAGCGCGTTGACCTCGTCCTCCACCTCGATCGGGTGGTACTTGCCGATCGGGCAGAACGCGCGGACCCTCTGCGGCAAACCGAAGAGCCATTGGAAGAGGTCCAGGTCGTGCGGGAGCTGGTTGACCAGCATGCCGCCGCCCTCGCCGCCCCAGGTCGCGCGCCAATTGCTGGAGGCGTAGTAGGCGTTGGACCGGAACCAGGCGGTGAGGATCCAGTTGATCCGGCGGATCCGGCCGAGTTGGCCGGACTGGATCAGCTCCCGCAGCTGTCGGTAGCGGGGTTCGGTGCGGGTGTCGAACATGACAGCGAACACCTGGTTGGGATCGGTGTGGGCGGCGATCATTCGGTCGCAGTCGGCCTGGTGCACCGCCAGTGGCTTCTCCACCAGCACATGCAGTCCGTGGCTGAGAGCGTTGATGCTGATCGGGGTGTGCGCGTAGTGCGGTGTCGCGATGAGGACAGCGTCGACCTCGCCGGAGGCGATCATCGCCGAGCTGTCGCTCCAGCCTTTCAGGTGGGGATGGCGAGCCAGTGCCGCCGGATCAGAGTCGCAGATCCCGACCAACCGTGCGTGCGCGATGTCTCCACGCTCGAACCGGGCCACGTGCGTCGTGCCGATGTTGCCGATGCCGATGATGCCGAAGCGAACGTCTGTCATGGATCCCGATCATTCCAGACCACGGAGATTGGCAGACCCATGGCACGTGCGGAGAAGCGGCTCGGGGTTCCCCGGCGACTTGAGGCCGATGATCACTCGGGTTCGCGTGGATCAGATTCCCCGGTCCAACCAGCCGTCCAGTGCTGAGCAGAGATCCCGTCCGCGGCTGTAGCCACGCGCGGTGATCGTGGCCATCAGCTCACGTGCGTCCTCGACGTCGTCGGAGCCGGCCCGCTCGATCAGCACGCGGAGGTCGCGGTCGCGTTTCTCGCTGGCACGCCAGCAGAGTTTGACCGCGATCAGGTGCCCGATGCTGGCGACCGGCACGGTCAGTCCTGGCGAGACCTGCATCGGCTCGGCCGCCGCCACGACCTCGGCCTCGACACCGGAGCTTGCGAAGAAGAGGTCGACAGGAACGTCCTCGCCGGCGACAGGGGACAGCAAACGCACGGTCGCGAGTCGACCGGTCTGGTCGTGCACGATCGACTCCCTCGACCGGTAGCCGACGGCGAGCAGATCGTTGACCCGCGCCGTCGCCGTCGCGTCATCGGGCACGGCGACCGCGATGTCGACATCGGCTGTGGCCCGCGGTTGCGCCCGCGCGCAAACCGCGAGGCCGCCGACCAGTGCCCAGCCTGCCTCGAGTCGGTGAAGATCGTCGACGATCCGCGGCAGCGCCGTATCGATGTTGATCACGGGAGCACCTTCGCAGTCAGCGCGCGGCGTGGCCAGTGATTTGCCGCGAACCAGCACATCGCACCCGCGCCGATGGTTGATTCCGCTGCGGAGGTCCGCCTGCTACCTTCGGCGTCGTGGCAGGCGGTTGGGACGGCAACGCGGACGCCTACGCTCGTTCGTTCGCCCGGCTCTGTGCCGGTACGGTGCCGGCGATCATTGAGCGACTGGGCCCCGGCCACGGGCGGCTGCTGCTCGACATCGGCACCGGGACAGGAACCGTGGCGGCAGCCGCTCATCACAACGGCGACACGGTCGTCGGAATGGACAGCGATCACTCGATGACCACGCTGGCCGCCGACCGCCACCCCAAGATCAGCTTCGTCCGCGGAGCACTTCCGCAGCTGCCCTGCGCAGACGAGTCGTTCGATGTGATCACCGCCAATTTCGTGGTGAACCACGCTCCTGACCCGCGGGCCGCGGTCAGCGAACTCTTCCGCTGCACTCGCGTCGGCGGGCAGCTGGTCGCCACCATCTGGCCCTCCGAGACGACAGCCCTGAACCAGCTGTGGAACGAGGTGATGGCGGCAGCCGAAGTGACGCCGCCGGCCGGGACCAGGCTGGCACCGGAGCTCGACTTCGAACGCACCGCGGACGGCTTTGCCGACCTGGTCGCCGAGGCAGGCTTCAACGGGGTGGATTGTCAGGAGATCGGCTGGACCTTCGCGATCGGCCCGGACGAGCTGTGGGTTGCGGTCGAGGCGGGCATTGCGGTGATCGGTCGAACCTACCGGGCACAGGACCCGGCCGGTCGGCAACGGATACGAGCCGCGTACGACGCGATCACCGAGCCGGCGCACGGCGCCTGTGGTCTGCAGCTGCCGAGCGTTGCGCTGGTTGCGACCGCCGACCGTCGCTAGAGAGCGATACAAACTGCTCACCAGTGGCGGTCGACGGGCCGATTTTCGGCATTCCGGTGCCACTGCTGAGCAGTTTCGATCGCCGCTCAGAAGTTGCGTTCGATCCAGGCGGTGACCGCTGCCACGGCCGCCGGTGCGTCGACCAGCACGAGCGGACAGTTGTCGATCATGGTCTCGACGGTCGCGCCCGCGGCGACCGCCTGTTCGGCCAGTGTGCCGACCGGCGACCGGATGTCGAGATCATCGCGCTCGTAGTAGGGCAGTGAGCCGAAGAAGGTGTCCATGGTGCGGTAGTGCATCCACGCGGTTTCGCCGTCGGCATTGATCACCGGACAGTCGTACTCGTGGTAGCGCTTGCCGGAGACGTCGGCGATCGCCTCGGCGTGGTGGCACAGCGTCAGGCGACTCAGCGGTGCGCCGATCATGATCACCTGACCGTCGGCGGCGACCAACCGACCGAGCGGTCCGTGCGCGCCCCACGGGTCGTCGGTCGGATCCGCCAGCAGCTCGGCGGCCGCCGGCCCGAGTGCGCAGAAGCTGACCTCGGGATGGTCACTGCGGACCGTCCCCGGCCAGGTACGCAGCCGCTCCGGCCAGCGCCCGAACTCGCGTCGAGCTGCGGAGACCTCAGGATCGAAGGGCGGCTGGTCGCGATAGGCGTCCCGCCAGCGCTGAGGCCAGCCCGCCACGTGGTACGGGCTGTCCTCCCACCCGGTGAACGCCATCAGAGTGCCGCCGGCGCCGACCGCATCCCGCAACGCCAACACCACCGAGTCCATCCCGCCGACCACCCAGCCGAGTGCGGACATCCGGACGTGTGCCATCACCACGCCGCCGGACCGGAGGCCGAGGTCGGACATCGCCGCCGCGAGCCGGGACCGTGTCACCGGCTGATAGTCGGGACGTTCCAGCAGGGACTTGGGAACCACCATGGCCACGAGCATCCGACGATGACGCAGGAATCGCCAACCCTTTACTGCTCAACGATCGCGGCCAGATCGGCCGGCGTGCCGGACATGATGGTGGCGGCATGCTCGGTGATCATCTCGACCGGCCAGTCCCACCAGCGTGCCTGCAGCAGCAGGTCGACGTCATCGGGCGAATAGCGGGCGCGGATGAGCTTGGCCGGGTTGCCACCGACAATCGCGTACGGCTCGACGTCCTTGGTGACCACGCTGTGTGCGCCGATGACGGCACCGTCACCGACGGTGACGCCGGGCAGGATCGTCGCCTCCCGACCGATCCAGACGTCGTTGCCGATCACGGTGTCGGGCTTGGCGTCAATGGTGCCGAAGGTGTCCAGGGTGCGTTGGGTCCACGCGCCGCCGAACATCGTGAACGGGTAGGTCGACGGCCCGATCATCGGATGGTCGCCACCGGGAAGCAGAAACGTCGCGCCCGGTCCGATGGCGCAGAACCGGCCGATTCGCAGCCGTTGGGGACCGAAGGCGTACAGAACGTTGGTGG
>NHCFJ02800__coassemble_1865_pt1 | contig 13251 bp, 13 predicted proteins | sample NHCFJ02800__metabat2_high_PE_002 | metagenome-assembled genome bin NHCFJ02800
GTGGCTGATCGAGAAGCTCGTGCAGGGCTCGGGCCGTGCTCGACTTGCCCACGCTGGGTGCGCCATTCAGGAAGATCACCCGTGCATCGCTCATGGCACCAGAGTTGCCGACCGAGTCGGTTCTCCACAACCGGAAATCCTTGCCGCATGCCTGCCCGTAACCTGATCCCATGGAGCGGTTCGTGTCCAAGGTCGAGCGGGTGCGGGAGGTTCGCTTGGTCCGCGGATCATCGACGCAGCCGTCCTGGTAGCCAGGTGCTGGGTGGGGAGGTCACAACTGCGAGCGATGGTCGCGCCACAGCAGTTTGGTCGAGATCAGGTAGACGACGAGGAGCCCGAGGTTGAAGGCTGCGCCGCTGAGCCAGGTGGCGACCGGTTCAGGTGAGGCGCGACTGATCAGCGTGCCGATGCCGACCACGGTCAACGGGTTGGCCACGATCGCAAACCATCGTGGCCAGGCGGTGCCACCGAGCGCGATCCGTAACCCCAGCAGGAGGATCGCCAGCCCGAGCGTGACGATCGGCATCAACCACGCGATCGTCAACACCAGCTCGAACTGGTCGGCCAGCTCCAGGATCTGCGGATGCGCGCTGCTCGGTGTCACGATCAAGGTCCGATAGGTCATTCCGAGGTAGTAGTAGCCGGCATGGCCGAGCGGTGCCCATGCATTGCCGCAGATCAACAGCGCGAAGATCGGCCAGGCCCAACGACGCCCGGCCGGCAACACGCCGCGGAAAAGATGCCAACTGCCGGCCAGATAGAACACGATGCCGGCATTGGCCACCAGGGCGCCGGCTGCCAGTCGCGTCGGCGACGATGTCAGCATCATTGCGGCCTTCGCGGTGTCGACCTGGTCTGCGTAACTGTCGAAGATCAACGGATACCGGGCCGGGTCGGCACGAGCACCGATCAGGAGAATGTCGCCGAGCGCCCACATCGCGGCGCCGATGATGCCGGCGACCCCGGCGGCGCGAATGAGTCGCCGTGATGCGGCGCCGGTCGGGAGTTGTCCGGTTGTGGTCGTCATCGCCCTCTCGTTTCGTCGGCTTACGACCTGTCAGCTGCAGCAGGAGCAGCCCGGTTCGCAGGTGCCGCAGTTGTCTCCGGAGCCGTCGCCGACGGTCGTCAAACCAACCGGGGTGCAGCAGCTGTCCCCGCGCCAGGCACGCACGCCTTCCCGGACGGCCAGACCGGCGATGATCAGCGCGGCCAACGGATCGGCCCACGACCAACCCAACGTCGCATTCAGCACCAGCCCGATCAGGAGGACGGCCGACAGGTAGGTGCAGATCAAGGTCTGTTTCGAATCCGCCACGGCCGACGCCGACCCGAGTTCGCGCCCGGTGCGCCGCTGCGCATAGGACAGGAACGGCATGATCAGCACCGAAAGAGCCGCAATCACGATGCCCGGAAGGGATCCCTCAGCTTCGTGGCCACGAGCCAGGGCGCTGACCGCGTCGATCGTCACATAGCCGGCCAGCGCGAAGAACGAGATCGCGATGATCCGGAGCACCTTTCGCTCCCGAGCTTGTCGCACCGCATGATCACGGGCAGAGAACTGCCAAGCCACTGCAGCCGCCGACGACACCTCGATCACCGAGTCCAGACCGAAGCCGATCAACGCCACCGATGAAGCGATCGTCCCTGCCGTGATGGCTCCCACAGCCTCGACCACGTTGTAGCTGATCGTGGCTGCGACCAGCAATCGGATCCGCCGCGCGAGGAGGTCGCGTCGCGCGTCGAGGACCGGGCTGACACCACTCATCAGCAGCAGTCTTCGGTCGCTGCCTCGGGGCAGGTCGGATCCGTGGCGACGGCCAGAACTGCCGACCTGACGTCGGCCACAGCGTGCGCAAGCCGACGGTCGGCGATCTCGTAGCGCTGTCGGCGTCCCTCCGGCACTGCCACCACCAGACCGCAATCTCGCAGGCACGCAAGGTGGTTGGACAACCGAGCCCGGCTGACCGACAGCGACTCCGCCATCTCAGCCGGGTAGGCGGGGCCGTCCTGCAAGATCATCAACAGCCGACATCTGATCGGGTCGGCCAACGCTCGACCGAATCGGGTCATCGCGTCGAGCTCATCGGCTACCAACAGCATGAGCAGGATGATACAGGAAATCCTTAATTCAGGGAATCGTTGATTGTTCCGTTCGGGTCTCGAACATGTCCTGGAGGAAGCGCTGCATCGTCTGCGTGTCGTTGAGGTGGGGGAAGGGCTCGTCGGTCGGAGCATCGACGCCGAGGAAGTCGCACAACGGTCCCCATCCTTGGCCGGCTTCGAACACCAACAGTCGACCTGGCGGAAGTGCAGCTTTGACCTCGGCGACGTGACGATTGAAGGCCTCGACTGCGTACGACTCGTCGATCGGTGCGCCGAGTTGCCACTCAACGCCGAGGAGCTTCTGCATCTCTTTCGCGAGGTTGGTCGGGAAGCCAGACGCCATTGCCTGCAGGGTGACCGGAACCGTGCCGGCGTCGGCCGGACGAGTCAGCGTCAGCGCGTTCTGCACGCTGGCGTGCCAACGGTACGGGTCGCGTACGGTCAGAATGATCTTCGCCGACGGATAAGCCTGGGCGAGCTCGCGCCAATAGATCGCGGTCGGCACATCCACGGCCGACCGGTAGCCTTCGAACACCCGCTCCCAATCCGGCGACTCACCGGTCATCACCGGACGCCATCGGTCGGCCTGTTCAGGGTGCTGCAGCAGTTCGAACATGTGGTGGCATGGCCCGAATCCGAGCCGTTCGAGGGCAGCCTTCAGTGAGGTCGTTCCGGTGCGCGGCAGTCCGGCGCCGATTACGGTCAGCATCTGTTACTCCTGGTGGGTTGGGCGGTTCGAGGTGGTCGGGTTGATCACCAGTGGGGGATGGGCGGTGCCTCCGGCCGGTGCAGGCGCCAGCCCTCGCGTAGGCGATGGAGGCGGCTCGGTGCGGCCACTCCGTAGATGGTTGCGATCTTTCCGGCCACGAGATCGAACGCGACGCTGCCGACGACCTGATCGGTCAGCACGAAGACGACGGCAGCTGTCCCATTGATCTGAGTGTGATGGGCAGTGGGGGCTTCGCCGGCGAACACTCGGCTCGCGGCCGTCGGATGGAAGTTCGCCCGGGCCACCGCGGCGATCCGCTGCGGCACCGGATAGTTGAGCAGCCGCTTGGTCAGCCCGGCACCGTCGGAGACTGCCGTTGCATCCTCGGTCAGCAGCGCAACCAACGGTTCGGTTCGGCCCGAGGCCGCTGCGCTGAGGAACTCCTCCACCACTCGGCGGGCCGAAGCCGGGTCGACATCGTCGGTGCGTCGACGTGATGCGGCGATCCGCACGCGAGCCCGGTGCAGATGTTGTTGGCTGGCTGATGGCGAGATGTCGGTGAGATCGGCGATCTCGGCGTGGGTGTAGGAGAAGGCTTCGCGCAGCACGTAGACGGCGCGTTCCACCGGCGACAGCCGCTCCATCAGGGTCAGGACGGCGAGTGAAACTGATTCGCGTTGCTGGTAGGTGTCTTCCGGGCCGAGCAGCGGATCGCCCTCCAGCAGGGGTTCGGGCAACCACGTGCCGCTGGTGCGTTCACGGCGATGCCGTGCCGAACGGAGGCGGTCCAGGCAAAGGTTGGTGACGACCTTGGTCAGCCAAGCTTCCGGAACCTTGATCAACTTGCGGTCGGCTGCTTCCCAATGCAGGAAGGCATCCTGGACGATGTCCTCGGCGTCGCCAGCATCACCCAGCAACCGATAGGCCAACGACGCCAGCCGGTTCCGGTTGGCTTCGAACCGGTCGGTGCCGAAGCGATCGGCCGCCCCACTCCGCACCTGGACCACCCTGGGCATCTACCCGACCGCTGTCGATCGGTCGGCCCGCTGACCGGTGTCGGCCAGGCGGAGTCGTCGGCGCGGAAGGCCGAGAGTCGGGTGCATGCTGCCCAGCAGCGCACCGCGTTGGATGCCTGCCTTGATCCGTACGGCCGGCAGCCCGCCCAGATGGTTCGGCCTGGCCCGTCCCGCTCCGTCTATCAACTGCAGGATTCCGTCCCGCTGTCCGAGGCTGATCGCGTTGTAGCGGTGAACCAGCTTCACTTCGGCCACCCTGCGGGCGGTCAGTCGTCCGACAATCGCCTCGATCGCCTGCCGACCGGTGTAGCCGGCCGAGCCACAGTTCATCGGCAGCGGCAGGCCGTTCTCACCGAGGACGGAGACGGTGTCGCCGACGGCGTAGACCTCCGGGTGGGACACCGATCGCATGGTGCGGTCGACAACGAGCTGTCCGGCATCGGTCACCTTCAGTCCGCTCGCAGCGGCGATTGGGCTGACCGCAAAGCCGGCGGTCCACACCGTTGCGTCCGACGAGATCCGGGTGCCATCGGTGCACACCACCTGGTGAGCTTCGACGGAGGCGACGCCGATGTGTTCGACAACCTCGATGCCCAAGCGGGCGCAGGCTTCGCGGAGGCGGCTGCGGGCTCGCACGGGCAACCGGGCACCGAGTTCGCCGCGGGCCGCCAGGGTCACCGTCAGCCCACCTCGGAGTTCGGCGATCTCGGTGGCGGTCTCGATCCCGGTGAAACCGTCGCCGACGACGATCACGCGTCCGCCGTCACCTTGCTCCAGGTTGTCCAGCCGTCGCCGCAGTCGTAGCGCCGAAGGTCGACCGGCCACGTCGAAGGCGTGCTCGGCCACGCCTGGAACACTCTGACCGGCCGCGCGACTGCCCAGCGCGTAAACGAGGGTGTCATAGGGCAGTTGATCACCGCCCTCGGAGTTGGCCACAGTCACGATCCGGCGGTCCGGTTCGATGGCCGTGACCCGACCGATGTGCAGACCAATGTCGGTGCCGCCGAACACATCCGTCAGCAGCGGCGCCGGGACTTCCCGGCCGGCGGCGAGCTGGTTCAGTCGTTGCCGCTGGACGAACTCCGGCGCGGCGTTGACGACGGTGATCGCGGTCTCGTCAGGGAAGAGTCGTCGGTCCAGGTTGCCGGCGACATAGGCCCCGGCATAGCCGGCGCCGAGAACGACGATGCGGTGCTTCATGGGATGCTCCTGTCCGTTCGCTTGTCTGCTGACTGAACGGATCGACGCTCGAATTCCTGACAGAGTTCGGGTGCGACCTCGGTCACGGTGTGAACGGGCTCGGCGATCACACGGCTTCTTGATCAAGTTTGGTGTGCGCCTCGAGTGACAGACTTTCCCAATCGGTCCAGTTCTGCAGTCGGTCGGCGTACACCTTCTTGATCATCTGGTGGAAGCCGAGCCCGAAGAGCACCCGCAGCGGAGGATCGTCGGAGTCGACGATCTTGAGCAGCGCCTGGGCAGCCGCGGCCGGATCACCGGCGGGCTGATCTGTCATCGCCCCGGCCAGCCGCTGACGGAGACCGTCGTAGTCAGGGTTGGTTGTCGCCATGTGGCCGTTGGCGAGCGGATCGGGATTTTCGCCGTCGCGAGTGGCGTATCCGGCTGGCTCGATCACGGTCACCTTGACGCCGAACTCGGCAACTTCCTGTGCCAAGGATTCGTTCAGCGCTTCGACACCCCACTTCGAGACGTGGTACGCCCCGCCCAGCGGTGCGGCGATCAGTCCTGCCCCGGAGGACAGCTGGACGATATGCCCGGACCGCTGCGCACGCAGGTGCGGAAGCGCTGCCTGGATGACCCAAACTGCACCGAACAGATTGGTCTCCAGTTGATCCCGCAGCTCGTGCTCGGCCAGTTCCTCGATCGCACCGATCTGCGCGTAGCCGGCGTTGTTCACCACCACGTCCAGTCGACCGAAGTGCTCGATCGCCTTCGCGACGGCGTTGAACACCGCCGTCCGGTCGCTGACGTCCAAGCCGATGGGGAGGACGGCGTCTGCGTGGTCGGTGACCAGTTGATCAAGGGTTTCCGGGTTGCGTGCCGTTGCCACCACTCGGTCGCCACGAGACAGAGCAGCCTCGACGAAGCTGCGGCCCAGACCGCGGGACGAGCCGGTGACGAACCAAACCTTGGACATGCTGTCTCCTTTGGGTCCTGAACGGAGCGTGCGTTGTGCTGTGTCGTTCATGAGAGGCACGGACCCGCCGGTTTGTGACATCTGCGCCTAAAGACAGGTCGAAACGACGCGCTGCGCCGACTCCTACGCCGTAGGGGTCAGTCTCGGAGCACCCAGTTCGGGCCTCCGGGCCGATACTGCGAGTCGCACAAGGTACTGGTGCCGGGTTGCCAGGTGCAGAGCTGGACGCGGTTGCCGTCCGGGTCGGACAACACCCACATCGACGGTGCGCCTTCGTCGCTGACCAGGGTTCCGCCGGCGGCCAGTGCTGCATCGATGCGGGGCCGGATCTGGGTCGGGTCAACCCAGAGGTGTGGACGCCAGACGCGGGCGGTCTCCTGCGCATCTGCGGTCCGGAACCAGATCATCGGCAGTCCCAGACGGGGATCGCCGACATCGCCCCAGGCTTCGGTGCCGATGACGTGCTCGGAGTCGAACACCGCAGCCCAGAACGGCGCGATCTTGTCGTAGGCAGGTGTGTCCAGGCCGAGTTCGATGCGTGCCAGGCCGGCACATCCGAGCTCGGCACCTGCGGCGGCGGCGATCTGGGTGATTCGCCGAGCCAGCGTCACGTCGGTCTCGGTCACGCCGCCGTCGTCCCGGCTGGACAGCCGGACGTCGACCTGGAAGGCACGCAGGTCGAGCTCGGCGTGATGGTCGAGCTCCTCGGCTGCCTGGCCGATCGACGCGACGAGCCGGAGCCCGTGGGAGAAGCTCTCGGTGTGGATCCGGGTTTCCAGACCGGCCTGCCCGAAGGAGAGCAGTTGGGTCCAACCGTCGAGTTCTGCGGCGGCGATCCGCTGCCCGGTGAGTGCCTGTGTGGTCATGGGTGGTCCTTCCTCGCAGTGATGGTTCAGTCGTTGGTGTGACCGTACGGACCGGAACAGGACAGCTGTCTGTCCTGTTTCGTTGTTAGTTTGGTGAGCATGCGGGCCGAGCGTCTGGTGGCCATCGCACTGTTGCTGCAGGCACACCGACGACTGACCGCGCCCGAGTTGGCGCGGCGGCTTGAGGTGTCCGAACGCACGATCCGTCGGGACCTGGACGCCTTGCTGCTCTCCGGCCTGCCGCTGTACTCCCAGCGTGGCCGAGGCGGCGGGTGGGCTCTGCTCGACGGTCCCGCGATCAACCTGTCGGCGCTGACTGCCGAGGAGGCGCAGGCCCTCTTCTTGGTGACCGGGCCGGAACTATTGGCCGGTCTTGGGCTGGAGGAGGGTGTCACGTCGGCGGTCCGCAAGCTGCTTGCGGCTCTTCCGGCAGGATCGCGGGAGCAGGCTGACCGGACGCGACAGGCCATCCACATCGACCCCACCCGGTGGGGCCGGGCCGCTCAACCGGCGCCGTCTGCACTGGCGCCGTTACGGGCGGCCGTCATCGCCGGCGTCCAGGTGGATCTCAGCTACGCACCGCCGGCTGCCCAGCCCACCGCGCTCCGGGTCCACCCGTACGGGCTGGTGTCGAAGAGTGGCAGCTGGCATCTCGTCGCTGGGGTCGCCGGGGAGCTGCGGACCTTCCAGGTCTCCAAGATCATCGACGCCGAGGCCACCGTCGAGCAGGTCGAGCGGCCGGATGGGTTCGACCTCGTCCGTGCTTGGGAGGACGTCAACCGGCGCCACGTGCCGTGCTGGCTCAGCCGGGTCGAGGTGGTGTTCGAAGTCCGAGCCGAGGAGCTCGGTCGCGTCAGCGCGGCACTCCCCGAAGACGCACAGCTGCAGTCGGTCGACGCAGCGACGACAGTGCCACGCTTCACAGCCACATTCGGGTCGGTACGTGAGGCCGCGTGCGAGTTGATCTTCCTCGGCGAAGGGGTGCAGGTGCTCGAACCGGCTTCCGTACGCGCTGAGCTGGTGCGTATCGGGCACCGGCTCATCGCGGCGCACGCTCCGGCGTGGTGACGTTGACGGCTCGGAGGAGATCAGTAGCTGCTGCACCCTGCGCTGGAGTCCGGTGTGGAACCAGGTAAGACCTGCACGGTTCCGGTGGCGCCGTCCACGCGGAGCAGGTCTCCGTTGTTGATCTTGGTGGTGGCGTCACCGCAGCCGACAACAGCCGGGATGCCGAGCTCACGGGCCACGATCGCCGCGTGGGACAGAGGGGCGCCGATATCGGTCACGATGGCAGCGACTCGCGGGAACAGGGGCGTCCATCCGACGTTGGTGACGGTGGTTACCAGAATGTCGCCGGCACCGAGTTGATCACTCTGCTCGACCTGGTCGAGGATCCGGGCCGTGCCTTCCGCAACGCCGGCGGACCCGGGTAATCCGATGACGGTGTTCGCCGAGGGTTGGTGATCATCAGTGGGACGGGAGACGGCGACCTCGCCGGCCGGGTCGAAAGCACCACGGATCAGCGGCGGATAGCGTGGCAGGGAGGTGTAGCGATGGTAGGCCTCCCGTCGTTTGGGGACTTGGTCGAGCGGTCGGCTGTCTCCGTCGAGGACGGCGAGGATCTCCTGATGGCTGCAGAAGAAAAGATCGTCGTGATGGCCGGTGATGTCACCGGCACGGAGGATGAATTCACGCAGCACCCCGAAGGCGCGCACCGCTTCGGATCGCCCGGCTTCGCGTGCGCGGTAGGAGCGCGCTACCCGCGCCAGCCGACGCTCGGCAGCCCGTTCCATGCCAGGGTGCTGCTTCTGGAAACGGGACCAGGCTGCAGCTCGGGCACGTTGCTGGGACTCGATCAGGTCGAGGGCGCTCGACCGTCCCTGGACCAGTTCGGCGAGCCGGTCGTCGATCCAGTCCGGATCCTCGATCGGGCGGGGAGCTGAGACCTCGAACTCGTCCGGACAGCGATGTCCCCACTGCCGCAGATAGGTATTCCGGTCGAGATCGCCGGCCGCCACCCTGGCCAGACCGAGCATCGGACCCAGACTCTCCAAATCGTCGCCGTCGGCGTCCAGGCCGGTAAGCATGGCATCGGCCTCGCGGGCGCCGACGCGTTTCACCAGCCAAGCCCGCGCCCGGAGCTGGCCGGAACCGGTGGCCCGGGCGCCGGCAGCCAACAGTCGACTGTTGTGCCGTAGCAGTGGCTCGACCTCGTCGGCCCACAGTTGCGCCAATTGCCGTGCGCTCGTGGCCGCGCCGATCCGCTGCCGCACCAGGTCGGCGCGAGCCGGTGCTTGTTGCAGCAGCGCCGGCAACTGCCGCTGGTAGCGGCCGACTCTGATTGAGAACGGGATGCTGGTCCGTAGCACATCCCGAAGCACCCGGCGGCGCGACAGCGGGAGCGGCGGGATCTGCAGATCGTCGGGAAACCGACCGAAGACGCGCTCCATCGTCGGGCGGACCAGGCGGGTGACGCCGACTGCCTTGCTGGCCGCCATCAGGACCGAGAGATTGACATACAACCGGCCACCGATGTTGCCGACCAGGCGGTACGGTCCGATCTGGGACAGCGCCATCGCCTCGGACATGAACACCTGCATCAGCGACCAGGTTGCCGGCGTCATCACACTCGGGACGGCCTCGCCCACATTGCCCGCGGTCCAGGCGAAGTCGCCGAGACCGGTGTCGTTCCATTCCTCACGATCCTGTGTCAGGACGGTGGTAATCGGGCGAGCCTGCAACACTCGGACCTGGCCACGGTCGGTCGCCCACTCGATGTCGACGGGGTGACCGAACAACTCCTCGATCTCCAACCCGATGCGGACCAGGGTGTCGACCTGGCCCGGTTGCAGGATCGGCTCACCGCTGCGCTCGACGATGGTTCGGTCGGCGCGCTCGACGGTGATGCTGTCCGGGTCGACGTCGCCGCTGACCAGCGCCTCGCCGACTCCTGGAGCGGCGTTGATCAACAACCGGTCCGACCGTCTCTTGATGGGATCAGCGGTGAAGATCACGCCCGCACCGGTGGCCGGGACCATGTGTTGGACAACGACGGCGAGGTTGACGTCGCGGTGGCTGATCGCCTGATGCGTGCGATACTCGATCGCGCGTGCGGTCCACAGTGATGCCCAGCAGTTTCGGATCGCCTCCAGTAGCTCGGTTCTTCCTCTGACGTTGAGGAATGTGTCTTGTTGGCCGGCGAACGACGCGGTCGGGAGGTCCTCGGCGGTGGCAGAGGAGCGCACTGCGACCGCCGCCGAGCTCCCCAACTCTGCGTAGGCTTTCATGATCATCTGTTCCATCGTTGCCGGCAGCGGACGCTCGGTGAACATCCTCGCGACTCGATCTGCAGCGACCTCCGGTGAGTTGTCCTGGACTGCGGTCAGGATCGCCTCGTACAGGGCATGATCATCGACGAAGTCCCGGTAAGCCGCAGTGGTGATGCAGAAGCCGTCGGGCACCGGCAGGCCGGCCGCGGTCAGCCGGGCCAGCGCCGCGCCCTTCCCGCCGACCCGATCGCGATCCGCCGCTGCTGAGGTCAGCGGCAGGACGTACGGTTTCATCTGCGACCATCCCCATGGTGAGCGTAGAGCCGTGCTCTGCGACGCAGGGAACCGATGGTGCTGCGCACCACCAATTCCTTGCCGATGCCGCCGAGCCGTGCGGTCAGGGCGAACGGTCGCGGTGCATCTGTCGCGGTGACGAACTGGACCCGCCCCTGTGTTGCGCCGAGGTCGATGGACTGGATCGCGTAGCGGTGCCGAAACGGTTCCGGCTGGTGGCCCCGGTGCAGGTTCCGGATGACACCGGCTGCGTGGACACCCATCGGCAGCGCGGTGGCGCAGGACATCCGCAGATGGCGTGCCTGCTCACCGGTGACATGGACCGCGTCGCCGGCGCCGACGATGTGATCATGGTCCGGCACAAGCAGGTCAGGCTGCACAGTCAGACGGCCATGATCATCAACCGGCAGGCCGGAATCGGCCGCCAGTGATGGCACCGTGAAACCGGTCGTATCGACGACCACGCTCGAACGATCGGCGATGTTGTCGATTTCGCCCTGCTGCAAGCAAATCTCGAGCTCGGTCAGTCGCTCCTGCAGGGCCAGATGGTAGTGATCATCGGGCAGGGCGTGACGCGAGACCAGGGTGACAGCGCGGCCGTCCGCGGCCAGCACGCAAGCGAGTTCGATGCCGGTCAAACCCGCGCCGACCACGGTGATCGGCCAGTCCGGCCGCTTCCGCAAGGTGTCGCGGAGCCGTGCCGCGGATCCTTCGCTGGCTATGCGGTGCACATTCGAACCCGGCCGAGGATTGCTGGCCGAGCCGATGGCCACGACCAACCGGTCGTAGCCGATGTCGCGGCCCGACCGAAGTGCCACTCGGTGATCGCCAGGATGGATCCGTACGGCTGTGTCGATGACGGTCCGGACGTCGGCATGCAGGACCGCTGCCAGCGGTAGTCGAGCGTGTGGGCGATGACCCGAGGCCACCCGGTGCAGGCGGACGCGTTCGACGAAGTGTGTCACCGGCGTCACTACGGTGGTGCGGAATCCCGTCCTGGCGAGTTGGTTCGCCGCCATGACACCTGCATAGCCGGCGCCGAGCACGACCGTATGTTCCTGAGGGAGGGTGCGTCGGAGCCGGTTCATGTCCGGTTCCACGGCGGGTCGGTTGCCAGCGCAGCCATGTAGTGCACGTCGATCCAGTCGTCGTCGAACCGGAGCGCGTCGCGGCCGGTCCCTTCGTGGCGGAAGCCGACCTTCTCGTAGACATGCCGAGCCCGAGGGTTGAAGTCATAGACCTGCAGCGCTATCCGATGCAGGCCCAGCTGGTTCAGCCCGTAATCGACGATGAGCTGGGTTGCTTCGGTGCCCAGACCGCGTCCGGTACCCGCCTCACCGATCAGAATGCGGAAGCCGCAGGATCGGTTCTCCTCGTCCCAGTCGTTGAGGACGGCCTCGCCCAGCACGGTGTCGCCCAGTCCCTTGTCGGGGGTCGTCGCATGCTTGTCGATGACGCCCAGGACCAGCCGGTCGTCGGCTGTACTCCAGCGTCGGTAGATGTCCCGCATTTCTTCTGGGGCTGGGTTGCTGACCGGTTCGTCGCGAGAGTGGACCGACCCGGTCAGGATGGCGATGTCGGGGTCCTCCCGGATGATCTTGTCCAGGACGTCAGCATCGTCGGATCGGATCGGGCGCAGGATGACGCGATCGCCCTGCAGTGTCGGTTTCTGGGTGAAGATCGTTGCCATCAGTCTCTTTCTGTGTGGTCGAGGTGGGTGGAGGTCGGCGACAGTGTGCTGTCGGCGCGGCGTGCGACGAGGTCGAGGAACGCACTACCGACCGCGATCGTGTGTGCCTTGCCGGGGCTGCCCTGCTTGCGGGCGAGCACCGGTCCGAGCGCCCGAGCCAGGGCGGTCAGCGCGACCAGGGGACGCATTGTGAGGGTGATCGTGGTGATCCTTCCGGTGTGGTCGAGACGCAGGTGCTGGAACTCGTGCAACTCGACGTCCCGGACCCGGGCGGTCAGGGTCAGAAAGGCCTCCGCGTCTGTGCGCAGATCGTGTTCGTAGCGGTAGTCGGAGGCGACCTCGAACACCGCCTCGAGGAGTTGGCCGATCTCGGCCCGACCGCGGAAGCTGAAGCGATCTGTCAACGGCGACACCAGCTCGGCGTCGGGCGCAAGGGCGGTGAGGGCACGGTCCACGTCTGCTGTTGTGCCGGCCAATTTCCAGGCATCGAGCGACTCCATCCTTGGCTGTCCTTCTCTGATCGGTGTGCACATCTGTCTGTCCACGGTGCTGCAGATTGCGGGTGTGTGAGATCCCCCATGAGGCCAGGACCGATTCCCCCACCTGGGCGATCGAGCCGCTCGGATCCGTGGCGTGACGGTGCGTCGGTCAGCCGTCGGCCTGGCTGAAGACCAGGGTTGCGCCGGAGGCCTCTGCACCGGTGACGACGATCCGACCGTTGTGTTCGGAATAGCTGACGTCGCGGCTGCTGAAGTGCTCGGCGGTGGCTGCCAGGTCACGAACGGTCAGGGTGCAGCCGGCGATCGCCGGACCATCGGTGCGAGCCGCCGCACCGGGGAGCACCTCGGGCAGTCGCGAGACCGGTGTGACGACGACTCGAGCCTGCTCCAGCTCGAAGGCCCAACTCGGCCCGTCTGCTCGGGCGGCCAGGTCCAGGTAGCGGTGGTAGCGATCGATGATCAGGTCCAGATCGGCGTCGGGCGCGCTCAGGTGCACCTCGGTCAGCGCCGTCGCCCCGTTCGGATGATCGGGGACCACTTGTACGGCGAGGACGTCGGTCGGCGGGTTCTCGGCGACTGCCAGCCGCCCCTCCGGGGTGAGACTCGGCTCGTCGAGCTCGAGGTAGCCGATCGGCTCGATCCGCAT
>NHCFJ02800__coassemble_1891_pt1 | contig 12669 bp, 6 predicted proteins | sample NHCFJ02800__metabat2_high_PE_002 | metagenome-assembled genome bin NHCFJ02800
AGTCCCGGACCGGCCACCTGCGGCATGTGGTAGGCGATCACCGAGCCTGCCTCCCGCGCCAACGCCCGGAAGTACTCCTTGATCTCGTCCTCGCTGAACTGCACCGCGTAGGGCGGCAGCGCCGACACCCGGTCGGCACCGGCCGCTAGCGCGGACCGTGTCTGGTCGATCGCCCGCGCCAAGGAAGTGTCCCCGACATGTGCGATCACCGGCACCGACCCGTCGGCGATGCGTACGCACTCGGCCACCAGCCGGGCGCGCTGGTCGACATCCAAGCCGTAGAACTCGCCGGTTGTGCCGTTCACCCACAGCCCTCCGACGCCCGCCTCCAGTAGATGGCCGATATGCCGCTCCAAGGATCCGGTGTCGAGTTCGTGATCGTCGGTGAGGGGCGTGATCACCGGTGTCATGACACCGCACAGCCGATCGGTTTCCACCTCTACGTCCGCCTCTCCGTCGAATGGCGCTTGAATGCCGTTGGAATGCCAGCATCATTCCGATCACCCCCGAGACTGTCAAGCGAGGAGCGACACCATCGCGGCAACCTGAGCGCTTACTGCGTACTTCCGGATGAATTTTGGCATGCTTGGCCGATGTGGACTGGCATGCCACAGCGACGGGACGGTTGCACGATCCAATCCTCCCGTGCTGCCCGGCATGATGGTCCAACCGTCAGCAGGAAGGATCGAGAGATGGCAACAATGCCACCGCCGCCCGAGGCAGGGAGCCTGGAGGCCCGCGCCCACCAGTCACTGGTGGACTGGCTGGTCAACGAACACCCCGAGCCCGGACAGCCGGTGCCGATTCGCGAGTTCGCCCGCAAGCTGGGGATGAGCCGTACCCCGGTCCGCAGTGCGGTCGGCCGACTCTACGAACGTGGCCTGCTCGCTTACGACTCCACCACCGGTTTCACCGTGGCGATCCCCTCGCTCAGTTCGATCTACGAGCTCTTCGAGGTCCGGCTGATGATCGAGTCGCACAGCATTCGGCGCTACTGCCAGCAACATCCGAACCGGATCCCGGACGACGTCACCGCCTTGGTGGACGAAGCCGCCTCGCTGGCCGACCGAGCGATCGATGATCAGGCCGCCTACATCGCCTTCCGCGACAACGACTCCCGGTTCCACCGCCGACTGGTGGAACTCTCCGAACTGCCCCGACTGCAGGAGATGCACAGCGACCTGCACCTCAGCATCCACGTCACCCGGGCAGGAATGGAGGCGCCACTCACCGCGGACCGATTGAACACCGCCGTCGCCGAGCATCGGGCGATCACCGATGCCCTCAGCAGCGGTGACACTGCCGCCGCCCAGGACGCCCTGGAGTCACACATCCTGCGAGTCCGGGACCAGACCATCGTCTTCCTCAGTCGCCCTCGGACCGGCGCCACGATCCGATGACGGCATAGCCGGGCGGATTGGCAACACTGGTGGTATGCCAGTAGCATGCCAAGGGTGACGACACACGCGCTGTGGCCGCCACCGGGTGCCATCGACCTTCCTCCCGACACTCCATTGCGGATGAACTGGTCCGGCACCGGCACACCACGGGTACGGATCAGCACTGTCGACGGTGCTGCGCAGAGCTGGATCAGAGCCGACGGCGACGGTCTCGCCCGTCGTACGGTCGGTGGCGCACTCGACGACCGCGGACTGCCCCATCTTTTCCGCTACCGCCCGTTCGAGTTCAGCGCAAGCGGTGACGGCGTCACCGTCCACCCACCGCACCCGCTGGCGCCCGGACAGTGGTATCGGGTCGAGGTCGACGGTCTCGACCAGGACTGGACCTTCCGCACCCGGGCGCCGCTGCCTCGGCCACAACACACACTGCGGGTCGCGACCGATGGCAGTGCGCCGTTCTGCACCGTGCAGGGCGCGATCGATGCTGCCGCCGGCGAGACCGGTCCGGTGATCATCGAGGTCGCCGCCGGCAGCTATCGAGAGATCTGCCATCTCGGTGACTGTCTGCCACCGTTGATCATCCGCGGTGCCGGGCGGGGTCGTACGGTGATCAGCTACGACAACAACAACCTGCTGAACGGGCAGCCGTCGCACAGCCGCTGCCGACACCGACGTCTGGGTGACCGGGACCTCTACAACGGCTGGCGCGCGAACATCGGCGTCGATGCAGCCGACATCCGGTTCGAGGACCTCAGCATGATCAACTCCACCCCGCTCGGTGGCTCCCAAGCCGAGGCATTCCGCGGCAATCATGAACGACTGGTCCTCGACCGAGTCGAGGTGCACAGTTTCCAGGACACCATGCGGTTGCAGGGACGGGTCTTTCTCAGCCACAGCCTGATCAGCGGGACGGTGGACTTCGTCTGGGGCGCCGGCGCCGTCTACCACTGGCGCAACGAATACCGGTCCCGGGCCAGCACTCCGCAGCGGGAGGCCGACGGCTCCTTCGTGCTGCAGGTCCGCAATGCCGCGCACGAACGCGGACACGTGCTCCGGCAGTGCCGCTTCACCCGGGAGTCCGGCGTCGGCGACGGGTCGGTACGGATCGCGCGCACCGATGCTCGCGCCTTTCCGCACAGCGAGGTGGTGCTGATCGACTGCGAAGTCGACCGGCACATCGATCGCTCGGCGTTCCTGATCACGCCCGAGCCGGTGGGGAGCGTACGGTTCGCGGCCACCGGGACCATCGACGAGCATGGCCATCCGGTCGAATTCTCGACCGGTCCCGGCATCCGGCGGGCGACAGCGACCGAGATCGATCATGATCGCGATCCCGCCAAAGTGCTGGATGGGTGGGTGCCCTACACGGTGAACGTGCCGGAGGTGCCTGTTGCGGCCGGCGAAGAGTTCACTGTCGACTGGTCTGCCCCACCGGGCCATTCGGCTGCAGCGTCGATCGACGTCGCAGGTCGGCGGATCCCGGTGGAGACCGACGCCACACTGGGTACAGTCTCGATCCGCGCGCCACACCAGCCCGGCGAACATCGGATCACCTTCGGTGACGCGACCGCCACTGTCGAGGTGCTGCGATCATGACCGTAGACCGACTGCAGCCTGGGATCCGTCCCCGGGCCACTGTCAACGCCGCTGTTGCGGCCGAGCGCCCTGCCGAGCTGCAGACGATGCCCGCCGAGGCGCTCGGCGTCGACGTCGATTCCTTGATCACGCTGCACACCACGGAGGACGCACGCGTTCGGCGCAACCGGTTGGTGCGGCATGTATGGAAGGGGGCCGGGTTTCCCACCCACCGTCCCACCGTTGAGATCGACGTCGACTGTCCTGCCCTGGAGTCGTTGCCGGCGACCCGGTTCGACCGTCTGATCCAACCGCTCCCCCATGGCGGGACCGCGACCTCCTATCTGGTCCAGCCCGAGCATCGACGTAAGGGACGAATCGGGCTGTATCTGTCCGGCCACGGCGATCCACGCAACCCGCGCTATCACCGGCCACAATTGGCGACGATGCGGGAACTGCTGTTGCGTGGCTACCAGGTCGGAACGGTGGACATGCCGTTCTTCGGCTGGAACCGGGAGCCGACCTCGACCGGTGCCCCGGTGCCACCGCCGGGCTGGCCCGAGCATCACGAATCCCTTGCCGAGCACGAGTCCGAGCAGTTCTCGGCGGCCCGGCTGTTCGTGGAGCCGGCAGTGACCATGATCAACGAGGTCGGCGCTGCCGAACCGATCACCGACGTCGCCGTGGTCGGTTTCTCCGGTGGCAGTTGGACCGCCACCCTGCTGGCGGCGATCGACCAGCGGATCACGCGGAGTTTTCAGGTCGCCGGTTCGTGTCCCTTCTATCTTCGTCCGTTCCCGCGTACCAAACCCAACTACGGCGACTGGGAACAACGTCGGGAATCCCAACCGGACCTGTACGCCATCGCCGGCTATCTCGATCTGTATCTGCTCGGCGCTGATGGACCGGGTCGCCGTCAACTGCAGATCATCAATCGCTTCGATCCGGTGTGCTTTCCCGGAGTCGGCCATCGCAGTTACAGCCAACCGCTCGCCGATCGTGCCGCACGGCTCGGCGGGTCGTGGGAAGCGGTCGACGATCCGACCCACGGCGAGCACCAGGTCTCGGAGTATGCGATCTCCGTGATCGCCTGGGAGCTCGACCACATCCACCGTCCATCTGTCTGATCGTTCGCGATCGGAAGGAGTATCGATGTCCGACATCGCCGAAATCGGCGGTCCCGTCCGTCTGTCCGCGTCTTCCGCCGTTACCCAACGGCCGGCCGGGGACGTAACGATCACCGGTGGGCTACTGGCGCACTGGCAACGGGTGAATGCCGATTCCAGCATTCCCCTCGGTATCGGCAAGTTGGACGAGTCCGGCAACTACGACAACCTCAGACTGGCCGCCGGAGAACAGATAGACGCCGAGTGCCAGGGACCGCCCTACATGGACTCCGACGTCTACAAGATGTTGGAGAGTGCGGGCTTCCAGCTGGAGGCCGGTGCGGACGCCGACCTGATCACGTTCGTCGAGCGCGCCACCGAGCTGATCACCCGGGCCCAGGCCGACGACGGATATCTGAACTCTCACTATCAGGCCCGGGATATCAGCCGCCGCTACACCGAACTGACCAACTCCCATGAGCTCTACACGGCTGGCCACCTGCTGCAGGCAGCGGTCGCGCTCAACCGTGCCGGCCATGATCAACTGATGCCCACCGCGCTCCGGTTGGCCGACCATCTGGTCCAGGTCTTCCTGACCGAGCGATATCCCCACCTGGACGGACATCCGGAGGCGGAGACGGCGCTGGTCGAGCTGTATCGGGAGACCGGTAAAGAGACGTACCTGCAATTGGCCAGCAGGTTGGTGGAGGATCGTGGCCACGGGCTGGCCGGCCAGCACAACGTCGGCGCAGCCTACTTCCAGGATGCTTTGCCGGCTCGGGAGATGCCGATCCTGACCGGGCATGCGGTCCGGGCGATGTACTTCGAAGCCGGCATCGTCGACGTAGCCATCGAGACCGGTGATCGCAGTCTGCTGGATGCCTCGATCCGTCGCTGGGACGACATGGTCGCGACCAAGACCGTGATCAGCGGCGGCAACGGAGCACGAATGCTCAAGGAAGCCTTCGGCGAGGGCTACGAACTGCCGTCGGACCAGTCGTACAACGAAACCTGTGCTGCGGTGGCCCAGATCCACTGGAGCTGGCGGCTGTTGCTCGCGACCGGCGAAGCCCGCTACGCAGACCTGATCGAGCGCACGCTGTACAACGTGTTCGCGGCGTCGGTCTCGGCCGACGGGTCGGAGTTCTTCAAGGGCAACCCGCTGCAGCGCCGCCATGATTCCGAGCAGGTGATCGGTGATCCGCGCTATCGCGGTGGCTGGTTCTGGTCGGCTTGCTGTCCGCCCAACGTGACCCGGCTGATGGCCTCGCTGCAGCACTACCTGGCCACCTCGACCGACGACAGCCTGACGATCCAGCAGTACGCGGCTGGCCGCTTCAGCACCCAACTCGCCGACGGTGAGGTCGCACTCACGGTTGACACCGATCTGCCCTGGGACGAACGAGTGCTGATCACGATCGACGACAGCATCGAGCAGCCGTGGGCGCTGATGCTGCGGATTCCTTCCTGGGACGGAGAGCCCGGGGTTCGGATCAACGGCGACACCTCGTCGGCAGCCACGATCGACGACGGCTACCTCGTACTGCGACGAAACTGGCAACCCGGCGACACCGTGGAGTTGATCTTCGATCTGACACCCCGGGTGATCAGTCCGCACCCGATGATCGACTCCGTCCGTGGCAGCGTGGCGATCGAACGTGGGCCGGTGCTCTACTGCTTCGAACAGGCCGATCAACTCGACGGCGTGGATTGCGAACGGCTCCAACTGCCGGCCGATGCCGAGATCACGGTCGGTCCGATCGAGGAAATCGCCGGCATCGGTCGAACGGTGCGGTTGGGGCTGACCGCAGTCGAGGTCGGTGACCTGCCGAGTCAGGGACTGCCCTACTCCGACCGACCGACGGCAATGAGCCGCCGCGGTGTGACCGCGACGGCTCTGCCCTACTTCCAGTGGTCCAATCGGGACCGGTTGCCGATGAGAGTGTGGTTGCCGCGGGCCGAGTGACGGCCCCACCTGGACGGTGAGGGGTCACTCAGCCCGCGACACGCCGTAAATATTGAGGGTTGAGTGACCCCTCGGCGGGTTTTTACCAGTCGTTGCCGGCCTCGGCCTGGCGGGCGATGTAGGCCGGGACGTCTTCTTCCTCAGTGACCTGCAGGGCTGCCGGTGCGGTCATGCCGTCGGTCAGCACGTGCTGGCGGAACACCATGTAGTAAGGGATGTCCCAGTACTCGGTGTTCTCGTAGTCCTTGATCACTGCGTTCTCGCCCCAGAAGATGGCCGAGGTGTCGACACTGTTCAGCTCAGGAATGTCGGCGCCGTAGGACTTCTCGGTGGCGGTGGTCTCCAGCACCGGCTTCAGGGCGTGCCGGGAGAGCGCGATCTGAGCCGGCTCGGAGGTCATCCACTTGACGATCTCCATCGACAGTTCCTGCTGCTCGGACTGCTTGGTCACGAAGGCTGCGATCTGGTTCGGCTGGTAGGTCGCCTTCGAGCCCTTCTGCAGCACCGGCACCGGCGCGACACCGAGGTCCACCGACTTGATCCACTCGGCGTAGGCCTCCCGGTCGTCAGGATCGGTGAACAGCTCGCTCCCGTTGTACTTCGGCAGCTTGCTCAGCGTGTCGACCGCCATGGCGAGGTGGCCCGGACGGCTCATGTCGCCCTTGACTAGGTCGTCCACGGTGGTGAACGTGTTGCCCCGGATGGACAGGAACTTGTCCATCGTGTTGGCCGCCAACTGGAAGTCGGCCGAGGTCAGCTTGACCTTGATGTCCTCGGGCGCCGGCTCCTCCGAGCCGGTGTCCAGGAACGGATAGGCCCCCAGCTGGTTCAACTCCAGGTAGTTGTCCGGGTGCTGCATGTACCCCTTGTAGTGGTCCGTGCCGTCGTCGCGGGTGAGCTTCTTGGCAGCGCGCAGAGCCTTCTTGTAGGTCCAGCCGGCCTTGGGATACTTCACGTTGTACTTGTCGAAGATGTTCTTGTTGTAATAGAGCACGTAGTCGTCGACGAAGAGCGGCACGCCGTAGATGCCACCGTCCGACCGGGACTTGACCTGTTCGACAGCGCCCTTGTTCAGCGCATCCAGGTCGATGCCGGCGGTCTCGATCTGCTCGGTCAGGTCCTGCACCCAGCCCAACGGCTCGAGGTCACGATCGATCCGATTGCGCGGGTTGTCGAGCACGATGTCCGGCACCACGCCGGCTTCCTGAAGCTCGTCGTAACGCACCGGGTAGTCCCAGGTCGCGTACTTGATGTCCACGTCCGGGAACGCCGCTTGCAGCTTGTCCCCGATGATCATGTTGAAGTTGTCCGAGGCGTCCTGATGATCACCGCTGTCGCTCTGGCTGTACTCGAACGGCTTGTAATTGGCAGCGAAGATGAACACCTGGTCGGGTGCGACACAGAAGTCCACGTCATAGCCGTTGGGCACGTTGACCGCGCCCGGCAACTCACAATCGGGGTCGGTTGCTGCCGCCGCCGTGGATGGGGCTGCGACCAGCCCCGCCATCCCGATCACGGCGGCCGCGCTGATGGCTATGGCCGCCTTGAAGCGATTCCTCAGTTTCTGCATGCGAGTCTCCTCTGACTCTGTGGGTGTGTGGATTCCCCGAGTAACTCGTTGCTGAACTCAGCCGTTGACCTTGACGTTGTGGAAGGTGGCCGAGCTGTAGTGGACGATCTCGTTGTCTTCCCGGGCCGAGTCGACCACCAGACCGACGTAGAGCTTGTCCGGCATCACGATCCGCTCGTAACCCACCCGGGTCCATTGCAGCGAATCGTTGCCGAAGTGGGCCTCGAACTCGGTGCCGCGCTTGATCAACCGCACCCACCGTGGCTCGATGCTGTTGACCTCACCCTCGTCCCACGGGTAGTCGCTGACGCTGGCTTCGGTGGCGAAGGAACGGATCCGGCTGACATGGTCCTTCAGCCCATCTCTGGCAACCATCACGCCGCCGGTGAAGAACGGCGCATCCGGTTCCAGCGACTCCCGGAACATCAGGCCGGCATAGACCCGATCCCATTCCCGGCTCACGTTGTCGATCCGGGCGATGATCTCGACCACATCATCGGGACCGGCGGTGATCGGCTGGTAGAGGAAGTGGAAGGCATCCTCCCCGCCGCCGGTGCTGCCGCCGGTGTTGGTGTCGGAGCTGGTCGCGCCGTTGCTCCTGATCTTGCCGGCGCCGGTGATCGTGATGTCACCGGTGGTGCCGTCGATGAAGTCACTTCCGGGCCGCTTGGTCTCGCCAATGTCGAGGGACTTCCACGGCTTGACCGCCGAGGTACGGGTCAGGTGCACCGGTGAACCGGTGGACTGCACCTTGGCGCCACGATCGTCGTGCACCCGCGCCGTCAGGTAGACGGTGCCGACCGGCGCCTTGTTCCAGGTCGCCCGGTACGGCGCCGTCGTGGCCTCGCCGATCAACTCGTCGTTGGCGAAGAACTCGACCTTGGTGATCTTGGAACCGTCGACCGGGGTGACCTCGGCACTGACCGGGACCGACTTCGTCGCCTTGCCGTTCGCGATCACCTCGCCGGCGGCCGGCGCGGTGATCACGACCTCCGGGTAGTCGACGATGTCCGGTTCGATCGAGTTGAAGTAGGTCTCGACGCCGGCGTAGCCGTCCTTGCCGATCGCGCTGCCGTCGGCCGGATCGTTCGGATCCAGGCCGTTCTCGGTCTCCCAGTCGTCCGGGATGCCGTCGTGATCGGAATCCTGCGGCGCCTCCGCACCGTCCAACTGGGGGAAGCCACCGACCTCGATCTGAGAGTTGATCAACCGTCCGGTCCCGTTCCGCAGCTCGTTCAGCAGGCGGCTGTCGACCGAGTCATAGTGCGGAATGCTTGCGCCGACCCCGTCCAAAACGTTGCGATAGGCGTCGTCGGCCGAGGTCGTGTCCTGCGGATTGGGAATGTCGGCCGGCTCGTCCAACAGGGTGATGCCACCGACCACCAATTCGATGCCCTTGAGGTTGTCCTTGGTGATGGCGTCGTGGCCCACGATCTTGTTGTCGTCGACGTACCAGTTTCCACCACGGTAGGGCTCGATCACGTGCGGAGCCACCGATTCCAGGGTGGACGGACCCGGCTTGTAGTAGTTGCCGATGATGTTGATGCCTTCGCACCATTCAGCGCCGTAACAGGAGGTGTAGCCGTAGTTGTAGATCACGTTGTTGCGGTGGTCCACCAACATCTTCATGTCTTCGGTGAAGCTGAAGCGAGGGTTGCGGCCGCCCTGGTTGATCAGCAGGTTGTTGAAGTAGGAGATGTTCTGGCCACCCCACAGACCGCCGTAACCGTGCAGTCCCTTCTCGTGCCGCGACATCGCCAGTCCCTCGGAGATGATGCAGTTCGACACCGTGACGTCGTAGTTGCCGTACAGCGAGAAGCATTCGTCCACACCCCAGCTGACCGAGCAGTGATCGACCACGATGTTGCGATGGCCGCGCCCGTTCATGGTGTCGACGCCGAGACCGAGTTCGTCGCCGGCTCGGACCCGCAGGTAGCGAATGATCACATTGTCGGCCTTCACCGAGAACTCGTTGTGCACGATGCTGATGCCGTCGCCCGGTGCGGTCTGTCCGGCGATGGTGATGTTGTTCCCGAGGATGTCGAGGCCCTCGGTCAATTCGATCGTGCCGCCGACCCGGAAGACCACGATCCGGTCGCCCTTGGAGACCGCATCGCGCAGTGACCCCTTGCCACCGTCCTCCAGGGTGGTCACCTCATAGATTTCCCCACCGCGACCACCGGTGGTGTACTTCCCGGCCCCCTCGCAGCCGGGAAAGGCCGGCGTGCTGTTGCCCTTCACTGCAGCCTGCTTGGCCGGCGGCGCCTTGTACTTGATCTTGCCGGCGGCCGGTTCGTCCGGCGCCGCGTGGGCGCGGAGACTGTTCAGCCCGACGAGCGCTGTTCCGGCGATCGCTGCGCCGGCGACGAATCCTCGTCGGCCGATTCCAAAACCTGTTTGCTCTGACTCAATCGTCATCAGCCCTTACTCCTTCCCGCGCGGCATCGCGCGGAGACGTGGTGCTCTCACCGTTTCTCTGGGAGTCATGCGAGCGGAGCGGCGAATGCCGCTGGAATACCAGCAACCTAAGGCAAACGATTGAGCACGTCAACAGCATCTTCTTTACGGTACTTTCTGCCGACTAGATGGCATGCCACCTTGACCTTCAGGTTGGCGCGATGCTACAACCGTCACGAGCTTGATCAACTCGAGGGAGCCCCCGTGCGGTACGCAGACATCCAGCAGTGGTCGACGTCGGAACGTATCCGGTTCGGCATCGGACTGCTGACCGACAGCCTTCTCCGCCATGGTTACGAGGTGGCTTCGGACACCACCGGCGACGCAACCCCAGTGAAGAGCAGTGCAGTGAAGATCAGGATCGGCGTCCGCAGCTGCGCCGAGGTGGTCGCACTCGAGGAGTCGGACCAGCTGCTCTACACCAGCGATGCACCGGGTGAGGACGGCTACTACCTCGCCGTGCTCGCCGATCAACGACTGATCATCACCGGTGGCAACGACAACGGCGTGTTGTACGGCTGTCAGCAGCTCGCCCGGATCGTGGACGAACTCGGCGAACTCCCCCGCGACCTCGACCGCGGCGAGACCCCCGATCTGACGATCCGTGGACCGGCGCTCGGTCTGCAGAAGACCACTCTCGAGCCGCCCCGGCAGACCTATGAGTATCCGATCACGCCGGACCGGTTCGGCTGGTTCTACGATCGGCAGCACTGGACCGACTTCCTCGATCTGCTGTTCGAGCAGCGGGCCAATGTGGTCTACCTGTGGAGCGGGCACCCGTTCGCCTCGTTCGTCCGACTGCCGGACTACCCCGAAGCGCTCGAGGTCACCGAGGCCGAACTGCAGCAGAATCGAGAACTGCTGCACTGGTTGACGACCGAGGCCGATCGTCGCGGCATCTGGGTGGTGCTGAAGTTCTACAACATCCACATCCCGTTGCCGTTCGCGGAGCATCACGGCATTCCCCTGCGACAGCCGAAACCGACGCCGTTGGTGTCGTCCTACACCCGCGCGGCGATCACCGAATTCGTCCGGTCCTTCCCCAATGTCGGCCTCTATGTCTGCCTCGGTGAGGTGCTGCACGGCGACACCTACGGTGCCGAGTGGCTGATCGACACGATCCTGCCTGCGGTCCGCGACGGTGCCGCCGGCCGGGACGAGGTGCCGCCGGTCATCCTCCGCGCCCACGCGTTGGATCTCGAACCGGTCCTGGAGCAGGCCCGTGATCACTATCCTCGACTGCTCACCGAGGCCAAGTACAACGGCGAGTCACTGACGACGGTGGCCCCGCGCGGGAAGTGGCAAGGAATCCACCAGCGGCTGGCCGGTTCGGTCGACACCCATATCGTCAACGTGCACATCCTCGCCAACCTCGAACCGTTCCGGTACGGAGCGGTGAGCTTCATCCAGCGCAGCGTGCAGTCGATGATCCACCGGTTGCATGCTCGCGGCCTGCACCTCTACCCGCTGTTCTACTGGGAGTGGCCGGATTCCCCCGACCGTGTCGACCCCCGACTGCGCCAGATCGACCGGGACCGGATCTGGTACGAGGCATGGCTGCGCTATGCCTGGAAGGCCGATCGCGATCCGGAGGCCGAGCGCCGATTCTGGACCGAACGGCTGGCCGACCAGTTCGGCAGCGTCCGCGCCGGACGCGCCGCCCTCGACGGTTTCGAGGCCCTCGGTCAGGTGGCGCCGCGAATGGTACGGCGCCTCGGCATCACCGAGGGCAATCGGCAGACCCTCAGCCTCGGCATGACGATGAGCCAGCTGATCAATCCGGCCCGGCATCGTGCCTGGGCCGACCTGTGGGAATCCCAAGCCCCACAGGGAGAACGGTTGGAGAACTACGTCGAGCGGGAGCTGTCCGGCGAGCCGCACGTGGGCGAGACACCGGTCACGGTGATGGACGATGCCCGGTACTTCGCCGACCGTGCTCGGAAGGCATTGGCCGACGGCCGCTCGGACGTGCGCGCCGACGGCGATGCTTACCAGCGGCTGTGTTCCGACGCCGACGCGGTGTCGATGATCGTCGACTTCTACGACGCCCGGGTGTCGGCAGCGATCGACATCCTCAGCTACCGCGGGCAACTCGATAGCCGACCGGCCGGCGACGTGGACCTGCTGCGTCAGGCCGCGGAGAAGATCAGGCACAGCGTGCAGGTCTACCGTTCGTTGGCCGACCTGACCGACGACACCTACCTGTACGCCAACAGCATGCAGACGCCGCAGCGCAAGGTCCCGTTCCGCGACGGCAAGCTGTTCGGACACTGGCGAGCGTGCCTGCCCGAATACGAAGCCGAGCTGGAGCACTTCCTGGCCAATATCGACCGGTTGGCCGAGGGTGTGGTCGACGCTGCCGGGCCACGGGCCGCCGGGACGGATGCGTTCACTGCGGCCAAGTTCGAGCTGATCGAGGGTCAGGCGGAGGTCTTCACCCTGACCCCGGGCACGTCGGTGTTCGCCGATGCCGACGGCAACGCGCGTCGGATTGCCCCCGAAATCGAGCGGCTGCAGGGCGTGCGGATCGACAAGGCTGCCGGGTTCGCCGGCCCGGTCCCGCTGACCATCGCGCTACCGGAACCGGCTCAGATC
>NHCFJ02800__coassemble_1898_pt1 | contig 12533 bp, 9 predicted proteins | sample NHCFJ02800__metabat2_high_PE_002 | metagenome-assembled genome bin NHCFJ02800
TGTCAGCGATCCGTGCACCAGTGCGGCGGCGATGTCGACGGCACCGGCGACATCGTCGTCGGTCGGGTAGAGCAGGCTGCGTCCCACCATCAGGCCGCGGACCGGTCCCAGCCCGAGGGCCGCCTGCCATTCAGCGTAGGTCTGCTCGGCCGATCCGGTCGGGTCGCCGCCGAGCAGCAGCGTCGGCAGGGTGGTGGCCGCAACAACCTCCGCCATCCGATCAGTGACCGGCAGCTTGAGCCAGCTGTAGGCGCTGGAGGCGCCGAGACCCTCGGCGATCGCCACCGAGCTGATCACTGCTTCCGGAGTCAGGTCGTTGACCAACTGGCCGTCATCGGCGGAATGCCTGCTGACAAAGGGTTCCAGCAGCGCGATCCGGGCAGCCCGATTCAGCTCCGACGTTGCCTGCGCACAGGCCTGCAGGGTGTCGGCGGTGCCGCCGTCGTCGAAGGCGATCCGTAGCAGCATCTTCCCGCCGTCGAAGCCGGAGTCGATCACGCCGCGGGCGTCGTAGCCGGTCATCCGGTCGTCGGCCTCGAACCGCGCACCGGCCAGCCCGCCCCGGTTCATCGAACCGAAGACGATCTTGTTCTCCAGTGCCCCGAGCAGCAGCAGGTCCTCCAGGATGTCTGCGGTCGCCAACACCCCGTCCACTCCGGGACGGTCGAGCGCCGTCACCAACCGGCTGAGCAGCTCGCCACGATCTGCCATGGCGCCGGGTCGACCCTGAGCCGACAGCGATCCGCGGGCCGGGTGATCGCAGGCAATCATCATCAACCGGCCGTCGGCCGGCATCGCCGCCCGGCGCCGGTCGGACAGCAGCCGCCCGATCCGGCCGGGATCCGACAGCCGGACGTCGGTCAACTCGGCGATCGAGCCGACGAACTCCGACGACGGTGCACTCGTGGTCACGATCGGTCTCGATCCTGGTTGGGATCGCCGCCGGCGAGCAACAGATCGATCTCGTCGCCGCTGGGCATCGCGGTCGAGCACTCCAAACGGGAGGCAACGATGGCACCGGCGGCGTTGGCCCGCTCCAGCACCTTGTCCAACGGCCAGCCGGCCAGCAGGCCGTGCGCGAGGGATCCGCCGAAGCCGTCGCCGGCGCCCAGGCCGTTCACCGGCTCGATCCGCATCGGCGGCGACACCACCCGCTGACTCCGGGTCTTGGCGAGCACACCGTCGGGGCCCTGTTTGACGATGGCCAATTCGACACCGGCGTCGAGCAGCGCATCCGCGGCCTTCTCCGGATCTGTCTCACCGATCGCCACTGCGCACTCCTCCCGATTGCCGACCGCGACGCTGACCTGCGGCAGCACGGCGGCGATCTGCTCGCGAGCCGCTTCCGGGCTGTCCCAGAACATCGGCCGGTAGTCCAGGTCGATCACCGTGATCGGCTTGCGCGCTCGAGCTTCGAGGACGGCGAAGTGTGCGGACCGGCTCGGTTCCTCACTGAGCCCGGTCACCGAGATCCACATCAGGTCGGTGCTGCGAACGGCGTCGTAGTCGATGTCCTCCGGCCGGACCTGGAGATCCGGAGCCGAGGGCTTGCGATAGAACCACAACGGGAAGTCGTCCGGCGGGAAGATCTCGCAGAAGGTGACCGGGGTGGCGAAGTCGGCGTTCTTCACCACGTGCCGGTCGTCGACCCCCAGTTCGGTCAACTGTCGGCGGACGTAACGACCGAACGGATCGTCGCCGACCCCGGTGATGATGGCTGCCCGGCGCCCCAGCCGGGCGGCAGCAACAGCGACGTTGGCAGTGGTGCCGCCGAGGTATTTGCCGAAGGAGGTGACGTCCTCCAGCCCGACGCCGATCTGGTCGGGGTAGATATCGACGCCGCTGCGACCGAAGGTCAGGACCTCATGATGTGCTGGCTCTGCCATGAGGCTCATCAGACCAGGTGTGCCACAGCCCGGTCAAGTATTTGTCCAGACAATCAGTCATTAGACTCAACTCAGATCTCTGCCGTAGGCTGCGATCATGGTCGATCCGAGCGCCACTCAGCCGCTGGAGCCGAAGCAGCTGCCCGTGGTGTTGGACCGCGACAGCCCGGTCCCGCTCTACCACCAGCTCGCTCAGGCGATCGAAGCCGCGATCATCAACGGTGAACTGCAGCCCGGCGACCGGCTGGAGAACGAGCTGTCCTTGACCACCCGACTCGGTCTGGCGCGACCGACGGCACGACAGGCGATCGGTGAGCTGGCACGCAAAGGTCTGGTGGTCCGCAAGCGCGGAGTCGGCACCCAGGTGCTGCGGGCACAGATCAACCGGGAGACCAAACTTTCCAGCCTGTACGACGATCTGGCGAAGTCCGGCCGGCATCCACAAACCCGGCTGCTGTCCTACACGGTCGGCCCACCGGACGACGAGATCGTGCCCGCGGCGAATGAGATCGAGGAGTCCGGCGAGTACGTCCGGGTCCGCCGGCTGCGGATCGCCGACGGCAAGCCGCTGGCCATCCTGACCAATCATCTGCCGGCCACGCTCGCTCCGTCCGAGGACGAGTTGTCCGACACCGGCCTGTACGCCGCACTCCGGACCCACGGCATCCGGCTGAGCGTCGCCCACCAACGCGTGAGCGCACGGCTGATGTCCGCCGAGGAAGCCAAGTTGCTCGGTGAGCGTCGGCCGGCTGCCTGCCTGACCGCGCTACGCGTCGTCTACGACGACAACGGCCGCCTGGTCGAGGTCGGTCAACACGTCTACCGGGCCTCGCACTACTCCCTCGACGTGTCGCTGGTCCCCTAGCGACCGTCGCGCCGCCGGTCCAGGCCGACCAGGAATCCGGCGCCCCAACTCAGGTGGATCACCGCCAGCACCATCGGCAGCCGCAGCCGCGCCGCCGGACTGATCTCCTTCGCGGTCGCTGAGCCGAGCATGATCAGCAACGCGTAGCCGAGCGGCGCCAGCCAGCCGACCCGGAGCCAACTCAGCCGACCGATCACCGTGCCGACCAAGGCACCGGTCGTGCCGGCCGCGATGCCGACCACAGCGGCCGGCGGAGCCAGATACCGTACGCCGGCAGTGTCCGGGTGCCGCCGGATGACCTCGCGCCGCCACTTGCCGGTCCGGTAGTACTGCGACAACAACGCCGACAAGGTCGACCGCGGCCGATAGGTGACCGTCAGCTCCGGGGAGAACCAGATCAGTTCGCCCCGCGACCGGAGCCGGTAGTTCAACTCCCAGTCCTGCGCCCGGTGCAACTCTTCGTCGTAGCCACCGGCGGCCAGCAGCGCATCCTTGCGGAAGACACCGAGATAGACGGTGTCGGCCGGACCGGCCGGTGAGTCCCGGAGATGGAACTTCGAGCCACCGAGCCCGAGCCGTGAGGTGTAGGCGTAGGCAACGGCCTCCTCGAACGGCGTCCGGCCGCGGGCGTCCATCACCCCACCGACATTGGCCGCGCCGGTCTCCTCCAGCAGTTCCACCGCCCGCTTGATGTAACCCTCGGTCAACTCTCCGTGACCGTCGACCCGGACCACGATGTCGTGGTCGGCCGCGGCGATGCCACGGTTGAGCCCGCTCGGGGTCCGACCACTCGGATTGTCGACGACCTGCAGCCGCGAGTCGTCGGCTGCGAGCCGCTCGGCAATCTCGACGGTCCGGTCCGCACTGGGGCCGATCGCCATGATCACCTGCAACTCGCCGGGATAGTCCTGCTCCAGGATCCGGCCGACCGCAGCCGCCAGATGCCGCTCCTCGTTCAGGATCGGCATCACCACCGAAACGCCGGGATAGTCCTTGATCACAGCGTCATTCTGACAGGCACCCGCCGGACGTCCCCAGGCATCCGCTGGACATCACCCGGGGCCGGGTCCGGATCAGACCGAGCACACCTGATCCAGATCCTGCTGCTGCTCCTGATCCTGCTTCTTCTGCTGCGGCGACGCCGGGGCCTGTGCCGGCTGTTCGGCGTTGGTCTGTTGTGCCTTCTGATCGGTCGGCTTCTTCTGCTGAACCGGCTGCTGCGGGTTCTCGGTTGCCGGCTCCGAGGACTCGGCGTTTGCCTTCTCGGCCTGCCGCTGACGCTTCCGCTCGGCCTTCTTGGCCTTCTTCTCCGCCTTGGCCTTGGCCGCACCCTCATCGGTCGCCTTGGTGTTGGACTCGGCCACGGTCCGGCGGATCAGCGCGAAGTCCGGGCTGCCCGGATAGACCAGCGGCGGCACGAAGGCGACGCTGGCGATCTTCTTCGACTTCGCCTTGCCGGCGAGCTCGATCAACCGGTTGATCTCCGACGGCGGGACGTCGGTCTCCATCACCTGCTTGCCGGCCTTGGCGATCTTGTTGAACTTGGTCAGCACCGTCACCGGATCGAGTTGGTTCAGCATCGCGTTCATTACGCACTTCTGCCGCGCCATCCGGGCGTAGTCGGAGTCGGCGTGCCGGGACCGGGCGTACCAGAGGGCATGGAAGCCGTCCATGTGCTGGGTGCCGGGCTCGATGTAGTTCTTCACCTTCTGGCCCGGGTTCTGACCACCGATCGGCAGCCGCTTGTTCACCGTCAGGGTGATCCCGCCGACGGCATCGACCAGCTTCTCGAAGCCCTTCAGGTCGACCAGTGCGTAGTAGTTGATCTTGATCCCGAGAACACCTTCGGCGGCGTCCTTGGTCGCCTGCGCACCCGGATTCTGCGCATTCGGGTACAGGTCAGGGTGCTCGGCTGCGTAGGTGTAGACGGCATTCAGCATGCAACTGTGGTCCTCGCAGCCGTACCCGTTCGGGAAGGCCTTGTGCATCGGCGAGTTCTTCGGGAACGGTACGTCCTCCATGTTGCGCGGCAGGCTGTAGAGCACGGTCCGGCCACTCTCGACATCGATGCTCGCCACGGTCAGGCTGTCCGGGCGCAGCCCGACCCGGCTCTTGCCGGCGTCGCCGCCGAGCAGCAGCACGTTGATCCGGCCCGCGTTCGCCTCGCTGCTCCCGCCACCGGCGAACACCGAGGCCATGAACTCTCGCTGGGTGGAGACGATCGAGGCACTGGAGAAGAGAGCTCCGGTGATCACCATCACCAGCGCGGTGCTCAGCATCGCGAAGCCGAGCCGATGTTGCCGGGCCAGCTCCGGTGGCCGGCTGATCCGCCAGGCATCGACCATCAAACCGGCCCAGCAGAGACCGATCAGCACCAGCAGCACCTGCAACAGGTGCAGCGGCGCCGAACTGGAGAACAGGGTGACGAAGAGTCCGCGCCAGACCAGCGCCAGTAAGGCTGCCACCAGCACCAGGGCGACCAGCACCGCCCAGGTCCGCAGTGCGATCCGGCCCACCCGCTTGTTGCCCGCGGCCATCTGCGCCGACCCCGGCAACAGCAGCGTCATCAGCAGAAAGGTCAGGCCACGTCGGAGCTTGACACGGTTGCTGCGTACCTGCGTCGGACTGCCCGGTCCGGAGCGGGAGCTGTCCGGTCGGGGTCGGCGTGAGGGCAGGGTGGCAGAAGTCACCGGCGGGCCTTTCGTTGGGGAAGGTCTCTGCACCACGACCCGCTCGGTCGGCCGCCGTACAGATGGCCCCAGTATTCCGACCCAGGCCCGAACTGCACCGGACCGCCACGCCGGACTGCGCCGATTGCTCCACCGGGTGACATCGACCCGCAGGTACTTTTGGCCCATGGCGCCCGGTCACGACGACGATCTCGACTGGCTCTACCACCGCGACAAGAAGCAGGCGGCCGAGCCGGAACCGGAACCGACCCGTGTCTTCGGGCCCGATGACCTGCCGCCGCAGCAGCGACCAGCTCAGCAGGCCAGGCCCGAGCCGGAACGACCCCAGCAGCCCCAGCAACGGCCCCAACAACAGGGCCCCCGACAGCAACAGGCCCCGCGACAGCAACAGGCCCCGCGACAGCAACAGGCCCCGCGACAGCAACAGGCCCAAGGGTCGGCCGACCGTCCACGACGCCCGCGTCGACCGGTCAGCCGTGGCCGCCGGGTGCGGCGGGTGCTGCTGACCGTGCTGCTGGTCTGGTTGGCATTCCTGATCGCGGTCCCGATCATCGCGTGGAGCCGGGTCGACCGGGTCGAGTACGAGCCCGATGGCGACCGACCGGACAACCAACCCGGCACCACCTATCTGCTGCTCGGGTCCGATTCCCGGTCCGGCCTGTCCAAGGAGGAACGGAAGGAGTACGGCACCGGCAGCGCGGGCGGGCAACGTACCGACACCATCATGATCCTGTACGTGCCGCGCAGCGGTGAGCCGGCGCTGATCTCGATCCCCCGCGACTCCTATCTGGAGATCCCCGACAACGGCTCGAACAAGATCAACGCGGCCTACTCCATCGGTGGTCCGAAACTGATGACCCGGACCGTGGAGCAGAACACCGGACTGCGGGTGGACGAATACGTCGAGGTGGGCTTCGGCGGTTTCGTGAACGTGATCAACGCCATCGGCGGGGTGGAGATGTGCTTGAAGGAGCCGATCAAGGACAAGGACGCCCACATCGATCTGCAGGCCGGCTGCCAGGACCTGACCGGCAAGGACGCGTTGGGTTATGTCCGCGCCCGCAAGTCCGATGCCCGGGGTGACCTGGGCCGGGTGGAGCGACAACGGCAGATGCTGTCGGCGATGGCGAAGAAGGCGGCCTCGCCGGCGTCGGTGGTCAATCCGGTCCGCTACTGGCGGCTGGCCAACTCCGGCGCCGACTCGCTGGCCGTCGGCAAGGGCACCTCGATGTTCGCGGTAGCCCGAATGATGCTGGCAATGCAGCAGGCCTCTGGCAAGGACGGCTTGAGCCTGACCGTGCCGATCGGCAATCCCAACGCGAGCACCTCGGCAGGCTCTTCGGTGTTGTGGGACGACGAGCAGGCACAGGCCATGTTCGCCGAGATCGCCAAAGGCGACACCAGCGGCCTGAAGAAGTACGCCGAATAGGCCGAACCCTCCCACCGTGCGACCGATGGGCCGTTCTTGACAGCACCCCAGGACGTGACTATAGATTAGGTCCTGAGTAAACATGCAGCTCGCCTAGCCCGCTCCGAACCTGCCGGCGGATCACCGATCCGATCTGCGCGGCTTCGTATGACGCGGTCTCAGCACATGTACCGAACGCGAGGAGGGGTTCTTGTGATGACTGGATTCGATACCGAGTGCACCGTCGGACAGCATCGGTAAAGAGCACCGAGGCGTCGTGACAACATCACCAGTACCGGCCGGCCAGACACCCCTGCAGTCGAGCGAAGAACCAGACCCGGCACCCGGCAAGCGCGCTCGGGCCCGGAGAAAGCCGCTGCGATTCCTGGGCCGACGGTTCGGGTTCTACCTGTTCACCGGGTGGGCCGCGATCACGCTGAACTTCCTGATCCCCCGCTTCGTTCCGGGCGACCCCGCGCAGGACCTGCTGCACAACCTGCAGCAACAGACCGGCCAGACACCCACGCAGGAACAGATCGCCGCGATCCGGACGTTCTACGGTGACCCGACCGAGAACTTGTTCGGTCAATACCTGCAGTACTGGGCAGACATCTCCCGCTTCCGGTTCGGCACCTCGCTGAGCGAGTTCCCGACGCCGGTCTCCGAACTGGTGGCACAAGCACTGCCCTGGACGATCCTGTTGGTCGGCGTGACCACCATCCTCGCCTGGGTGATCGGCACCTTCCTCGGCGCCTGGATCGGGGCTCACCCGGGCAGCCGGGTGGACACGATCTTCACCCCGGTGACGACCTTCCTGCACTCGGTGCCGCCGTTCTGGTTGGCGCTGCTGGCGCTGTGGTTGTTCGGCTTCGAGCTCGGCTGGTTCCCGTTGGCGGGAGGTTACGACCCGAGCGTGCCGTTCCAGATCAACAACGTGTTCTTCCTGTTGTCGGTGCTGAAGTACGGCGCGCTGCCTGCGATCACGTTGGTCTTCATCGGATTCAACGGCTGGTTCTTCTCGATGCGGAACGTGATGGTCACCACGGTCGCCGAGGACTACGTCCTGCTGGCCCGGGCGAAGGGACTGTCCAGCCGTCGGGTGCTGCTCAAGTACGCCGCCCGCAACGCGCTGCTGCCGAATGTGACCGGCCTGGCATTGTCCATCGGCGGCGTGATCAGCGGCGTACTGCTGACCGAGATCGTCTTCACCTACCCGGGCATGGGCTACCTGCTGCTGCAGGCCATCGGCGCCCATGACTTCCCGGTGATGCAGACCGTCTTCCTGATGATCACGTTGACGACCCTGGCAGCCAACTTCATCGCCGACTCCTTGTACGTGCTGCTGGATCCGCGGACCAGGGAGAGCAACTGATGTCGGTACCTCGATTGTTCCGGTCCTGGCGGGCCCGCGCCGGCCTGGCGATCCTCGGCTTCTTCCTGCTGCTGGCGATCGCCGGTCCCCCGTTCGTCACCCACGTGCTGCAGATGCCGGCCGAGGCCATCGACTACGAGGCGCTGCACGTGCCGCCCGGGTCCGGTCATCCACTGGGCACCACCAACGGCGGGCAGGACGTCCTCTCGCAGGTAATCGTCGGCGCTCGCAGCAGTGTCGCGGTCGGCCTCACCTCGGCGGTGCTGGCCACGGTGCTGGCGGTCCTGGTCGGCGTGACCGGCGGCTTCCTCGGCGGACGGACCGACCAGGTGCTGACCGTCTTCACCAACCTCTTCATCACCCTGCCGAGCTTCGCGTTGATCTTGATCGTGGCCGGCTACGTCCAAGGCGTCACCTGGGTCGTGGTCGCGTTCCTGATCGGCATCTTCGAGTGGCCGGGCGGCGCGCGCTATCTGCGTTCCCAGACCTTGTCCTTGCGGAACAGGGATTTCGCAGTGGCGATGAGGGTGCTGGGCGAGACCAGGGTCCGGTTGATCTTCTCCGAGATCCTGCCCCATCTGACCGGCATCATCTCTGCCTTGTTCCTGCGCGCCATGGTCGCCGGAATCATGGCCGAAGCAGGCCTGGCCTTCCTCGGCATCAGCGCGGACACGATCAGCTGGGGAACCATGATCGAGGATTCGCGTGATCAATCCGCGATCCGCTTGGGCTACTGGTGGTGGTACCTGCCACCCGGCCTGTGCCTGGCCTTCATCGGCACCGCCACCGCATTGATCAACTTCGGCATCGACGAACTGAGCAATCCCCGCCTGCAGGTGAAGGAACGCAAGCTCGTCCGACGCTTCGACAAGGAACGCAGAAAGGCCCGGGGGACGAAGGTGATGGCCGGATGACCGACCAAATGGTGCAGCCGCGCACTGCCGCCCAGCGCGGAGGGGCGGTCAGCGGCAGACAGCGCGGCCGGCCGCTGCTGGAGGCTTCCGGCCTGTCGGTGGACTACCTCACCGACCGCGGACCGGTTCGCTCGGTCAACAACGTCGATCTGACTCTGCACGAACGGGAGATCGTCGGCGTGGCCGGCGAATCCGGCTCGGGCAAGTCCACCTTGATCATGGCGCTCACCCGGCTGCAGCGGGCACCTGCCGTGACCGCCGACGGGTCGATCATCTACCGTCCGACGGCCGACGAATCGATCGACCTGACCGACCTGGACGAACGAGAACTGACCCGGCTGCGCTGGAACCGGATCGCGATCGTGATGCAGTCGGCAATGGACTGCCTCAATCCGGTGATGCGTCTCGGCGACCAGTTCGCCGACGCCCTCCGGGTGCACAACCGCGGAATGAGCAAGAAGGCCGTGTCGGCGCGGATCGCCGAACTGCTGCAGCTGGTCGGAGTGCCGGCGAACCGGGCCCGTAGCTACCCACACGAGCTGTCCGGCGGAATGCGCCAGCGGTCACTGATCGCGCTCGCCCTGGCCTGCGAACCGCAGATCGTGGTGATGGACGAGCCGACCACAGCGGTCGACGTGGTGATGCAGCGGCAGATCCTCACCCAGTTGCTGAAGCTTCAAGATCAACTCGGCTTCGCGGTCGTGTTCGTCACCCACGACCTGTCGCTGCTGGTGCAACTGGCCGACCGGATCGCGATCATGTACGCCGGCCGGATCGTGGAAGAGGGCACCGCTGCCCAGATCTACCGCGAACCACGACATCCCTACACCCGCGGACTGCGCGATGCCTTCCCTTCCCTGCATGAGCCGCTGACCGAGCTGTCCGGCATCTCCGGCAATCCTCCGGATCCTCGTCGACCGCCGTCGGGGTGCGCATTCCATCCACGGTGTCCGGAGCGGATGCCGCAGTGTGACTCGATCGTGCCGATCCTGCCGGCCGTCGACGGTCACCGGGCTGCGTGCCATCTCTACGACCAGCCGGCCGGCAGTGAGGAGGCGGGCCGATGACCAGATCCGGATCGGTGGCCCTGGAGGCCGACAACGTCAGCAAGCATTTCGAGGTGCACGGCTCGCTCGGGGCTGGATCGACGATCCGCGCCGTCGAGAACGCCAGCCTGCAACTGCGGCGCGGGCAGATCGTCGCCCTGGTCGGTGAATCCGGCAGCGGCAAGACCACGCTCGCCCGGCTGTTGGCACAGTTCTATCCGGTCACGTCCGGGGAGATCCGGCTCGACGGCGAACCCGCCATCGCCAAGGGAGAATTCGGCGACCGGGACTTCTACAGCCGGGTCCAGTTGATCTTCCAGGACCCGTTCGGAGCGCTGAATCCGCAGAAGCCGGTACGGCATGCCCTGAGCCGGGCACTGCGGCTGCACCAACCGATCACCGACAAGGCCGACCTGGAGCAGCGCATCCTGCAGTTGATGGAGCGGGTCAACCTGACCCCGGCCGACGAACTGATCGACGCCTACCCGCACCAGCTCTCCGGCGGCCAACGGCAACGGCTGGTGATCGCCCGCGCGCTCGCGGTCGATCCCGAGGTGCTGCTGGCCGACGAGCCGATCTCGATGCTGGATGTGTCCATCCGGCTGGACATCCTGAACCTGCTGCGTCGCTTGCGGGACGAACAGGATCTAGCGATGCTCTACATCACCCACGACATCGCCAGTGCCCGCTACCTGTCGAACAGCATCCAGGTGATGTATGCCGGACAGACGGTCGAAGGCGGGCCGACCGAGTCGGTCATCCAGAACCCACAGCACCCGTACACCCGATTGCTGCTGGAGTCCTCACCCGACCCGGAGACCACGTTGGAAGCCGGGGTCGAGGATCAGGCCGACCTCGGCGAACCGCCCAACCTTGCCGATCCCCCGCCCGGCTGCCGATTCCATCCGCGCTGTCCGGTCGCCATGGACGTCTGCAAGACCCGATTCCCCAGCCGTACCGATTTCGGCGGCGATCACTGGACGCACTGCTGGCAACACCAGGAGCAGCCCGACACCGCCCAACCCAGCTCACCGAACCCGCCGCCCGGAGGAAACCACCGATGAAGAGACGACTGTTCGCCAGCATCCTCGCGACAGCGATGATCGCCACCACGATCTCCTGCTCCACCGAGCGCACCAAGGCGCCGACCGGAGACATGGTCGACACCCTCAACCTCGCCATGGGTGGCTCAACCGCGTTCACCCAGAACTTCAACCCGTTCTCCCCGGCAGCCAACAAGAGCCCGCTGATGAACTTCATCTACGAGCCGCTGATCCGGGTCGATCGCAGCGATGCGAACAAGATCAAGCCCTGGTTGGCGGAGTCGTACGACTTCTCCGAGGATGGCAAGACGCTCACCTTCGAACTGCGCGACGACGTCACCTGGACCGACGGTGAGCCGCTGACCGCCGACGACGTCAAGTACAGCCTCGAGCTGCCGAGCGAGACCGAAGGTCTGGCCGCCGCACCGATTCCCGATCTGAAGTCGATCGAGACACCGGACGAGCACACCGTGGTCGTGACCTACAGCCAGCCGCAACTGCACGATTTGGCCAACTACGGCAAGATGCCGCGCACGATCGTCCCGGAGCACGTCTGGAAGGAAGAGAATCCGGTCAAGTGGACGAACAAGGAGCCGGTCGGCAGCGGCGCGTTCACGCTGGAGTCCTTCGGACCGCAGGCGATTCTGCTGCAGGTCCGTGACGACTACTGGAACGGTGAGTTCAACGGTGTCGAGCACGTCCGGATCAAGCCGTTCGGGTCCGAGGAGTCCGGCAAGCAGATGCTGCTGAAGAACGAGATCTCCTGGGCCGGCATGTCCTGGCAGAACTACCAGGACGACTTCGTCGGCGCCGACCCGGAGAACAACCACTACTCGGTCTACCCGGCAGGCTTCTCGCTCGGGATCCTCTTCAACACGAAGAAGGGACCGACCACCGACGTCCACCTGCGCCGGGCCCTGTATGCCGCGCTGGACAGCGACAAACTGACCCAGCTCTACGACTCCGGGATCAAGGCTGCCGGCCCGACCGGTCTGGAGCCTGACACCTGGGAGCCCTACCTGCCCGAGGATCTGCGCGGTGTCCGCCACAAGCCGGACGCCGAGCTGGCGAAGTCCGAGCTGCAGGCGAGCGGATTCACCGTCAAGGACGGCACCCTCACCAAGGGTGGCAAGAGCTTCCCGCTCACCCTGAAGACCAACTCCGACGATGCCTCGTGGAACGCCTACGGGCCGTCGATGAAGGAACAGTGGAAGGAAGTCCTCGGCCTCGACGTCAAGATCAGCGACAACCCTGGTCAGCAATGGCAGCGGGACCTGACCAACGGCGACTTCCAGATGATCCAGCAGTA
>NHCFJ02800__coassemble_1900_pt1 | contig 12470 bp, 6 predicted proteins | sample NHCFJ02800__metabat2_high_PE_002 | metagenome-assembled genome bin NHCFJ02800
ACGTCACCCGGGGCATGTTCCTGGCCACCAAGGCCGCCGATCAGTCCCGGCCGGTGCTCGACACCAGCGGCTACTCCCACCGGGTGCCGGAATCGGATGTCTACGACAGCCACGACTACGAGCAGGATCCGGCCAAGTTCACCGCCAACCAGGCCGGGCTCGCCAACGACGACCCGTTCCTGAACGAGAACAACGGCACCATCTCCATCCCGTACGGCGGGCAGCCCTACTTCGTCTCGGAGTTCGGCGGCATCTGGTGGAATCCGGAAACCGCGGCCGCAGCCAAGGGCAACGACCGCACCGAGTCCTGGGGCTACGGCGACCGGGTGGCCGACGAGAACGAGTTCCATGATCGTTTCGCCGGTCTGGTCGGTGCCCTGCTGGACGATGCAGGAATGTTCGGCTACTGCTACACCCAGCTGACCGACGTCTTCCAGGAGGAGAACGGCATCTACCGCTTCGACCGTTCGGAGAAGCTGGATGTGGCCAAGGTGCGCGAGGCGCAGCTGCGGCCGGCAGCCTACGAGAAGTAACAGCTGACGATCAGTTGATCACCACAGGCAGTTGATCAGCGAGGGCCGGTTCCGTGAGGAGCCGGCCCTTACTGATCAGAAGCCCAAACCTCAGAAGCCCAGACCGCGCAGCCAGCCGAGCAACTCGTCCTCCCGGGCATCGGCGCGTTCTGCGCACCAACGGCCCAGCCGACGTTCCGCCACCAGTTGGCCGTCGCGCAGATAGACCACCCGATCGGCCCGGGCGGCACAACCCGGGTCGTGTGTCACCATCACGATCGTCGATCCGTCCAGGTGCACGCCGGTGAGCGCATCCATCACCTCCTCAGTCATGCTGCTGTTCAGCGCCCCGGTCGGTTCATCGGCGAAGATCACCGACGGTTCGGTTGCCAGCGCTCGGCAGATCGACGCCCGCTGCAATTGGCCGCCGGAGGCCTCGGTGATCCCATGATCAGCGATGCCCGCGATGCCGAATCGCTGCAGCAAACCGTCCACCCGAGCCAGCGCAGCTTCCTTACGTTTCGGATCGGCCTTGATCGCCGGCAGCAGGATGTTGTCCCGGATGCTCAGATTCTTCAAGAAGTACGCCTGCTGGAAGACGAAGCCCATCTGCGACAGTCGGGCCTGGCTCAGCTCGTCGTCGGTGAGGGCGGTCAGCTCTCGACCGTGGAGTCGGACCTCACCACCGGTCGGGCGGTCCATCCCACTGATGCTGTAGAGCAGGGTCGACTTCCCCGAACCGGAAGCACCCATCACGGCCAGAAACTCGCCATCGGCAACCGCCAGGTCGACGCTGTCGAGCACCTGGGCCGGCGGCTGGGTGGAGAAATAGACCTTGGACAGGCCACGGACCTGCAGGGTCGGTTCATGATCAACAGACATCGCGATTCCCATCGTCGTTCAGCGGGTAAGCCAGCCGCTCGTGTCGGCGGAGCGGAGTCGGCGGGTCAACAGGACGGCTGCGAGGTAACCGGCGCCGACCAGCAGCAACGGCACCGCGAGGTAGGTCAGCAACGGATTCGGCAGGAACTCCAGCCGCGTGATCCCCAGCCCGGTCAGGGAGAGCAGCCCACCGACCAGCGACTCGCCTGCCGTGGCGGAGAAGAGCAGGCCGAGCAGTGTCCCGGAGAGGACGGCGATGATCACCTTGCCCCGGACCTGTGCCATCAGCTCGGCAACTGAGAATCCGATCGCGGACAGCACCCCGAACTTCGGCCGCTCGCCGGCAAGCCGCAGCTCCAGGAACAGGCTGGTGATCAACACCGCGACCCCGATCCCAAAGATCACCGCAACGACGACCAGACTGCGGAGGGCGTCGGTGAGATAGGACAAGGTCTGCTTCAGATACTCCTGCATCGGCAGCACGGTGGCGTCAGGAAAGCGCTCGTCGTAGGCGGCCGCGACCCGGTCGACGTCGACTCCCTCGGCGACATCTGCATAGATCACGTAACCGAGTGCACCACTGGGTACCTCGCCCTGCAGCTTGGCCGTGTAGCCGCCACTGGTCAGGTCGGGGTAGACGCCGCTGACGACGACCCGGCTGCGCTCGCCGTCGTGCTGGATGATCATGGAATCACCGACGCCGACTCCGAACTTGTCCGCATTCAGCGCCGACACGGCGATCTGTCCCCGGTCCGGCCGACCGCCGTCGGTGAAGGCGACGGTGTCACCGGAATAGTCGCCGATCTCGACCTGCAGCGTTTCCGGCCCTTCGGGGCCCTGGACCGTGTACAGCTCGTCGGCGAAGACCACCGGATCCAAGAGCCGCTCGTCCGCCGCGATGGCCGCCTGCAGGTCGGAGCGCACCGCATCAGCGCTGCCGCCGGACCGGATCTCGGCGAGGACGTCGTACTGTGGCGCTCCCATGTAGGTGACGAAACGTGGGCTGGTGAAAGTGTTGAGCAGATTCATCGGAAGCGTCACCACCACCGCCACCAGGAAGAACACGATCGGGATCAGCACCCAGTGCCGGCCCTCGGCTCGTAGCTCGGACCACATCAACCATCGGTTGATCCGCTGTCCGCGATAGCCGGCGAGATTCGCCCGGCCCCACCTGCCGCCGAAGCGGCTGGTGCGGCGTCTGCGTGGCCGTGCGTCGCTCGTGCTGCCGTGCACCAGTGCGGTGACCACCTCGACCTTGGCGACCCGGGACAGCACCCGATGACACGTGCCGATCACGAACAGGTGCACCAGGGCCAAGGCCAACAACGGCACGACGACCGTCAGGGCACCCGGAGCTGCCTCGGCGTAATGCACCCGGATGCTGCTGGTCAGGAGATGAGTCGCGATGACAGCCAGGCCGCCGCCGAGCGCACACGCCACCAGGGTGAGGATCGTGTACTTGATCAGGTAGAGCCTGGTGATCTCCCGCCCGGGCAGACCGATCGCCTTCATCGCACCGATCTCTGCGATCTCGTCCAGCACGGTCCCTCGGATGACGAACCGGACGCACAGCAACGCGATCGCGATCAGCACCAGGCTGACGGCAATCAGCGCAATCGCCACCAGTCCGTCGCTGAAGGCGTTGAGCATCCGGATCATCACCACCGTCACGGCCTGCCCGTCCTTCGGCACCGTCGGGTCGGCCTCGTACGCCCGCTGGAACTGCGAGATCAGCGCCGGGTCGGTCAACCGGTACTCGACGATGATCTCCGGCAAAGCACCGCCGGCCCGGCCGAGCTGAGCGAAGTCGGACTCGGAGATCAGGAACCGGGTCCCCGACGACATCGACGCCGCCATCTGGGAGTCCCGAACGAACCCCTGCACCTGCAGCCCGATGACGCCGGTCTCGGTGCTGAGCTCGAGCCGATCGCCCACGGCCAACCCGAATTCCTGCTGGTAGGCGACCGGGACGTAGACCTCACCGGGAGCCGGTTGCGCGATCGCTCCGCTCTCATCGATCAGGAAGTCGAACGCCTGGTTCTGGGTGACGAACAGGTTGTCGATCAGACTGTCCCCGAAGTCACCGGACTCACCGGTCGACGGGCGAACCCAGCCGATCGCGGCACCGTCAACGCCGAGCATCTCCTCGATCAGCCAGGCGTCGATCTCCGGCCGTCCGTCGGCAAACCGCTGCAGCGCGGACTGGTCGTAGTCACCCTGGTGCATCTGCAGAAAGTGCGGCGGCCGCCCCTGCTCGAACAGCTGATCGACCGAACCCACCAGCCGTTCCATCACCATGGCGCCGGTCGCCATCAGGAAGGCACTGAGCATCAAGATCACGACCAGAGCTGCGTTGACCGCCTTGTTCCGGACCAGGTCGTTGTAGGCGTGCCGGAGGTACAACGAGTTCATCTGCACGTCCACCTCACTGTCGGGCCCGGATCACTGTCGGCCAGGATGGTCAACGCCAGTGAAGCTAGCCTGGATCCCGCGCACTGCACCCGTTGTCGCGACGGCCCCGGTGGTGGTTCCCTGCGTTCCCCGACTGCCCACCCAGCGCCGGCTGGGCCACACTGAGGGCATGCCCCTACGTGGAGTCGTGTCGACCCTGGTCGTCCTGCTCGCCGTGATCACCGGCTGCTCGGCCGGCGGTGGGCCGTCGATCGTCACCGCACCGGACTGGATGAAGGTCGATCTGCCCGACAACACGACGCTCGGCAGGCTGTCGACCGACGGCTACTCCGTCATCGCCGGCGGGCGCCGGGGCTCCGGCCCGTTCGTGGGTGTGATCGATGATGATCAGCTACGTCCCGTCCGGCTGGTGCCCCGCTCGCCGTACGCCAAGACTGCCGAGATCGTTTCGCTCGCCCGCTCCGGCGATCAACTCGTCGCGCTGGGCAATGTGCACGGCGGCGCACACGGCAACTCCCGCTGGACCGTGTGGCGTGGCAGCACCGACCGGATCCTCGAACAGCCACAGTCGTTGGGCACCTTCGGTGGCACCGATGGTGGAGACCTGGTGGAGATCATGATCAACTCCAGCGGGCCGATGATCATCGGGAGTCGCCGGTTCGATGACGATGGACTCGACCCCGCCGGCTGGCTGCCCGAGGGTGACCGCTGGCGCTTGCAGCCCTCGGCGGGGACCGCTCTGGACGGCACCGCGACGGAGCAGAAGTCGGTCCGGACCGGGCTTGCCAGAACCGACCGGATGATCTTGGTCGGATCCACGCTGGAGCTGACCGGAGCGCCACGACAGCAGGCAGCGGGATGGGTACGGACCGGCAGCTGGGAGCAATTCACCCTGCCCGACAGCGGCGAGCGCAGTGAAGCAACCGCCATCGCCTGCGCACCGCCGGGGCCGCGGCAGCCCCAGTGCATGATCACCGGGTCCGACCGGGATCGGCTCGCCGGCTGGTGGCTTTCCGACGACGTCGGTGAACAGATCACCGACCTCCCCGATGCCGCCGTCTCAGCCACCGGTCCTCCGGCCCGACCGATGATCACCGCGGAACTGGCCGGGGTCGCGTACCAGACCGACACGGGGGCAGCACTGGCGATGGACACCGGAGCCGGCTGGCAGCGTCTGGACGCCCCGTCCGGAGACCTGATCGACGCCGTCGCGGTCGGCCCCAGCGCCTACCTGCTGATGGAGCACAACGGTAGCCGGCGACTCTGGCGGGCCATCGTGGGTTGACCCACTCTGGGGTGTTTGGGATTAGAGTGACCAAACGATCCACCGAGCTGTGGACTCTCCCACCACAGCAGTGAGGAGGATGATCATGGAGGATTCCGCGACCAGTCGACTCAACGCCCGAGTCGTCGCCATCTGTGTCGCCGCGGCGCTCGGCGGCTTTCTCTTCGGCTTCGACACCTCAGTCATCAACGGCGCCGTGGACGCCCTCGGCGCCGAGTTCGAGCTCGGCGCGGGCCTGCAAGGCTTTGCCGTCTCCTCTGCCCTGCTCGGCTGTGCCGTCGGTGCCTGGTTCGCTGGGCCGATCGCCAATCGGGTCGGCCGGATCCCGACGATGGTGATCGCCGCAATCCTCTTCCTTGCTTCCTCGCTTGGGTCAGGTCTCGCCTTCGGCGTGGTGGACTTGATCATCTGGCGGGTGGTCGGCGGTCTCGGCGTCGGTGCAGCATCGGTGATCGCACCGGCCTACATCGCCGAAGTGTCGCCGGCCGGTGTCCGGGGTCGGCTCGGATCCCTGCAACAGTTGGCGATCGTCACCGGCATCTTCGTCGCGCTGCTGTCCGATGCGATGTTCGCCAATGCTGCCGGCGGCGCCGCGGAGACTTTCTGGTTCGGACGCGAGGCTTGGCGCTGGATGTTCATGGCTGAAGCAGTGCCGGCGGTCGTCTACGGCCTGATGGCGCTGCGGTTACCGGAGTCACCGCGCTTCCTGATCGCCCGCGGCAAGGTCGACAAGGCCTCCCAGGTGCTGCACGACTTCACCGGCGTGGTCGACGTCAACCTCAAGATCGAAGAGATCCGCAAGACACTGCACAGTGAGCGGCGGGAGTCGCTGTCAGACCTGCGCGGCAATCGGCTCGGGCTCAAACCGGTCGTCTGGATCGGCATCCTGCTGTCGGTCTTCCAGCAGTTCGTCGGCATCAACGTGATCTTCTACTACTCGACCACGCTCTGGCGTTCGGTGGGCTTCGAGGAGGAGGACGCGCTGACCGTGACGGTGATCACCTCGGTCACCAACATCGTGGTCACCATCGTCGCCATCCTGCTGGTGGACAAGGTCGGACGGCGGCTGATGCTGCTGGTCGGATCGGTCGGGATGACCGTGGCTCTCGGCCTGATGGCGGTCAGTTTCTCCTTCGCCACCATGACCACCGCAGCCGACGGATCCCAGACCGCCAACCTCGGCGAGCCCTGGGCGACGATCGCGCTGATCGCCGCCAACGTCTTCGTAGTCGCCTTCGGCGCCACCTGGGGCCCGCTGGTGTGGGTGCTGCTGGGTGAGATCTTCCCGAACTCGATCCGCGCCGGTGCGCTTGCGGTCGCTGCAGCCGCTCAGTGGGTGGCCAACTTCGCCATCTCGGCGACCTTTCCCACCTTCGCCGAGATCGGCCTCACCTTCGCCTACGGCTTCTACGCCGTCTTCGCCGCGCTGTCCTTCGTCTTCGTCTGGTTCCGAGTGCCGGAGACCAAGGGGATGGAGCTGGAGGAGATGTCGGACGCGCCGACCGTGCAACGTCGGGCTGCGCGCAGCCGCTGAGCGCGAATCTCACCACGCTGACGGCTGCGGGCGAGCCCGCGCCGGGGGCGTACGCTCTGCTTGCTGCCGAGCGGCCGACCCGGATAACCTCCCAGGGATCGGCCACTGTCGGTGGCCGCTGGCAGGCTTACCGGCCGCCGAGCCCCAACGGACGTGAGTGAGCGACATGACACGATTGCGCAGACGACGCGGCTTCGCCGCCGTCGCCGCTGCCTGCGTGCTCACCATGTCCGCAGTCGTCTGGAGCGGTAGCCGCCCGGCCGTCGCCGAGCCCACGAAATCGCCGACTCCGTCCGAATCGGCCTCGGCAGACCCGAAGCCGAAGTCCTCCCCTGCTCCCAGCGACTCAGCGACCGCGGAGACCTCCCCACCGGCCAGCGACGAAGGCCAGCCTGGCGGCGATGCCCCGTCCCCGGATCCCAGCCCGAGCAGCGACGAGTCCGACGCCACCAACCGACCCGACGAGCCGGGTCAGGACGCGCCCGGTCAGGACAAGCCGGGTCAAGACAAGCCCGGTGAGGGCGAATCCGGTGAGGCCGAGCCGACCGACAAGGGCCGCGACGGAGTGAAATTCGGCTGGGGTGAGAATCGGAAGGCAGCCGCCTCTGACGCCAGCGCCGGACAGCAGGTCAAGGCCGACCGGTCGGCCGAGGAGCTCGCAAGTGCCCTGGTCGGGCACGGGGTGAAGATCAGCAACGCCCGGTTCACCGGCCATCAGGCCGCGGCCGGCACCTTCGACGGCTTCAAGAAGGGCGTCGGCATCGGCTCCGGCGTCGCCCTGTCCACCGGTTCGGTGGTGGATGCCGGTTCGGCGACCAGCGCGCTGCTCGGGCCCAACGACGGCACCAGCAACACCCAGCTGGGCACCGCCGGTGACTCCCAGCTGAGCAAGATCGTCGGCGACCAGACCCACGATGCCGCCGTGCTCGAATTCGACTTCACCGCCGCCGGCTCAGAGATCGAATTCTCCTACGTCTTCGGGTCCGAGGAGTATCCGGAATACGTCGGCGACGACTACAACGACGTCTTCGCACTGTCGGTCAACGGCACCAACTGCGCACTGATCCCCGGCACCGACGAAGCGGTGGCGATCAACAACGTCAACGCCGACAAGAATGCGAAGTACTTCCGGGACAACGCCGACGGTGCGTTCGACACCCAGATGGACGGAATGACCACCGAGCTGACCTGCACCGCGAAGGTCGAATCGGGTCAGACCAACCACATCCGGCTGGCCGTCGCCGACACCGTCGACGACTACTTCGACAGCTCCGTGCTGATCGAGGCCAACAGCGTCCAAGTGCCGACGCCGCCGAAGGCCGAGGATCAGAAATACTCGATCTACAACGTGCAGACCGCCGACATCGAGCTGACCGGCACCGACGTCAACGGTGACCAGCTCAGCTTCGGGGTCGACAAGCAGCCGAAGCACGGCACCCTGTCCGGCGACGTGCCCCAGCTCACCTACACCCCGGACGAGGGTTACGTCGGCACGGACACCTTCACCTACCGCGCCAACGACGGCGAATTCGACTCCAAGCCGGCGACGGTCACCATCGACGTCAAGGAGAACACGGCGCCGACCGCAACCGACGATGCGTACGAGACGAAGTTCATGACCGAGCTGAGTGTCGATGCACCGGGCGTGCTGGGCAACGACAAGGACCCCGACGACGACCAGGAACTGACCGTCGTCGAGCCGAGCGATCCCGAGCACGGCACGGTCAAGGTCGCCGACGACGGCGCACTGGTCTACACCCCCGACAAGGACTACAGCGGGCAGGACAGCTTCAGCTATGCCGTCACCGACGGTCTGGTCACCAGCGATCCGGCCACCGTCACCATCGACGTGCTGGGCAACGATCCTGCCGTCGGTGAGGACGACAACTTCACCACCGGCTACCAGACCGCCCTGCTGATCAACGCCCCCGGCGTGCTCAAGAACGACTCCGATCCCAACGGCGACGACATCTTCGCCGTCAAGGTCGTCCAGCCGAAGAACGGCGCCGTCACCCTGACCAAGTCCGGCAAACTCACCTACATCCCGCAGGACGGCTTCTCCGGCAAGGACCGCTTCAGCTATCGGGTCAGTGACGGCCACCAGCTCAGCGACCCGATCACCGTGACCGTCACCGTGCAGGATCCGCCGGGCAGCAGCGATGATGGCTCCGACCTGGGCGACACCGGCTCGAACGTCCCCCTGATTCTGATCATCGTCGCCGCCGCAGCCCTGGTCGCCGGTGCGGCAGCCCTGCTGATCGGCCGCAGACTCCGCAAGTGACCGGCGCCTAGCCCGCACTTCCCTCTCCTGCGTTCGCGTCCGCCCTTCCCGCAGGTGGCCCTCGAAATTTGGCGCGACACCGGCGATAACCCGGTGCTACGGTCGCTGGCGATCCACGAGTGAAGGAGATCGTCATGCGCGCCCCGTTCGGAAACCAGCCTCTCTGTCCGAACGCACCGAAGCGAGCACATGGCAACTCTCGATCTCGGCATCGTCGCCCATGTCGATGCCGGCAAGACCAGCCTCACTGAACGACTCCTCTTCGACGCCGGCGTCATCGACTCGATCGGTGGAGTCGACACCGGCACCACCCAGACCGACACCGACGACCTCGAACGCAGCCGCGGCATCACGATCCGAGCGGCGGTCGTCGCGTTCGAGCTGGACGACCTGCACGTCAATCTCATCGACACTCCGGGGCACTCCGATTTCATCGCCGAGGTCGAACGCTCCCTCGCCGTCCTGGACGCCGCCGTGCTGGTGGTGTCGGCGGTGGAAGGGGTGCAGGCTCAGACCCGGGTCCTGATGCGTACGTTGGACCGACTCCAGGTGCCGACGATGATCTTCGTCAACAAGGTCGACCGGATGGGCGCCCGCGCAGCGGAGTTGATCACCGAACTACGGACAGCCTGGTCCGACGGTGTGTTGCCGATGACCGAGGTGGCCGAACTGGGCACCCGGACCGCATCGGTGACGAGACTCCCCGACGACCGCGACGAGTCGATCAACCTGCTCACCGAGCTGGATGAAACCCTGCTCGCCGCCTACGTCGAGCGAGGCGGCTTCGAGGTCGACGCTGCGATTGCCGAGCTGACGGCGAGCTGTCAACTCCATCCGGCCTACTTCGGTTCCGCCATCACCGGCGCCGGTGTTGATCATTTCGCCGAGGGCCTGCGCCGCTACCTCGCTCCGCGGCCTGCCCGGACCGCCGGATCGCTGCATGCACAGGTGTTCAAGATCGACCGCGACGACTCCGGTCAGAAGCTCGCCTACGTACGGATCCGGTCCGGCAGCCTGTCGGCCCGTGATCATCTCGATCTGCACTCCGCCGACACCGACCCGGTCAAAGTCCGTCCGACCGCCGTCGAACCGTTCGTCCGGGGCACCAGGACAGTTGCCCGGCCCGCCGTTGCCGGCGACATCGCCAAGGTCTGGGGCCTGCCCCGAGCCAAGATCGGTGATCAACTCGGACACCGCGACCGCATCCGACCTGCCCGGCTGGCACGACCGGGTCTGGAATCGGTCGTCACCCCGGCGCGTCGGGAGGACCGGATCCGACTGCACACCGCGCTGCAGGTGCTCGCCGAGCAGGATCCCTTGATCAACACTCATCTGACCGGTGACGACATCGCCGTCAGCCTCTACGGCGAGGTGCAGGGCCAGGTGCTGCAGGATCGACTGTCGCGGGACTTCGGTATCGACGCCGCGTTCGCCCCGGCTCGGACGGTCTATCTGGAACAGCCGGTCGGCGTCGGGACGGCGGTCGAGCGGATGGCTCCCGGCGCGCCGTTCGCGGCGACAATCGGACTCCGGGTCGAGCCCGGGCCGTCCGGCACCGGAGCCGTCTATCGCGATGCGACCGCACCGGGTCATATGCCGGTCGCCTTCCACACGGCGATCGAGGAGACGGTGTGGGAGTCGCTGCGCCAAGGCATCCACGGGTGGCAGCTGACCGATTGCGTGGTGACGCTGGTCGAACGGGACTACTCACCGCCGGGGTCGACCGGCGGCGATTTCCGTCACCTCACGCCACTGGTGCTGGCGGCCGCGATCCGAAGCGCCCGAACGCGGGTCCAGGAGCCCCTGAATGCCTTCGAGATCGATGCCCCGGCCGACGCACTTCGATCGATCCTGCGGCTGATGACCGGCGCCGGGGCGGCGCTGTCCACCACCGAGGTGCGCGCCGATCGCTGTGAGATCACCGGTGAGCTGCCGTCGGCCCAGGTCTATCGGGTCGGGCAGCTGCTACCCGGTCTGACCCGAGGCGATGCTGCCTTCCTGGCCCGGCCCGGTGGGCACCGGCAGGTGCGTGGTCGACCGCCGCGCCGGAAACGTACCGACGGCAATCCCTACAACCGCAAGGAGTACCTGATGTTCCTGGCCAGTTGAGGCTCCCGCCGGGTGCGGCCGAGATGCCGCCAGCGCCGGGATGCCGCGGGCTGCCCGGGTCCGGGGTGGGAGACTGTGCGCACGAGCGTCACCTACCAGCGGGAGCAACTCAGCACATGTGCGGCATTGTCGGACTCGTCTCCGCCACCCCGGCCAACCAGCAGATCTACGACGCTCTGCTCCAACTGCAGCATCGCGGACAGGATGCTGCCGGGATCGTCACCATGGACGGCCCCACCCTGCATGCCTCCAAGGGCCGCGGCGGCGTCCGCGAGCTCTTCCGGACCCGCGACATGCGGTCGCTGCTGGGCACGGTCGGCCTCGGCCACGTCCGCTACACCACTCGCGGCGACGCCGCCAACGAACGCGAGATGCAGCCGTTCTACGTCAACGCGCCGTACGGCATCACCCTGGTGCACAACGGCAACCTGACCAACGTCCGGGAGCTGGCCGACACGCTGTTCCACATCGATCGCCGACATGTGAACTCCAGCAGCGACACCGAACTGCTGGTCAACGTGCTCGCCAACGAGTTGCAGGCCCAGGTCACCGGGCTGGAACTGCAGCCGGAACAGCTGTTCGCCGCGGTTCGGCAGACCCAGCGCCGACTGGAAGGGTCGTACGCGGTGGTCAGTCTGATCGCCGGCTACGGGCTGCTCGCCTTCCGTGACCCGTACGGAATCCGGCCACTGATCATCGGCCGCCGCGAGGCAGCCGGCAAGACCGAGTGGATGGTGTGCTCGGAGTCGGTGGCAGCCGAAGCTTCGGGTTTCGAGATCGTCCGAGACGTCGAACCGGGCGAGGCGATCTTCATCAGTCAGAACGGTGAGTTCTTCGCCGAGCAGTGCGCCGATCGGACTCGGCTGGTGCCGTGTGCCCTGGAGTACGTCTATCTGGCCCGGCCGGATTCGATCATGAACGGCATCTCCGTCTACGAAGCCCGACTGCGGATGGGAGACCGGCTCGCCGAGCGGATCGCGTCCCGGCTCGACGTCGACGTGGTGATGTGTGTCCCCGACTCGGCCCGCCCGACGGCGATGCAGGTCGCTCGCAAGCTCGGGATCGAATACCGCGAAGGGTTCTACAAGAACGTCTACGTCGGACGGACCTTCATCATGCCGGGCCAGGCCGCCCGCCGACGCAGCGTGCGACAGAAGCTGAACCCGATCAGCAGCGAGTTCAAGGGCAAGAACGTGTTGCTGGTAGAGGATTCGATCATCCGTGGCACGACCTCGACCCAAGTGATCGAATTGGCCCGGGCCGCCGGTGCGAAGTCGGTCGCCTTCGCTTCTGCAGCACCACCGATCCGGCATCCGAACGTGTACGGCATCAACATGCCGACGACCGAGGAACTGATCGCCCACGACCGCAGCATCGCGGCGGTGGCCGACGAGCTGGGCGCGGACCAGTTGATCTTCGCCGAGAACGAGGACCTGCATTCGGCGATCACCGACG
>NHCFJ02800__coassemble_1904_pt1 | contig 12441 bp, 10 predicted proteins | sample NHCFJ02800__metabat2_high_PE_002 | metagenome-assembled genome bin NHCFJ02800
CCTCGGTGTCGAATTCAATGAGTTTGGGCATGTTGCTCCGCGAGTCCTCCCGCGTCAGGCGACCGGGGCCGCCGTTTCGACTGTCATGGATGGCTAGTTCTGTCCCAGAGCGGTGCCCGCGACGGACGGCCACCCGATCACCTCAGGCAGCCTCACCGAACTTGGGTTGGTGGCACTCTCGCATGGAGAGTGCTAGCTCAATGTTTAGCACTCGGCAGGTGCGAGTGCAAACGTCGGGTCGGATTACGGGCTGGGACGGATGCCGGCCCGGATGATGTCCAGCTGGGTGTCCACGTCGACGGCGCCGGCCGGTGACCGGTCGACCAGGAACGCGATCCCGCTGACCATCTGACACACCGTCACCGGAACCACGTCGTGCCGGACCAGCCCGGCGGCCTTCGCTCGATCGATCACCTGGGTACTGATCTGGGTCAGCATGCCCTTGCACTCCGACAACGAATCCTGATCGCCCTCGTCCGGGACCTCCAGCAGCGCCTCGTGCAAGCCGCGGAAGAAGTTCTTGTACTCGACGTAGCGGTGCAGCCACTCATCCAGCGCCTGCTCCGGATCCTCCACCGCCGCCAGCCGATCACCCTCGGCCTCGACCTCGGCAATCCACTCCTGCAGTACGGCGACCTGCAGGTCACTGCGGCGCGGGAAGTGGCGATAGAGGGTGCCCGGCCCCACCCCGGCGCGCTTGGCGATATCGTCCAACGACGCGTTCGCCCCGTGTTCGGCGAAGGCAGCTCGGGCGACGGCGACGAGCTGGTCGTAATTGCGCTGCGCATCTGCGCGCAGCTTGCGACCCGTGCCCACTGACGTGGCGCCCATCTCAAGTCCATCCCTCGAAAACCGTTGTAAACCGGAGACTTCCTCCGATAACGTATCCGGAGACATCCTCCGCTTACCTCTTCGCAGACCGCCATCGGCGCGAATCGGAGCCTGTCTCCGGATAACTCTACTCTAAGGACCACAGTGGCCGCACCAACCACGACCCAACTCCAAGGTGACGTCCCCGCGCCACCGGGCCAATTCCGGGCCGGCATCACACTGGCCGTCATCCTCACCGCCCAGCTGATGCTCGTGCTGGACTCCACCATCGTCAATGTCGCCCTCCCCGTCGTCCAAGGCCAATTCGGCTTCAGCCCGGCAACTCTGTCCTGGGTCCTGAACGCCTACACCCTCGCCTTCGGCGGGCTGTTGCTGCTCGGCGGTCGGCTCGGCGACGTGATCGGCTACCGCCGGACCTTCCTGGCCGGGCTGGGCGTCTTCGTCACCGCCTCCGCTCTCGGCGGACTGGCCCCGACCGGCGAATGGCTGATCATCGCCCGCGCCGTCCAGGGCATCGGCGCCGCACTGGCCGCCCCGGCTGCGCTGTCTTTGCTCACCCGCTCCCATCCGGAGGGCCCGGCCCGCAATCGTGCCCTCGGACTGTTCGCCGCGGTCAGTTCCGGTGGGGCGTCCATCGGACTGCTGCTCGGCGGCATCCTGACCACCGGCGCATCCTGGCGCTGGTCGCTGTTGATCAACGTGCCGATCGGCATTGCCGCAATGGCGATCGGTGCCCGACTGCTGCCCGACACAGAGCGCCGACGGGACCCATTCGATTTCCCCGGTGCCCTGGCAGCGGTGATCGGCATGACCTCGCTGGTCGCCGGATTCGTCTGGATCCCCGACCACGGCTGGTCCCCGCTGACCATCGTCAGCATCGCCGTAGGGGTGGCGACGATGTCGATCTTCGTCCTGATCGAACGGCGGACCCAGTTCCCGCTGTTCGCGCTGCGGTTGCTGCGTGATCCGGACCGAGTCACCGCACTGGTGGCCTTCGTCCTCATCGTCGGCGGTCAGATGGGCGGATTCTTCTTCCTGGTCCAGTATCTGCAGGTGGTTCGCGGCTTCGACGCCTTCACCTCCGGCCTGACCTTCCTGCCCTTGACCGTGGGGATCTTCGCGATGTCACGGATCGCGCCGCGACTGATCAGTCGCTACGGGCCGCTCCGGGTGGGCCTCGGCGGGATGGTGTTGTTGATCGCCGCGCATCTGACACTCAGCCGGATGCCGGCCGACGGCAGCCTCGCCTGGGTGCTGATTCCGATGCTGTTGCTCGGCGTCGGCGGCGGCGCGACCTTCCTGCCGATGAATGTGCGGATCCTGGCCCGAGTCCGGCCGGAGGACTCCGGCTCCGCCTCGGGCATGCTGCAGACCGCCCAACAAGCCGGCGGTGCGGCCCTCGGCCTGGCCGTTCTGATCGCAGCCTCCGGCATCGGCAGCGGCGAAACATCGGCGGTCGAGGCCTCGGCCCTGATGGACGGCATCCACCAGGCCTTCCGTACGGCGGTGATGTTCGTCAGCGCCGCCTTCCTGATCACCTACGGCGCGATGCTGCGCAAGCAGTTCGGCAGCAGCCGGGCGATCGCGCCGGACCGGCCAGGAGTGTAATAGGGCAGACTCCCGCACACGGCCGTCCCGGAAGGTCCGATGTCCCACCCCAGCTCACCGACGCGTGCCAGTGTCGGGCTGCGCTCCGAGCGCGGCCCGATCCTGGGTTCCTTGATGCTGGGTACGTCGCTGATCGCTCTGGATGCGACCATCCTGGCCACCGCCGTACCGTCGGTCGTCGGCACCTTGGGCGGCTTCTCCCAATTCCCCTGGCTGTTCTCGATCTACGTTCTGGCCCAAGCGGTCTCGGTACCGATCTACGGCAAGCTGTCGGACCAGATCGGCCGGAAGCCGATCATGCTGTTCGGCATCGGAGTGTTCGTCCTCGGCTCGATCCTGTGTGGTCTCGCCTGGTCGATGCCGGCCTTGATCATCTTCCGGGCCGTCCAGGGCCTCGGCGCGGGCGCGATCGGACCGATGGCGATGACGATCATCGGCGACATCTACTCGGTTGCCGAACGGGCCAAGGTCCAGGGCTACACGGCCAGTGTCTGGGGAGTGTCCTCGGTCGTCGGGCCCACGCTCGGCGGTGTCTTCACCGACTTCGTCAGCTGGCGGGCGATCTTCTGGGTCAACATCCCGCTCGGCGCGATCGCCGGCTGGATGCTCTGGCGGCACTTCCACGAGTCGGTCACGACCACCCGGCACAAGATCGACTTCGCCGGCGCCGCGGCGCTCGCCATCGGCGCTTCGATGATCATCCTCGGGCTGCTCGAAGGCGGGGTGCTGTGGGACTGGTTGTCGCTGCCGAGCATCCTGATCTTCCTCGGTGGACTAGCCACCCTGGTGGCATTCGTGATCATCGAGCGGCGGGCGGCCGAACCGGTGCTGCCGGGCTGGGCCTTCGGTCGACGGATCTTCAACGGCGTCTACATCGCGGCGATGACCATCGGTGTGCTGACGCTCGGGTTGAGTTCCTATGTCCCGATGTACGTCCAGGACGTCCTCGGCAAGAGTGCGTTGATCGCCGGGTTTGCGCTGGCCGGCCAGAGCATCGGCTGGCCGTTGGCGGCCAGCCAGTCCGGCCGGCTCTTCCTGCGGATCGGCTTCCGCAACACGGCACTGATCGGCGGCGGCTTCGCTCTCCTCGGTGCGCTGTCGCTACTCCTGGTCTCGCCGGGCAGCACACCACTCCAGGTCGGGTTGAGCTGCGCCCTGGTAGGAGTCGGGCTCGGCCTGATCTCGAGCCCAACCCTGGTGGCAGCACAGTCGGTCGTCGACTGGCAGCAACGTGGGGTGATCACCGCGACGAACATGTTCGCCCGCTCGATGGGCAGTGCCGTCGGCACTGCCGTGTTCGGCGCGATCGCCAACGCCTCGATCGGCGGGCCGCCGGTCACCGACAACGGCAGCACCAACAGCGGCGTCGCACCGCTTGTGCTGTCGAACGCGATCCACAACGTCTTCCTGGCTTCCGTCGTGGTGTCGGCGATCATGCTGGTCGCGGTGCTGGTGATTCCGCGTCACATCACGACGAAGTCCTGACCGTCTGCCGACCGAGCCAATTGACCAATCGCTCGGTCGGCGTCGCATCGGGCGCCGGCTCGACCACCGGGCCGAACGGGACCCCGGGACCCCGATCGGCCGGAATCCCCCGCCGCGCCGCCGCCTCCGCGGTCGCGGCCAACTCCGGGTCGGCCTCGGCCGGCTGACCGGTCGCCACCGCGAGATCCCAGCCGTGGGTCACGACCTCGGTCAGATATCCGCCGATCGCTGCCGCCGCCGGAACCTCACCCCAGGGGGCGCGCACCATGACGGTCAGGTCGTCGTGCTGCTGCCAGGCGTGTCGGCCGGCCGCCGCCACCTCCGGATAGCGGCCGGCCAGGTCGGCGTCGGGTACCTCATCAAGCAGGAACGGGACAGTCGTCGCATCGCCGCCCTCGGCCATCACCCGGACCCGCGTCGCGCCGGCGATCAGGTGCTGAATCAACTGCCGGACATCGAGATCTGGGCAGGGCGTCGGCAATCCCAGCTGCTCCGCGTCAACGGCCGCGATCAAGGTCTCAACCCACTGCTGTCCTTGGGCCAGTGCCGGGCGAAGGTCGGTCTGTGTGAGTGTCATGGTCTCTCCTCGGTTCTGCCGCTGCCGATCAGCGGGTGAAATCAGTCTGATCGGTGATATATGACATCTGGTGTCGTGTATTTCTGGAAGTCTTGATCCATGCGTGCGGACCGGTTGCTGAGCATCGTGGCGTTGCTGCGCCGCCACCAGAGGCTGTCCGCCGGCGAGTTGGCCCGGCGGCTGGAAGTGGATCGGCGGACGGTGCTCCGCGACATCGAGGCGCTGTCCACCGCCGGCTACGGGATCTACGCCGAACGCGGGCGCAACGGTGGCTTCGCCCTGCTGCCCGAGTATCGACCCGATGTCGGCGGATTGACCGCGGAGCAGACCCGGGCACTGTTCCTCGCCGGCGGCCAGCCGGCACTGGAGCGCCTCGGGCTGGCCGAACCACTGGCCCAGGCGATGACCAAGATCAGCGTCGGGCTCCCCGACGACCAGCAACAACAGGTCGAGCGACTCGAGCAGCGGATCGTGATCGATTCCGGTGGCTGGTTGGCCGGCCCGGATCCGCTGCCCCAGCTGGAGATCGTCGAACGGGCCGTGCTGACCGACCGCCGACTGCGATTCCACTACCAACCGCGCCCGGACCGTCGGCCCGGAACTCGCACGGTCGACCCATACGGTCTGGTTCAGGCAGCCGGCACCTGGTATCTGATCGCGGCTCATCGGGGCCGGCCACGCAGCTACCGGCTGTCCCGGATGTCGGCCGTACGAGCACTGCAGCAGGACAGTCAGCGACCGGGCGGCCTGGACCTGCGAACGCTGTGGGCACAACTGCAGGCCGAATATGCGAGCGGTGTCGCCGGGCAGACGATCCGGTTGCGGACCTCACCGGCCTTCGTGGACTTCGTCTGCCGAGCTCTCGCCGTGCAGCTGCTCGAACCACCGACGATCACCGCCCAAGAGGACGAGATGATCATCGAGGCACAGGTGTCGGGGCTGCGCGGCACGATCGCCGTGCTGGCCGGTTTCGGGTCCAAGATCACCATCGACACCCCACCGGAGTTGATCGACGGTGTGCTCGAGGTCGCCGATCAACTGCGACAGCAGTACGGCTCCTGATCAATCGGCGCTGAGCTCCTCCGATTCGGTCGGGCTGAGCTCCGCCACCATCGGCACCACGTCGGCGATCGACTCGGTGATCATCGTCGGGCGATACGGGAAGGTGGCCACCTTGTCCCGTGGCGTGGAACCGGTGAGCACCAGGATCGTCCGCATCCCTGCCTCGATCCCGGCGATCACGTCGGTGTCCATCCGATCGCCGATCATCACCGTGGTCTCGGAATGCGCCTCCAGCCGGTTCAGGGCCGAACGCATCATCAGCGGATTGGGCTTGCCGACGTAATAGGGATCCAATCCGGTCGCCCGGGTGATCAAGGCAGCCACCGAGCCGGTGGCCGGCAACGAACCGTCCGCCGAAGGTCCGGTGGCGTCCGGATTGGTCGCGATGAACTTCGCGCCCTTCTCCAACAACCGGATCGCGGTGGTGATCGCCTCGAACGAATAGGTCCGGGTCTCCCCCAATACGACGTAGTCGGGGTCACTCTCGGTCATCACGAAGCCGGCGTCGTGCAGCGCGGTGGTCAACCCCGCCTCACCGATCACGTAGGCCGAGCCACCAGGACTCTGCTCGGCCAGGAACTGAGCGGTGGCCAGCGCCGAGGTCCAGATCGCTTCCTCCGGCAGGTCGATCCCACTGGAGAGCAGTCGAGCCCGCAGATCCCGCGGCGTGAAGATCGAGTTGTTGGTGAGTACCAGGAATCGGCGACCGTTGTCCTGCAGCGCGGCGATGAACTCGGCTGCACCGGGCAGCAGTCGCTGCTCGTGCACCAACACACCGTCCATGTCGGTCAGCCAACTGTGCACGGACCTGTTGTCTCTCATGACCCCAGTCTGGCTGGTGAAGGCCAGCTGCACGAGATCCGAAGTCGCCGGATCTGCTCAGGGTCACCGATCACGGCAGTTGATGGATCGCGAACGGCAGCACTTCGGTGGCGCCGGCCTCGGTCAGCCGTTTGCCGGCCACGGTGATCGTCCAGCGGGTCCGGATCGTGTCGTCGACGAGCAGCACCGGTCCGGCCAGTTCAGTGTCCGGCCGGACCGCCAAACCGTCCAACAATTCCCGTACCCGGACACCGGAGGCGGCATCCTCGGTCGGCCGCCGCCCGACGATCTCCAACGCCTCGACCACCGGCAGTCGACCGACGCTCGCCAGATGGCCGGCGACCGAGTTGATCAAGGTCGGGAAACGGCGAGACGGCATCGGGACCACTGCTGTCGGTCGCTGCCACGACCGGGACCACCGCTTCAGCACCTCGACCGCAGCGTCCAAGATCTCCGGTGTTGCCTCGGCGTCGCGCTGCCACAACTGATCGAGCGTCGGCCAGGCAGGGTCGTCGGCAAAGGCGATCGCCCGGCCCTCGGCCAGGAAGTTGATCTTTCCCTTGACACCGTCGACCTTGGACGGCCACAACTTGCGCGGCTCGACCCTGACGTCGAGGCCGCGGAAGAAGCGTTGCGCAGCGGCGACCGTTTCCTGCTCCGGTTGAGATCCTGGCGCCGGCAACTGACCGGTACAGACCGAGCACCGCCCACACGGAGCCGGATCCGGATCATCCAATGCCTGCTGCAGGAACTGCATCAGGCAGCCTTCGCCGTGCGCGTAGCGGCGCATCAGATCGGCCTCTGCTGCGCGCACCTTGCGCAATGCCGTCCACTTGGCCTCGTCGTAGGTCCACCCGACGCCGGTGGCGATCCAACCGCCTGGCACCTTCTGCACCGCCTCGTCGACGGCGATGATCTTGAGCAGGGTGGCCAGCCGACCGGGACGGATCCCGGTCGCGGTACTGATCGCCGATTCCGAGGTCGGTTCGTCGGCCACCACCTCCAGCACCCGATCGACCTGTTCCGGGTCGGGGATCCCGGCGGTGGCGAAGTATTCCCAGATCCGTTCGTCGGCTTTCGACGGGACCAGCACTGCGAGCGCGTCGTCCAGGGCGCGCCCGGCCCGGCCGACCTGCTGGTAGTAAGCGACCGGAGAGGCCGGCGAGCCGAGATGGATACAGAAGGCGAGATCGGGTTTGTCGTAACCCATCCCCAGCGCCGAGGTCGCCACCAGCGCCTTGATCTTGTTCTCCCGCAGACGGTCCTCCAGTCCGGTCCGATCCTCCGTCTGTCCGGTGTAGGCGGCGACGTCGAGCCCCCGCTCGGCCAGGAAGCCGGCCACCCGGTCGGCCTCGGCAACGGTCAGCACGTAGACGATGCCCGAGCCGGGCAGCGACTGCAGCGCCTCCGCGACCCAGGCATAGCGCTGCAGCGGCGACAGCTCCGGCACCACGGCCAGGCGCAGCGACGACCGAGCCAGCGACCCGCGGAAGGTGACGGTCTGCTCACCCAGCTGCTCGGCGACGTCGGCGGTGACGCGTGCGTTCGCGGTGGCCGTGGTCGCCAGCACCGGTGTGCCCGGCGCCAGTGACAGCAGGGTCCGGGTCAGGCGTTGGTAGTCGGGGCGGAAGTCGAAGCCCCAGTCCGACACACAATGGGCCTCGTCGATCACCAGCAGCCCGCAGGCCGCGAGCAGACCGGGCAGCCGCTCGGCGAACCGGGGATTGCCCAACCGCTCCGGTGAGACGAGCAGGACGTCGAGCCGGTCCTGGTCGAGCTCGGCGAAGATCTCGTCCCAGGCGTCGATGTTGGTGGAGTTGACCGTCGCTGCCCGCAGACCGGCCCGTTCGGCTGCGGCGATCTGGTCCCGCATCAGCGCCAGCAGCGGCGAGACGACCAAGGTCGGCCCGCCGCCGTCGGCTCGGATGGCAGCGGTGGCACCCCAATAGACCACCGATTTGCCCCAGCCGGTCGCCTGCACCACCAGCACCCGGCGACGATCATCGACCAGGGCCTCGGCGGCCCGCACCTGGTCCGGACGAGGCTCGGCGTCCTCGCCGGCAGCCGCCTTGACGGTGTCCTCGAGGACTTGGGCAGTGGTTCGCTTCCGCTCCGACATGACGCCATCCTGCCCCGGCACGCTGACAGCGGTCCGGGCCGGATCGGAGAGGGCTCGGTCCGGTAAGCTCTGCCGGAAGAATTTGAAACCCTCCTGCGAAATGATCTGAGCGGCCCCCCGTGAATCAATCGTCCGCGCCGTCGTCGACGTCGACGAGCACCGCATCTTCGACCATCCCCTACCACGCACTGATCTGGCTGGCCGTCGCCACGTTCTCCACCGGCATCGACGGCTACGTGCTGGCCGGCCTGCTACCGGCGATCGCCGAAGACCTGGATGTGACCGCTGCTGTCGCCGGTCAGCTGGTGGCCGTGTTTGCGCTCACCTCGGCGGTCGCCGGTCCGGTGCTGGGCACCGCGACCAGTGGCTGGGAGCGGCGCCGTACGATCCTGGCCGCGCTGGCGACTTTCGTCATCGGCAACCTGATCACCGCCCTGGCCCCGGCCTACGCACTCGCTATGACCGGTCGGGTGGTCGCCGCGCTGGGTGGCTGCCTGCTGACGGCGGCGATCACCGGCTATGTGATCCATCTGGTGCCCGATCAGCATCGCGGCAAAGCTTTGTCCTTCGTCCTCGGCGGCTGGATGACGGCCACCGCTCTCGGCGTGCCGGTCGGGCTGGTGCTTGGGCAGAACAGCTGGCGATTCCCGCTGATCATGGTCGCACTGGTCGGCACCGCCGCCCTGATCGGGATCCTGATCAAACTGCCGCATCTCAGGCTGCCGCCCACCACCCTGGCCGAGCGGATCCGACCGCTCCGCCAGCCGCGACTGCTGGCCGGACTCCTGGTCTCCACCGGCGTCCTGTGCGCCAGCTACGTGTGTTTCACCTACGCAGTGTTGATCTTGCAACCGTCCCATCCGGCCCCCTGGATGATCATCGCGATCATGTTCGGCTACGGACTGGCGAGTATGGCCGGCAACGCTGTCACCGGCCGACTGGCCGATCGCTTCACACCGGTCAAGGTGCTGACCGTCGTGCTGTGCGTCCTGCTGCTGGATGCACTCTTCGGCGCGACCACATTCGCCGTCGCCGGGCCCGGCGCGATCGCCGTACTCAGCCTGGTGTGGTTCTTCGTGGCCGGTGTCGGCAACGGCGGCCACGCGGTTCCCCAGCAGGCGAGGCTGGCGGCGATGGCACCGGCGTCGGCCGCCATCGTGATGGCCCTGAACGGCAGCGCGGTCTCGCTCGGCAACGCGCTCGGCGGCGGCATCGGTGGGCTCGCGCTGACCCTCGGACTGCAACCGACTCAGCTTCCGCTGGTGGCAGCCGGCATTCTCGCGGTCACGATCGCCCTGCACCTGCTGGTGGCCCGTTGGCCGTGGGCTGCCGATCAGCCCGGGTCAGCGACCGCCTCGACGCGCTGACTGCGCGGCATCCGGGTCGACATCACCAGTCCGACGACGAGCAGCGCGCCGCCGGCCGTGAAGGCGGCCAGGTAGGACACCTGGTCGGCCAGCGCGCCGGCGACGAGCGGACCGACGATGGCGCCGACGTCAGCACACATGGAGAAGATGGCCACCGGGCGACCGGCCCGGTTCTCGGCTGCATCGCCGACCGCGGCAGCCGGTGCCGTGCCGAGGAAGGCGGAGGCCGCTCCGTAGACGCAGAGCACCGCACCAAGCACCCAGATGTTCGGCGCGAACGGGACGACCATGATCGACACCGCGGCCAGCGCACCGCCGATGATCATCGCCGGCCGACGTCCGACGGTATCGGTGAAGCGCCCTGCCGGGCCGAGGGTGATCGTCTGCACCACGGCTGCGCAGGCGAAGGCTATACCGGTCCAGGCCGGCTCGCCGTGCAGCACTTCGACCACCAGCACCGGCACCAGCGACGAGCGGACGCCGAAGGACGTCCATCCCTGGGCGAGATTGGTCAGGCAGGCGGCCTGATAGCGGCGATCAGCCAGCAGCCTTCGGATCGGGATCGGCGCAGCGTCCTGCTGGGTGCCGACGCCGTGACCCGAACTGTGCAGCATGAACAACCCGACAGTCCCGGCGATGATCAGGGTGATCGCGTAGAACACGAACGGAGCCGACAACGAGATCGTCGCGAGCAGCCCACCCACGGCCGGGCCGGCCATGCCGCCGAGCAGGAATCCGCCCTGGTAGATCCCGGTCGCCCGTCCGCGCCGATCTGCCGGGACCACCGTCAGCAGCAAGGTCATCGCCGAGACGGTGAACATCGCCGAGCCGATGCCGCCGACGCCGCGCAAGATCAACATCTGCGGGTAGTTCTGGGCCAGGGCGACCAGTCCGCTGGAGACGGCGACGATGTACATCCCGGCGGCGAGCACCAACCGCTCACCGAAGCGCTTGATCATCCGGGCGCAGAACGGGCTGCACAGCATCCGCATGAACGCGAATGCCGACACCACGGCGCCGACCTCGAAATTGCCGACGCCGAAAGAACGCGCGTAGACCGGAAGCACCGGCAGGACCACCCCGAAGCCGACCATCACACAGAAGGCGATGACCCCGAGGACGTACACCTCGCGCGGCATGCTGGCCAGGCGGGTACGGATCACACCGTGACCCTACCCAGGCGCCGCCGATCCCGTGAGCGCGGGAGCGCCGTCGTGGACCAGGTTCAGCCGCCGGCGACGGCCGGGATGATCGACACCTGCGCGCCGTCGTCGATCTTGGCGTCCAGACCGCCGATGAAACGTACGTCGTCGTCGCCGATGTAGATGTTCACGAACCGACGCAGTGCACCGGAGTCGTCCAGCACCCGGGCCTTGATGCCCGGATGGGTCGCCTCCAGGTTGTCGATCAGTTCGGTGAGCGTGGCACCGTCTGCGGTGACTTCCTTCTCACCACCGGTGTAGTTGCGCAGGATGGTGGGGATGCGTACCGAGACGCTCATGGTCAGTTCGCCTTCCAGAAGTCGGTGAATGCGTCCAGGCTGGGCGCGATGGTTGCCTTCGGGCCGACCTGACCGGCCACAGCGTCCAGGGTCTTCAAGCCGTCGCCGGAGTTGATGATCACCGTCTCGGCATCCGGGTCGAGGTCGCCGTCGTTGATCAACTTCGCGGTCACACCAACCGTGACCCCACCGGCGGTCTCGCCGAAGATGCCTTCGTTGCGAGCGAGCCGGCGGATGTTGGCGACCACCGTTTCGTCGTCGACCGAGGTGATCGTGCCGCCGGTGCGCCGGACGACATCGAGCACGTACGGCCCGTCGGCGGGGTTGCCGATCGCCAGCGACTTGGCGATCGTGTTCGGCTTCACCGGCGCGACCACGTCCTGGCCAGCCCGGTGGGCCTGCACGATCGGCGAACATCCGTCGGCCTGGGCGCCGAAGATCTTGTACGGCTTCTGCTCCACCAGCCCGAGCTTGATCAACTCGGTGAACCCCTTGTCGATCTTGGTCAGCTGGGAACCGGACGCCACCGGAATCACCACCTGATCGGGCAGTCTCCATCCGAGCTGCTCGGCGATCTCGAAGGCGAGAGTCTTGGAACCTTCGGCGTAGTAGGGCCGGACATTGACGTTGACGAAGGCCCAGTCGTCCTCCTCGCCGGCGATCTCACTGGCGAGCTTGTTGACGTCGTCGTAGTTGCCTTCGATCGCGACCAGGGTCGTGTCATAGATCGCGGAAGCGAGGATCTTCTGCTGTTCCAGATTGCTCGGGACCAGCACCACCGAACGGATCCCGGCGCGAGCAGCGGCGGCGGCGACCGCGTTGGCCAGGTTGCCAGTGGAGGGGCAGGCCAGCACCTGGCAGCCGAGTTCGCGGGCCGCGGACAGTGCGACGGCGACCACCCGGTCCTTGAAGGAGTGGGTGGGATTGCCGGAGTCGTCCTTGACCCAGAGTTGTTTGAGGCCGAGGTCGTCGGCGAGATTGCGAGCGTCGACCAGGCGGGTGAAGCCAGGGTCGGTGGAACGGAAGGATGCAATATCGGCCGGCACCGGGAGCAATTGGTGATAGCGCC
>NHCFJ02800__coassemble_1916_pt1 | contig 12253 bp, 13 predicted proteins | sample NHCFJ02800__metabat2_high_PE_002 | metagenome-assembled genome bin NHCFJ02800
CCCGCTCTCCACGGCGCTGAACCCGTCGGTTCCGCTGGCGATCAACAGCAGCACCGCGGCAGCAATCGTGCCGGCGACGATCTGCGTGATGATGTACGTCGGGACGTACTTCCATTCGATCCGCTTGGCCACAGCCAGTCCGACCGTCACAGCCGGGTTGAAGTGACCGCCGGAAACGTGACCGACGGCGAAGGCCATCGTCAGCACCGTCAGCCCGAAGGCCAGTGCGATGCCCAGGTATCCGACGCCGACAGAGATCTCATCCGAGTTGACCACGACGCCGGCCAACACGGCCGTGCCGCAGCCGCCGAAGACCAGCCAGAATGTGCCCAGAGCTTCAGCGCCGATCCGGGCGCCAAGGGAAGGTGACTCCATGTTCGTCTCCTGTAGGTGGGTTCCCCGATGGAGCGGACATCCTTGTCCGCTGGTCAGCCTAAGGCCGCCTTGTGGAGATCCTGAGACACGACAGGCCGCCGGCTGTATTGCAGTACGGCAACGCTCACGGCACGAGCGTCGGTCGGTCAGCCTCGACGCCGGTAGCTGACCCAGGCGAACCCGTCGTGATCATCGTCGCGGGACGCCTCGACCCACTCGCTCGGATCGAGGTCGGGGAAGGTCGCATCGCCCTCCGGCTCGGCATCCACCTCGGTGAGCTCCAGCCGATCACACAACGGCAAAGCCAGCCGGTAGATGTCACCGCCGCCGAAGATCCAGGTCGGGCCGGCCGGGTTGATCTCGGCCGCCGCGGCCAGTGCGTCGTCCAGCGATCCGACGGTGCGGACACCGTCGGCCGTCCAGTCCGGATCGCGGGTGATGACGAGCGTGCTGCGGCCCGACAGCGGGCGGCCGATCGAATCGAAGGTCTTGCGCCCCATGATCAACACGTGCCCCTGGGTGAGGCGTTTGACCCGGGGCAGGTCGCCCTTGATCCGCCACGGGATGGCCCCGTCGGCGCCGATCACGCCGTTCCGGGCAACCGCGGCGATGGCTACGATCTCCGGCATCAGACGGCGATCGGGGCCTTGATGCCCGGGTGCGGGTCATAGCCCTCGATGCTGATGTCGTCCAGGCCGAAGTCGTCGATCGCGGTGATCTGCGGATTCAAGATCAACTTCGGCAGCGGTCGCGGGCTGCGTCGGAGCTGCCGCTTGGCCTGCTCGAGGTGGTTCAGGTAGAGGTGGGCATCGCCCAGCGTGTGTACGAAATCCCCCACCCCGAGTCCGGTGACCTGCGCGATCATCTGCGTCAGCAGGGCGTAGGAGGCGATGTTGAACGGAACGCCGAGGAAGATATCGGCCGAACGCTGGTAGAGCTGGCAACTCAACCGGCCGTCGGCGACGTAGAACTGGAACATGGTGTGGCACGGCGGCAGCGCCATCTGGCGCAGATCGGCGACGTTCCACGCGTTGACGATGTGGCGGCGTGAGTCGGGGTTGTTACGGATCGAGTCGATCACTGCGGCGATCTGATCGATCGAGCCCGGCTCACCGTGATCGGCTGCGATCGGATCCGGCCAGGAGCGCCATTGGTAGCCGTAGATCGGGCCGAGCTCGCCGTCGTCGTCGGCCCACTCGTCCCAGATGGTCACCCCGTTCTCCTGCAGCCAACCGACATTGGTCGACCCCTTCAGGAACCAGAGCAGCTCGGCGAACACCGACCGGGTGTGCACCTTTTTCGTTGTCAGCAAGGGAAAACCGTCATTCAGATCGAACCGCATCTGATAGCCGAAGACACTGCGGGTGCCGGTGCCAGTGCGGTCACGCTTCTCCGTCCCGTTGTCCAGCACATGCTGCAGCAGATCCAGATACGTCTTCATCCTGCTTGCCCTTCGGTCCTCAGTTGTTCGACCAGCACCTCAGCGATCGCCCGGACCGCCTGACCCCGGTGGCTGCTGGCATCCTTCTGTGCCGCATCCAACTCGGCATAGCTGCGCCGCTCGCCGTCGGGCACGAACAGCGGGTCGTACCCGAACCCATTATCTCCACGCGGTGCCGTCAGCAGCCGGCCTCGCACCTCGCCGTGTCGGACGAACTCCCGGCCGTCGGGGAACACCAGAGCGACCGCGCTGATGAAGCTCGCCTGCCGGCGCTCGTCGGCCACGTCGTCCAACTGGCGCAGCAGCAGGTCGTTGTTCTCCTCGTCGGTGGCCTGTGGCCCGGACCAACGGGCCGACCGCACCCCCGGCATCCCGGAAAGCTCGACCACCGTCAGACCGGAGTCGTCGGCCAGCGCCGGCAGCCCGGTCTCGGCGACACAGACCCGCGCCTTGATCAACGCATTGCCCTCGAAGGTGCGCTCGGTCTCGGCCGGCTCAGGATAGGAATCGACGTCGGCCAACCCCAGCACCGCGATGTCGACCTCACCTGAGGTCACCGCCGGATGCTCGGCGACGATGCGACGCAACTCGACCAGCTTCTTCGCATTGCCGGTCGCCAGCACGACCTGCTGGGTCATGAGCCGGAACCCGCGGGCTGTCCGAGTGCCTGCCGCTGCAGCTCGGTCAGGGTGGCGCAGCCTCCAGCCGCCAGGTCGAGCAGCTGGTCCAGAGTCTTCCGGTCGAACGGCTGCCCCTCCGCGGTGCCCTGCACCTCGATGAAGTCGCCGCTGCCGCTCATCACCACATTCATGTCGGTGTCGGCGACCGAATCCTCGTTGTAGGGAAGATCCAGCATCGGCACCCCGTCGACCACACCGACCGAGATCGCCGACACCGAATCGGTCAGCGGCTCACCGGCCAGCAACTTGCGCTCGCGCAGCCAGCCGACCGCGTCGCTGAGTGCGACGTAGGCGCCGGTGATCGAAGCCGTACGCGTGCCACCGTCGGCCTGCAGCACGTCGCAATCGAGCACGATCGTGTTCTCCCCCAGCGCCTTGTAGTCGATCACCGCGCGCAGGCTGCGGCCGATCAACCGGCTGATCTCGTGGGTCCGACCACCGACCCGCCCCTTGATCGACTCCCGGTCGCTGCGGGTGTTGGTGGAGCGCGGGAGCATCGCATACTCCGCCGTCACCCAGCCGAGTCCCGATCCCTTGCGCCAGCGCGGCACACCCTCGGTGACGCTGGCAGCGACCAGGACGCGGGTGCTGCCGAACTCGACCAGCACCGACCCCTCCGCCTGCTCCAACCAGCCGCGGGTGAAACGCACCTCGCGCAACTGGTCGTGAGCGCGCCCATCGGCACGCGATCCGGCAGGACTGGAAGAGGTCTGCGTCATGTCGGCCACCCTAACCAGCACCCCGGACAACGATCCCGACGGTGTCGAGCCGGACCAGGATCAGTCAGGGCTGAATCCGCATCAGTCAGCGACGTAGCCGGGGACCTGGTCCTCAACGGTGAAGGTGGCGCCGGTGAACACCGGTGAGTCGTGATCACTGACTTTGTCCACGACCCGGACGTCGAAGCGGGCCTGATCGGCGGTGACAGTGCAGATGTCGTAGCCGCAGTGCAGATCCGCCCAATGCAGGGTCTCGTTCATCACCCGCCGGATCTGACGCCGCTCATTCGCCTCCGGGTTGAAGTCGCGGGCGCTGGAGATCGACGGACTGGTGATGTCGGTGCCGATCAGCGGGGAGGACGGATCCAGGGTGTCGGAGATCAAGTCCGAGACGTAGGAACAGTGCACGTCTCCGCCGAGGGAACAGAAGTTGCGGACCCGACCCGAGGCGAGCCCGTCGGAAACCACGTCGAACAGTCGTTGCTGCGTCGCCTGGTAACCGTCCCAGGTACCCGGACTGAACACGGTCGGATCGCCTTCGGCAGAAGCCGTGTTCAACCGTGCCATCAGCAGCTGCTGGCCGACGAAGTTCCACCGTGCCGGCCGCGCTCCCAGGCCGTTGGCCAGCCACCGTTCCTGGCGCTCGCCCAGCATCGTGCGTCCGGGATCGCGGCGTTCCGGGTCCTCTTCCGGCGCCGGTGAGGTGGTCGTCTCCGGGTCGCGGTACTGCCGGGTGTCCAGAATGTCGAACTGCGCCATCCGCCCCCAGGACAACCGGCGATAGATCCGGGCGTCCGCGCCCCGCGGTTTCTGCGGCCGCCGGAGCGGCATGTTCTCCCAATAGGCCCGGTAGGCGGCGGCTCGGCGTTCGAGGTCGTCCGGAGCATCGGTCTCGTAGTCGTTCTCCAGCTCGTGATCGTCCCAGGTCGCCACCCACGGCATCACGTGGTGGGCCGCCTGCAGGTCGGGGTCCAGCTTGTACAAGGCGTAGCGGAGCCGGTACTGCTCCAGCGTCCGGGTCTCGGGAACAACTTCCTCCGGCAGGTCACTGGGGATCGGCCGGCCGGGATCGATCTGCTGGACGGCGTACTCGTAGAGGTAGTCGCCGAGGAAGAGCATCAGGTCCAGGTCCTGGTCGGCTGCGTCGGCCATGGTCTGGAAGTAGCCGGCCCGGTAGTTCATGCAGGAGGCGAACCCGAACTTCAGGTCGACTGCGCTCCCAGCGGCGGGCGCCGTACGGGTCCGGGCGGCCGGGCTGAGATGACCACCGCTGCGGAAGCGATACCAGTACGGCCGTCCGGAACGCAGCCGGTCCGCCACCACATGCACCGAGAAGTTCTCCGCGGCACTGGCCAGCACCGTGCCGTATGCGGCTCGTTTGCCGAATCCCTCGTCCTCGGCGACCTCCCACTCCACCTCATAGGTCGCGTCCTGGTCGAGTCCGCTGTCGGTGGCCAGTGGCTCACACGCCAGCCGGGTCCACAGCAACACCGAGTCCGGCGTCGGGTCGCCGGAAGCGACACCGAGCGTGAAGGGGTCGCTGGGAACAGTGCCGGTCGCCGCAGCCGCGGCCGGCACCGGCCGGAGGGCAAAGGCCAGTCCGGCTGCTCCCCCACCCGCCGCGGCCAGGAACCGCCGGCGTGTCACCGGGTCTGCCGTCGAGAAGGATGGCAACTCTGCCTTGGTCGTGCCCGCCCGCAGGATCGTCGATCGCGTCATGGACCGTGAAGCTAGCGGGACCGACCCACCCCTTGCAATGCGTAATGCGCATACATTTGGTTAACGCATGCTTGACGTGCAGATCATCAGGTCGTTTGCAGTGGCGCTCCGTCGAGCCCCCACTCCGGCTGGACACCGACGCCGAGATGGGTCAGCACCGTCGGGGCCAGATCGACATTGGACAGCTGATCGGTCGGGGCGAAGCCGAGCTCGCCGGACAGCCGAGTCATCGCCAGGAAGGCCTGCCGCTCCTGCCAGCTGTCGCCGCCGTGACCGCCCTCGTCCAGGTGCCCGTGGTCGGTGGTGACGACGACCAGCCAGTCCTCGTCGGCGAAACTCTCCCGCTCCCGAATCCCCTCGATCAGCGCCCCGGTCCACTGGTCCAGTTGCTGGATCGCGGCCGGATACTCCGGACCGGTGGTGCCGAGCGTGTGCGCGGTCTTGTCGGTGCTGGCGAAGTAGACGAAGGACACGTCGTAGTCGAACGCCGCCAGGTGCAGCAGGGCGTCCACGAACACCACCGGGTCCCGACCCATCGGCCCGTCCGGGTCGGTGCGTACGTCATGGAACAGCAGCGACGAGACGCCGCCGTTGAGGATCGGGCCCGGGCCCTTGGTGCCACCCAGCATCGCCGCACACAGACACGCCATCGTGTTGCCGTCCGGGTTGGCGTCGAGGAAGCGCTGCATCAAGTGTGGATAGTCGGCCAGCCGATGTTCCATCGGTACGTTGTCGGTGACCCCGTGCTTGGCCGGCCAGACACCGGTGAGATTGGTGCTCCAACCGGGTGCGGTGGAGGTGGCAGCCTCCGAGGACGGGGGCATCTCGGTCTTCTGCAGGAACCCGTGCTTGGCGATGATCTCCAGGACCGGCAGATCGAGATCGGCCAGCCGGTCGTGGCGGACACCGTCCCAGCCGACGATCAGGGCGCGTGGTTTTGTCATGCACCCACTCAACCGCATCGGTGACGGATCAGGTCTGCGGGGTGCCGACCCTCGTCCGCACACCGGGCTCGGCGAAGCTGATCGGCCCCTGATAGTGCGGCCGGGCGTCGGCCAGCACGTGATCATGGCTGTGCCAAGGCGGGATGTGGGTGATCATCAGCGCCGACGCGCCGGCCGCACGGGCATGTTCGGCAGCCTGCTTGCCGGTCAGGTGGACGCCGGGCTGATTGTCGTTGCCCTCCAGGAATGCCGACTCGCACAACAGCAGATCGGCGCCGCGGGCGAGCTCGATCAAGGCGTCGGTCGGCCCGGTGTCGCCGGAATAGGCCAGCACGACGCCGTCGGCCTCGATCCGCATGCCGAACATCGGCACCGGATGCGCCAGCAGCTCGGTCGTGATCATGAACGGCCCGATTTGCTGCTCGCGCTGCCAGCTGGTGAACGCGTAACTCGCTCCAAGATCATCCGGCTCGGTGCCGTCCGGGCTCGGGTCGTGAGCTCGGGTGATCCGCTCCAGAGTCCCGGGCGGACCGTACAGCGGCACCGGCTTCCACGGCGCCGTCGGTGAGTGTTGCGCCGCGATGTGGAAACCGGTCAGGTCCAGACAGTGATCCGGGTGCAGGTGCGAGATCGCGATCGCATCCACGGTCGCCGGATCGAGCACCGAAAACAGCCGGCCGGTCGAGCCCGGCCCGAGGTCGACGACCAGGGAGAACGTACGGCCCTGATGGGGTGCCTGCACCAGATAGCTGGATGCGGTCGAATTCGGACCGCTCAACGATCCGCTGCATCCGATGATCGTCAGTTCCATCTCACCATCCTCTTCCGCTGAATTGATCAACATCGGTGATCAGATCGGGCACCAGCCGATGACCCAAGCGGGAGAACGCATCAGGATCACCGGTGGTCAGGAACCGACGCGTCGCATCGCGCGGCACGTTCGAGGCCAACCCGGCGCCGGCCAGTGCACGATAGAGGGCCTTGGCACACTCGTCGGCACTGGACACCAGAGTGACCTCGTCGCCCAGCACCAGCGAGATCACGCCGGTCAGCAGCGGATAGTGCGTGCAGCCCAGGATCAAGGTGTCGATCTCGGCAGCGATCATCGGCGCGAGGTAGTCCTCGGCTGCGGCCAGCAGGTCGGGCCCGCCGGTGATCCCGGCCTCGACGAACGGTACGAAAGCGGGACAGGCCGCGGTCAGCAGGTCGATACCGACCGAGACTCCGAACGCATCGTCATAGGCCATCGAGGTCTTGGTCACCTCGGTGCAGATCACCCCGACCTTGCCGTTCCTGGTCGCCAGCGCCGCCCGGCGGGCCGCCGGCAGCACAACCTCGACCACCGGGACCCGATACCGCTCCCGGGCATCCCGCAGGGTCGCCGCACTGCCGGCATTGCAGGCGATCACCAGCGCCTTGACGTCCCGCTCGACCAGATGATCCAGACACTCCAGGGTGAACTCCCGCACATCGGCCAGGGTTTGACCACCGTACGGCGCCCGGGCCGTATCACCGAGATAGATCAAGTCCTCATTGGGCAGCTGGTCCATCACCGCACGGGCCACGGTCAGCCCACCGAAACCGGAATCGAAGATCCCGATCGGCCGGTCGACACCAGGCTCTGCCATCTGTTCCACGAGCGCAGCTTAGACTCAGCCGCCGACCACCGCGATCAGCAACGGCATCGGCACCGCCACCAGCGCGGTCAACACCAGATGCAGCACGGGACGATCGGCCAGGATCGCGATGAACTCCCGCAGCATCGCACTCGGCCAGTAGTAGCCGGCAGTCGGCGCGCCGCAGGCGTGCGCCGGCAGCCCGACCTTGCGGGCCAGGATGGCGGCTCGCATCGTGTGGTAGTTGCTGGTCACGATCAGGCCCGGACGGGTCAACGTCTCCGGTCCACCGGTCGGGACCAGTTCGGCGGTGTAGCGCAGATTCTGTTCGGTGCTGCGCGAGCGATCCTCGAGCTGCAGCATCGATTCCTGCGCGCCGTGCTCCACTGCCCATGCTGCCATTGCCGCGGCCTCCGAGACCGGCTCGTCCTCGCCCTGCCCACCGGACATGATCAATTTCTCGGCGCCTCGTCGACGACATTCGTCCAGACCGGTCTGGACCCGGGCGGCCAGCAACGGCGGAACCCGGCCGTCGGCGCCCAGTCCGGACCCGAGCACCACGACCCAGGACGCCGGCCGGTTCTTCACGATCCGCCGGTACAACAGGGAGTAGCCGAGGAAGGCGAGGAACTGGAAACCCAAATAGGAACTGGCCAGCACCACCACCAGATAGCCACTGGTCAGCCATAGCTCGCCGGCGAGCACGACCGGCACCGCAGCGATGATCAACGCTGCCATCCCCAGGCCGGCGAGCAGGGACAACAGATGGGCCAGGCCCCACCGCTCCCGGCGGAGAAGCTCCACCCCGTTCAAGATCAGGAAGGCAGCCAGGACCAGCACCAGGATCGGCGACAACACCAGCACGAACATGACCGGGAGCAAGATCATGTTGCTGTGTGGGACCACGATCAGCACCAGCCCGAGGACCATGATGGCGGCAATCAACAACCAGTAGGCGTTGGACAGTCGCCGCGGTTCGGACCGCGTGCGCCGGATCGCGATCCAGCTGACGACGGCCGTCGTCAGCACCGGCAGGGCCAACACCAGAACGGCGATCACCGTTTCGATCATGGGCAGAGCCTGTCACACCCGCAATCGCCACACATCTGAGTACGGTCCGACCCGGCGTGCCCTCTCAGTCACCGATCTTGGCGGGGTCGCCGGCCGACACAATCTCCTTGATCGGATCGATCCCGTCGTCCCACAGGTTGACGTGCATCCCCGCAACGACGCGGTTCTCGGCGATCCAATACGCCGCGAAGGCTCGCCCGGCAACGTCACCGCGCAGTTCCACTCTGGCATCGGCCCCCGGCGGCAGGTAGCCGATGTATTCCATCCCCAGGTCGTACTGGTCGGTGTAGAAGAACGGCAGGAAGTCGATCGCGGCGTCCTGGCCGAGGATCGCGCGGGCCGCGACCGGACCGGAATCGTTGGCCCACGCCCAGTGCTCCACCCGGACCCGGCGACCGAGCACCGGATGATCAACCTCGGCGATGTCGCCGGCGGCAAAGATGTCGGGATCGGAGGTTCGCAAACTGCCGTCGGTCAACACTCCGTGATCATGATCGAGGCCCGCGTCGACCGCCAGGTCGATCCGCGGTGTCGCACCGATGCCGACGATGACTGCCGCGGCCGGATAACTGCTGTCGGCGGTGTTGACGGCGGTGACCAGACCGTCCTGCTGCTCGAAGCCGGTGACCTGCGCACCGGTGACCAGGTTGACGTCGTGCTCGCGATGCAGCCCGGCGAACACCTCGGCCACCTCCGGCCCGAGCACGCCCAACAACGGCAACTCCAGCGCCTCCAGCACCGTCACCCGGACGCCGTGCTGCCGGGCGGCCGCTGCCACCTCGAGCCCGATCCAGCCACCGCCGACGATCACCAGTGGTCCGCCTTGACCGATCGCGGCGTTGATCCGCTCGGCATCCGGCAGGTCCCGCAGGGTCAGGACATTGCTCGCCTCGGCTCCGGCTATCGGGAGCGTACGGGGCTGTGATCCGGTGGCCAGCAGCAGTTTGTCGTAGTGATGGCTCTGTCTCGCAGCGGTCCGCACCTGCTTCGCGGAACGGTCGATGCTGACCGCGGCGTCGCCGAGCTGCACCTCGACCTGGTGCTCGTCGTACCACTGTTGATCATGAACGATGGCTGACTCGGCCGGATCGGACCCGAGCAGATATCCCTTGGACAGTACGGGTCTCTCGTAGGGGAGCTGTTGCTCCGCACCGATCAGGACGATTCGGTCCGACGAACCCTGGTTACGCAGTTCCTCGATGGCCCGGACAGCTGCCAGGCCTCCTCCAATGACAAGTATGTCCATGACCAGAGACTACGCCGTCGGCCGATCGTCAGGCCCAGACCTGGGTGTCCAGGTGCTCCTCGACCTCATTCAGGTCGGCGGCGTACGCACCGGTGGAGAGATACTTCCACCCGCCGTCGGCGATCACCAGCACGATGTCGGCCGTCTCGCCGGCCTTCTGCGCCTTCGCCGCCTGGGCCATGGCCGCATGAACGATCGCGCCGCTGGACAGTCCGGCGAAAATGCCCTCCCGCTCCAACAGCTCTCGCACCCGGCGCACCGAATCCCGGGAGCCGACCGAGAACCGGGACGAGATCACCGCCGGGTCGTACAGCTCGGGGACGAAACCCTCGTCGATGTTGCGCAGCCCGTAGACGAGCTCGCCGTAACGCGGTTCGGCGGCGATGATCCTGACCTCGGGTTTGTGTTCGGCCATGAACCGGCCGATCCCCATCAGCGTTCCGGTGGTGCCGAGTCCGGCGACCACGTGGGTCACCTCGGGCAGGTCGGCGAGGATCTCCGGTCCGGTGCCGTGATAGTGCGCGTCGGCGTTGGCCGGATTGCCGTACTGGTAGAGCATCACCCAGTCCGGGTGCTCCTCACTCAACTGCTTGGCGACCCGGACGGCCTCGTTCGATCCGCCGGCCGCCGGTGAGGACACCACTTCGGCGCCCCACATCGCCAGCAGTTGGCGGCGCTCAGCGCTGGTGTTCTCCGGCATCACGCAGACCAGCCGATAGCCACTCAACTTCGCCGCCATCGCCAGCGAGATCCCGGTGTTGCCGCTGGTCGGTTCCAAGATCGTCGCGCCCGGCCGCAACAAGCCGTCGGACTCGGCCTGTTTGATCATGTTGAGGGCAGCTCGGTCCTTGATCGAACCGGTCGGATTGCGGTCCTCCAGCTTCGCCCACAACCGGACGGTCCGGCTCGGCGACAGCCGCGGCAGGCCGACCAGCGGAGTGCCCCCGACGGAGTCGGCCAGGGAGGCGTACCGGGTCACCGGCGATCCCCTGCGTCAGTGCGCGCCGCCGGCGACCGCCGGCAGCACCACGACCACGTCGTTGTCGCTCACCGGCGCGGACAGACCGCCGCTGAAGCGCACATCCTCATCATTGATGTAGACGTTGACGAAACGGCGCAGACCGTCGTCCTCGACCAGACGGTTCTTCAGCCCGGCGTGCCGGCTCTCCAGATCGTCGATCACCTCGGCCAGCGTGCTGCCGGCACCGGACACCGTCTTCTCACCGTCGGTGTAGGTCCGCAGAATCGTCGGGATCTTGACTTCGACCGCCATGGGGCTCACTTACTCCTGATCGGGGTGGACATACTTCTACCGGGATCAACGACGCCGCGTGTCACGGTTATTCCTCGGAATCGAGGAGTTCGATCTCCTCCTCGGTGACCTGCCCCTCGATGATCCGGTAGGACCGTACCGACACCGGACCGTCAGCGGCTCCGGACTCGGCAGTCGAGACCAGCACGTAATGGGCCTGCGGCTCGGCGGCATAGGAGATGTCGGTCCGCGACGGATACGCCTCGGTCATGGTGTGGGAGTGGTACACGACGATGATCTCTTCATCCCGCTCGTCGAGTTCGCGATACAGCTGCAGTTGCTCGGACGGGTCGAAGCGGAAGAAGGTCGGCGATCGGTCGGCGTTGATCATCCGGATCAGCCGGGTCGGCTGATCCGAGCCTTCCGGTCCGACCACCACGCCACACGCCTCGTCCGGATGGTCGGCGCGGGCATGCGCGATCATCTCGTCGACCTGGTCACGCGGGATCCTCAACACGCTGGGCAGCATATGAGCCGACCGCCTCCGATTCGACCTGCTCCCGCACCGTGAGATGCCGGCGTCGGACAGCCCCTGGCGGGCCGACCGCCACTAGCGTGTGCGCGATGAGCCTGGATGCGACTGCCTTCCCCACCATCGCCCGTTGGATCGGCGCGCCGACCGACCTGGACGCCGGTCCGGGCGACACCGAATCCACCGCCGACGGACTGCCTCGGTTGCGGACGCCGGTGCTGTTCACCGAGCTCGACCTGGACCGTCCACTGACCTCGGCAACCTTGTATGCCTGCGGCCTCGGTCTGCAGCACATCACCATCGACGAGCGGCCGATCAACGACCACCGCCTGGATCCGCCCTTCACCGACTACAACCACCGGGTGCAGTACGTCAGCACCGACGTCACCGCCCTACTCCAGCCGGGCCGCCACCGGCTTTCGGTCACCCTCGGCCGAGGCTTCTTCGCCCTGCCGACCGAGAACGTCTGGCACTGGCAGGACGCACCCTGGCACGGCCCGCTGCGGGCGGTGGCGGAACTGCACCTGAGCTTCGCCGACGGCAGCACCGACGTGATCGCGACCGGCACCGACTGGCAGGCGACGCTCGGCCGGACCACCTACGACTGCTATTACGCCGGTGAGGCCTACGACGCCACCCTGCCGATCCCGGACCCGGT
>NHCFJ02800__coassemble_1919_pt1 | contig 12233 bp, 8 predicted proteins | sample NHCFJ02800__metabat2_high_PE_002 | metagenome-assembled genome bin NHCFJ02800
ACCTGTCGGCCGCATTTTCGTTTCCGGGTCCTTGGGTCGTAAACTCACCCGCTGTGTCGTGTCGGCGGCAAATACTTGTCGTCGGTCGGGCGCGACATTGTGGGGACACAGTGGCCCAGTGCCACTTGCCACCGTTGCAACACTGTGACTACGCGGTGCCCTGATTCGGTGCGAACGACTCCTGCCAGCGGTCTATAGTGCATGGGCAGTCGACGGGAGGACCGCCGCATTGGATGCGCAGCAACGCAATAAGTCGTCGCTTCGGGCAGCAATCCTCGCAATTCCTCAGGAGGGGACATTCCTGGGGGAATTTTGTTGCGCGGGCGCTGGTGCCTCGACGGGTCGGGTGAAGACGCAGTTCACCGATTCACGGGGCCGAATGCGGTCGTGCGCGTGTGAAGGAATTGCTCCGTGATCAAGTACTTGTTGCGCCGCGTCGTCGGCTGGCTGTTGATGATCATCATCGCCACCAACGTGACCTATTTCTTGGCCAACATCTTCCTCAAGCCGCGTGCCCTCTACGTCGGCCGACGTCCGCCGGTTCCTGAGGAGGTCGTCGATCGCACGCTGCAGGCGAACAACCTGAACGACAAGGTCCCGATCCTGGAACGTTGGTGGATCTGGTTCAAGGACATCGTGCTGCACTGGGATTGGGGCACGAGTCCGACCGGCGACCCGGTGAACGACCAGGTCGCCTTCCGGATCTGGGTCAGCGCTGAGCTGGTGTTGGGCGGCTTCGTCGTGGCGACCCTGCTCGGCATCGGCCTCGGCGTGTACGCCGCCTCCCGGCAGTACAAGCTCGGCGACCGGGTCAACCAGGGCTTGTCGATCGTCACCTTGAACATCCCGGTCGTGGTCGCGGCGCTCGGCATCGTCCTGATCGCGATCCGGTTCAACCAACTGGTGGGCGTTCGGCTGTTCTACGTCACCGGCTCCGAGACGCCGGGTGTGACCGGGTTCGCCGCGATCCTCGACACCGTCCAGCACCTGGCCCTGCCGACGCTGGTGCTGGTGCTGACCGGCTATGCGGGCACCCAGATGTTGCAGCGGTCCCTGCTCTTGGACAACATTTCCGCCGACTACGTTCGGACGGCTCGGGCGAAGGGGCTGACCAAGGCGCGCGCCATCCGTAAGCATGCGCTGCGCACGTCGCTGATCCCGGTGGCGACCCAGGTGGCGTTCTCCATCCCGGCACTGTTCACCGGGGCAGTGCTGACCGAGACCATCTTCCAGTGGGAAGGCATGGGCAAGTATTTCGTCGACACGATCAACAAGATGGACGTGCACGGGGTGGTCGCATCGGCGGCCTTCGGTGCACTGATGACGGCGATCGGCGCGGTCCTGGCCGACATCGCGATCGTGGTCCTCGATCCGAGAGTGCGGGTGCGTTGAGATGGCGATGACCGACGTTCAGAACGAACACTTCGGAGAACCGGCCGACCAGCCCGACGCCCGCAACCCCGAGCGGCGTAAGCGGCTGTCGCGGCGGCGGCTCTACCTGCGCCGTTTCCTGCGCAACAAGCCTGCGGTGGTCGGACTGGCGATCTTCGTCGTGCTGGCCCTGTTCGCTGCGACCGGCGGGTTCCTGGCCCAGCACACCTACCTGGACACCGACTTCCTGGCGCTGTCCACGCCACCCGACGCCAACCACTGGTTCGGCACCAACAACGCCGGTAACGATCTCTACGCCCAGACGGTGCACGGGCTGCAGCGTTCGCTACTGATCGCGATGATCGTCGCGGTCGGCAGCACCCTGATCGCCGCCGTGCTCGGTGCCTCGGCCGCCTACTTCGGTGGGCCGTACGAGCGGGTCGTGCTGACGGTGATTCACTTCCTGATGGTGGTGCCGACCTTCCTGATCCTGTCGATGGTGTCGAACAGTTCCGGCGGCAACTGGATGGTGATCGCCATCATCCTGTTGTTGATCAACTGGTTCTTCCCGGCGCGTACAGTGTGGACCCTGTCGCTGTCGATCCGAGAGCGGGAGTACATCACCGCCGCGCGTTACATGGGCGTGCACGGCTTCCGGATCGTGCTGCGGCACATCATCCCCAACATCGGATCGCTGCTGATCATCCAGTTCACCCTGGGTGTGGTCGGCGCGGTGCTGGCCGAGACCAGCCTGTCCTTCATCGGCTTCGGGGTGAAGGCGCCCGACGTCTCCCTCGGCTCGTTGATCGGTAGCGGCGCGGACACCATCACCAGTGCACCGTGGCTGTTCTACTTCCCGGCCGGCGCGCTGACCATGCTGACCGTCTCGATGGCCCTGGTGGCCGACGGTCTGCGGGACGCGCTCGATCCGACCTCCAACGCAGGGGGCCAGGCATGACCGACGACTTCTCGATCCGTACGGAGCAGCCGACCAACGGCGTCGAACCGGTGCTGTCGGTCCGCGACCTCCGCGTCAGCTTCCCGTCCGAGGCCGGTCGGGTGGACGCTGTCGACGGCGTCTCCTTCGACCTGCTCCCGGGACGCACGCTGGGCATCGTCGGCGAGTCCGGCTCCGGCAAATCGGTCACCTCGCTGGCGATCATGGGGTTGCTGCCCGACACCGCGTCGATCCGTGGTTCGGCCAAGCTCAACGGGACCGAGCTGCTGACCAAGTCGGACAAGGAGATGTCGCGCTACCGCGGCCGGGAGATGTCGATGGTCTTCCAGGACCCGCTGTCCTCCTTGACGCCGGTTTACACCATCGGTGATCAGCTCGTCGAAGCGCTCACCGTCCATGATCAGATGTCCAAACGGGATGCCCAAAAGCGGGGCATCGAGTTGCTCGATCTGGTCGGCATTCCGCGGCCGGAACGGCGGATGAAGTCGTTCCCGCACGAGTTCTCCGGCGGTATGCGGCAACGGGTGGTGATCGCCATCGCGATCGCCAACGATCCGAAGTTGATCATTGCCGACGAGCCGACCACCGCGCTGGACGTGACGATCCAGGCACAGATTCTGGACGTGTTGAAGCGAGCCCAGGCCGAGACCGGCGCCGCGGTGATCATGATCACCCACGACATGGGAGTGGTCGCCGGGACCGCCGACGACGTGGTCGTGATGTACGCCGGTCGTCCGGTCGAACAGGCCTCGGTCTACGAACTGTTCGCCGAACCGCGGATGCCGTACTCGATCGGTTTGTTGGCTGCCATCCCGCGGCTGGACCAACAGGAGAAGGCGCCGTTGGTGCCGATCAAGGGCAACCCGCCGCTGTTGGTCGATCTGCCGCCGGGATGCCGGTTCGCCGATCGCTGTCCGATCGTGGTGCCGGCCTGCCGGACCGACGATCCGGAGCTCGCCGTTGTCGGGACCGAAGGACTGGCGCAGCCACCGGCGGGCACCGATGATCATGGTCTGCGGCACCGTGCTGCGTGCATCCGGGCCGGCGAGATCCACGGCGACGGGATGATCGGCGATCAACCCGTGTTTCCGGTCCCGGAGATCCCGGAGAGCGGACTGGAGAAGGTCCCGCGAGAACAGCGCGACGAAGTGCTGGCAGTCGACAACTTGATCAAGCAGTTCCCGCTGACCGTCGGTGCGGTGATGAAGCGCAGGGTGGGCACCGTCTACGCGGTGAACGGTGTCACCTTCGACATCCACGAGGGCGAGACGATGGCCATCGTCGGTGAATCCGGTTCCGGCAAATCGACCACCCTGTTGGAGATCATGGATCTCGATCAGAGTCAGCCGGGAGACATCCGGGTCGGTGCCCAGAGCATTCACGGTCTGGACCGACGGAAGATCCGGCAGTTGCGGCGCGATCTGCAGATCGTCTTCCAGGACCCGATGGGGTCGCTGGATCCGCGGCTGACGGTGCAGGACATCATCGCCGAGCCGATGCAGGCGTTGGGTCGGTCCTCGGCCGAGATCGAGGATCGGGTCGAGGAGCTGATGGAACTCGTCGGGCTCGATCCCACCCACGCCGACCGGTTCCCGACCGCCTTCTCCGGTGGTCAGCGGCAACGGATCAGCATCGCCCGCGCGCTGTCGACCCGACCGAAGGTGATCGTCCTGGACGAGCCGGTCTCGGCACTGGACGTGTCGATCCAGGCCGGGGTGATCAACTTGCTGGACGAGTTGAAGGCCAAGCTCGGGGTGTCCTACCTGTTCGTCGCCCACGATCTCTCGGTGGTCCGTCACATCGCCGATCGAGTCGCGGTGATGTATCTGGGCAAGTTCGTCGAGCACGGGGACGTCGATGCCGTCTTCGACAACCCGCAACACCCGTACACCGAGGCTCTGCTGTCGGCCATCCCGTTGCCGGACCCGGTGAAGGAGCGGACGCGTGATCGCATCCTCCTCACCGGCGACATGCCGAGTCCGGTCGATGACTCTCCCGGTTGTCGCTTTGTCAGTCGGTGTCCGCTGTATCAGACGCTCGACGCATCCGACCAGGCTCGTTGCCGGGACGTGACTCCGGAGCTGACCGGGAAGGAGGGGGTCCATACCAATGCGTGCCACTACCGATGACGGGGGCCGTAATGGCGGAAATCCTTCCCGGCGGCCGCGTGTGAAAGGTCGGGGCATATCGAGCAAATGAAATGACGCACACAGAGCGCACACCCAGTTCACAAGACTTGTCACCATGGAAGGAAGCTCCATGAAATTCGGAAAGAAGGCATTGGGCGCCAGCATCGCGGCGATCGCCCTGTCCCTTTCGCTGGCGGCGTGCGGCGGCGGCGATCCCGCAGCCGAGAGCACCGCGGAACAGCAGACGAACACCGATGCGGCCAACGTGCCGGCCGACTACAACCCGCAGCCGCGGGACAACGTCAAGGACGGCGGGACGCTGACGCTGTCGATCGTTGAGGTCAGCAGCCAGTGGAACGTGTTCAACGCCGACGGCTCTGCCTACACGGCGAAGCTGTGGAGTTGGTACAACCCGCAGATGATGTTCTACTCGCCGGAAGGCGAGTGGTCGGCGAACCCGGACTACTTGACCGACGTCAAGAACGAGGAAGTCGACGGGAACACGGTCGTCACCTACACGATCAACCCGGAAGCGAAGTGGAACAACGGCGACCCGATCACCTGGGAGTCGTTCAAGACCACCTGGCAGTCCAACGACAAGGACAACGACGAGTACAACGCCAGCAGCACCGACGGCTACTCCAACATCAAGTCGGTGGAGCAGGGCGAGGACGAGCGGCAGGCTGTCGTCACCTTCGACGGTCCCTGGGCCTGGTGGCAGGGTCTGTTCAACTTCATCCAGAACCCGAACGTCGATTCGGCGAAGGTGTACAACGAGGGCTACATCAACACTCCGCACGAGGAGTGGGGCGCCGGACCGTACACGATCGATTCCTTCGACAAGAAGACCGGAGTCGTCACCTTCAAGAAGAACCCGAACTGGTGGGGTGACGAGGGCAAGCTGGACACCGTCACCTTCCGCCAGATGGAGGCCACCGCCGCCGTCAACGCCTTCAAGAACGGCGAGATCGACGCCGTCGGTGTCGGCACCAAGGACCGGCTCGCTCAGGTCAAGGACATGGACGGAATCACCATCCATCGGGCCGGCTCGGTTGCCAACTCGCTGTTGACCTTGAACGCCGAGAGCCCGAACCTGAAGGACATCAAGGTCCGTCAGGCCGTGATGATGGGTATCGACCGGAACGTCCTGCAGCAGATCTCCTTCAACGGACTGGACTACAAGGAGACCCCGCCGGGATCGTTCAACCTGTTCCCGTTCCAGGAAGGCTACCGTGACGCCTTCACCGAGTCCGGGTACAAGTACAGCAAGGAAGAAGCGAACAAGCTTCTCGACGAGGCCGGCTGGACCAAGGGTGAAGACGGCATCCGCACCAAGGACGGTCAGCGTCTGACCCTGAGCTACCCGGTGATCGGCGACGAGCCGGTGACCATCGCCGGCGCCAAGGCCATCGTGTCGATGCTGAAGGAGATCGGCGTCGAAGCGAAGATGGAAGAGAAGCCGTCGAGCGAGTTCAGTGCGGTCTTCTCCGGCAACGAGTGGGACATGTTCCGACTCGGCTTCACCTCCAGTGATCCCTTCGGTGTGGCTTACATGTGCCAGCTCTACTGCTCCGGCAGTGGGCTGAACCTGTCCCACACCGGGACCGAGGAGTTCGACGAGAAGATCAAGGAGATCGGTTCGATCGCCGACCAGAAGGAACAGACCGAGGCCGGCATGGAGCTCGAGTCCGAGGTGATGGCCGGGACCTGGGGCATCATGCCGCTGATCAACGGTCCGACGCTGGTCGCCAGCAAGAACGGTCTGGCCAACATGGATCCGGAGCCGTACAGCGGCGTGGATCTGTTCCGCACCGCTCCGGTGCAGGACACCGGCTGGCAGAAGTAGGAACCACGCAGTAATCAACACCTTCGGTGCGGCGGAGTCGGGCGACCGGCTCCGCCGCACTGGTGTCGGGGTCAGCATCGGTACCTGTCAGGATGGGACCTGCTGAACCACCCGCCCTCGTAGCTCAGGGGATAGAGCAACCGCCTCCTAAGCGGTAGGTCGTCAGTTCGAATCTGACCGAGGGCGCCGCACGATCACCATCGTCCGGTTGCCCACTGCAGGCCGAGGCTGGTCAGGCCGACGGTCACCCAGAGAATGGCGCCGAGCAGCATCGGCCGCGGCCCGGCCCGGCGCAGCGCTGCTGGGTCGGTGGACAGACCGATGGCCGACAACGCCATCGTGATCAAGAAGCCGGAGACCGTCGACAACGCTGGATGTACCGACTCCGGGATCAGGCCGACCGAGTTGATCAACGCCATCGCCACGAAGGCGATCAGGAACCACGGCACCCACTGGGAGAGCTTGCGTAGCAGCGAACGGGAATCGGTCGGTGTCTCGTCCGCGGGGCGTCGGCGAGCGGCGAGCGCTGCCAGACCGAGGCAGATCGGGATGATCATCAACGACCGGGCCAGCTTCACCACGATGGCGTGTTCCTCGGCTCCGGGGCCGAAGGTGGCGGCCGCAGCGACCACTGAGGAGGTGTCGTTGACGGCGGTACCGGCGAACAGGCCGAAGGCCTGCTGACTCATCCCGAGCAGGTGTCCCAGCAGCGGGAAGCTGATCACCGCCGCGATGTTGAACAGGAAGATCGTCGAGATCGCGTACGCCACATCTGCCCCGAGCGCGCCGACCACCGGTGCGGTGGCCGCGATCGCCGACGCGCCGCACACTCCGGTACCGACGCCGATCAAGGTTCGCAGATCGCCGACGACGCCGAGCAGGCGACCGAACAGCCAGGCTGCGGCCAAGCAGGCGGCCAGAGTGCCGAGCATCACCGGCAGCGAGTCCAGACCGACCCGGCTGATCTCGCGGATCGACAACTGGGTGCCGAGCAGCACCACTGCCAGTTGCAGCCCGACGGTGCTGCTCAGTCGGATGCCGCGGGCCAGTCGCGCACCGGGCCGGCGGGTGACGGCGACCACCAGGCCGATCACGATTCCGGGGACTGCGCTGCCGAGCACCGGCACCAGATGCCCGATGCCGGTGGCGACCACAGCGATCGCCGCCGCAGCGGCCAACCCGGGCAGCCAGGGGCCGACGGGCGAGGACGCTGATGGGTGACTGGTGGTTCTTTCGTTCACGATCCCCATCGTCGGCGAGGTCGCTCGGTCCCAGTAGACCCTCAACCGTTGTCCAGGTACAAGCACCGGTTGTGGGCTGGGCGGCCAGTGGCCGGCTCCCTTACGATCAGGGAATGAGCGGATTGACGCGTGCGCGGGAAAAGATGGCCACGGCCGGCATCGCGGCGGAGGCGATCGAAGTCTTCAGCCACTACTACCACCAGCTGGAGTCGGGGGCGACCGGTCTGATACCCGAGGACAGCATCGCCCCGCTGACCGACCCCGACCGGCTGTCGGATGTGCAGATCGGCGACGACGATCAGCGGGCCGCGTTCGCCAAGACGGTGATCATCAAATTGAACGGCGGCCTGGGCACGTCGATGGGGATGGACCGGGCGAAGTCGCTGTTGCCGGTGCGGGGGAGCCGGACGTTTCTGGATCTGATCGCAACCCAGATCCAGGCGGCCCGCCAGGCTTACCAGGTCGACCTGCCGCTGATCCTGATGAACAGCTTCCGGACTCAGGACGACACCCTGGCCGCGCTGGAACCGTACCCGGGACTGCAGCTGGACGGGCTGCCGATGGACTTCCTGCAGAACCGGGAGCCGAAGCTGACGGCCTCCGATCTGACGCCGGTGGAGTGGCCCGCCGACCCCAGCCTGGAGTGGTGTCCGCCGGGGCACGGCGACCTGTACACGGCGTTGCTGTCCTCAGGGGTGCTGCGACGGCTGCTCGACGCCGGCTATCGGTACGCCTCGGTCTCGAACTCCGACAATCTCGGTGCCGCACCGAATCCGGAGATCGCCGGTTGGTTCGCTGCCTCCGGGGCGCCGTACGCTGCCGAGCTGTGCCGGCGCACCAAGGCCGACCTGAAGGGCGGCCATCTGGCGATCCGTAAGGCCGACGGTCAGTTGATCCTGCGGGACACCGCTCAGACGCCGGAGGATGAGCTGCACTATTTCACCGACGAGCATCGGCATCCGTACTTCCACACCAACAATCTGTGGTTCGATCTGGAGGTGCTGCATCGCACCTTGACCGAGCGCAACGGAGTGCTCGGGCTGCCGATGATCAAGAACGTGAAGAACGTCGATCCGTCGGACTCTTCCTCACCGGAGGTGATCCAGATCGAGTCGGCGATGGGGGCGGCGATCGAGGTGTTCGACGGGGCGACCGCCATTGTGGTCGGGCGGGAGCGATTCCTCCCGGTCAAGACCACCAATGATCTGCTGCTGTTGCGTTCGGACTGCTACCAGGTGGACGAGGCGGGCAAGATCAACAAGACCGTCGACACCGTCCCGCTGGTCACCTTGGATTCGACGTACTACAAGAAGATCGACGGGTTCGATGCCCGCTTCCCGACCGGTGCGCCGTCGCTGAAGGACGCGAGCAGCCTGACGATCAAGGGGGACTGGACGTTCGGTGCCGACGTCCGGGTGGAAGGCGCTGCCGAGTTGGCCGATGACGGCACCCCGCAGCGGATTCCCGACGGCACCGTCCTCAGCTGAGCCTCGGCCGGGCTCGTACGTCTCACTCCCGTACGTCGCACTCCCGCACCGGATATTTCCGGTGCGGGAGTCCGAAAGTGGTGCGGGAGTGCGAGGTGGGGGTTACAGGACGGTGGCGACCTCGTCAAAGGACAGCCGCGGGTTGCGCTGGAAGAACGCGTCTTCGGCGGGCTTGCCGATGTTGACGATCACCATCGCCTGGTGCTTGCCGTCGGGGAAGAACTCCCGGCTGACCGCGTCGGCGTCGAAGCCGCTCATCGGTCCAGCGGCCAGGCCGGCGGCACGCACGCCGACGATGAAGTAGCCGATCTGCAGGGCCGCGCTCATCCGGGCACTGCCGATCCGGGCGTCGTCGTTGCCGGCGTACATCTCCCGGTAGGCGGCACCGGCCTGCGGGAAGACCCGCGGCAGTTCCTCGTGGAAATCGGTGTCGGCGGCCAGGATGGCGACCAGTGGGGCAGCCCCAGTCTTCGCCCGGTTGCCTTCGTCCAGCAGCGGAACCAAGCGGTCCTTGGCCTCCTGCGAGCGGAGGAAGCTGATCCGCAGCGGCTGGCAGTTGGCCGCAGTGGGGGCGTACTTGATCAGCTCGTAGACCGCCCGCAGTTGCTCGTCGCTGACCGGCTCGTCGGTGAAGCTGTTGGCCGTGTGCGCGGAGCGGAAGAGCAGGTCCTGCGCCTCCGCCGGAAGCGCCAACTGTCCGGCGAACTCGGCCTCGAACTCGGCCAGGTCCGCAGTGGGATTCGTCGTGTCAGTCATAGTTGAAATAACAACTACATGCGGATGCATTGTTCCGCTATGAACTGTGACGCTACTCACCCCTGCGGCCGGCGTACGAACTGGGGGAGACGCTGCAACTCGTAGGGATAGGGCAGCGGCCGAGAACTGGCGGCGTCCAAGGTGGCGAGGTGCTCCTCCGACAGCGACCACTCGGCCGAGCCGAGGTTGCTGCGTAGCTGATCGAGTGTCCGGGCTCCGACGATCGGGGCCGTCACCCGGGGGTTGTGCAGCAGCCAGCGGAGCGCGACCTGGGCAACGGGCCGATCCACCGCGTCGGCCACGGAATGAACGGCCTCAAGCACCTGCCAGCGTTCGGTCGTTGCCTGTTGTTGCCAGGCGTCCGGCTGCTCGGCGAAGCGGCTGTCGGCAGGTGGTGCCGTCATCTCCGGCGAGTATTTACCAGACAGCCAGCCACCCTCCAGCGGACTCCAGCACAGGACCCCCAGGCCCTCGTTGTGACAGACCGGGAGGAGTTCGAGCTCGGCGTCGCGGCGCAGCAGGTTGTACAGCGGCTGCAGGCTGACGAACGGCTCCCAGTTGTGCAACTTCGCCAGGTCGATCGACTTCTGCAGCTGCCAACCGGAGTAGTTGCTGGCGCCGACAAACCGCACCTTTCCGCTGCGTACCAACGTGTCGAGGGTGGACAGCGTCTCCTCGAACGGGGTGCCATCGTCGAAGACGTGGATCTGGAACAGGTCGAGGTAGTCGGTCTGCAACCGTCGCAGGCTGGCCTCGACCGAACGGATCAGGTGTTTGCGGCCGGCCCCGTGCACCGGCCCGCCTGTTTCGGACTCGCCGTACGCCTTGGTGGCGATCACCAGGTCGTCACGGTTCTGTCGGGCCAGCCAGTTGCCGATGATCCGCTCCGACTCCCCGAACTGGTACACATCGGCGGTGTCGATCAAGGTGCCACCAGCGCCGCAGAACGTGTCGAGGATCTGGTGCGCGGTGGCCTCGGTGGTCGAGTCACCGAATGTCATCGTGCCGAGGGCGAGTTCACTGACCTGTAGGCCGGATCGGCCGAGAAAGCGTTGCTGCATTGGGAAGAGGCTAGCGACGCCGTCGGCTGCGCACCCGGTCCAATCGGCGTCAGCGATCGCAGACCAATCGGACCGAAGTGGGCAGTCCTTGATGCCGGGGCTAGTTCACCGTGGTGGTGAAGGCGTGTGCGCCACCGGAGGTGTGATGACGAGTCCCGTCGGGGAGGACGACCTCGGTCGGGATGCCGTTGGGCGTTGTCACCTGCAGGGCAAATGCGCCGTTGTGCAGCGACCACGACGAGGTCACCGGTCCGGCCGGCGTCTGCAGACTGGCCGACGCCGAGTCCAGTCCGGGGCCGGGGTGCGGCGCGATCCGTACCGATCGATAGCCCGGCTCGACCGTGTCGATCCCGGCCACCACCTTGTGCAGCCAATCCGCCACTGCGCCGAGTGCGTAGTGGTTGAAGCTGGTCATCCCGGTCACGTTGATCGAACCGTCCGGGCGCTCGGAATCCCAGCGTTCCCAGATCGTGGTTGCGCCCTTGGTCACCGGATACAGCCAGGACGGACACTCGGTCTCCAGCAGCAGCCGGTAGGCCGATTCGATGTGACCGGTCTCGCTCAGCGCCCAGGTCACGAACGGCGTGCCAGCGAACCCGGTGGACACCCGATATCCGGCATCGGCCACGACCTCGGCCAGCCGGCTGCCGGCGAACTCGCGATGCTGCGGACCCAACAGGTCGAAGTGGATCGCCAGCGCATAGACCGTGGCGCAGTCGCTGGTGATCACACCGTGATCATCGACGTAGGCGCGGTTGAAGGCCGTACGCAGCCGGTCGGCCAACGACCGGAAATGATCATGGTCGGCGGTATGTCCCAACAGCTCAGCGGTCCGGGCAACCAGGTCTGCGCTGCGATAGGCGCAGGCGGTCGCGACGACGCCCTTGTCCGCCTTCGCGGCAGCGGAGTCACCGTCGGGAGCATCCGGGTCGAGCCAGTCGGCGAACTGGAAGCCGGTGTCCCAGACACCGCTGGGGGAGAGCAGTTTCTCGATCGCGGAGACGTGACCGGTCATCGAGTCGTACTGCCGCACCAGCACCTGCTCGTCACCGTAGGCCTGGTACAACGTCCACGGCACCCAGACTGCGGCGTCACCCCAGATCGCGGTGACCGCCTGACCGATCTCGTTCTCCTGCGGGCTCGGATCGAGTTTGATCAAGTCCGGTGCGACGTACGGCACGCGGCCGCCGGCGGCGAGCTGCTCGACTCGGAGGTCCTGCAGCCAGTCGCCGAGGAAGTCGTTGACATCGAAGAGGAAGGCAGCCGTCGGCGCGAAGGCGGAGATGTCGCCGGTCCACCCCATCCGTTCGTCGCGCTGCGGGCAGTCGGTCGGCACGTCGACGAAGTTGCCGCGTTGGCCCCAGACGACGTTGTTGTGGAGTTG
>NHCFJ02800__coassemble_1923_pt1 | contig 12095 bp, 14 predicted proteins | sample NHCFJ02800__metabat2_high_PE_002 | metagenome-assembled genome bin NHCFJ02800
GAAGGCGGCACCGGCCAAGAAGACCACGGCCAAGAAGGCGGCACCGGCCAAGAAGACCACCGTCAAGAAGGCGACACCGGCCAAGAAGACCACCGCCAAGAAGGCCACCGCCAGGAAGGCGGCACCGGCCAAGAAGACCACCGCCCGCAAGACGGCGGCCAAGAAGGCTCCGGCGAAGAAGACCACCGCCAAGAAGACGGCGGCCAAGAAGACCACCGCCAAGAAGGCCCCGGCCAAGAAGACCGCGCGGAAGCGCTGACGTCGGCGTGGTCGGGTCGCTGCTCACCACCAAGCACTGATCAGCCGCGACCCGACGACGGCGGCATGGAGGCGCTGCCCCGTGCGGACAGAACGGATCCGAGGATCCAGACTGTCGGCGGGCAGGGCCATCCGAACGCCGGCGTCACTGACCACCAGCGAGCTCTCGGTCGGTTCGGACGAGATCACCGTGACGGCGGTGTAATCGGCCACCCGACCGCGCTGCTGGTCGACCAGCTGGGCGGTCCGGGCACCGACGCCGAGCTTGATCACCGTCGCCAGATCTGCGCTGGTGTCGACGTCGGACCGCAGTTCCGGGTAGCCGTCGAGAGCAATCGGGACCGCACCACTGGATCGGTGGGACGCCGCGGATTCGTTCTGGAAGCGCGGTTCGAGTTCGCCGTCGGTGGCGATCAGGATCGTCGTCCCGACCCCTGATCGGTCCGGTACGAAGGCTCGGCGGGACCGAACACCATCGGTGGATCCCGCCCCACCTACCTGATCCGGCCGATCGGCGTGATCCAGCCGACTGAAGTGATCCAATAGGGCAGCGATGCTGTCGGCTGTCAGTGCAGGCAGATCACCAACGCAGGCCAGCACCGGGTCGATACCGGCCGACCGGAGGACCCCGGCTCCGGCTTCGAGTGCGGCATTCATCCCCGATGGCACCGGTTCGGGCTCCAGCGTTGCCACAACCCGGTCCCGGCGCAGCATTCCGGGCATTTCATCGTCGGCTCCGACCACCACCAGCGCCGCGCCGGCGTCGGCCAGGGCACGGAGTGTGTCCACCGCCATCGCCCGCGCCAGCCTCTCCCGCAGCGGCACCGGCAACTCACGCAGTCGCGACTTCGCCTGTGCTGCCGGCTTGAGCGCGACGACGGCGCCGAACGAGGCGGAGGGGGACGGGAGCTGCATGCGATGATCATCTCAACATCGCAGCAGTGCTTGTCGTGGCGGTGTTCGCCCGGCATCGGCGGGTAGGTTGCGAACATGTTCCTGTCAGCGGCGGCACCCGTGCTCCGCCCGCTGATTCGTGCCGCGACCGGCATCTTCCACCTGGTGACCAAGCCGGACTGGCAACAGTCGGAGAAGCTGCCGCGTGCCGGTGCCGTGATCGTGGCGAACCACATCTCCCACGTCGATCCACTGGTGATCGGCGCCTTCATGGTGCGACACCAGGTGTTGCCGCTGTTCCTGGCCAAAGCGTCGCTGTTCGAGGTGCCGATCCTGGGGTCGATCCTGCGTGGGGCTCGACAGATCCCGGTCCGGAGACAATCGCTGCATGCTGGGGATTCGCTGGACGCTGCAGCGGCGGCGATCGAGCAGGGCGGCTGTGTGGTGTTCTATCCCGAAGGCACGATCAGCCGTGACCCCGAGCTGTGGCCGATGCGGGGCAAGACCGGAGCCGCTCGGGTGGCACTGCGCACCGGATGTCCGGTGATCCCGATCGGGCAGTGGGGTGCGGAACAGATCCTGCGTGGCACCGAACTGGGAGTACCGCGGCTGTGCCCCCGTAAGCGGGTCAGCCTCCGGGTCGGCGATCCGGTGTCGTTGGATGACTTGTCCGGCACCGGAAATCAGGCATTGAGCGAGGCAACCGAGCGGATCATGGCCGCGATCACCGGGCTGGTCGCGGAGTTGCGTTCCGAGTCGGCGCCGGCGGTGGCGTACGATCCGGGGCGACCCGACGCGGTCGACGACGGGAAACGCAACGGGCACGAGAAGGAGTCAGGGTAGATCGATGAGCACGGTGGCAGTGATGGGTTCGGGGTCGTGGGGAACGGCGATGGCGCTGACCTTGTGCGACAACGATCATCGGGTCACCATCAGGGCACGTCGGCAGGAAATCTGCGATCAGATCAATCAAGATCATCGCAATCGCGACTACTTTCCCGAGTTGGCATTGCCGGATGGCCTGCGAGCCGTCACCGATGCTGGTGAGGCGATGGCCGACGCCGAATTTGTCGTCCTGGCGATTCCGGCGCAGAGCCTGCGGGAAACCTTGGTGCATTGGCCGATCCCACAGAATGCGATCGTGGTCAGTCTGGCCAAGGGCATCGAACTCGGCAGCGGATTGCGGATGTCGGAGGTGATCAGACAGACCACCGACGTCGGCCGGGAGCGGATTGCGGTGCTCAGCGGTCCCAATCTGTCGCACGAGATCGCTGCCCGGCAGCCGGCGGCCAGTGTCGTCGCCAGTGAGCGGATCGAGACCGCGACCGCAGTCCAGACCCTGTTCCACACTGCAACCTTCCGGCCCTACACCAACACCGACGTGATCGGCTGCGAGCTCGGTGGTGCCAGCAAGAACGTGATCGCGTTGGCGGTCGGCGTCGCCACCGGGATGGGTTACGGCGACAACGCCTGCGCTTCCTTGATCACCCGCGGGCTGGCCGAGATCACCCGGCTGGCCGAGGCGATGGGCGGCAGTCCGCACACCTTGGCTGGGCTGGCCGGTCTGGGCGATCTGGTGGCGACCTGCTCCTCGCCGCTGTCGCGGAACCGGACCTTCGGCGAGGAACTGGGCAAGGGCCGTACGGTGGACGAGATCGCGCGATCGACGCGGCAGGTGGCTGAGGGCGTGAAGTCCTGCTATTCGATCAAGGCGTTGGCCGACCAGCACGGCGTCGAGATGCCGATCACCGAGGCCGTCTGCTCGGCGATCGGCGGTGAACTCAACCCGACCGACCTGATGGGGACACTGTTGGCGCGCCCGCCGAAGGCCGAACGCGCCTGACCCTGCGGAATTTCCTGACCTGCCGGAGTTAGCCGGCAGCCCGCTGCAGTGCTTGCCGGAGGTCGGCGGCCAGATCGTCGACGTGTTCGATGCCGACCGACATCCGGACCAGCCCTTCCGGGATGCTCGGCAGCTCGCCGGGCCAGCGCCGGCGACGCTCCAGGGTGGATTCGACCCCACCGAGACTGGTGGCCGGAACCCACAGTTGCAGCGATGCGATGAAGCGATCGGCGGTTGCGGCGTCGGCGAACTCGATCGACAGCATCGAGCCGAAGCCGACCAGTTGCTCCTGCGCTCGTTGGTGGAACGGGTCGTCGGGCAGACCGGGATAGCGGACCCGTTGCACCAGCGGATGGTCGGCCAACATGGCAGCCAGTTGCTGCGCGTTGGCCTGAGCCTGTTGCAGCCGCAGTGGCAGCGTCCGTAACCCGCGCAGCACCAGATAGGTCTCGAGGGTGCCGGGAATCGCCCCGTGCAACCTACGGAATGCCTCTACGGACTGTCGGAGTTGATCTTGGTGCGAGCCGAAGATCACGATGCCGCAGACAGCGTCGGAGTGGCCGGACAGGAACTTGGTGGCCGAGTGCAGCACCAGGTCGGCGCCCAGCGCCAGGGGCTGCTGCAGCAGCGGCGTGGCGAAGGTGTTGTCGACCAGCACCAGGCAACCTTCGGGCCGGCCGGAGACGATGGCCGGCAGGTCGGCCACCTCCATGGTCGGATTGGATGGCGTCTCCAACCACAACAGATCGGCGCCGTCGGCGGCGGCCAGCACTGCTGCCGTGTCGGCGATGTCGACGGTGCGTACCTGCAATCCGGTCCGTTGGGCCTGTTCTGCGGCCAACCCGGCGACACCGAGATACAGGTGTTGCGGCATCACCACCACCGCGTCCGGTGGGAGCGAGCCGAACACTGCCGCCGCGGCGGCCATCCCGCTGCCGAAGGCGAGCGCCGAACCGCCCTCCAGCGCCCCGACCGCCTCCTCCAAGGCCGCCCACCCGGGGTTGCCGTAGCGGCCGTAACCCATCCAGTCCGGCTGTCCGTCGGCACGGTGCGGGGTCGGTGCGCCGACGTAGGTCGAGGCCGGCACCAGCGGCTGATTGAGCGGCTGGTCGGCTTCTCGCGGTGGACGGCCGAGTGCGACGGCAAGCGTCGCCGGTCGGTAGTGGGTTCGAGGATCATCCGATGGCATGGGTTCAGTGTCGCCGCTGTCGGCGTGCGTGCCGCCGCCGGGTCGGTGTCCGGCGCAGGTAGGGTCGGCGGCGACAAGGAGTTGGGAGGACGACCATGAGCCAGCCGAGCGAGCCCGCACGTCCGCGGATCGCCGTGGTCTTCGGAGGCTCCAGTGACGAGCATCCGGTGTCCTGCCTGACCGCGCGCAGCGTGGTCGAGGCGATCGACCAGGAGCGCTACGACGTGGTCGGTGTCGGCATCACCCGTACCGGTCGCTGGGTGGTCGTTCCACCGGAACAGATCGCCGAGCTGCAGGTCCGGGGCAGCACGATGCCGGAGCTGACCGAGGATGCGGCCGATGCGATGCTGCTGCCGGGTGCTTCCGGTGGCGAGTTGGTGCGGCGTAGCGGCACCGACGGCGGGCTGTCGGCAGTCGGCCCGGTCGACGTCGCATTCTCCTTGCTGCACGGGCCGTTCGGCGAGGACGGGACCATCCAGGGTCTGTTCGAGATGATGGGTACCCGCTACGTCGGATCCGGTGTGCTGGCAAGTGCGGTCGGCATGGACAAGCACTACATGAAGATCGTTTTCGAGGCGGCCGGGCTGCCGACCGGGCCATACGTGGTGATCACCCCGGAGCAGTGGCAGCGTGATCGCGAGCAGTCACTCAAACGGGTCTCCGCCTTGCGCTATCCGCTGTATGTGAAGCCGACCCGGAACGGTTCCAGTATCGGCATCACCCGGATCGACGACGAGTCCGAGTTGGTCGGGGCGATCGACTACGCCCACCGCTACGACCCGAAGGTGATCATCGAGGAGGGGTTCGAGAACGCCCGCGAGCTCGAGTGCGGTGTGTTGCAGTCCTTGGACGGCTCGCCGCCGGCGGTCAGCGAGGTGGCCGAGATCCGGATGCACACGACCTCCGGCTTCTACGACTTCGAAGCCAAGTACCTGCCGGAAGAGCAGGTGGAGCTGGATGTGCCGGCCGTGCTGGACCCGACGCTCGCCGCCGAGATGCGGGACCTTGCCGCGCAGGCCTTCGAGGCGATCAGCTGTGAGGGCCTGGCCCGCGCCGACTTCTTCCTCACCGCCGACAACCGGCTGGTGCTGAACGAGATCAACACGATGCCCGGGTTCACCGCGACATCGATGTTCCCGCGGGTCTGGGCGGCCAGCGGACTGGCCTACCCGGAACTGGTCGACCGGCTGCTGCAATTGGCCCTGAACCGGCCGGTCGGGCTGCGCTGACAGCCGTTCGCGGTCGGTCTGCCGGGCAGGGGACGATCCAGGATCAGACGCACTCGGTGACCACTGGCACGTCCCGCTTGATCGGTGCGGCCAGATCGATCAACGGATTGACCGCGGTGTAGTCCCGCGGCACGACCACCTGGACGAAGGTTTCGCGTCCGATGGTGGTGAAGCGGACATCGTCCTCACGGTCCTCGCTGAACCAGCCGACGCCGTTCACCTCCAGGCACTCACTGGTCCGGGTCAGAGCGGCCGGCTTGGACACTCCGCAGGCGAGCGTGATCGGCGGCCGGCCCCAGGCCGCGGTGTAGCCGGACGGCGGGTCGACATCGCGTTGCTGTTGCTCCTCGACCGTCTCGGGCAGATCGGCGATCAGCGCTTCGCAGATCGTCGTCGCGGTGCCGCTCGGTTGCGGCGGTGTCACGGTTGCCGGGCCGCAGCCGACAAGCGCCAGCAGCAGCACTGCCGTCGCCGACCGTGCGGCGCAGCTCCGGAGGAGGGGAGGAGTCGGCACGGGCGTCGGTATCGCTTCTGGCGATTCAGATGTGGACGAGCGGGTCAGATGTGAACGACGGGGCAGGTGACGGTCCGGGTGATGCCGTCGACGTTCTGCACATTCGCCACCACCAACGCGCCCAACTCGTCGACGCTGTTGGCCTCGGCGCGAACGATCACGTCGTACGGGCCGGTGACGTCCTCGGCCAGCGTCACCCCCGACAGGGTACGGATCTTCTCGGCCACGTCGGCGGCACGCCCGACTCCGGTCTGGACCAGGATGTATGCCTGCACGGACATGGTGACCATCCCCTTTCGAGTACGCTCTCGGCTGGATTCACGCTACCTGCTGCGTCAACGCCGACCGGTGGCTGGCAGCGGACAGCAACACAGGAAGGCACGATGTCGATATTTCCCGGTTCGGGCAGTTCCGAGGGCGGTCGCACACTGGCCGAGGTCGGGGAGTTCACCTTGATCGACGAGATCACCGCCGACCTCCCGGCAGCGCCCGATGTGCTGGTCGGACCGGGTGACGACGGGGCAGTGATCGCGGTCGATTCGCCGCTGGTCTGCACCGTGGACGTGCTGATCCAGGACGTCCACTTCAAGACCGAGTGGTCGCCGGCCGAAGCGGTCGGTCGGAAGTCGGTGGCGGTCAACATCGCCGACATCGAGGCGATGGGAGCAACCGCGACCGGCATCGTTGTCGGATTCGCTGCCCCCGGTGACACCCCGGAGGCCTGGGCGCTGGACTTCGCCCGCGGACTGCGGGCCGAGTGTGCGGCGGCCGGCGTTCAGCTGCTCGGCGGCGACGTCACCCGTTCGGAGGTGATCGCGATCTCGGTCACCGCGCTGGGCACCCTGGACGGTCGATCGGCCGTACGCCGCGACGGTGCCCGACCCGGTGACGTGGTCGCGCTCTGCGGCAGGATCGGCTGGGCGGCGGCTGGGTTGGCAGTGCTGGGTCGAGGATTCCGCTCGCCCCGGGCTGCGGTGCAGGCGCAGCAGGTGCCCGAGATCCCTTACGGACAAGGCAAGATCGCCGCTCTGGCCGGCGCGACCTCGATGATCGACGTGTCCGACGGGCTGCTGGCCGATCTCGGTCACGTCGCGGAGCGTTCGGGGGTGTCGATCGACCTGCGTACCGGTGCCTTTGAGGTCGCCGAGCCGCTGCAGGCAGTCGCAGCCGCGACTGGCTCGGACCCGTACGCGCTGATTCTGACCGGCGGCGAAGATCACCCGTTGGCCGCGACCTTCGCCGCGGATGCGGTGCCGGACGGGTGGACCGTGATCGGATCGGTCACCGAACCGACGCAGGAACCGTCGGTGACCGTCGACGGTGAGCTCTGGGAAGGTAGCCGGGGTTGGGATCACTACGGCTGAGCCTGCGGGCGTCGATCGGGATGTTCACCGCGCTACCGGTCGGTGCGTTGCAGCCGGAGCCCGAGACCACCCGGACGGCGCTCCGACTGGCGCCGATTGCGGTCCTACCGGTGGCCGTGATCGCAGCCGGCGCCGGGCTGCTGGTCGGACTGTTGTCGGCGCCGGCGATGATCATCGGCTTGATCGTCGTCGGCCTGATCGCCGTTGGCACCCGCGCCTTTCATCTGGACGGCCTCGCCGACACGGTCGACGGGTTCGGCTCGGGATGGGACCGGGACCGGGCGTTGTCGATCATGCGCCGGGGTGACATCGGCCCGATGGGCGTAACGTCGCTGATCATCGTGATCGGGCTGCAAGGGTTCGCCTACGGCACGCTCGCTGCCGATTCGGTCGGTGCGATCGCGGTGGTGGTGCTCATCTGCCTGTCCCGTACGGCATTGCTGATCGGATGCTGCCGGCCGGTTCCGTCGGCACGATCGGAGGGCTTGGGGGCGATGGTCGCCGGGTCCGTCCCGGTTGCGGTGACGGTTGTTGTCGGTCTGTCGACTACTGCGCTGATGGGCCTCGTCGGTGCGTGGTTGCCCGGCGCAAGCTGGTTGTCCGGTGCACTGGCGACAATCGCGGCCTGGAGTGCGGTGGTGCTGACGGTCCACCACGCCGTTCGTCGCTTCGGAGGGATCACCGGGGACGTGCTCGGCGCGACAGTCGAGATCGCCGCGACCGTGATGGCGGTCGGCCTCATTCTGCACTGATCGGCTGATCTTGCACCGACAAGCTCACCGGTCGGGGATGAGCATCGGCCGCCCGGCCACCATCAGCACGAGTCGGTCGCTCGCCGCGGCGACGGTCCGGTTGACCTCGCCGAGCAGGTCGGCGAACACGCGCCCGGAACGATAAGCAGGTACGACACCCCAGCCGACCTCGTTGCTGACCGCGATCACGGTGCGTGTGGTCCGTTGCCAGCCGGAGATCACGGCCTGCAATCGTTGGTCGAAGGTGCCCTTCCACTCCTGCAGCGGCTCGTCCCAGCCACCGAGTTCGTCGATCACGGCCGTCACCCAGGTGCCGAGGCAGTCGATCAGCATCGGCTCCTCGCCCTCAGCCAGGGCTGCGGCCAGATCGGTGGTCTCGATCGTGGTCCAACTGCCGGGTCGGCGGGCCCGGTGGGCGGCGATCCGGGCGGCCCAGTCGGCATCCTCACCGGTCGGATCGACCCGGTTCGCCGGCATCGGCGCCAGGTAGCTGACCCGACCGGTCGGACCGGCAGCCGCCGTCGCCTGTTGCTCGGCGTAGAAGGACTTCCCGGACCGGACGCCTCCGGTGATCAGTTGGGTACGCGGTTGCACATCGGCCAGCTTAGGAAATCGCCGCCCGATCGATGGCGTGATGTCGATTCCGGTCCTGGTCGGTCGTCATGGCTGGTGACAGACTCACTCACGAGGAGGACATCGAGATGACCGAATACGCTGTACTGCTGCCCGGCGACGAGGCGCGTTGGGAAGGGCTGACCGGTGAGCAGCGGGCCGCCGTGTATGCCCGACACGAGGAGTTCGCCAAGGCGCTTGCCGATCGAGGGCACGTGGTGGTGGGCGGTGCCGAGCTGCGGCACTCGCGGGAGGCCAAGCAGGTGCACGCCGGAGCAGACGGCACGATCAGCATCATCGACGGGCCGTACGCCGAGACCGTCGAGCAGCTGACCGGCTTCTACCTGGTGAAGTCCGATGATCTGGACGACCTGCTGCAAGTGTGCGGGCTGCTCGCCGATGCCGAAGGCACCGTCGAGGTCCGGGCCATCGTCGATCACGAGTCGGGGGAGAGTGCCTGATGAAGTTCATGGTGCTGATGGCCGAAGGTGATCACTTCGCCAACTGGGATCGGGCGAGCGAGGAGACCCGACAGCGGGTGTATGCCGACTTCGACGCCTTCTCGACCGCAGTTGCCGAGCGCGGCACGATCGTGGCCGGCGAGGCGCTTGATCATCCGCGGCGAGCCAGGACGGTACAGCCGAGGTCGCAGTCCGGCGGCGATCGTGCGGTGACCGAGGGCCCGTACGCCGAGACCGTCGAACAGCTCGGTGGGTTCTTCCTGATCGACGTAGCGTCATTCGAGGACGCGGTCGAGCTGGCGAAACTGCTGCCGCGGGAGTACCTGCTCGAGGTCCGTGAAGTGCTCGAGGTCGAGACCGGTTGACCACCGAGGTCGGCCGGCGGCTGGAGCAGCTGCATCACGACGAGTGGGGTCGGCTGCTGGCGCTGCTGGTCGTGCGGTTCCGTCGGATCGAGTTGGCCGAGGACGGGTTGGCCGACGCCTTCGAGACCGCTGCGCGTCGCTGGCCGGCCGACGGTGTGCCGGACAACGCGCCGGCGTGGTTGCTGACGACCGCCCGCCGGCGAATCCTGGATCGGATGCGAGCTGAGGCGGTCGCCGCCCGCAAACATCCGTTGCTGGTGGTGGATGCCCGGTCCAATGAGGCGGCAGGTCGGGTGATGGCCGATGTCGGTGGCGAGGTGATCGACGAACGTCTGCGGTTGGTTCTGCTGTGCGCGCACCCGAAGTTGACTGCCGAGGCAGCGGCGGCCCTGACTCTTCGGTTGGCACTCGGGGTCAGCACCGAGGACATCGCCCGGTTGTTCCTGGTATCGACCTCGACCATGGCCGCCCGACTGACCCGGGCTCGGAAGAAGATCGCCGAGGAGCGCTTCGCCTTGCCGGTGGGCGAGGAATTGGTGCAGCGGGTCGGCGTCGTCGCCGATGTCGGATACCTGGCTTTCACGGCCGGATACGCGCCGGGATCAGGACCCGACGTGGTGCGGACCGAGGCAGCCGGCGAGGCGATCCGATTGATGCGGGTGCTGCGTTCAGTGCTGCCGCAGTCCTACGACAGCAGTGATCTCGATGCCTTGCTGGCCTTGATGATCTTGCAGCATTCGCGTCGCGATGCGCGCGTTCGTGAGGGCAGGCCGGTGCTGCTGGCCGATCAGGATCGGCGACAGTGGCGGCAGGACGAGATCAACGAGGCCCTGGGACTGTTGGCGCCGATGGTGACCGCAGCTGCGACGCCCTACCTGTTGCAGGCGTTGATCGCCGCCGAGCATGCGATCGCCGTCGTTGCTGAGGACACGGCTTGGGATCGGATCGTCGCCCGGTACGACGAGCTGCTGCAGATCGACGCATCTCCGGTGGTGCAGCTCAATCGGGCTGTCGCGGTGGCAGAGCTGTCGGGTCCCGCGGCCGGGCTGGCGGCACTGTCGGGGGTGGCCATCCGAGGTCACCGACTCCCCGCCGTCCGCGCAGAGTTGTTGCGCAGGTTGGGCGAGCGGGAAGCCGCCCGGAGTGCGTACGACGCCGCCATCGCATTGTGCGACAACGAACCCGAACGCGACCACCTCCGCCGTCGTCGCAACCTCGCCTAACCCGCCCACCCCATTCCGAACCAGGTTGCGGCTCAGTTCAGGAAGATTTCCACTACGGGTACGGCGGTCTGCGGGGGACGGACCGGCAGCGACAGGGTGACGGTTCCGGCGGGTTGTCCACCCGGGGTGGTGTTCTGCGCCTTCTGGTCCGGCGAGACCTCGGTGAACTTCACCTCGGAGGCGTCGTTCATCAACTGGGCGTAGCGGATCTTGCCGGCCAGGTCGGGCAGATGGATGTGTCGCATCGGCCAGGTGAACAGATGCAAGTAGAGCTTGTTGCCGCGTTGGGTGTAGACCCCACCCGGCGGTGGCGTGAGGTCACTCGGCCCGGCGCCGTAGATGGCGTCGGCGTGCAGGTCCATCCAGTCGCCGATCTCACGCAGCCGGGCGGCGTCGGGCGGATCGATCTCGCCGCGTCCGTTCGGACCGACGTTGAGCAGCAGGTTGCCGCCCTTGGAGACGCCGTCGACGAGCATCCGGACGAGCAGGTCCACCGGCTTGGCGTCGAGATTGTCGCGGTCGTATCCCCAGCTGCCGTTGATCGTCTGGCAGGCCTCCCACCGCACCGGCTTCCCGTCCCGGAGCATCGGCCCGGACGGCTGATACTGCTCCGGTGTCGCCAGGTCGCCGGGAAGATCGAGTCGATCGTTGACGATGATGCCGGGCTGCAGCTTGCGGGTCAGCGCCATCAGGTCCTCCGACCCCCAGGCTTCCTTGCCTTTGCCGGCATAGCGGGGATCGCGGGACTCGGGGTAAGAGAAGTCGTAGAACAGGTAGGAGATCTCGCCGTAGTTGGTCAACAGTTCAGTGACCTGACCGTGCAGGTACTCCCGATACTTGGCGATGTCGCGGCCCTCGTTGATCTTGGCCGCATCCGGGTCTTCGCGTAGCGGATGAATCTGATCGATCGGGAAGTCGGGATGGTGCCAGTCGATCACCGAGTGGTAGAACCCGACCTTCAACCCGGCGTCGCGAACGGCGGTGACGAACTCGGCCACCGCATCGCGCCCGAACGGGGTGTTGGTCGACTTGTAGTCGGTCAGCTGCGAGTCCCAGAGACAGAAACCTTCGTGGTGCTTGGTGGTCAGCACGACGTACTTCATTCCGGCCTCGGCCGCCAGCTCCGCCCAGCGCTTCGGGTCGTAGCGGTCGGCGGCGAAGTACTGCTGGTACTGCTCGTAGGTGTCGGGTGCGATCTGTTCGCGGCTCTGCACCCACTCGTGCCGAGCGGCCAGGGCATACAGCCCCCAGTGCACGAACATGCCGAAACGGTCGTACTCGAACCAGTCCTGGTCTGCTGTCATAGGTCTCGTCCCTTTCGTGGAGTGTGTCAGGTTGTTGTCAGGGGAGCCGGTCTGGTCTGCCGGCGAATGTCAACGGGGGCAGTGCGC
>NHCFJ02800__coassemble_1925_pt1 | contig 12061 bp, 11 predicted proteins | sample NHCFJ02800__metabat2_high_PE_002 | metagenome-assembled genome bin NHCFJ02800
CGGGGGCTCCCATCCGTTCTCCTCGAACAGGCTGCCCGAATACCAGAGGCCGTACAGGCTCATCACATAGTTGATCGCCTTGAACTCGTCGTTGTAGGTGCCGGGTTCCTTCACGTTCGGGTAGAGCGTGTCGGCGATCTTGGTGCCCTCGTAGTTGTTGGCCTCGAAGACGTCGTCCAGCGTCTCGAGCTGATCGAGGATGGTGTTGAAGCCGATGGCGCCGGCACCGGAGTTGTTGATTAGGTCCGGCGGATTGCCACCGACGAAGCGTGGCTGGAGTTCCTGGGCGATCTGGGTGGACGGCTTGACCTCCGGCTTGAGGTCGGCATTGTTCTCGGTCACCTTCTTGGCCGCGAATTCGACGTAGTCGATGCCGTAGCCACCGTTGAAGATCACTGCATCGATGGCGCCTGCGGTGGCGCCGAAGGGATTGGTGTCACTCTTCTCGCCGGTTTGCTCGTCGCCACCGCCGCCGTCGCCACCACCGGCGGGACCGCCGGTGGCGCAGGCGGCAAGGGTGCTGCTCAGTGGCACGATCGCAGCTGCTGCGAGTGAGCCGCGGAGGAGGTTGCGCCGGCCGATCGTTCGTGCCGACGTCTCGATCGGGTCGGTCATGCGGTCCGCCTTTTCGTCGTCGTGTGTCATCGAGGATCTGCATCGTGCCGGATCAGCCGTGCCGAAGTGACGACATCTGTTTGATTCTGACCCAAAACGTGCAGATACGGTCAGCATAGACATCGACTTCGAACGGCGTGGCCGTTTGCGTCGAGTCGTTATCAGGCTCACATCTTTACCGAGCGGCGCGACCCGCCGCAGATTTGCCAGTGGTCAGCGAGCAGGACCCGAAGATTGGTCAGGCCTCGCGGCCGACGGGCGGTTCACCGGGTCCGCGGTGCTGGATCGACCAAGTCGAGGGCGGGTCGCCTGGGTCGCCGGCCGGGCGTAGGACAGGCTCGCCAGGCCGGCGGCCGTGGGGTCGCCGAAGCCGGCGGCAGTCCGGACCGGATCCACCTGGGGCTGGGAGGTGGTGAGGGTCGCCGGCCGTCCGGGCATCCTCGGGTGCGTGTGCGCCACCATGGTGTGGCGGAACGATCCCGGCTGGGGCGGGAAGCGGGACGTGTCGAGGAAGGGCATCGGCCGGTGGTCCTGGCCGAGGTCGATGCCACAGCCGTGCAGCTCGCGCAGTTCGAGCCCGGCCTGACGCAGGTTGAGCTGCATCGGCTGTTCCGGGACGCCCGGCAGCGGTGGCTGGAAGTCCCGCTGAACCTGCGCCGATACGCCGATCGCCCAGGCGCCGTAGAGGTTGGCATAGCTCCCTCGTCCGGCCTGGCCGAGCCCGCTGTCCGGCTGGTCGAAGTAGTTCTGCCCCATCGCCTCGATGTTCTGCTCGGTGGGGTCGAGTTTCAGGTCCGGCCTGAAGTGCAGGTTGGACCGCGCTTGGTACTGGCCGTACGTGCCGTGCCGTTCGACGAAGGAGTCGTTGTAGCCGGGGATCTCCTGCGCGATGTGCCGCAGGGTGGCGCGGGGATTCTTGCCCCGTACGTGCTCGACCAACGCGTTCCAGCCGGCCAGCTCGGCCCCGGCCTCGTCGCGTCGGGTCGCTTGGATGAGTCCGGTGATCGCCCCGGTGTAGTCACCGGAACCGCCGGGTCGCGCGGCCGCCAACGTCTCGGCTTCGAACTTCTGCTGTGCCGTTTCGGCTTCCTGCCGGTTCAGCGCGTGTTGGGCCTCGTGCGCCAGGGTCATCGTCGTGTCGGCGGCCTGGCGGCCGTCCAGCATCGACAGCGGCAGGTCGATCCGAAGGTTGTCCGGGTCGTACTCGCCACTGGCGTTCGTCCCGGCAGGAAGCACGCCGAACGCCAGCAGATCGCCCTGCTGGGCGGCCGTGTTGAGCTGGTTGACCAGGCTCGGCGCCGAGGTGATGGCCGAGCGGAGACTCCCGAGGTGGGCGTCGGTCACTCCGGGCTGCTGGGCGAAGTCGCTCAGGTAGTGCTGCACCCGCTGGGATAGGGCCGGCTGCGATGGGGCCGGCTGCGTCGGGTTCATCGCAGGATCACCGTGTCCACCAGGTCGTGCCGCGGCTGGTCCGGTGCCTTCGCCGTGTCGGCTCGGGTGAGCACCGTGACCCGCAACTGATCACGGGTGAAGCGTCGGTCCCGGATCTGGCCGTGCTCACCGTAGGTCAGCTGCTGCTCGAAGCCGGCTTCGACGAGCGTGCGGGCAAAGGTGTCGAAGTCCAACCGGGCCAGGACGTCGGTCGCGGCTCGGTCGTCGCTGACCGGAAAGAAGCCGAACTCCAGCCGCGGGTCGAAGCCGTCTTCCTCGTCCTTGGTGAGTCGCACATTCCAGTCCGGCGACAGTTGCTCGGCACTGCCGAACTGCCCGTCGTCGTATTCCTCCAATGCCAGCCCGGTGGTCTGCCGCACCGATTCCACCCCGAGGTCGGCCATGCTCCGGCTGGAGGTGATCAGGGTCAGCACCAGTTGCAGCCACTCCTCGGCGGTGCGCCGCGACTGCGGCAGCCGGTCGTCGGTCGACGATTCGGTCATCGGGTGCTCCTCTGCTCGCGGATCGTGAGGTCGGCGGTCGCTCATCGTTCGACCGTCGCCCTCGGAGAGCGTACGGGCGGCCGGGCGCAGTCGCCGAGGCGGCGCGGATCGGTCGGTGCGGTCGTCCGAGGCGGCCGCACCGGTCGCTGGGCGAAAGAGAGTCCGGCAAGGGTGAACGGCGGCAGTGCCGTCGACTGCTGCTGGTGATCGGACTGGTGGAGATCGGGCTGGTGGGGATGTGAGTGTGCCGTGTGATGCAAGTGCTCGGTGACGGCGGGCTCGGTGCTGGCGTCGAGGCAGGCCATCGGTTCATGATCAACACTGCCGAAGTCGATCCCGTTCTGTTCCATCAGGTCTCGTCGCAGGCCGCAACGGGCCAGGTCCAATCGGAGCGGGCGGCTGGGCTTCGGGTGGTGGTGACGATCGCATTCCGCCACAGCCCCGACGATCCAGGCGCCGTACCGGTTGGCGTAGTCGGAGTTGCCGTGACGGCCGAGCCGGGCCTGGTGCGGCGGCTTGTCGAAGTAGGCGCGTCCCATCGCCTCCACGTTGTCTGGGGTGAAGTCGAACTGCATCCGGCGGTCGGCAGTCAGATCTGGTCGCAGTCGTACTCGGCCGGACGGTGTGCGGTGCAGGAAATCGGCCGTCCGCGGGGTTTCCCGGGCGACGTCGGTCAGCGTCAGACCGGGATGTTGATCATGGAGGTAGTCGATCATGGCGTTCCAGCCGGCAAGGTTGGCCCGGGCCTCGTCCTCCCGTAATGCCTTGATCATCTGCTCGGTGGCAGCGGTGTAGTTGCGGTCGCCGGTCGCGGCGTTGACCAGCTCGGTCTGGAACCGCTGGTCGGCCTTGTCGACCTGGCGGCGGTTCAACGCGTGTTGGGTTTCGTGGCCGAGGACGAACGCAGTCTCGACCGGATCGTCCAACATGACCGGCGACACGGCCATTCGCCGAGTGTCGGCAGTGTAGGCGCCGCCCAGGTTGCTGCCGGGAACGAGAATGTCGATCGCGGCCAGATCTCCGCAAGCGGAAGCTGTGTTGAGCTGCTGGGTGAGATAGGCCGAACCGGCGAGAACGGTCCGGACGGACTTGAGGTTGACGTCGCTGACGCTGATCAGCGACCCGAAGTCGTCGATCACGGCCGCGGCTGCGGAGTTGAGCTGTGCCCCGTCGGACGGCATGTCACTGCACCCGGATGCCGCGGATGTACTCGCGGTCGCTCGGAGTCGGATCGGTGCTGTCGGCTTCTGTGTCCACGGTGACGTGAACGCTGCCGCGGTGGAAGTGGTGTCCCATCCGACGGCCGTGTTCGCCGAACCATGGCGTGCGTCGGAAGCCGGCAGACTCCAACCGTGCGGCGAAGTCCTCGAGATCCACGTCGCCGACCGCAGCGATGCCGTCCTCGGCGGTCGGATCGGTCGGCCAGAACTCCAGCAGCAGCGTCGGGCCAGAGGCGGTGCCCGGGCGCAGATCGAGCAGGAGACTCCACGTCGCGGAGAGTTGAGCCACCGCACTGAAGCCACCGCCGGAATCGGTGCGGAGCGGGATCCGGAGCTGTCGCTCGACGGCAGCGGTGCTGAGGTCGGCCACCGTCGGTGTGTCGCCGATCAGCGCGGCGACTCCGGCCAGCAGCTCGCCGGCGGACACCGTGGAGCGGGGCAGGACGGCATCGGCACCGTTGTCGGCTGCGGACATCTCCCGTTCCTTCCACCGGTCGGCCATCGCTCCAAAGACTTGCAGCATAGCGCTACCTGCTTCAGTAACTCGATGCCTTCAGTGACTCGGGGCGCAGACCGACAGGTCGAAACGTAGGCTGGCTGCTGTGAGGCAACGACGCGTGATCATCAATACCGACGCCAAGAACGAGGCGGACGACCAGTTCGCGATCGTGCACGGACTGCTGACGCCGATGTTCGATCTGCGGGGACTGATCTCCGCCCATTTCGGCACCCGGCGCACCGACCAGAGCCTGCAGGAGTCACGGGCCGAGATCGAGTTGCTGTTGGACCTGATGGAGTTGACCGGCACCGTGCCAATCGCCGACGGAGCGGCGGCGGCGATCCCGGATGAGCAGACGCCCGTCGACTCGCCCGGTGCACAACTGATCATCGAGGAATCGCGGCAGGCCGGCGTCGACGATCCGCTGTACGTCGCGTTCCTGGGCCCGTTGACCGACATGGCATCGGCAATCCTGCTGGATCCCGATATCGTGCAGCGTCCGGTGGTGGTGATCTGGATCGGCGGCCACCCGTACGGTGGCCTGGAGACTCAGTCGAGCGAGTTCAACCTCTCCAATGACATCGCCGCTGCCAACGTCGTCTTCGACTCCGGGATCACGCTCTGGCAGGTGCCGAGCAACGTCTACAGCCAGGTCTCGGTCGGCTATGCCGAACTGGAGCATCGACTCGGCGACGCCGGACGACTCGGCCGCTACCTGGTCGACCAGGTGAAGGAGTTCAACGAGCGATACAACCGGGAGCCGATCGAATCCCGGTCGCTCGGCGACTCGCCGGCCATCGCCCTGATGCTCTACTCCCGCGGCGGCACCTTCCGGCTCCAGCCCTCGCCCCGGTTCGACTCCGACGGTCGTTACGTACCCGGCGCCGGCCACCCGGTCCGGGTCTGCGAGAGCGTGGACGTCAGGTTTCTGCTGGAGGACATGTTCGTCAAGATCAACAACTTCGCGCGAGGTGACGGCATGCCGACCTGATCAGGAATCGGCTGGCCGGTCGTGGCCGAGCATCTCGCGCAGGGCAGCGGCCCTCTCGTCCTCACCCTGCGCGATCCGGTCACGCTGATCGAGGGCGGCTTCGAACGCCGGACCGTAATCGTCGACCGCATCCAGTGCCTCGGCGAACTCCTCTTCCGGCAGATTGCGGATCCGCAGCCCGGCACTGATCACCGCCCGGAGCACGGGTGGGAATTTGATCATGAACTCACGCGGGGCCATCAACCGGCGCGGTGCATAGTGGCTGAGGAAGATCTCGACCGCCTTGCTGCTCCACAGCAGCGGGTCGTTGTGCTCGTTGCGGAAATCCAGCAGCAGATCGACGACTGTCTCCAGATCGGGATCGGTGCGCAGGGATCCGAGCTGTTCGGAGGCCGCGACGGTGCTGATCAATAGCCGCCGCTCGGCCTCGGACAGGTCGAAGGCCGCGAAGTCGGCACCGCCGGTCGGCAGCGTGTTCAGCAGTAGCTCGACGATCGGCCGGCACACCGGCCAGGAGTCGGTCTCGTACGGCGGTTCGGTTCTGTCGCCGATCAGGGTCGCGGCTTCCCAGCGCGCCCGGGCATCCGCCGGGTCGATCGGGTCCTGGCTGGACGTGGCGCCCATCAGGGACCACATCTGGGCGTATTCCTCCGGTGGCGCGTCCAGCAGGTAGGCGTCGGTCAACGCAGATCCGAGATCGAAGTCGATGAATCCGACCATGGTCAACTGATGTCCGTCCAGGTCTGCGCCGACGGCGATGTTGGCACCGGCGAAGGTCGGGTCGATGGCCTGCAGAGCCGAGGTGGGGCGAATGCGGTCGAGCCGTTGCAACCAGGTCGGCAGCTGCGCGATCTCCGATCCGAGTCGCTGATCGACCTCGGCCTGCAGGTGGTGATCACCGGCGAGCCGGGCGATCGCGTACGCCATGGCCTGCATGGTCCGGTCCCCGCTGCCGACGAACGCGCTGAGGACAGTTTCCGGATCCGGAGACTCAGGGGCGTCCGCGCCGGCGTGCGGGCCGAGCGCCTGCGTCAGCGACGCCGCCTGTGCGAGGAAGGGCAGCGGGTGGTCGTCGGCCAGCGCCTCCCGGAGACTGCGGGTCAGATCGTCGATCGCCTCGCCCGGGTCCTGATCGAGCTGATCGTGGTGGTCGTCCGAGCCGTTGGTGGATGCCATGGACACCAGTCAAGTGCATGCTCGTTGCCGAGCCAACTGGTGCGGCGTTCATCCTCACCAGTCGTCGACGCCGAACAGCTTGCGGCCGAGATCGCCCATCGCCTCGAGTTGATCTTGGTCGTAGGTGTTGTCGGTTGGCTTGGCGCCGGCGCCCCAGGTCTGGTCCTCCCGAACCCAGCGGACGAAATAGGCGACCCGTGCGGTCGGGTTCCGGTTGTGCGACGCTCCGTGTGGCATCAGATGATGGAGCAGGGCGAAGTCACCGGCCTCACCGGTCACCTCGACGCTCTCCAGGTGCTTGATCTGCTTCCACTCCGCATGCAGATGCCGGCCGCCACTACCGGCGGCCCGGGCTTCGGCCTCGACGATCTTGTGGCCGCCGGGCACCACATGGATGCCGCCGCCGTTCGGCTCGACATCGGTCAGGTAGTAGCAGCCACCGACCTGCAGTTCGGCCTGCTCGAAGGTGAAGTCGTCTGCTGTGGTCGGGACCGAGGCATCCAGATGCAGTGTCTGGCTGAGCGGTTCGTCGCCGTGGGCGGCGTTGCGCAGGGTGATTCCGACCGATCCGTCGAGAACCCGGACAGCGGTCGAACCCAGCAACTCGGTAGCGGCCCGGTAGAGCTTCTCGTTGGTCATCAGCGGCAGCAGGTCGACGGTGTCGAAGGTGTGATTGCCGGGAGAAGCCATCGGCTTGATCCGCCCGTCGTGGGTGCCCCAGTCTTCCGGGATCTCGAGGTTGGCGGGCATCAGCGACAGGATCTTCTGCCGGTAGGACTCGGCGTCGTCGCGGGAGAGCGCGCCCTTGACGATCACATAACCCTGCTCGTGGAACTGGTTGATCTGCTCGTCGGTGAGGACAGCCGCCGACGTCATCGGTGAGGTCATGCTGAATGACGCTATCGACCCTGATCGCGAGCGGGCAAGGGGCGGTGGGCCCTCCTGGCAGGGTCGTCGGGGCCGGCGATCACTCTCGGGCGAACAGTCCGACCGCGTCCCAGGCGGCCCAACCTCCCTCGGCGAGGACGAACTCGATCACGTTCTCACCTGCCTGCAACGTGCTCGCCGGCACTGCAGGCTCGTGGTAGGAGCGCAGCAGCAGGGATCCGGGCACGGTCGCATCACCTTCGCGTGAGCCGCGGGTGCTGCCGACTGGGAGCTCGATGTCGGCCACCGGGGTGTCGTTGACGATCACCTGGAGGACGCCCCCGAGCCGGGTGGTGTCGACCAGCCAGACCGCCAGGTCATGATCTTGCTCCGGCGCCGCGTCCAGGTCGAGGTGCCAGCGGGCCCGATAGACCTTCCGGCCGGCCCAGGCGTCGCCGGGACCGGGCAGCAGGTACGGCCATCCCTCGGCAGGCGTCGATTCTCCTTGCCGATAGTCGATCTCGGCGTCGGGATAGCTGGTGGGGATCTGCGCGTATCCCGCCGGTGCGAACCGGTGCTCCAAAGTCTTGGCGTCGAAATCGCCGATCCGGGCCACCTCGACGCCGGTGCCGGTCACCGAGGCCAGTGACTCCGCGGTCAAGGGTGGGCTCGGCTTCCCTCGATGGCCGGAGGCCGACACCGCGAGGACCTGGTAGGTCCAGGTCTCGCCTTCGGGCGCGATGCTCTGGTGGACGTAGCGTGGATAGACGGTCTTGCCGATCAGGTTGTCAGCCGACGGGCGGAAGTCGGCGTCCGGTTCGGCGACGCCGTGGATCCGATAATGGTCGATCAACGGATCGAATCCGAGTGACGTCCAGGTCAGGATCACGCGGGCGATCGCCGGGTCGGCCTCGAGCCCGGTCACGCGGTCAGGGCGGCTCATGCGCGGGATCCTCCGATCAGGTCGAGCCGGGATGCTCCGGCAGGGGTACGGAATCGGGCCAGCAGTTCCTTCTCCGCGGTGTCGTCGGCCTCGACCCAGCCGACGATGACGAAGTCGGAGATCAACTCCTCCGGCGTCACGGTGGCGTGCAGGTAGCCTCGGCGGCCGTCGTAGAGCTTCATCCAGTCGTGCTGCATCCAGTCGTCTTCGTAGCCGTCGCTCGGCGCGCCGTCACCGTCGGAAGCGACCGAGGTGCAGATCAACTCGATACCGGCATTGGCCGAGTCCGGATCGTCGAAGTCGGCCCGCAGCTCTGAGGTCACGTGGTGATGGATGTCGCCGGACAGGACGACGGCATTGCTGCTCTTCGCCATCGAGTCGAGCAGCCGTTGCCGGGCTGCGGGGAAGCCGTCCCATTGATCGGTCCGGTTCTCGGTGACCTTGGTGAAGGCCACGCCACTGTTGATCAGATTCCAGGTCGCCGGGGAGTCCTCCAACCGTTCAGTGATCCATGCCTCCTGCTCGGCGCCGAGCATGCTGCGGTTCGGATCGTTCTGCTCGTCGTCGTCAACCGGCAGCGGGTCGCGGAACTGGCGAGTGTCCAGCAGAGAGAAGCGGGCCAGCCGACCAACATCGAATCCGGTGGTGATGTCGCTGGACGGACCGTCGGGCAGCGCATCCAGGTCGAGCGGAAGGTGCTCGTAGAAGGCTCGGTAGGAGACCGCGATCCGATGTACGAACAGGTCGGCCGGTATGCCGGTGGAGGGTGTCGCACCGACGTAGTCGTTCTGGACCTCATGATCATCCCAGATCGCGACCGTCGCCACCCGTGCGTGCAGCGCCTGCAGGTGCGGATCGCTCTTGAACAAGGCGTAGCGGAGGCGATGCTGCTCCAGTGTTTCCACCTCGACCTCGAACACCGGGTCGACGCTGACGCCCTGCCGCCACAGGTTGGCTGCGGTGATGCCGTACTCGTAGATGTAGTCGCCGGCCAGCAGCACCAGATCAAGATCATCTTCTGCGGCCAGGTGCTTCAGCGCGGTGAAGTGGCCGTGATACCAGGCTTGGCAGGAGGTGACGCCGAAGGTGAACTTCTCCGGTCGGTCGTTCTTGGCCGGCAACGTCCGGAATCGACCGGTCGGGCTGGTGTGCCGACCGACGCGGAAGCGGTAGAAGTATTCGGTGGCCGGTTCCAGTCCGGTGACCCGAGGATGGATCGAGTGGGCCAGCTCGGCCTGGGCTAGTGCTGTGCCGGACTTGAGCACCCGTTCGAAGTCGCGATCGTCCGAGACCTGCCAGGTCACCTTCACCGATCCGGTGGCCATCCCACCGTGACCGTCCTCGGCCAGCGGCTCGGGCGCCAGCCGTGTCCACAAGATCATCCCGTCCGCGCGTGGTGCACCGGCGGCGACGCCGAGCTGGAAGGGGTCCTTCTTCGGCGGTGGCGCTGCCGCTGCAAGATCAGCGGGTGCACTGATGCCGAGAGCGATAGCGGTGGCTCCGACACCGCCGGCTTGCAGCAGGCGTCGGCGGGTGATCGGAATCGGTCCGGAGTTGATCTTGGATGGTTCGGGCATGCCGCTCCTGGGCTTCAGGCTGGGGTGTTGGTGACCGGGAGCGTACCGACGTGCCGGGCCACTGTCACGCCATCGTCGCAAGTTGCGCTTCGGTGATTTCGCCGACCAGGGGATCGTCGGCCAGATAGCGTCGGATCTCTGCGACCACATGGTTGCCGATCCTTCGCTTCCCGTTCGTCACCGCGCCTGCTACATGCCCGGTGAGGATGCAATTCGGCAGCGAGCGCAGCGGATTGTCGACGGCCGGTGGTTCGGGGTCGGTGACGTCGAGACAGGCGAACAACCTGCCCTGCTTCAGTTCGTGGATCAAGGCGTCTTCGTCGATCAGCGACCCGCGCGAGGTGTTGATCAGGATCGCATCGTCCTTCATCGCGGCCAGCCGTCGGGCGTTGATCATGTGGTGGGTCGCGCTGATGGACGGCGCGTGCAGGGAGATCACATCCGAGGCGGCGATCAGGGTGTCCAGCTCGACCGGGCGGGCACCGAGGTCGGCTGCTCGTTCGGCGGAGAGCATCGGATCGTGCACCAGGACGTCAACGTCGAAGTGCTGCAGCAGGGAGATGAAGTGGCTGCCAGCGTTGCCAGCGCCGATCACGCCGACCGTCAGCTCGAACAGCTCCCGCACCCGACCACGTTCGGCACTCCATCCTCCGGCTCGGATGTCCTCGGCAAACCGCCAGTGATTCTTGACAGAGGCGATGGTCATCCCGAGTGCGCTCTCGGCCACGCCTTTGCTCAGCGCGGCCGCAGCGCTCGACACCCGGACGCCGCGCTGCCACAGCGCGTCCGACACCACCGGACGCACCGAGCCGGCTGCGTGCACGAGCAGGTCGAGCTGCGGGCACTGGGCCAGCACCTCCGCGGTCAGCCGCGGCGTGCGCCAGGAACTGATCATCACGTCGGCATCGCGTCCGAGGTCGACGAGCTCGTCCGGGTCGGGCGTCGCGCCGCGCTGAATCTGCAGCTCACCCAGCCCAGCGAGTTGATCGAGTTGCGTTGCCGAGAAGAGGTCGTCCTGCAGGGTCGGGAGGACGGCGAGGCCGATTCGCATCCGTTGCCCCTTCCGCTGCACGACACTGCACGCAACCGACTGACGGCTCGCAACCGATTGCAGAACGTTGAAGGTATCGGCGCCACCACGCGATGTCAATCAGCCGGCGCCGATCAGCGACTACTTGAGCGCGCCGCCTCCCAGCCCCTTCACGATCTCCTTCTGGGCGATCAGGCCGAGTGCAACCACCGGGAGCATGGCGATCACCGCTGTCGCGGTCAGTGGTCCCCAGAGTGTCTGCTGGATCGAGATGAAGTTGTACATCGAGACCGTGATCGGCCGGACACTGTTGCCACCGAGCACGATGGCGAAGAGGAATTCGTTCCACGCTTGGACGAAGACGAAGACCGTCGTCGCGGCCAGGCCGCCACGGACCTGTGGCAGCACCACGTGCCAGAAGGCGCCGAAGCGGCGAGCGCCGTCGACTCGGGCGGCCTCCTCCATCTCCGTCGGTACGTTCTCGAAGTAGGCCACCATCAGCCAGATCGCCAGCGGAAGGGTGAATCCGAGGTAGACCAGGATCAGCCCGGGGTAGGTGTCGGTCAGCTTCAGCCAACGCAACAGCACAAAGAGCGGGATCACCAGCCCGATCCGTGGCAACAGATAGGTGAACAGGGTGTAGAGCGCAAGTGCTCCCCTTCCCGGGATCCGGACCCGGGCGAAAACGTAGGCCAGCGGGACGCCGACCAGCAGCGCCAGCACGGTGGTGGCAACCGAGAGGATCAAGCTGGTGCCGAGATCGGCCAGCACCGAGATGTCACCGCCGAGAATGTCGAGATAGTTGTCCGGATGCGGCTCGAAGATCAACTTCGGCGGGAAGGCGAAGATGTCGACCGGGAACTTCAACGAGGTCAGCACAGTCCACAGCAGCGGGAAGACCCAGACGATGAGGAACAGGACGAGTCCGACGATGCTGAGCAGTTGCAGGATCCGTAGCCGCATCATGCCGAACGCCTGATCCGGGAGAACAGGGCAGCGATCACGGCGGTCAGAATCAGCAGCACGACCGCCAGTGCCGAGCCGTAGCCGATGTCCAACTCGGCGAAGGTGACGCGGTAGGCGTACAGGTTGAGGATCTCGGTGGCGGTGCCCGGACCGCCGCCGGTCGCGGCATAGATCGCATCGAAGGCGGACAGTGCGATCACGGTCCGGATGATCGTCACCACCACGATGGTCGGGCGCAGGAAC